>PPCM01000075.1_pt1 | contig 162249 bp, 158 predicted proteins | sample 1555541 | NCBI WGS metagenome assembly PPCM01 (sample SAMN05284479, study PRJNA326546) | Marine sediment metagenome, whole genome shotgun sequencing project. | isolation source: marine sediment | place: Germany: Wadden Sea | collected 2012-09-05
TAGATGGAAGAGGACGAGAGATGGTTTTAAGGGCAGGTGCAAATGTTGTTATGCCCAACTTAAGTCCAACTGAACAAAGAGCAAAATATGAGATTTATGAAAACAAAATTTGTACAGGGGATGAAGCTGCTCACTGTAGAGGTTGTATTGAAACAAGAATTCATTTTACTGGATATGAAGTAGATATGAGTATTGGGCATCATAAATCAGTGGAGGTGTGATTCATGGAATGGATGAATCAAGATTACATCCATCAATTATTGATTGATGGAACAAATCCAACAATTACTGAAATAGAGATTATTTTAGAAAAAGCATATAAAAGAGAAAAGTTAACACATTTAGAAATGGCTAAGTTAATCAATTCTCCGAATGAATTTTTTAGTCATATATATGATATTGCTGGAAAAATAAAAGATGAAATTTATGGTAAACGCGTTGTAACATTTGCGCCAATGTATGTATCCAATAGATGTGTGAACAACTGTACGTACTGTGGATATAGAAGAGATAATTTGTTTCCTCGTAAGAAGTTAGATGTGGAAACAGTCAAAAAAGAAGCAATAGCATTAGAGAAAATGGGACATAAGCGCTTGGCATTTGAAATGGGGGAGGACCCTGTACATCTACCAATTGAGTATGTAACTGAGTGTTTACAAGCGATATATGATTCAAGTGATATTAGACGTATTAACGTAAATATTGCCGCAACGGACACGGAAAGTTTTAGACAACTTAAAGAAGTGGGAATAGGAACATATATTTTATTCCAAGAGACATATCATAGACCAACTTACGAAAAAGTACATCCTAAAAGTTTAAAGGGTAATTATGATTACCATCTGTCTGCTTTTGATCGTGCTCAGGGTGCTGGTATTGATGACGTTGGAGCTGGTGTACTGTTTGGGTTGTATGATTATAAGTTTGAACTTCTAGGGCTTATGTTACACAATGAACACTTAGAACAAGAGTTTGGTGTAGGCTTCCACACTATTAGTGTTCCTCGTTTAAAAAAGGCAGAGGGTATGGAACTTACAGATTTTGACTATACAATTTCGGATGAGGAGTTTAAAAGAATTGTTGCGATTATTCGTTTAATGGTTCCGTTTGTAGGAATAATTCTTTCTACTAGAGAAACAAAAGAAATTAGAGAAGAATTAATTAAACATGGAGTTTCTCAAATTTCTGCTGGATCAAATACTGATGTGGGTGGATATAGTGAAGAGGAACACGAGGCACCACAGTTTGAGTTAAGTGATGAAAGAACTGTATTGGAAGTAATGAAATCACTAGTTGATGAGGGCTTGATTCCTAGTTTTTGTACAGCATGTTACAGAAGTGGTAGAACGGGAGACCGTTTTATGAGCTTAGCAAAATCTGGGCAGATTGGAAATGTATGTGAACCGAATGCATTAATGACCTTGATGGAATATTTGATGGACTATGCTGATGAAGAGTTAAGAGTAAAGGGGAAAGCATTTATTCTTGAAGCAGCTGAGGATTTAAAAAATCCTAAGATAAAGGATGTTTTGCTAGAAAACATAAAAAGAATTGAAGCGGGCGAAAGAGACTTGTTCTTATAGGAGGGACTATGCAAAATACACCAAGGGCAAATAGAACACACATTGCGATATTTGGGAAGAGAAACTCTGGTAAGAGTAGTTTTATCAACGCCTTAACAGGGCAAGATATAGCGCTAGTAAGTGATGTGTTAGGAACAACTACAGATCCTGTATTTAAGTCTATGGAGATTTTGCCAATTGGACCTACAGTAGTTATTGATACAGCTGGTCTAGACGATGAAGGAACACTAGGGTCTTTAAGAGTCAAAAAGACAATTCAAGTATTAAATAAAACAGATGTCGCTATTGTAGTAGTAGATGGAACTGTTGGTTTTACAGAATTTGATGAGGGAATTTTACAAAGAGTAGCATCTAAAAAAATCCCTGCGATTATTGCTGTAAATAAAATTGATTTAGGATTGAAAGAAGTGCATCATGATCAATATCCAGTTTGTTATGTTTCTAGTAAAGAACGTACTGGATTTGAGGAGTTAAAAAAAGTTTTAGGTAAAGTAGCGGATGTAAAAGAGGACAAGACAATTTTAGGGGATTTGATAAAACCCCATGACATTGTTTTGTTAGTAACACCAATTGATTCAGCTGCTCCTAAAGGAAGATTAATATTACCTCAACAACAAGTGGTTAGGGATGTTTTAGAAAATGATGCGATGGTTGTTGCTTGTAAAGAGTTTGAGTTAGGGGCTACTTTAAAAAAACTAAAGGGTAAGATAGATTTGGTTATAACAGATTCACAAGCATTTGAGATTGTGTCAGAGTTAACACCACCAGAAATACCTTTGACGTCATTTAGTATTTTGTTCGCAAGATATAAAGGTGACCTAATGGAACTAGTTAAAGGTGCGAAACACATCAATAATCTGAAAGAAAATGACAAGATTTTAATTGCTGAAGGATGTACGCATCATAGACAAAAAGATGATATAGGTACAGTAAAAATACCTAAATGGTTAAGAGAGTATACTGGAAAAGAGTTTGAATTTACACACTATGCAGGTCATGGATATCCAGACAATCTAGATGAGTATGATTTAGTTATTCACTGTGGAGCGTGTATGTTGAATGAAAAGGAAGTACTACATAGAATTGATGAAGCAGTTAACCACGATAAACCGATTGTAAACTACGGAGTGTTGGTTGCTTATCTACATGGCATCTTCGATAGGGCTTTAGCAGTGTTCCCTGATATTTTGAAAGCATATAAAGAACAGTAGGGAGTTTATAGAAGAAGAGATTTTGATCTCTTTTTTCTTTTTGTTTTTTAAAACCAAGATGACGAATTTTGGCTTATTTAAGCGGAAAAACGTTCGTACAAAAACCTTTAAATTGTGAATAAAACGAACTTAAGTTGTTTTTTATATAAATAAGTAACAATTGTTACGACCTTAAATATGTTTATTTACTATAATAAGGATGTAAAAGTGAAAAACATGTTAATAACTCATTACAAAGAAAAGAGAAAAGAGAAAAATTCTGCGTTTGTATACCCTGATGTTTATGACACCAAAGCGTATGGATTTTTATTTTTGCATCAAAACTAGAGTCTTAAAATGAAAAAAACGATATTGTTTTAATCACCTATTTACCAAAAGTAATTCTTCTTTATGCGGTTAGATCATAAACTTGTGAATGCAAATGAAGAATAAAAAAAGATTTGTGTACGAACTAATTGTGTTTTGTACAACTGATATATATACTTATATTAGTATATAAAAATTTGGTTACAACGAAAATTACGAAGAACAGGGAGATTAAGATGAAGAAATTATTACTAGTTTTAGCTATGCTACTTACGATCTCGTTAGTAGCATGTGAAAAAGAAAATGTAGACGTTAAAATTATTGCCCCAATGGGATCGCCTGCGTTAGCACAAACATATTTCCAACATGAAGAACCAGAGTTAGGACCTAATGCAACATATAGTATTGAGTTAGTAGGTGGTACTGATCCATTAGTAGCAGCCTTTACATCTGGGAGTCATGACATTATTTATGCACCAACAAACTTAGGTGCAAAACTAATTAGTACAGGATTAGACTATACATACGCTGGTGCGGTTGTATGGGGAACATTATATATAGGTACACAAAGTGAAGAACCTATTTCAATTGAAGATTTAAATAACAAAGAATTGATTGTATTTGGTCAAAACGCAACACCAGATGTTGTGGTTCAAACTGTAACAGCTCACTTATCAAGTATGACAATTAAATATGTTGGTTCAGCAGCAGATGCGCAAGCAGAGATTTTATTAAATCCGAATGCATATGTATTATTAACAGAACCACTATTAAGTGTTACAAAAATGAAAGTTGAAAACTTACAAACTATTGACTTGCAAAAAGAATGGACAAATATTACAGGTATGGATAGTTACCCAATGGCTGGTATCTTTGTTAAAAATAGTTTGATTGATGCAAGAAAAGATGTAGTGGATACATATTTAGAATTAATTTCGGAATCAGTAGATTACGCAAATGAAAACAATGCTGGTGTAGCTGAAATGGCTGTTGCATTGGAATATGGATTACCTTTACCAGTATTAACAGGGGCTATTCCAAACAGTAGTTTACGATTTGTTAGTGCTGAGGATTCAAGAGAAGATTTAGAATATTACTTTAATAAAATTATTGAATTAAATCCGAATTTAATCGGGGGAGAATTACCTAAAGATAACTTCTATTATTAAAGAAGTGCTAGAGGGAAGGTGTAGAAATGACTGCAATTTTAAAGAAACTTAATAATCCAACTATTTCTACAATTTCTGTAGTACTCTTAATTGTAGGATGGAGCATTGTCTCTGTTGTTGAAAATAATCCAATTATATTTCCAATGCCAACTGCGATAGTTGAATCGATTACAAGTTTGTTATCATCATTTACAACATATATTGTAATAGGAACAACTCTAGCGAGATTACTTGTTTCGTTATTGATTTCAAGTTTCCTAGGGATTACAATTGGCTTGATAGCAGGTATTAATAGAATATATCAAGCGTTGATGCAACCAATAGTAACGATTTTACGAACAGTTCCTATTGTTACTATTATCGTATTGTTCTGGATTTCAATTGGATATCAAAATGCACCATATGCTATTACATTTTTAATGATATTTCCTATTGTATATCAGGCAACATTAAGTGGTGTAAAAAACATCCGAAAAGAGCATTTAGAAGTTATTAGTTTAGATAGTGACATCGTCACATGGGAAATTATTAAAGATGTATATATCCCAATGGTAATGCCGTTTATTAAGAGTGCATTTGTACAAAGTTTTGGACTGGGGTTTAAAGTATTAGTAACCGCAGAGTTTATTGTTCAAGCAAAGGGTACAATCGGATATATGATCTATCTGGAGAAGCAAAACCTAAACTTCAATTTAGTGTATAGTTGGACAATACTTATAGTAGGTGTTGTGTTAATGATAGAGTATATTTCAAAAAGGATTCAACAAGAAGCATAAGAGATATTATTATATAAAATTACATGATTATAATAAAAAAATAAACCAAAAATATAGACATTAAATATGCCTTATGATATAATCTTAAGGCATTGAAATATGGCGATTGTGGCGAAGTGGTTAACGCACTCGGTTGTGGTCCGAGCACTCGTGGGTTCGATCCCCATCAGTCGCCCCATTATGACACACGAGAATCAGTACAAAGTACTGGTTCTTTTTTGTTATATCCTCCCAAAAGTGAAAAGACTGTAACTTTTGGACAAAAAAAAGAGCGGTTACCAATCGCTCTTTTTCTCTATAATTACTTATTTGCGCATAGAAAATGCAAAATATATTGCAATTTATAAATGCATTGAAAATATACCATAAATAAAGTACCCTGTCAATTGTTTAAATTACTGTTATAACTGTTATAATTATATTGGCTCTAAAATAGAATATTAGTACCGTTCAATTGTGAGACTTACCAACTCGCTGTACATCAGGCATTATTTATTTGTTCGGAAAAGTGTTCTTTGAGTCAAATCTATAATTAACTGAGGTGCATAATGAAAAATGTAAAAAATGAAGGCGTAAAGCCAAACGATTCAAAAGAATTAAATAGAAGTGGAAGTAAATCTGAAAATGCTGGTGGAAAAGGACTTGGACACAACAATGGAAAAGGAAAAGGACACCAAAACGGTCAGGGTAATGGACACACTGGAAAAATCCCAAATGCACATAGCATTGTAGGAGGTTAGACCATGCCTGATGTACATTGCAATTTTGACCCTTGTAGGAGAATCATAGTAACTGAAGAGGGTCCCCTTAAAGGGGCTTGGTGGTTGTGTAAAATAACACCGATGCCATCTGAGTACTTAATTGAAACAATATCTGATGTCCTATATGGTGATGAAATAAAAGTCAACAGAAAAACTAGATTGGAGCATTTGGACTCTTGTAATAGAGACCATAAGATTAATGGAAGAGTAAAATCTATTGTTAAGGAGTTGGATGACCAAGAGTTTTGGATAGTTATAAAAGAGGAGCCATACGTACTAAACCGAGTTAATCAACCTAGGGGACAATGTATTGCATTTTGTGTTCACCCGGAGATAAGTTTGTTCACATATCCGGAACATCTTCACTTGAACCCTCCAATTGGAATTACATATCCAGCTAGTATATGCTACTCGGAACAGCCTTCTGTGGATAATAAGCGAATAGATCAGACTATCTTTGAGATAACTATTTGGTTATTAAATCATATGCTGTTTAGTGTTAACTTGAAAAAGAGGAACGAAGTAAAGTGGTTTGGAAAACAGGGTGACCCTTTGGATGATATCTATTTCTATGAATCTCTTCATCCTGATGGAAGGTGTAGATGCGGTAGTGGAAAGAAGTTAAAAGATTGTCATCTAAAGGAAATTTTACCCTCTCTAATTAAAAAGAAACCAGAATTGTTCTTATTAAACACTGTTTCCAAGAGAGTAAAATACATAGAAGAAAGATATAAAAGTGTAAATGATGAGTTTAGGGATTTTTTCCTGAAAGAATTTGACAAGGTTGACTTTTCTCAATAAAAGAATGATGATATTCTTTTTGTGGAACTTAGCGCCTTATATTATATCACCGCTTGTTAAAATAACTCCAGTAGACTCATTACTAAATGTTCCTTTAGCAATAATTTGCTATGTTGCAGAGTTTCCCAAATCATTAGTGGGTTATCTTTTTCAGAACTCGTTTAGCGAGTTTTGGTGGATTACAATAAATATTATTGGTTTTTTGATTGCAGTTGTAGTTAAGTATTTTAGTAGTGATAAGTAATAAGCTGATTGAAGAAAATATATCTGGAATCCTCAAAGGGTTCCTTTTTCTTTGCATCCCCACTACCATTTTACTCGAAAAAGTGAATAATCTGTAACTTTTTTAGAGTATATTCTTTGCTATAATTTATATAGATTGTAAAGGAGGCTGTGATTATGGCAAGAAAGGTGTTTGTAAGTTACAAGCATAGTGATGCTGTTGCAAGTAGAGACAGAATAATAAATGCGCTAAATGGGAATGGAAATTACTACAAAGGTGAAAAAGGATATAAAGCACTTAAGTATGCCGACTCTACTATGAAGAATTATCTAGGTACAAAGATATTTGATAGTACTGTTACTGTCGTAATTATTTCACCAAATGTCAAACAAAGCAATTGGGTGGAATGGGAAATAAAATACTCAATGGAGAGACACTCAAGAGGTAATAGAAAATCAAGTAGAAATGGAGTTTTATGTATAATCCAAAGTTGCGATGATTACTCATCACCAAAACCAGGATGGTCTGGGTACAACAAAAACTCAAATTGGGCATATAACAAACATTCTGGGGGCAAAGATCTTAAGAAATCAGCTCTTCCACAAATTATTTGGAAAAATATGAAGGATTCTTTTAGCGATGAGAATGCTTATTGGGGTTACCTAAAAGATGATGAGAGCAACTATGACCGAAAGGATTATTGTGTGATCGTTGCTGAGAGCACCTTTTTAAAGAATCCAAACAAGTATATTGATGAAGCATTTTTGAGAGCTAGTAACAATGATCTTGTTACAGTAACAAGATATTAACTGTGATTATGGTTATGAATAACTTGTGTTTTAACCTGTTTATAGGAATGATTATTCTGATGTTAAGTTTTAAGATTATAAAGAATAGAAGGAGGAAGACTATGAAAGTAGCACTTATAATCGGAGTTGATTATTATCAGTACGGTAAACAACTGTACGGATGTGTGAATGATGCAAACTCCGTAGATACAGTATTAAAAAGAAATGATGGTGGAATGATTAATTTCCAAACCAAACTACTTACAGCATCTAGTAATAAGACAGCTTTATCTAGAGGTGAGTTAAAAGATAGTATAAAAGAGCTATTCTCGAAAGACGCTGAGATAGCACTTCTATATTTTGCTGGACATGGTCATATTGAGTCAAGTGGGGGATATATCTTAAGTTCTGACGCTAAAAGAGGAGATGAAGGAGTACCCTTGTCTGAGATATTAAAATATGCAAATGAATCAAAAGCTAAAAACAAGATAATTATATTAGACAGCTGTCATTCCGGAATTGCAGGAGCGTCGCCTGTTTCAGAAGAATACTCTATACTAGCTGAAGGAGTCACAGTACTTACAGCGTCAACGAAAAACCAATATGCAACTGAGGTAGACGGGAAAGGTGTATTTACCACTCTTTTGATAGATGCCTTGACGGGTGGCGCAGCCAACCTAACAGGCAGCGTTACACCAGGAAGTATATATGCGCATATAGATCAATCTTTGGGTGATTGGGAGCAAAGACCAATATTCAAGACTAATGTTAAGAGTTTTGTATCATTAAGGCAAGTTACACCTCCAATTGAGTTAGAAGACCTGCAAAAAATCTCTAAACTTTTTCCTTGTGAAGGATATGAGTTTAAGTTGGACCCAACTTTTGAGCCAGAAATGAGGGGGAGAGATGATGATATGCCTAGTCCAATTACGAAGAACACTAATGTGTTCAAGGTTCTACAAAAGTTTAACAGGTTGAACTTACTAGTTCCAGTTGACTCAAAACATATGTGGAATGCTGCGATGGAAAGCAAAGCATGTAAATTGACACCTTTAGGAGAGCACTATAGAAGACTAGGAGAGAAGGATCTACTTTAAGATGGAAGGAGAACTAACATATGTATCTAACAAAAAAATATCTTAACGAGATGAAAATAAAGACATTCGCTAGAGATTCCTTATTTGAATCTAGAAAAGAGATTGAAGAATACGACGCGTTTATCTCATATAGTTGGAAGGACAAGATTTTTGCTTCAAAGGTTGCATATTTACTTGAGGATCTAGGGTACTCAGTTTACATTGACTTGAAGGATGCTTCTTTAAGTCGAGATAAAGTAACGCTAAAGACAGTGAAGAGAATTGCAACAATGATGGATAAGTGTAAATCCTTAATTTATCTTCACTCACCTAGTGCTACCGTATCAAAATGGTGCCCTTGGGAGTTAGGGTATGTTTCTGGTAGAAGAAATTTCAAGTGCGTGTATCTACCCTTGCTGGAACATTCAAATCAAGACTTTAAGAATCAAGAATACTTAAGGATATATCCAGTCGGAGAATATGCTGAGAATGCGTCAACAAAGAAGTTCGATTTGTGGGTAGTAAATCAATCAAATGCAAAAGAGTATACTACTTTGAAAAGATGGATTAATGGTGGAAAGTTAATTAAACACCAGTGATAAGAAACTTTTTATTAGATAACAAGAATGCTTGGGGTGATGATAATGCTAAATAGTGATATTGATTTAAGTTATTCAAACATTTATAGATTGTTAAAAGATTTTTTAGCAAACTCAAACGAATCAAAGTTATTAAATTTTCTTGACCAAAGTTTAATGCTTCTTGATGGTTTGGAGGGATTATTACCTGATGGAATTGATTTCAATGAAACATTGCTTAGAAATTTGAACAGGGTTGAAGAAGTGGATAATTCGAAGGAGTTTAAAATAAATCAACTGAGAGCCAGTATCCTAAAAGATAAATTAGATAACAAAAAGTCTAGTCTGTATGTATTTAACAAAATGATTAACCATATTTCAAAGATATCTGAATCGAAGTTTAAGCTTCTTGATTTAGACTTATTTGACATGAAAGAGATAAGTCAAAATAACCAGGTGTTCCTATCATATGCTCACTCAGATAAACTTTACACTTGTGGATTGTTTTTGCTATTTAAGAGTAATGGTATTTTTCTTTTCATTGATTGGATGCATAATGACATTATCGAGGAGACGACATTGTTGAAAAATCAAATCGATTTACAACTCAGAAAAAGTAATCAATTTCTTTTTTTAAGAACATTCAATAGTGACTTAGGAATTAAAGGTGGTAGGATTAGACAGTGGTGTTCTTGGGAAATTGGGAATTATTATTGCAAGAAAAAAGATAGTAAGTTTTTTACAGAGATTTACTCACAGAAGGAACACTCCAACACTAATAATCTATTAGGGAACTTTAAACCATTGAAGGGATTCTTAGGAGGGAAAATGATCTAACTTAGGAAATGTTTGCTGACCTAAAAATGAAAAACTACTTTTTTTAGATTAAATTATTGAACATGATGAGTTTTGAAGGAGTTAACAATGAGGAAATACGTTAAAAGAGAGATGAAACGAGCAGAAGTTTTTAGACTGTTAGCATCTGTGAATGAGGCTTATTATTGGGATGTATATTTTATGCATAGAGATGTGTTCAAGGACATGGATATAATATATGTTGATAAAACTCAAAGAGATTATGGAAAGTATGTAAAAGATTTCTTTAAATTGGAGAATGGATTGATTTCATCTTGTTTTTATGCGGATAATTTGAAAGTGATTAATGAGAAAGTTTTGATGAACAATATAAAGGGAGAACAATCAAAAATATTTACTTCATTTGATGTTCAATTGGATACGAATGTGGTATCTGAACTAGATAATATGATAAGGAAAAAGGAGTTCCCAAAACATCATAAAAAGGACTTGTTGTCTTTGACAAAGAAAAGAGAAATGCATAGTACCATTAGCATTGGTCCCTATATATGTGAAAACTATTATAACAACGGGTACGAGTTAAACGATACAATGATTGATGTCTATAAAAATTTTCTATTAACTCTTAATAAGAACTCATATAGTAAATATTCGGAAGCGGTCATTAAAACTAAAAAACAAACTAGCCAGTTTATTGATTTTTATGAGAACACATACATGAGTAAAGAGATTTTTGAGATGAATGATAATCTTTTTAAGGCTATTTACTTAAACTTACTTAAAATGGTAGAACTAAGTAAGACGAAACTATCAGTCAAAGAGAAGGTTTATAAACTTTTTGAGTTTCAAAATTATAAGATTTATAGGTATTTGCTAGGAGAAATCAATATCGCTGTCGATTTTTTTGAGAAAGGATACAAGATATCCTTTTTTGGGAAGTTACAAAGTCCCAAAAAAGAAAATTTACTAAATATAATTAAGAACATGGCTTGGGATATTTACCATTTGAGAAACCTTGAGTTTACTATGGGGTTAATGGAGTACGAAAAAACTGATTTCGTGTTTCCGATGTTATTCTCGTTTGATAAGAAGTTTAATGAGTTGAGGAGAAGTTCAGGTCTAAGGTTGTTTATTAATGATAGAACATCTAATAATTTTTACCCTTATTACATGGATGATAAGTTTAACAAGTATATAGATGTGATAAAAATGAAAAAAGTGATAGGAGATAAATCAAAAAAAAGAAGACTTAGAAAAGCGTCCAAAGTGAATCTTGATGATCTTATTAATGACTTAGAGAAGCAAGTTTTAAGTAGCTACAATTGATCAGTCTTAATCTCTTTTTTAAGAGAGGGTTTACTGCGTGTGTCACAAGTAGGCAAACTCAGTCGCCCCATTATGACACACGAGAATCAGTACAAAGTACTGGTTCTTTTTTTTCAGTCGCCCCATTATGACACACGAGAATCAGTACAAAGTACTGGTTCTTTTTTTATTTCCCCCTCAAAAGTGAACAAACTGTAACTTTTTACCCCATGGTTAAGTGATATAATTATGAAAAAGGAGGAATTACAATGAGTTCAAACAAAGTTAGAATTTATATCAATAACAAGGAAAGAGAGTTCGAGAAATCTACCGTTATGAGTGGATTAGATGTCATAAAAGCTGCAGGGAAAAATCCCGATTCATCTACAGTGCAATATAAAAAAAATCATGGTGAAGGACATCCTTATGAGGAGTTTCTTAAAGAAAGATCAATTGAACTTAAAAATCACATGAGTTTCAAAGTTATAGAAGATATCGACAATGGAAAAAAGAATTAGGAATGAAGTAAAGAGATTGATAGATTCTCAGTTGAATGTTGAGTACATAGAAACAGAGAATCTTTTTCATAACTCTAATCGGGGCATTATCATTAGAAGTGTCAGTGTTCCGAGTGGGTTGTACGTAGATCGCCATAAAAGGAACGTAACTGAAGTTGACATTTTAGTGAATATCCCATTCGCATATCCGAGAGTTAGACTTGATATGTTTTGGGTTTCGCCCTACGTCTTTGATAAAAAAACATTCCGCGTAGATGCGTATTGCCAGAGAGGTATACCGTTTAAAGGTTCTTTGTGGCAAATGTGGTCAAAGCATCATAGGGAGTGGAATCCAATCGAAATGGACCTTGAGTCACACTATCTAATGGCAAGACAATGTTTGGAGCGTGGTTGGTAATATGAGAATTAAGATGAGGAAGGATCAATATGAGTTTATTAAAACAGAACTTCTAATTGGAAAAGATGAAAACATACTTTTTCTCACCGCTAATGTGGTAACTTCCCAAGTTGAGAAAGTTTTTATTGTATCAGAAGTTTTTGTTCCAGTGGATGGAATACTCCTTAGGGAACCGGATAAGATATCATATAATTCAAATGCTTGCATAGATGCTCTAAGTTTTTGTGAAGATAACAATAGTTCGTTAATATCAGTACACTCTCACAGAACAAAGAATTTGGAGTTTTCAGATATGGACGATAAGGCGGATTTAAGATTGTTCTCGAATGCTATGCTTTTTAGTAATGGTTGCGAACATTTCTCTGTTATCATGAGCAACACTGGAGACCTTAAAGCAAGAAGAATATGTAATGAAATTGATTTATTCGAGGATGTACCTATTATTGTAATAGGGGAGGAGTTCAATGCCTTTTTACCATATGTAGAGTCAGAAATAGATCCTATGCAAGTAAGGGCTGTTGAGATATTTGGAGAAGAAGGACAAAAGAGACTTAAAGATATTATAGTTGGTATTGCTGGAGCGGGTGGTAACGGTTCTGCAGTCTTTGAACAACTAGTCAGACTAGGAGTTGGTAAAATCGTTATTGTGGACTTTGACAAGTTGGAAGAAAAAAACATCTCGAGAGTTTATGGATCACTAAAAGAAGATGTTGGAAAGACGAAAGTGAGTATTCTCAAAGAGCATGCTGAAAAAATAAATTCTGATATAATAGTATATCCTGTTGACTCAAAGGTAGAACTTCAAGATTCTATTTCTCACCTTAAAGGTTGTGATCTGATTTTTGGAGCCTTGGATGGCGCTCCTTATGCAAGAGCCACGCTTGACGAACTTAAAAATAAATACTATATTCCTTACATAGATTTGGCTATGAAAGTTCAACTCGATTCCGAACGTGATATTGAAGACATTATGGGAAGGGTTACATTACTTCTCCCTGGAAACTTGTGTGTTATGTGTACAAAAATAGTTAGAGATGCTCAATTTAAGGCTGGACCAGCTAATCAACACAATCCATATGTCCAAGGCGTAACTCAAACTGTAGATCCGTCTGTAATCTCTTATAACACTACTGTAAGTTCCTTGGCTATAAATCTATTTATTCAATATATTCAAGGGTTCGGTGTAATTAAGAGGGATTTAAGAATTAGTTTTTTGGACTTTGAAAGGTACAATATGGAAGTAGATGATGAATGTGATTATTGTCTCTTGGATTTAGGAGAGGCGGATCAATAGAAATGGAGTGGTTTTATTAAGTTCTCAAAAATTGTAGTTATAGGGGAAAATGAGGCTTTTAACTTTAAGAAAAGGAAAGTTGTCATTGAAACCGACATAGATGGTAATATGTTGTATGCTCACTTTCTTTGTCCTTGTGGATGTAAAACTGAAGTTACCTTACCCCTAATGGTAACAATCCAACCACATTGGAACTTATATCTTGCAGAAGAAGGAGTTTCTCTGTATCCATCAGTATTTTTGTCAAACTCCAGATGCTTGTCACATTTTTGGGTATTCGATAATACTGTGTACTGGGAACTATAAGTTATGTGGGTGCTTGCACCATGTGCTACTTGTGGGCAAAATCAGATGACTTATTATAAAGATTATGATCGAGCAAATTGCTTGGTCTTTTTTACATATAAAAGCCACTACATAGTGCATGTAGAATTTCTAACATGAGTCATTATATAATTACATTTGGCTGATGAGGAGTTAGAGACTATAACAAGATATCAACTGTCATTTTTATCCATCTATAGTAAAAACATTAACCTTTAATTTGTGATATAATTTCACTATTAATGGTTATTTAAAATTGATTTTTCAGCACAAGGTGATTGAATTATCATAGTGAGGTGAGTAAATGAACGAGCAAATGGTTAAAGAAATTGCAGAAGTGTTTAACGGTGACATTGATGAAGTCTATAGTTATAAAAGTGGACCTATGATTATTTCGTTTTTTAATAGTAATTTTGGATTCGATGATAAGTACCCTTCTTGGGGAAGTAAAGAGAGCGTTGGGTCTCGCTGGCAGATTACAAGTAAAAGTTTGTATAAACTGATTGCTAGCAAGCGAATTGACCTATTTTTAACACAGATACTGTCTATCGAGTACATACGAGGTGAAAAGGAGTTTACCTCTGTAGAAGAGGTTTATAGTCATAAATTAAAGTGTATGAGAACATTTAATACTATTCTGGTTAAATATGGATACGAGCTCATTTCATTACCTAGTAGTATCATATTAAGAAAGAAGAACCATCTTGAGTTACTGGGTGAAGGTGGATTCGCAAAAGTTTATTACGATAAAGATAGGAATGTCGCAATAAAAAAACTGAAGGAGGAGTATCTTGGTCAAGCATCAATAAAGCATAGGTTTAAAAGGGAATATGAGATTACAAAGAAATTATCTGAGTTAGAATCAGTAATTGAGGTATACGACTTTATAGAAGATGATTTCTCATATACTATGGAAAAATGCGAGATGGATTTAACAACATATCTTGAAAATGAGTTAACGGATCAAAATAGAGAAGTTATTTTACACCAGGTATTAGGAGCAGTTAGTGAAGCTCACAAAATGAAAATATATCATAGAGATTTAAGTCCAAGTAATATCCTTATTAAAGAAGGAAGAATATTACTTAGTGATTTTGGCTTGGGGAAAGATTTGGAAATGGATTACTCTCATTTAACAAGTCAAACAAATGGTTTTGGTCAAATGTTTTATTGTGCACCTGAACAATTACTTAAATTAAAGGAAGGTGATTTTAAGTCAGATGTTTTCTCATTAGGTAGAATAATAAATTTTATATACACAAAATCACCTTTGAATTCGGAACATATCTATAAGCAAATTTCTATGAAGTGTGAAAAACTGGATTATAATGAAAGGTATGAAGATGGAGAGGAGTTATATAATGTTTTTACTTCTTTTAAGAGCAGAATCCAGTCAGCGAACTACAAGTCAGAAATGGAGGGCAAGGTAAGTTCGCAAAGCTTAGATGAGGATGCAATAATGTATTTAAAGGGACTTGATGTTGAAAACATTATGTATTTAATTGTTAATCAAGATGCTGGAAAATTTACGAGTTATTATATGTCTATTTTGGAAAATGATGAGGTTTATGCAGAAAGCATACTTGGCGGATTTGTAAAACAGTTATTTGAAGTCATCGGTTATAGTTTTGAATCCTATGATCCGATTGCCAGATTTGCTAACTTAGGAATTCTGAACTCTAGGCTATCGTTTATAACTCGTGAAATATGTGTGGATATACTAAACTATATATCAGACAACGCAAACAGATTCTATGCACAAGGAATAAGAGATGAGTTGATAAGGAATCGTTCACTAGATTTATTGCTAGTAGAATCCTTAAAGAATATTTAGTGTGACAATTATATGTTGATCTAATGTACTTAGTAAGTCGAAAATCAGAGATATAGCATTCGGTATTCTAATAAATGACCGATTGTTGTGGGTGAGTATTTTTGTTTAATAAGGAGGGTATATGTTAAAAGATTTCAATAAAAGTGTTACTTATTTTCAAAAATTGAAACGAGTTATAAAAGAAATTAATACCATTGTCGATAATGATATTGATTTGCTTAATGAAGTAAATAAACTTTTTGATTATGAGTATAATGTGTTAGAAAACTTATTCAACATATATGAGGTGATTCCTTTTAAAGTTGACCTATCTAGCACGTCGATGGATAGTGTTTTTAATCTGCATAATCCTACCGACAATCTGTTTCAGGATAGTTTGAACTGCGATTACTTATTAAGTGGTGTTGAGGGAATAAAAGAGAAGTTTTCTGAGTTATTTTACTTTCTGTATTTCTTTCGAAATATCTATATACACTATAAACATAACGTTAAAATTCATGGACACAGTGGTTCAGAAAGAGGTGTAAATTCTATTAGAATTGGATTGACAATTACCAAAGAAGTACATTCATATAAGTATTTCGAAAAGAACAGTAGTTGGTTGAGTTTCGAATTCTCTGATAACTTAATATTAGTGAAAGAAGATAATTATTGGGAGTTAGAATATTGGTTAGATCTCATTAGTCTTAAAGAAATCACTTCAGAGATATCTAGGTCTTTTATTTTAGGGTTAGAGAAGCTGTTTGAATATGTGGTTAGCCACACAGAGAAGTCGTTTGGAGAAAAATATGCTTTTACTCAGGAAAGTGCAAGTAATGTAATAGAAAGTTGGTTAGAAAGATTATCTGAGTAGAATAGCTATAATAAGAATAAAACTGATTTCTTGATTACGTATTTCGATTGAGTTCCAGGTGGAAACTGATGTATTCTAACCATAAATCGTGGTTTCTTGAGCCACACCAGTTTATGTTCAGTCGCCCCATTATAACGCACTAGATCAAGCTAATAAGCTTGGTCTTTTTTTATTTATGTGGAGGATGTTAGTTTATCAATCACCATTATCATCAAAAGGCCACTATCTGGCCCTTTAATTTTATGTCTTTTTCAAGTAAATGGAACTGATTATTGAATTCTATAAAGTATTGTTGCTATAGTTGTGGTATTCGATTTTTAATATGAGAAATTGTCTTATCTCAAGAATTATATAATATAAGATTGCACGATGTTCAAACTCATCTCTAGTGATTGGAAGTTTTTGATCCTTAAACTGTTCTAATAGTATATCTATTTCTTCAAGTTTTCCAGTTGCGAGATCTTTTGTGCCTATTTTATTTGATAGCTCATCTAGGTATGATGATATGATTCCTGTTTGAGGATATTCTGACCTAAGTTTATCTGACTGGGTACATATGTTTTTAAGAATATCGAATTGCTTACTTCTCATGCTAGAGTATCTTAAAATGTCCTGGTGATTTTTCATGATTAAGTCACCGGTAATTTGATTTATTCTTTCTAGAATAGACTCAATTCTCTTTTCCAATGTGTGTGTAAAAGCACATGTAACATCTTGTGTTTCGATTTTGCTCTTAAGATAGATTAGATGCTCTATAATTGTTGAATCAAGCATTTTACGATATTTGTCTAGTGCGTTATTTGATTCAGATGGATAAAAAAGATTGAAGAGTAATGCGATACCAATTGAAATGAAATACATTGTCCCTGTTTCCAGGATGAAAACAGTTGAATATTCCCCTAATACAAACAAATGTGTTACCACTACAACACTAGGGATAGTTCCTTCTTGTAGGTTAAATTGGAAGCTACTAATTACTACTAATATGATGAAAATAGAGTAGGCAAGAAAGTTATAGCCAAGTAGTATGAATAGTATCGAAGAAACTATTAGAGATGCCAATACTAAAATAGTTCTTTTACCTGCAATTGTAAAAGACAAAAGTTTTGTCTTTTGAATCGATATCATTGCCAGAATACCAGCGGTTAAGTAATTAGTTATTCCCAGTAAGTAAGTCACATAAGTTGCAAGTATTGTTACTGTGATTAGTTTTATAATGGGATGTATGTGTTTCATAATAACACCTCTATTCTGAGTATATAATACCATATACTTTGCATTGGGTTTTCGGATACAGGTGTAGTAACTCCGGTATCGTAAGCATACCCTTTTTCTTGGGAATGTTTCAGTGACAATACGTTAACTAGTTTTTTTGTCAAATTGATAAAGAGTACTTTCTATGATTACTCCGTAAACTCCACCGGCTAAAAACCCCACAATATCAAAGTAATTAGTGGAACTATAAAATGCGAAAGAAACGATGAGTCCTAATCCAAGCCCTCTAACTATTCTGACTTTATGGTTGCTGGCCTTTGGTAGTAAACCGAAAAATGCTCCCATCAATAGTCGATTAAACCAAAAACTAAACACATAAGATAGTTCTACTGTATTGGGATATCTTAATTGTGCACCTATAACACAGAATATACCAAGTACTGCCCCTGTAACTAGCGCTACTAAATATCTTTTATTCATATTTTACGCATCCTTTCTTTATTGACTTCATTCTAACATACTTAATTAGTAGTTTTCGCTAAAGGGGTTCACTCAATCTTTTAGTTTCTTTTGGTACATCATTGCATGATATTCTGAAAAAACAATTGCTCCCTCAACAATTCTGTCGTTATACATCCTAAAATATTATTTTGACCTACTGTTGCTATGGCGTTTAGTACGTTAAATGAGATTATTTTAATATTGAGCGGTACGTGAATTAAAATGCTAATTTACAGTCGCCCCATTATAATTTATAAAATCAAGCTAATTAGCTTGGTCTTTTTTAGTGAAGTAGTTATAACTGCTATAATAGTAAAGAGGTGCAATATGAAGAAGTTGGACTAAAGGTCGGAGAAGAAAATTAGGAGGAATAGAATGAACTTAGTGAGCACATTTTTCTTAACACTCATTATGATGTCGATGGGTGCACTAGCTAAAATTACAATACGTGATTATAGAAATTGGATTTCTTTAGTATTAATTGGAGTGGACACATTTATTTTTGTAACACTTATTAGTGATAAAGGGTTTGAGTTTGCGCTTGTTTATACAAGTGCTAGAATTATGGCTACTGCAGGTATTTTATTTACTGCAAATAGAAAGAAAGAGTTTATTGAAGGAATTACAATTATTCCTGAATCTGAAGTTAGTTTTATTCAAATGGTTAAAGAGTTACAGAGTTTAAACTTTAAGTACTTAGTAAGGGATATTGATACAAAGGGATTGTTTACAAAAGAGATTATTGTTTTCTCTAGAACGAAAGAAAAAAGCAAGTCCATTCAAAAGATTATACCGAAAGGCTCTCTTATTATGACTTCTAAAACGAATACAGTTACGATAGTATAATTGATTTTTATAGAGGCTTTTAAGGGTGTTAGTTGGGAAGGTTAAATCCTTATGGTAAAATTAAAGTGGATTTACTTTCAAGTAGGGCAGCGATGGCTGCCCTTTGTTTTTTCTATGGAAAGGTTGGTGAGTATTATGAGGGAGTCTTTGTTTGTTGAGATTGGTGACACTACTATTCATATCGTAAGAATGGGTGATGGATACCCATTATTTGTATTACATGGAGGACCGGGTGGAGATCATCATCTATTTGGTACTTATCTGGATGAGTTGGCGAATAAGTACCAGTTATTGTTTGTTGATCAAAGAGGACAAGGACTATCAAAAATTGCTAAAAAAGAAACTCTAACAACTAAGAGAATGGCTAAAGATATAACCGAGTTAGCAGAAAAGTTAGAGTTTGATAATTATGCATTGATGGGTCATTCTTTTGGTGCGTTTGTTGCGCTTCAGCATTTGGTGGATTATCCTGAAAAAGTATCTCATACGATTCTTTTAAATGGTGCGCCATCGATGAAGAGGGACAATATTTACTTTAGAAGAATGATTGATGAGAAAGTAACGCCTGAGTTAAAGAGTCAGGTTCAAAAGGCGATTGAAGTAAGAAGGAGAGCATACGGTAGAGGTGTGGATGAACACGAAGAGGCTTTGAATGATGTAAAAGAGAGTATACAGCTTGTTATTCGTATGTATTTTCCGACATGCAAACAGAGTGTCATTGATAAGTATTTAGATGAGGTAAAAGACACTTTATATAATGTTAAAGTAATGAAGTATATGGGAGAAACAAACTATGGGGACTATGATGTTACTTCACATTTACAGAATGTGAAGAAACCTTTATGTATTGTTACAAGTGAGTATGATTATATTTGTGATCCTGATCTATCACGAAAGATGAATAGGATGGTAAAGAACTCTGAACTCCATTATTTAGGAAATACTGGACATAACTCTTATGCAGAAAAACCTGAAAGAGTCATTAGCATTGTGGATAAATTTATTAGCGCTGATGATTAATTGATTTCTTACTACAACCCTGAACACAATAGACTATATTAACCCAGTAGCTCTTAGACCTATAATTACAAAAACTAGATATGATTTAAGTTTTCAGATTAAGTATAATATGAAAGTCGTACCGTTCAAATGAAATAGGTACGACTTTCTTAATGTAATTAAGTTTTATTTTTTTTTTTTTTTTGAGAAGTGAAGTTTATAAGTTATCCCCTCGTTATTTGCATTTCTTTTTATTGAATGCAGAAGGTACAAATCTATAGGCTTCTTTTTTATCTATCTTAGTCATATATCTTGTAGCAATTCTTTCACCGCAGTTAGGACAACATACGGCTCCGTGATACTGTGAAAAATCTATTGTTCCTTCAACGATCCTATCGTTATACATCTTAACGAGGTTGCTTTCACCTACTTTTTGGTACTTTGCGATTAACTGTTTACAGTATGCACAATATATATTTAATAAGTGACTGCCTCTTATTTTTTTACAGTTTGGATTTTTGTATATCATCATAGATTCTCCTAAGTTATTATAAACCATTTCTGGTACTGACTGCGAAGTATCAGTATATATAGTTTACTGTAGGATACAGTATTTTCCTAACACATTATAGATAATATCATTAAGAAAAGGAAATCAAGCGGATAACCTGGTCTTATTCTGATTAAATTTTTTTGAATAGTTACTCTAAATTACTTAATCGTTTCCCTTGCTTGTTACGTTACGTCACGTGATATAGTTAATGTGAGGTGATGAATATGTCAAACAAAGATACAATAACAATCGGTGAATTAGCGAAGCGTGCGAATACTACTGTGAGAACTTTACAGTACTACGATAAAGAAGGTTTAATCAAACCATCTTTTTACTCTGAGGGTGGAAGAAGGTTATACGCAGAGAAGGATTTATCAACAATACATCAGATTATTACTTTGAAATCATTGGGTTTATCACTTAAGGAAATCAAGGGGAAACTGATAAAGATTCAATCAAGAAAAGATATTGTGAGTGTATTGGAACAGCAACGTTCAATTTTGGAAGTGCAAGTATCTCAATTAAATAAAGTTATACAGTCGGTAGGCATGCTTCAAGAAGAAGTATTACAGACGAAAAATGTAGACTGGGAGAAATACTCTCAAATGATGCATTTGATAAGTGAAAATAATGAGTATTACTGGGTTCTTAATTTTTTAGACAAGGATATCTTAAGAAAGATTGAAACTGTTCATGATGAAGAGGATATTTCAGACTTTCCAGTAGACTGGTTGAAAGAGTTGTTACTTAAGATTGTAGAGTTACAAGACAAAGGAATATCTCCTATTAGTACTGAGGGACAAATGATTGCTGCTAAGTGGTGGGAGTCTGTTAATAAGTATACAAAAGGAGATCCAAAAATATTAATGAAGCTGTACAAGTTTTACTCGAGTTCCACAAGCTGGCCAGGTGAATTTGGTGTAATACAAGAGGAAACAAAGGATTTCTTGGAAAAATCAATCACTCATTTCCTAACTAGAATGGGTATAGATCTTCCAAGTAATGTGAGAGAGGAAAAACTATAATGAATTACGCAATATCAGTTAAAGATTTAGAGAAGAGTTATAAGAGTAATAAAGTGTTAAAAGGATTATCTTTTGATGTTTTGGAGGGAGAGACATTTGGCCTATTAGGCGGAAATGGTGCGGGAAAATCCACAACATTGGAGTGTATTGAAAGGATTAAAAGATTTGATTCTGGTTCAATTAAAGTATTAGGTAAAAGCATACTGGGTCATTCACACTTACATCAAGTTCTGGGTGTCCAATTACAGAGTACATCATTACAAGATAACGTCACAATCAGTGAGGCAATGAAGTTTTATTGTAAATGGCAAAACATCGAGCCTAGAAATGACCTGCTTGAAAGGTTTGGATTGTCACAATTAACTCATAAGCAGTATTCATCTTTATCTACGGGTCAAAAAAGGAGGCTCCATCTAGCACTCAGTATTATAAATAATCCAAAGATAGTTATTCTAGATGAACCAACGGCTGGACTAGACGTACAAGGTAGAGTTGAACTTCATAATGAAATCAGGTTATTAAAGAAAGAAGGAGTCACAATTATACTCGCTAGTCATGATATGGCAGAAGTAGAATCGTTATGCGATAGGATTGCGATTATTGTAAAAGGGGAAATCAGGTTTATTGGTACCCCTGAGGAAGTTTTATTAACTGGGGATAATAGTAGAAGAATTAAGATTAGAACTACTAACAACTGTATATATAGTATGGAATCATTTAAAGAGAGTTCGGTACTTTCTAGAAATGGCGATCATATTTCTCTACACTCAAAATGTCTTGAGAAATCTTTAGCAGAGTTGTTGGAAGTGATAGAAACTAAGAAGGATAAAATAATTGATTTATCGATAGAGGGATTATCGTTAGAAGAAAAGTTTGTAGAAGTAGTAGGAAAATATGAAGGGGTAAATAATGATGAAGGCAATATTATATAGTATCTGGTTACAATGGAAGTTGGATTTTAGAAATAAATCCATGCTAACATCATATTACGTATTACCAATAGCATTCTTTTTAATAGTAGGTGCAATTTATAAGGAAGTTAATCCATCATATGCAAATAGTATCATTCCCTCTATGAATGTGTTGGCAATTTCAATCGCAGCTTACTTAGGTACACCAGGACCACTAAATACCTTCTTCAACTCCGAATCGAAGAAAACGTATATTGTAGGAAACATAGATTTGAAAGTTATATTATTATCAACATTCGTATCTGCATTTACTCATATATCAATTATTGGTGGAGGGATAATAATGCTATCCCCAATACTGTTTGATGCAGTTCTACCTGTAGATATGTGGATGTACTTGGGATGGCTTGCCTTGTCGATAACAATAAGTATTATTATCGGTATGATCATAGGAATCAGTACAAAAAACAACTCATCAATGACTATGGTTTCGCAATTAGCGTTTTTACCAACTATGTTGTTAGCAGGAATAATACTTCCTGCGAGTATTTTGCCAAACATCCTGCAAGATTTTAGTAAAATACTACCAGCCACATATTCAATAGAAATACTTAATTCTCTCGATGATGTAACAGGAAAGATGTTTATGCCGTTATTGGCTCTAGGTACAATAGCGTTTATATCTCTATCTGTGTTATATAAAAGAAGATTATTGAACTAGGAGGAAGAAAATGAAAATATTTATATTAGGAGCAACAGGTCAAACCGGCTTGATTTTAACAAAGAGATTGTTGGAAGCAGATCATCATGTTAAGGCATATGTAAGAAATCCAGAAAAAATCTCATATAAAAGATCCAACCTTATTGTAGAAGATGGGGAAATAGCAGATATTAAAAAACTAACAAATTCCATGAAAGGATATGATATTGTTGTTTCATGTCTTGGGGGAAATGCAAATAAAAAAGATAACAGGTTAACTAAATTAACCGCAAACGTTGTTGATGCTATGAAAGAAAATGATATGGACCGACTTGTAGCTATTTCAAGTGCGGGAATTGAAAATGAACTACCTGGATTGATATCAAAAATCTTTGTTGCATTGTTGTATAGAAATGCTATTAATGACCATAAAGGTGCGGCAGCATATATAAAAGATAATATTAAGAACTACACACTTATCAGACCTTTATCGTTAATAGACGGTGAAGAAACAGGAATATATAGAGTTGCATCTGAAGGAGTTCCAAAAGGGAGTTCAAAAATATCAAGAAATGATTTAAGTCATTTTATGTTTGATGTGATAGTGAAAGAGAAGTACTTTGGAGAATCTATATCTCCAGCGTATTAATTAGTAAAAATAATAATCAGTTAGGAGAAAAATATGTCGATAGAAATAATTTTATTACTTGTATTTATTATTGTGGTAACCTACTTAATTCTAATTAGAACAGCATTAGGATGTCTTGTAATCCGCTGTGGACCTGAATTAATCCGTTGTCTTATAGACGAGGAAAGTAGAGAAGGGCTTAAAGCTTTAATGGATTGTGGAAACAAGAACTCTGAGAGGATAAAACGACAAGAACTTGAATTTAAGGATATGAGAGTTCCTGGAGATAGTGATATTTGTAGTGCGCGTTGTTTAGATGAGTATCCGACTAAACAATTAGCAGCATTTTCAAAGAAGGTAACAGAGAAATGTAAACATGCTTTCAAGGAAGAGAATACAATTCCTACTGAGTTTATCAACTTCAAAGGATTGCCTCAGCCAATGAACATTAGTGATCATGAAGGTACTTGGTGGCGTTCTTACACTAATGCGTGGGACTCTTGGGGAGGATCTCGGTTAGAGTTTACCCCTCAGGAAAATGGAGATTGGAATTTACACATTGAACATCAAGTTAAAACAGCTAAGCGTGGACTGATTCGACGAACATTAGTGGAACACATTGCTAAAGAAGGAATTACTGAATCACAATTTGGTACTCGATTAGTGATGTGGGGTACTGAAACAACTGAAGTGTGGAAACTGCTTTACCAATCTGAAGATGTTAGAGTGTTTGCTATTTGTGCTACAACTGAAAAACCAAGATTGAGAATAGATAGTATAGTATTAGTAATATCTCGTAGTAAGGAGATACCCGAAGAATCTCTTATAGAATTAAAGAGTGCGATAGAAGAACGTGGTTATGCATGGGAACATTTTACAAAAATTGATAACGAGAGTTATACTCCTAACTTACCAATTCTACCGTATGATTAATGATAGTTTAATGCTATAATTCTATAAAGTTAGACAAATAAATTCTAAAAAAAATCACTTCTAAAGAGAGTGATTTTTTAAAGGATTATTTATATCTAGTTATTAAATGTTCTGGTAATCTCTACACTAAATGTATTGATTAGCATTAGGCTTAATCGTGTGTAGGATTATCGATAACATTTATAAACGCCTCTGCAGCTGGAGTTAGGGCGTGCGTATTCTTATAAACTAAGTTGATATCTCTTTTTAAGTTGTAGTCTTTCAGAGTTAATGCCTTTAGATGACCTAGTTCAAGTTCATATTTTATGGCTCTTGTTGATAAAAACGAGATTCCTAGGTTTTGAACTACTGCTTCTTTAATTCCTTCTTGATTGCTAATTGTTAAAATGTTTTTGCTATCAAGAAAGTTATCACCAATACGTTCTAAAAGAAATTTATTTAGTGAAGAAGTACTGTCTTTAAGAATAAATGTTTCATCCTGAATTTCACTTAGGGAAATAGATGTTCTATCAGAAAGTATGTGTTTACTAGAAACAATAACTTGTAACTCATCTTCGAATATTTTTCTTTTTGTAAAAGTCTCTTTTGGGAAATCGACGTATCCAGACATGAATGCGAATTCAATAGATTCTTTATCAAACTCCTTTAGGAGTTTGCTTGAACTTGAGATCTTGAAGTTTAGCTCAATGCTTGGAAATTCGTTCCTGAACTCAGAGATGAGTCTTGGAAGTAAATATACTCCTATAAAATTGGTAGCTCCGAAGCGGATATTACCTTCTTCTATATTCTCGATTTGCAAAATGTGCTCTTTTGCGATTGCATATGTGTTTAGTATACTCTTCGCGTATTGAACGAAGGATTTACCTTGTATGGTTAAGTAGTTTTTTTGTCCTACTCGGTTAAAAAGGGGTACTCCTAATTCTTTCTCAAGAGACTTTAGTTGTTTACTAACTGCTGGTTGAGAAATGAATAGTTGCTGAGCAACCTCAGTGAAACTCTTCAGTTCTGCGAGTAATAAGAATGTCTCTAATCTATCTAAATCCATTATGGTACCTCCGATTGTTTATGTATTTTGTTGGTATTATCTCACAATATAGTGAAAAATAAAAGGAAGTTATTTTAAGGGAGTTAAGTATTTTAGAGTTATGGGAGAAACTATTATCAATCATATATGAAAAAAACGAGTGATAATGAGAAATTTGGTATGTATAAAACTCGATAACTTTTAGTTATAAACCTCATTACGAATTTGAATTGTGTGAAAGTTGAGTTTATTTTATTATAAGACTAAAGTAAATATCCGTTTTGCGGTATGCGAAACGAAAATGGGAGGAATTATGGAAGAGTTTTTAAGTAATGACAAAGCAGTAACGAAGAAGAAGATTGGGAGAACTGAAGCCTTTATGATGAAGTATGGAATTTATATTTCACTTGTAACGTTTTTAGCTCTTTATTTTATGCCAACAGGTATGGATCCTATTGCACAAACAAGTTTAGCAATCTTTGTTACTGCATTAGTGATGTGGGTAACTAAACCCATTCCGATTTTTATAACATCGATATTTGTTATATTAGCATTACCGCTATTAGGTGCGGTCGACGATGCAAAAGATGCATTTGGAACATTAGGTTATGAAGTAATTTGGTTAATGGTAGCAGCATTTGTTTTAACATCTGCGATGAACCATACAAACCTTGGAAAACGATTTGCCTTAAATATGGTGACTAGATTTGGTAAGACACCGAAGAGAATGATGGCAGTATTGATTTTTGTAAACTTCGCTTTAGCATTCTTTGTACCATCAACGACAGCAAGAGCATCATTATTAGTACCGATTGTACTAATCCTTCTTGAAATCTATAAAGCAATACCGGGAGAAAGTAAGTTTGGAAAGCTTGTAATGTTACAAGGAATCCAGAATAATCATTTTGCGACAAGTATGATTATGACAGCAACTTCAGGTCAAGTTATTGCGATTGGATTTATCAATGAGATGACTGGTGCTAATATTGGTTATATGGACTGGTTACTTGGTTCTATGCCACAAGCAATTTTGACAGCAGTAATTATGTTCTTTGTTGGTATCGCAATCTTTAAACCTGAAAACATTAAAGCTGATTTATCTGCGATAAATAAAGCAATGAAGGAAGAATTGCATAAATTAGGAAAGATGTCTATACTTGAAAAAAAGGCTGCTTTCTACTTTGGATTGACGTTATTCTTATGGGCAACTGGAGATTATCATGAAGCTGTTTTAGGATTTGAATTAGAAACAGCACAAGTTGCGGTATTAAGTATGGCATTAATCTTAACACCAAGGATTGGTGTTATTACATGGAAACAAGCAAACATCAAATGGGATCTAATGATCTTCTCTGCTGGTGCTTATGCAGCAGGTAAAGCATTAAATAACTCTGGTGGTGCATCATGGATTATCTCTAAACTAGTTGATGGTCTAGGTCTTGATTCTATGTCACATTCATCAGTAGCTGTAATTTTAATAGCTATATCAGTATTTAGTCATATTATCTTTACAAGTAAGACTGTAAGAACTACTATATTAATTCCAGCGGTTATTCCGTTAGCATATTCATTAGGAATGGACCCTGTACGTGTTGCTTTAGCTGTTGCGTTTGGTATCGCTTATACAACTACATTACCACCGCATTCTAAAGTAAATACTCTATATTTCAGTTCAGGTTTCTTCTCAGTACTTGAACAATTATTCTATGGATTACTAGCCTGTGCTGTAGGTACAATTATGATTTCAATAGTGTACTTCGTATGGCTACCAGTTATACTATAAAGTGTTAGTAAGTTGCATATAGATGGAGGAAAGATATGAACAATAAAGTTTTAATTGCTATAGCAGATGGAGTTGGTGATTTACCAAACGTGAAATTAAATAATTTGACTCCTTTACAATATGCAAAAACACCTAGTCTTGACGAACTTGCTAAAACGGGTTCGAGTGGTATTATGGATCTCTTATCAGTTGGAGTTCCCGTAGGAACAGATTTGGGGCACCTATTACTTTTAGGATATAAACATTCAGAGTATCCTGGACGAGGTCCGATTGAAGCCGCGGGTATTGGATTAGATGTTAAAGGTGGAGACGTTGCCTTCCGATGTAACTTCGGTACCATAGATGAAGACGGTGTTGTAATAGACCGTAGAGCTGGAAGAATTAATGAAAATACAAATGAACTTGCAGACTCATTAAATGGTATAGAAGTAGATGGAGTGAAGGTTATATTTAAAGAGGCAACTGAGCACCGTGCTGTTTTGATACTTAGAGGAAAAAATCTATCTGGGAAAGTTACTGATACAGACCCTAAATTACCTAATATGGGGCTTTCATATAAAAAGTCTATTGCCAGTAATGATTCTGATGCAGCGGTTAAAACTGCTGACGTATTAAATAAAGTACTACAGGAATTTTGTAAAATTCTTTCAGAACACCCTGTTAATAAAAAAAGAGTTGAAGAGGGAAAATTTCCAGCTAACTTTATATTAACTAGAGGAGCTGGGCAAGTACCTGATATGCCAAAGATGACTGAAAAGCTTGGATTCAAAGGTGCATGCGTTGCATCAGAAGCTACTGTATTAGGTGTGGCTAGTCTTGCTGGATTTGAGACTATTTGCAAAGATGGAATGACTGGAAATATTGATACGGATGTTAAGTTAAAAGCAAGTTTAGCATTAGAAGCATTAAAAGAAAATGATGTTGTATTACTTCATTATAAAGCGACTGATTTAATGGGCCATGATAATGACCCACTTGGAAAAGTTAATGCGATTGAGAAATATGATGAGATGTTGTCTTACGTTATGTCTAAAAGACCTGAAAACACACTTATTGTATTAGCAGCTGACCACTCAACTCCTTGTGTTAGAGAAGAACACTCTGGAGATCCTGTACCAGTAGTATTTAATGGTCCAAACATAAGAGTAGATGGAGTTGTTCAATATAATGAAATTGATTGCGCAGAGGGTTCAATCAACCGAATTAATGCATCTGAGTTTTCAAATATGGTTTATGATTATTTATGGTTATCTGAAAAACAAGGTAATTAATATTTCAAATCCTTATTGGTAAGTGATTAACTCACTTATTGATAGGGATTTTTTTTACTCTTTTTGAGTTGATAGATATGTGCTATAACCTATACAGTTCTAAGTTGTTATAGTGAATAAAATGACTTTTTTATTAAATAAGTAATAAGAAATTAAGAAGTGGAGGTTCTTAAACTCTTGTTATTTACTATGGTATAATAAAATGAAATATAATTGTTCTTAAGAAAAGGAGGAATTAGCATGAATTACTTATGGGGATTCTTGATGTTTATGATAGGTTTATTCTTTTTAGTGAGTGCTATCAGAAAAAGTGAGTTTATCGTTTATAAAATACTTACTGCACGTTCAAGAGTTTTATGGAAAGAAAAAGTCCATTCATTTTATATTTTTGTAGGTATCATTATAATGTGCTTAAGTTTACTATTTTTCTTCAATGTATGGGGATAATTAAGATTAAGTTTAAATGCTCAAGAGAATCCAGTTGGATTCTCTTTTTCTGTTTATTTATTATAGTTTTCAATGTTTCTTGTAAAAGTGAACCTTTTCTTATACGTAAAGTTCTACCACTTGTACATTGATTTTGTTCTGTGGCGCATAAAAAGAACTTTTCTAAGGCTTTGATTGATATTCTTATGGTGGAAGAGGTGGAATGATGAAAACACTAGAGGTAAAAGACCTATATAAAAACTATAAGTTGATAGAAGCAGTGAAGGGGATAAGTTTCTCTGTTAATAAAGGAGAGTTTATTGCTTTACTGGGTCCTAATGGGGCAGGGAAATCAACTACTATTAACATATTGTGCACGTTGCTAAGACAAACTGAAGGGACTGTAGAATATGGAGATTTTGTTATCGGTAAGGATGATAGTGAAATAAGGAAGAAGGTAGGAGTTGTTTTTCAAGATAGTGTTCTTGATGATAAATTGACTATTAGGGAGAATTTATTAACGAGAGGTTCACTATACAATTACGACAGTGATTATTTGGCTGTAAGAGTGGATGAGATTATATCTACTTTAAAAATAGAGGAGTATAAGAATCAAAGATATGGAGAGATATCAGGTGGTCAAAGAAGAAGAGCGGATATTGCTAGAGCTTTACTTCATAACCCGGATATTCTTATTCTAGATGAACCGACAACGGGATTAGATCCAAGTACTAGAAAACTAGTCTGGGAAACATTAAGTGAATTGAGGGAACAGGGATTAACAATTATTCTGACAACTCACTATATGGAAGAGACTGTTGAATGTGATAACGTGATTATTATGAATGAAGGTGAAATAATTACTTCGGATTCACCTGAGAATTTAAGAGTAAAACACTCTCATGACAGATTGAAACTAATGGGAGATTTAGATAGTATTGAACATAAACTAGAACAGTATGAGTTCGTTAAAAAACCTCAAGTGATAGAGGTTAAGATTGATAGTAGTATGACGTCATTAGATATTTTAGACGTTGTTCGTAATGATTTAACTGCATTTGAAGTAATTAGAGGAAACATGGACGATGTTTTCTTGAATCTAACAGGAACGAGGTTGGGATAAATGAATGTTTTTATGAGTTTAACAAAAAGAAATATTAAATTGTACTTAAGAGATAAGTCTACTGTGTTTTTTTCTCTACTTAGCTCTATGATAATAATCGCTCTGTTTATCTTGTTTTTAGGAAGAATGTATACTGACGGAGCTGTAAGTACATTTAAAGTTTTTGGTATAGATGCTGAAAATGATATTAGGGCTTTAATTATATCTTGGGTGTTAGCAGGTATTGTGGTGCTTAATTCAATAAGTATTCCACAAATGATGCTTTCGAGAATCATACTTGATCACGAAGCGAATGCATTAAACGACTTCTATGTAACACCATTTAACAGAAGTCTACTAGCTCTAAGTTATATTACTAGCGCAATTATAGTTGGGACTATTATTACTTTCTTAACATTCTTGGTAGGAGAACTTTATATATTCACTCTTAATGGTCAGTTCTTTAGTTTAGGAACGAATCTAAGGGTACTAGGTTTAACTGCATTGTGTACATTAAGTTTTTCATCAATGATGTTTCTTATATATCTGTTTATCAGTAACTCTAGTACTATTGGTGCATTGAGTGCATTTGTATCTTCAGTTGGTGGTTTCCTTGCAGGTATCTATATAAGCATTGGAGATTTACGTGGAGTAGTTAGAAATATTATCTCAGCAAATCCACTAGCACACGCAACAGCATTAGTAAGAAATACAATAATGAACCCTCAGATTGATTCAATATTTAAAGGAGTACCAGAGGTAGCTTCTAATGGATTTAAAGATGGAATGGGATTAAATCTTTACGTAGGTGACACTCAATTAACTAGTATGACGTATGTATTATCTTTAGCAGGATTGTGTGTAGTATGTTTTGTAATCTCGTATTTTAAGTTATCAAATGCTAAACTATAGTAGGAGGTGTCCTATGAAGATTAAATATGAAATTGATGACTCGTTAAAAGAAGATGAAATAATAATCAAGGTGAAGCATTTATCACAGGAAATAATAGAACTACAAAGTTTGCTTGACTCTAAAGTTACAGATTCAGTATTTGGAACTAAAGATAAAAAGACATTTCCAATAAATACTAAACAGATTGAGAGAATATACTCAAGGAATAGAAAAACTATTATTCTATCAAACGATGTCGAGTATGAGACTAAGAAGACGTTAGTTGAATTGGAAAGAACTCTGAATAAGCCGTTTGTGAGAGTATCTAAAGGTGTTATCGCAAACACAAAACATATTAAATCAATAGAGACTGAGTTCAGTGGGAACTTTACATTATTCTTTATAAGTGGTCACAAGGATGTATTGTCAAGAAAATATGTGAAGGATTTCCGATCTGCGATCGGATTGGAGGAATAACAATGAAAATTATGGCTAGAAGATATATTAATTCTGTAATAACTAATTTACCTATTTCAGTTTTCTTCTTTACTGTAGTATTTAGCATCAACATACTATTTATATCTAATGATTTTAAAGTGGAGTATGGAATGAATGCTGTTGATGAATTAGTAAGTATATATTTGTACTATCTGATAAGAACTGTTTTATTCTCATTCTTAGTTTCTGCATTCAGTTTTGTCTTTACATCTAAGAGGATGACTTATAAACAAATGATTCTTACTCACGCATTCTTGGTACTAACTTCTGTAGGATTAATATTTAGAGATCAAAGTGGTTCGCCTTTAGGCTTTTTAAGAGTAATGAGTATTGCGGTCGTTATATATGGAGTAATATGGTTCTTTGTGATATTTAAAGAAAAACAATTCTTAACAGAGGCGAATGAAATTTTAAAAGATAATGATAAAGCGCAGATTTAGCGCTTTTTTATTTTGAAATGAAAATGTAAGCTGTGTTATAAATAATTAATGAGGAAATAGTTCCTTAAACTATAGGTAAACTCTTTATTTACTCATAAATGAGTAGTATGATGTAGATGCGAATAAATGATATTTATGGAGAGTGTAGAAATGATTAAGATAATGAATGCAGATGTAGTTTCAAACTCATATAGAGAGTTTAAGAAGTGGATAACAGATAAATGGGGTGTAGTTGAGGAACTCGCTACTGAGGATAATGATTACGGGAATCCTTTACCTTTGTTAGCATTTGACGACTTAGTAGTTGGAGGATTATCATTCGCTACCAACAAGGATGACGATGGTAATGATATGCTTTGGATTAATAGTTTGTTCGTTGTTGATACTTATAGACATTTAGGTATCGGGACGAAGTTAGTTTTAGAAGCCGAGAAGAAAGCTATTGCTCATGGAGTAAAAGAACTCTTTGCTTATACTGAGATACCTGAGCTTTATAAGAAGTTATCTTGGGTTGTATTAGAGGTGAATGGGGAAAACTCTGTTGTGATGAAGAGATTAAATAAATAATTACTCTAAAGAGAAGAGGAATGAAGATGAATGGAAAAGAATTGTTGTTAACAAGAAGAAGTATTAGAAGTTTTACGGATGAAGTAGTAAGTAGGGAAGTGTTAAAGGAGATTGTAGAAATCGCTAAGTATGCACCTTCATGGAAGAATTTCCAAGTGGCTAGATATACGTTTGTGGATGATCCTACAATTTTGAACAGAATTGCTACTGAAGGAGTAAATGACTTTATATATAACACTAATACAATTACTAAGACAAAAGGTATTTGTGTACTGAGCTACGTTAAAGGTAAGAGTGGTAAAATGGATGATGACACATTTGGTTCATCAAAAGAAAACTCTTGGGAAGTGTTTGATGCAGGAATTGCCTCACTTCAGTTTTGTTTAGCAGCGCACTCTAAAGGTGTAGGAACTACTATTATGGGAGTGATAGCTGATGAGGTTATCTCTGAAATAGTTAATTTACCAGATAATGAAACTGTAGCGGCATTAATCGTTTATGGTTATCCAGCTGGAGAACCAAGAAAGACATCTAGATTAGAAGTGGATGAATTAGCTAGATTCCTATAATTAATGAAATCATAGTAGATTTAAGACCAAACCATTTGTTTGGTCTTTTTACTTTAGACTAACCTTTCTGATGTGAGTTACAACGAGATTTTTTCATTGGTGAACTAATATCATGTAGATAAATCATCCGAAAAGAAGCAAATTGTTGTCATTAGGTAAAAATACTTATGAAGAAGGCAAAATAGAGCTTGTTACTAAGTATTGTGTAATCATTAATACAGAATGTAGAGGTAACGGAGTTAAGAAATGGGAAGTCAATTGACTTTTATGTTGAACAGGAAAAAGTATTGAATCATATTGGGGGGAATATAATGAAATATTTTAAGTTAATTTTGATCATATCTTTAGCATTAGTCCTACACGGTTGTGAGGAAGATATAGATCCTCCAATTGAGGAAGTAGAAGAGACTGAGGTTACTGACTGCCAAAGAATAAAGGATAGTTATGAAGAGGTTTGTCTTGTTACTGAAAAAAAACTAACTCATAATCTCGGAGATAATGTTATTCTTAAAGCTAACATTTCTTTAACAGGTGATGTGGATGGAGAGGTTATGGTTAACTGGACTCCATCAGTTGTGTTGTTTGAGGATGGAGATATATATATGGTTCCAGTAGAGGGAATGATGTTACCAGAACCATTTCTACTTGATGAACAAGGTCTTCTTGAAACACTGACTCTTTTGTTAGAACAATTTGAGGTAAGAGATAGCTACACAGAAGATAGATACTTCATTAGGAATGAGTTGACTGTATATATCGAAGACGTTGAATATACGTTTGAGCCGGAATGGGAATTTATAATAAATAGGTAATTAACGATAACTGTCTGTAAAAAGGATTAAAAGATAACAAAGACCAAGTGAAAACTTGGTCTTTTACTTTATACTACTTCACTAATTTCAATTACAGTTCCATCCGCAAGAGTGATGGTACAAACTAGGTATAATCCGGACCAGTCGTAATCATCCTCATCTAGAACTACAATGTAGTTTAATGCGTTTTCATTTCCTATATTATAGAATTCTTCGTAGTTGCTCATATCTGAAGGAGAAGTCATAGTTTCACTAGCGACTATTTCATCTCCTAGGAATACTGTGATATCAACTCTGTTTATTTCTTTTGATTCGTACTCTGAAAGCGTGTTATCTATTTGAACAATGATGACTTCTTTTTTAGCTTCTGTATCGTATGTTGGGAATAACATTGTTCGGACAGAGTTTTTAAGCTCGTCCTTAAGATTAATGGTGAATAAATCGTCTTGTGTGATTGTTTCACCTTCTACTAATACGTCGAAACGGTACTCTTGATTTTCTTGAAGGGTTACGTTTGCTGAGTAAGATAATGATGTTGATGATAACTGTATTTTCTCAGTCACGTTAGATGAATCTGTTTTTAGTAAGTAAATAATAGAACCTGGATTAATCTCTCTTAGATCGAATTCTATAGTGTATGTATATTCATCACCTGATACGTCACTTAGTTCAATTGAAGGGTTTTGAATTAACTCTTGTGCATTGAAGTATTCCTTCATTTCTTGTTTTAAATTATTCATATGGTATTCTGTTGAACTTACTTTAGTAATAATGTCGTTTCTTACGTGATCAAGTTGAGATTGTAAGTTGTTTACTTCAACTAATGTTAGTACGTTAAGAATAATCAGTGTAATAAATACTACTGTTTTAACGAACTGACCTAGATCCATCATTCCTGGTTTAGGTTCATCGATTAATGCGTTATTCATGTTGTTTCGGTACATTCTACTATATATCACCACGATTATAGGAATCAGACCTAAGATTAATAATGGGATTAGTGATAATAAAAAGCTCATATATTTTCCTCCTATAGTCCTATACTTCTTTTGAAGATAGGTGCGTAGTTTCTAGTTACAATAAGTGATTCATCGTTTTTCATTAAAAGAATGATTTTTGAGTTAAAGGTGGGGTTGATTTGTTTAATCGCATCTATGTTTGCGATTTGTGATTTATTGATTCTGACAAAGGATTTGTCTTTTAGGATTCCTTCAACTTCATATAGTTTCTCTCTAATAGAGTATGACTTCTCATTAGTATGAAGTTTGATCTCATGACCAAAGCTTTCTATGAATATTATTTTTTTATAGTGGATAATCTCAAATGATGAGTTATATTCACCTATAAATGTTTCTTGTTGATAATTATCTTCTTTAAATGTTAATTCAGCGTCGTTAGATACGGTGTATCCACCTGCTTCTAACATCTGTTTGAATTTGTTGTAATTTTCTTTTTTACACAATAGTTTTACCTTCATCTAATCACCACCTGTATAGATTGTAATTCATTAAATGGAATTTGTATATATATTATTCATAAGTTGCGAAAAGTAATCCATAAGAAGTATTTAATTAACTGTGAGCTATATGAGAACTGGTGTTTTACTAGTAAGACACCTAAAAAGAGATAATAAAATAAAAGAGTAGTTTGGTTTATATAGAGGGGTGAAACTGTGATAAAATAACAAGGTGAATGGGAAAGAAGTGATTAATATGACGATATGTACTTTAGAAGGAATTGTAAAAAACTATACTGGTAGAAATGTGTTAGATAATATAAATCTAACAATTTCGGAGAACGAAAAAGTAGGTGTTGTTGGTGTTAATGGAACTGGAAAGTCTACTCTACTTAAGATAATAGCTGGCTTAGAAAGCTATGATAGTGGTAGTTTAAAGAGATTTGGTAACTATTCTATTAGATATTTATCTCAAACATATAAAATTGAAACAGATTTAACTATTTTGGAACAAGTCTTTTCATCTACTGATTACGGTATTCCTATTATTAAGGAATATGAAGCGACGTTAGAGTTGATTGAACAAGGTAGTGACTTAACTGATAGATTATTAAAAATACAAGAGAGAATTGAACAAGAAAACTTATGGGATCTTGAACATAAAGTAAAAACTATTCTTTCGAAACTAGGTGTTAGAAATTATCATGAAAAGGTAAATCATTTATCAGGTGGGGAAAGAAAACGTGTGTTTTTAGCTCAAGCTTTAGTTACTCCGTGTGACCTATTAATTCTTGATGAGCCGACGAACCATTTGGATAGTGAAACGATTGCCTGGCTTGAGTCTTATTTATCTAATACGAAACAAGCTCTTTTAATGGTTACGCATGATAGATACTTTTTAGATAAAGTAACGAATAACATTTTAGAGATTGATAAAGGTTCTATATATAAGTATGAAGGAAACTATAGTTACTATATTGAGCAAAAAGTATTGCGAGAAGAAGATGAAGTTAATAGACAGAAGAAGTTAAAAAATATATATAAGTCAGAGCTTAAGTGGATTAAGAGTACTCCGCAAGCAAGAAGTACGAAACAAAAAGCTAGAATAGAACGTTTTGAAGATATTAAGGGTAGTCTAAAAGACTTAAGTAAAGAACAATTAGACTTTTCTATGATTGGTAAACGTCTGGGTAGAAGTATATTAGAGTTTAATAATGTAAGTAAGAAGTATGACAAAGTGTTGATTAAAGACTTTTCATATACGCTTTTAAGAAGTGATTGTATAGGTATTGTTGGTCCTAATGGAGCGGGTAAGTCTACTCTGCTTAGAATGATTAGTGATTTAGAAGAGCCTGATGAGGGAACTATTGTTAAAGGTGCAACCGTTCAAATTGGTTACTTTACACAAAACACTGATCAAATGGATCCTGATATGAGAATGATTGATTATTTAAAGGAACAAGCAGAAGTAGTTGTTTTAAGTAATGGTGAAACGTTAACTGCTTCTAAACTACTTGAAAAGTTCTTGTTTGATAAATCGAGTCATTATACACCTATCTCAAAACTATCAGGTGGAGAACAAAGAAGGTTATTACTTTTAAGGATGTTAATGCAGTCACCTAATGTCATTTTATTAGATGAGCCTACAAATGATTTTGATACTACAACTCTTCAAGTACTAGAAGACTTTATTGATAACTACAATGGAGTAGTTATTACAGTAAGTCATGATAGGTACTTCCTAAACAGAGTGTGTAATAAGATATTTGCATTTGATGGATATGGTAATATAAGCGTTACAAACGGTGGGTATGATGATTACCTTCTAAGTAAAAGAGAAGAGGAAAAAGTCGCTAAGGTTCAAAGAGTAGTTAAGAGGACTAAGCAAAAGACTGGCTTAAGTTATAATGAGAAAAAAGAACTTGATTCAATTGAGGATGTAATCTTTGAGATTGAAACCGAAATTGAGAGTCTTGACGAAAAGATTCTTGAATTATACAGTGATTATGAACAGGCTAAACCGTTTATAAGAACGAAAGAAGAGTTAGAAAGTTCTCTTGAGGAGAAAATTAATCGCTGGGAGTATTTACTGGAGAAAGATATATAAAAAAACAAAAGACCATTTCTGGTCTTTTTCTTATACAAATAATACTAAACTGACAGCCATAACAGCCATACCAGCAATTAATCCACCGATTGCGACATGGTGTTTTCCGTACTTTTCAGCAGTTGGTAATAGTTCATCTAATGAGATGTATACCATAATTCCAGCTACTCCTGCAAATACAATTCCGAATAAAGCGTCACTTAAGAAGTTTCTAAGTAAGAAATATCCTAACAATGCACCAACTGGTTCACTTAATCCACTTAAGAATGAATAAAGAAATGCTTTTCTTTTACTACCAGTACTGTAATATATTGGAACACTTACTGCGATTCCCTCAGGGATATTATGTATCGCGATTGCGACTGCGATTGCGATACCTAAAGTTGGATCTTGAATTGCGGCCATGAATGTAGCCAGTCCTTCAGGGAAGTTATGGATTGCGATTGCTAATGCGCTAAACATTCCCATTCTAAGTAAACTTTTTTTCTTTGTAGCTTCCTCATCTAATTCTTCAACATCCCTTATCTCATGTGGGTTCTCTTCGTTCGGTACTAGTTTATCAATAAGTGCGATTAATGCAACTCCACCGAAGAATGCTAATGTAGTATATAAATAACCTGTACTGGCATCTCCATAATACGTCTCTAATGAGATTCTAGCTTTTGGAAATATCTCAATCATAGATACGTAAATCATTACTCCAGCACTAAATCCTAGAGCTCCACTTAAGAATGTTTCGTTTGTTTTTTTTGCAAAAAATGCGAGTGCACTACCAATACCAGTTGATAGTCCAGCAAATATAGTTAATCCTAGTGCAAATAGAATGGTATTTAGTTCCATAGTGTCACCTCTTTCAAACCATTTTATCACTTCCATATGTATTTGTCATTTAATGCATCCTCTTTAGGAATGAATTAGTATTGTTTTAATAGTGAAGTAAAGTGATAATTTTGAGTGTGTACCTCTTTTGTCTGAATTTTATGATTCATCTTCTATTTCTTTTTTTAGTTTTATTTTGAATATATTATTGTTTCCTGTACTACTTGCGATGATTCTTCCCTGAATAGGAGTTAGTAAAAGTCTACAAATATATAATCCTAGTCCTTTTCCTTGTGCGTTTTTCGTGTACGATATGTTTCCTCTATATCCTTTTTTAAAGACATTATCTATGGTCTCTTGGTTCATGGGAGATCCACTTGACTGGAACTGAATTGTAATATCATCCTGATTTATGATTGATATATCAAAAGTAGAGTTTTCGTCTGCATAATAGAATGCATTTGAAAACAAGTTTTCTAACACACGCATAAAGTCTTTTTTACTCCAGAAGACGTATATATCCTCTTTGGAGTTAAATGTTATTGTTATGTCTTTTGAATCAAAGATTGATTTAAATTTAGTAAGTGTTTCACTGATTATAGATGTAATGTTAATCTTCTTAAAAATATTGATGTATTTTTCATCGATTAGTTCAGTCACCAAATCATTTATTTCATCCACACTACTGATAGCTACTTCTTTGTTTCCACCAGATGAGTGTTGTATGTATGAGTTGATGATTGTTAACGGTGTTTTAATGTCGTGTGCTAATCCTTTTATATTTATGTCGCGTTTATCTCTTAATAAATCAATCTCGTCTATGTATTCCCAAATTGCTTTATGGATATCATCAAACTGTTTGTAATTAAAATTATAGTGGTAATTCGGTAATGATTTGATTAATGCTGAGAGTTCTGTTATATCTTTGTCAATTTTGTTACTAGTACTCTTGTTCATGAATAAGAGTGAAGACAAAGTTATTATGTATATAACTAGTAATACAATGTTCATATTGATAAGTTGATCCTTGTAAGAATCTATAGTTACACTGTGAGAATTATCTATATAAAGGTAAAATACTCCCTTATCCGTTATTAGTTCTCTTTTAACTGGGTTAAAAGTACTATCTCTTGACGTGTAAATTAATTCCTCTAAAGTTGTATATATTTCTATTTCAACCGAATGAGACTCAGAATAATGTTCTATATACTCAAAGGCCACATTGAGGTCATTATCATTTATTAAGTTTGATGTTAGCAGTAGCAACTCAGCAGTTTCCTCGCTTATCTTATTATCTATGATATTTGAAGAAATATATAAGACTGTAACATTTAGAAAAACAAAGATAGAAGTTAGTATAATGGCGATAAATGTAAGATTTCTCTTATGACTATACTGTATGTTTTTACTCATTCGATACACCTCTTATAGTGTAACCTAAACCGTATACTGTTCTAATAAATTCTTGAGAAGTAATAGATGCTACTTTCTTTCTAACATTTTTGATGTGACTGTCTACAATTCTTTCAAATACATTTTTTTCGTTCTTATATAAGTAATCAACAAAGTCAGCTCTTGATACGACGCGGTTAAGATTAGATACTAATAACTCGATAATAAAATACTCAATAGAAGTAAGTGAGAGTTCTTGATTATTGATAATGATTGTATTGTTCATGTTTTCAAATATAAAAAGAGTATTATCAATCGTTATGGATGTCTTTTGTTGATCTATTTTTTTGAAATAGTTACTTATTTTAATCAGGACTTCAGACTCGTTAAAGGGTTTCGGGAAATAATCGTCTGCACCAATACGTAATCCGTTTAATTTCTCCTCAATTGAGATTTTTGCAGAGATTATAAGAATGTGTACATTTGACTTTCTTCTTATTTTTTCTATAAATGATTCTCCACTCATTATAGGTAGTACTAAATCAGTTATTATACAGTCAATATGAACGCTGTTGAAAATATCTAGTCCCTCAAAAGCATTGAGGGCAGAATGAACCTCATAACCTTCATTTCTTAAACTAGATGTAAGTATTTCATTGATTGCGATATTGTCTTCTACAACAAGTATTTTTCTCATATTCTACCTCTATTTCGTGTAGCCCTCTTAAGTCACATAATTAAACAACATGTGGTTTAGAGGAAATGTAATGGATTTCTCCTGATTTTTTAAAAGCTCTTTTAACAATAATTTCACCAAATACTTTATAGATGATTACTGCACCTATTATTATAGTGAATATTGAAGTACCTAGTACTTGGAAATCTTGATTACCTGATTCAGATGCGATTTGCATAAATCTTAGTTCAGCAACAATTGCCATATCGAGAGCTACTCCACCTTGTGGTATCAATGTTAGACCAAGATACCTTACTACATTTGGAGAAGATTTTGTAATCTTCGCAGATAAACTTGTACCGATTAGTTTACCGAGTACTCTAAATACTATATAAGCAGCACCTACAGGCCCTATTATTAAAAGAATTCCTAAGTTTAAATCTGCCCCAGAGATTGTAAAGAATATCAACAACAATGGAAGTATGATTACATCGGTGCTCGTTTTTACCTTTTCTAGTGATATTGATTCCAGTCCATTAGATATCATTACTCCGATGATTATTGGTATTAGTATATCTGATGTTCCGATTAGTTCACTTAGCCCAATACAAAGAAGTAAAGTGATCGTAATTATTAACGCAATAGATACCCCATCTGAGTTTTGATATGCTTTTAAAGTAGCTAAAGCAAAGAATCCTACACCTGTTCCGATAATTACTGATGTTAAAATTCCAAAAACGGGACCTATTAAAATAGTTTGAAGAGTAATTATTTCTCCTTGGTGACCAGCAAGGTAGATTGAGATCGGGAGAGTTAAAGAGAAAATAATTACCCCTATAATATCATCCATCGCTACAATTGGACAAGATAAATCTGTTAATGAGCCACTCGTTTTATAACTCCTTATACACGCAACAATTGGTGTAGGAGTAGTGACGGTTGCGATAGATGCTAAAACCAATGCATAGGTTATTTTGTAGTTAGACGCTATAACGTAAACAGTTATAAATACAACTATGAAAGTGACTAAACTCTGTGTGATGGCTATGAATACAATTTTCGATCCGTATTCTTTCATCTTAATTCTCTTGAGTTCTAACCCAATATTTAAACCAACAAATCCAAGAGTCAATGTCTTAATATACTTTAGATCATAAAGAAATCCCTTATCTACTAGTCCTAACATGCTTGGTCCTAAAACCATTCCAGCCAGAATATATCCTGTAATTCTAGGGAGTTTTATCTTTTCAGCAAGGTTTCCACCTAGAATACCGAATAAAAGTAGTATTCCAAATAAGAAAAAGAAGTTCTGTTGAAGTGTAGCTACTTCGTGTATTATGTTCATTAGTATGTTCCTCTGAATGCATAACCTTCTCTGATGATGTAGTAAGTTTTGCAGTTTTCATTTCGTATTTGTGTTGAGATGGTGATTTCTCCATCTGTATCTATGTAATGCCTCCAACCTCCTCTGTAGTGAGATAAAAGTATTTTTTCACCACACGAACAGGCACATAAATGAGCTGATCTTTGGTGTTTATCTGAGAAATATATAATGCCTTCAGTCATCTCGTCGCGCTTTGGTAGATTCTTAAGTACTTGAAGTTTGAACTTTTTTAACATAGCTTTTCTCCTTTTTTTTTTTTTTGATAATATCACATGTATATGGAGAGAGTATGTGGTTTTTTTGTTTCGGGCTTATTTATAGTAAGTTATTCATAAAATTCGTAAATAAAAAGGGGAAGTCCCCTTTTTTTATACCCAATCTACAGGTACGTGTATTTGATACATATTAATATAAATATAGACGTATTTTCCATTTCTAATCTTATGTTTAGATAAAATGCTTTTCTTTTGAAGTTTGTTTAAGTAGTTTCTACTTGTTTGATAATCAATACCCAAAGTGTCTGACATCTCTTGAATTGTAGTTGAGATGTTTTTGATTAGGTAGTTGAGTACCTTATCTGCACATTTTGGAAGTATCTCTTCGAACCTTGGTTTATCGTTTCTATAAAGCGTCACTACTTCATCTAAACGGTCAATGTTCTTTTGATATTGTTTAATCATTATCTCAAAGAAGAATTTAACCCATTGCTCAAGTCGGTTGTTTCTTGAGTCTTTTAGTCTATTGTAGTAGGAGTATTCATTCCCTTTGATTGTTTCACTTAAGAATAAGTAATTTTGTTTTCTTAAAATTCCTTGTATTGGAACTAAGATTCTCCCTGTTCTACCATTTCCATCTTTAAATGGGTGGATGTTTTCAAACTGAGCATGAGTAATGGCGATATCAGATAAGTCATCAACACATACCTGTGTATTAAAGTACTCAAGTAAGTTATTAATGCTTTCGTCAATTTTACTAGGATCAATCGGTACATACTCAGCCTTGTCCATTGATGAACCCCTTTGTCCTATCCAAAGGACCTCGTTTCTTATAACTCCAGGATTTCTTCTAGATCCTCGTTTACTGTTAAGAATCACTCTGTTTATTTTAGTTATTTCTTTTAATGAAATATCTTCTGATACGTAGTCGTATACGTTCGTAAGAACTTTTATATAGTTCATAAGCTCAACAACGTCATCGTCTTCGTCTAAGTAGTTTATATAGTAAAGGTCAGATTGCCTTATTTGGTTTCCAGCTAACTGACAGGACTTAAAACTTTCTTGTTTAATGAATGGGTAAAGCAGTGTTTCGTTATCTAAATCGTGGTATTGAATGATTGTTGAAAACTTTGTTTGTAATCTTTTGGCCTCAACTAAAAGAGTCATTAATTCTAGACTTTTTTTTAAGGTAATGGGCAATAGTTCAACGTCGTGTGTTTTCATATAATACCTGCTTTCACAAGTACAATAACATTCACATTATAAAAAAACAATACTAAATCATAATGGATGAGTTTCTATTATAAAAAAGAGGTCATTATTATAATGTGGAGTAAAGAATATCTTTGCTCAATTTCGCCTATAAACCGCATAGTTAAGCCGTAAATAGTAGTTTTTAAACTGATGAAGAAGATGAAAACGATTTCACTTATTTTGGGAGTATTGAAAGAGAATAGACTCTTGAATACACTATATCGTGTAAGGAACTAATTGTTTATGTGGAGGATAAAGCTTATGACGGATAATAAAAATATGCGCAGTTATTTGTTAGAGGATTTGGGTGAGGAAGTTATACTTAATGTTTGTGTTGGGAGTGCTTGTCATTTGAAGGGATCATATGACGTAATTAATGAATTTAAAAAGCATATCCCTGAATTAAAATTACAATCAAAGGTTAAGTTAAAGGGAGCGTTTTGTCTTAATAACTGCACAAGTGCAGTTTCTTTAAGAGTGAATGATTTTGAGGTTGATAAAATCTCATCGGTTGAGGTTAGAGAATTCTTAGAAACTTTAGCTGAGGTGAAGCAATGGAATACTTAAGTTTTCAAGAGGCGAATTGTCAGAACTGTTATAAGTGTATTCGTACTTGTACTGTAAAGGCAATTGAGTTAGTTAATAATCAAGCGAGAATTGTACCTCATTTATGTGTTGGCTGTGGAGAATGCTTAGGGGTGTGTCCACAGAACGCTAAAAAGGTAGAGTCTGATATTTCATTAGTTAAAAAGATGATTTTAATGGGAGAACCGATTACGGTATCTTTAGCTCCTTCGTTTCCGGCATTTGGGGATTTAAGTAACCCTAAACTGTTTATAACGGCTTTACGTAAACTAGGTTTCGACAGAATTGAAGAAACTTCAATAGGTGCGATGGCTGTTTCTGAGTTTTATAAGAATGACTTTTTAGATAAAAGACAACATATTATAACGACGTCTTGTCCAACGGTGAACCTTTTGGTTCAAAAGTATTATCCAGAATTTGTTAATTATTTGTCAAAATCTATTTCTCCGATGATGGCACATAACGCTTTAATCAAAAAAGAGAATGCAGATGCTAAGGTTGTTTTCATTGGTCCTTGTATATCTAAAAAGGAAGAAACAGTTATTTATAAGGATGAACTACAAAGAGTAGATGCTGTTTTAACGTTTGATGATGTACGTAAGTGGATTGATGAAGAAAACATTCATATAGAGTCTTTAAAGCCAACTGAGTTTGATAGAGAGTCTACTCTTTTAACGAAGTGGTATCCACTCTCAGGTGGTATAGAGAAAACAATTGAAGTGAAAGAATCTTCTAGACGTGTGATTAAGTTAGATGGAATGGAAGATGTAATTGAGTTTTTAGATAATTTAGGTGAGTTAACTTCAAAAACATTCGTAGAAGTTAATGCGTGTAAGAATGGATGTATTAATGGTTTTGGTAATACCCATTCTCCTCTCTCTAAAAGCAAAAGAAGCGAATGTGTTATGGACTATATAAATGAATCTAGTATAAGTGATTTAGAATATAAAATAAATGAGCTTGATGTTGGATTTGAGTATGAAGAAAAAGGGATTGAGGAAGATGTTTTTTCTGATAAAGAGATTAGAGAGGTTTTAGAAAAAACTGGGAAGTACTTAGATGCGGATGAGTTAAACTGCGGGACGTGTGGATATGATACTTGCAAAGAGAAAGCGAAAGCTGTTTTAAAAGGAATGGCAGAACTTGAGATGTGTTTACCTTATATGAGAAATGTTAGTGAGAATCTATCTAGGGTGATTATTGAGAAAACACCTAATGGAATAATTGTGGTAAATAGAAAGTTCGAAGTTATAGAATTTAATCCGAGAATGAGTGCATTATTAAAGATAAGTAAAAAAGATGCCTTAAATCAATTTGTTAAAGACCTATTCGGTGAGAATATGTTTGAGTTGTTGATAGCGGGTAATACTAATACCTATGTTTCAAAGATTGAACTACCTAAGTTTAATAAGGTAATGGTTCAGTCACTTAAATATATTGAACATCAAGAAGTTTATTTAGGGATTTTCCAAGACATAACTGACTCAGAAAATAGAAAAGAAGAACTTAAAACTAAATCAAAAGAAGCACTTGATATGGCACAGGATGTAATAAATAAACAGATGGTTGTAGCACATGAAATTGCTCACCTACTGGGTGAGACGACTGCTGAAACTAAAGTGACTCTATCTAGTTTAAAGAAGTTGTTTGAGGCTAATTTAACCGATGAGTAATTTTTTAGATATATCTATGAATCAAGTGTGTAAAAAAAATGAGGAGTTATGTGGAGATCACGTAGAGATAACGAAGAATGATGATTCGACGATTGTTGTTTTATCAGATGGACTTGGAAGTGGTGTTAAGGCAAATATTTTATCTACACTCACTGCTAATATCGCTGCGACTATGTTAAAGGGCGGATCTGATATTTTTGAAGTAATTCAAACGCTAGAGACTACTCTACCAGTATGTAAAGTCAGAGAGTTAGCGTATGCAACATTTACTATAATTCAGATGTTTAATGACGGGAAAGTGTATTGTGCTGAGTTTGATAATCCGAAGTTATTATATATAAGAAATAATGAAGTATTAGAACCAGTTAGAAAAGAAACAAAGTTCCAAGAGAAAACAATTTATGAGTTTACTACTACGTATGAAAAAGGGGATATTATAACATTCTTCTCAGATGGAGTAGTACATGCAGGTATTGAAAACTTCTTAGTGTTAGGTTGGCAGTATGAAGAGATTGTTGAAGAGTTACTTAGACTGAGTAAAAGAGGAAAAACTGCGAAGGCAATCTCAAAAGACGTAATTGATATAGCGAATGCATATTACGGCTATGAACCAGGAGATGACTCTACTTGTGTTGTGATTAAAGTAAGAGATGAAGAAGTGATAACTCTATTCTCTGGGCCACCTAAAGACTATGATCTAGATGCTGTAGTAGCTGATGCTTTAATAAACTCTGAGGGTAAAAAGGTAGTATGTGGTGGTACAGCTGCTAATATTGTGGCTAGAGAGTTAAAAGAAGATATAAAGTCTAGACTAGACACTATGGAAAAAGGAATACCTCCTATCGCTGAAATAGCTGGCGTGGACTTAGTTACTGAAGGTGTTCTAACTATGACCCAAGCAGTTAAACTGATTGATGGGTATATGAATTCAACAATTCGCTCATCGGACTTATTAAAGAATAATGGAGCTGCTAAGTTAGCAAATATGTTAATCAATGATTGTACTCACTTAAGAGTACTTCACGGTAATGCGATTAACCCAGCTCATCAAAATCCTTATTTTGAGGATGAGTTAAGTATTAAGTGGAAAGCAATTAAACAACTTGTTGAGAGTGTGAAACGTCTCGGTAAAGAAGTGAAGGTTGTTAGTTACTAGGAGGCATTATGGATTATATTTTTGAAAACAATACGCAAGAGTTGAAGTATAAAGTGTTAAAGGAAGCAGCTTTAGCTGGATTCAGTAATGAAGAAGGTGTTTCAACTCGAATAATAGCGAAGAAAATTATAGATGGACCATTGCCAACATTTAGATGTTGCGTACATAAAGAGCGAACGATAATAAGAGAGCAGTTAAAGTATTCATTTGGTAAAGTAAACTCTCCCAATATAGTAAATGTAATCGATAGTGCATGTGAACAATGTCCTATTGACCGTTACACAGTTACGAATGCTTGCCAAGGTTGTATTGCCCAGTCATGCCGAAAGAGTTGCCCAGTTAACGCTGTTATTATGGTTAACAATAGAGCGTATATTAATCAAGAACGCTGTATTGAATGTGGAAAGTGTAAAAAGACTTGCCAGTTTGATGCGATATCAGACGTAAAAAGACCATGTAAAAGAAGCTGTCCAGTTAATGCAATTCAGATGGATGAAGAAAAAATAGCCAGAATAGATTACTCTAAATGTATTTCATGTGGACATTGTGTATATGCTTGCCCTTTTGGGGCTATTACAGATGTATCACAGATATACGATGTATCAAAGTCATTAAACAACCAAGATGAAGTCTATGCTTTAGTTGCTCCTTCTATCAGTTCTCAGTTCAGTGATTCAACAATAGCTCAAGTGAAGAGTGCTTTAAAACAAATAGGATTTAAAGATGTTATTGAAGTAGCATTAGGTGCAGATATTGTGATTAAAACTGAATCAGAAGAGTTTGCTCAAACAGATAAACCTTTTATAACAACGAGTTGTTGTACTGCGTTTGTTAATTTAATAGATACGAAGTATCAAAAAGTAAAAGACAATGTATCGTCTACAGTTTCACCTATGATTGCGTTAGCAAATCTTGTAAAAGAACATCACCCTAACGCAAAAACGGTGTTTATAGGTCCATGTATCGCAAAGAAGGATGAACAGAAACAGGACTTTAATGGAAGTGTAGATTACGTTATTACATTTGAAGAATTAAGAGCACTTCTAGGTGCTAAAGAGGTAGATGTCAAAGAACAAGCTTTAGATCCATTAAACAATGCTTCTTACTACGGGAGAATATTTGCATACAGTGGAGGGCTACTACAGTCTGTGACTGATTATTTAAAGGCACACCACCCAGAAATAGAATTAAGGGGAGTTTCTGCTAATGGTGCGAAGGAATGTGTTAAACACTTAACTGTGGCTTCAGTAGGAAAACAAAAATATAACTTCTTAGAGGGAATGATTTGTGAAGGTGGATGTATTCATGGACCAAGTTCCTTGACTCATACAAGAAAAGATATTGTATATGTAAATGAGTATGCTTCTTTAGCAAAAGAAAAAACAGTGGATGATTCTGTTGATATATATGATTTAGAAAAACTTAAACTACATATAAAAAAAGGCAACTAGATTTTGACTAGTTGCTTTTGTTCTTTTTTAGATGCTGATTTAAATACTGTATAAAAGATAACTGTACCTATTATATAGAATAGAATTGTAAATATATAAGGAGTGTTATATGAGTAAGTTTCCATTAAGTGGCCACCCATTAATATCCCAACAGCTCTTGCGATATTGTTAACCATAGCTCTCATCGCACTCATTAATTCTCTTTGATTACCATTTACTATTTGCATTGATATGTTCCTGATAAGAGGTTGACTCATATTCATTAGGGAACTTCTTAAAAAGAACGCTATAGCCATAATAATCATTCCTTGTGGTAAACCAATCATAATTAAAAGTGGAATACTTAAGATTTGTGTAGCGATTATTGTTTTATGTTTACCGATTCTTTTACTTAAGAACGGAACACTTAACCCACCAATTACAGTACCAAGTTGAGCAATACTAAGTATTAAACCTACAATACTCTCTGTTGTTTCTAGTACGTATTTTAAGTAAACACCGAAGAATGGAACAACTAATCCTGCCCCAAGACCTATAAAGGAAGTATATATCAAGAACATGACATTGGTTCTTGTAAAGAATCCTTTAAATTCTACAAGATTCAGTTTCTTAACCTGTGGTGTTTCTTTAGGTTTTAACCTTGTTAAGGGGATAACTGCGAGTAAACTAATTAAACTTGTAATGATTAAAGCATATCTAATTGACTCTACACTTGTAGATACGAATGTTGAGAAATAATCTGCTAAGAAACCAGTTAACAGTGATCCTGTCATAAATGCTGCGTTTCTTGTAGCGAACGTTAAACTAAATGCATGAACCCGCTCTTCACTATCTGTTTGAGAGTAGATGAATGGTGACTCAATCGTCATCATTGCAGCTTGACCGAAACCGAATAAAACTGCTAAACAACTCATAACGAATAAATCTTGTGTTACTACAATTAATATACTACTAATACCTACTATTGTTAGACCGAGAAATAACGACCGCTTATGGCCAATTCTATTGGAAATAATAGCAATTAAAAAAGCCAATATCCCAACTGATAATCTTCTAAGTGATAAGATTTCCCCAACTACACTTTCATCATAACCTAGTTCAATGATATATATACCAAAAAAACCGTTAAATGAAGCGGATGTTAGGCCGTATAGGAATACGACTAGTATAAATTTTTTAATTATTGGATTTAATTTATTATAACTCATAGATACGATTATATCACTTAGTGCATACCTTATCAATTGATTATTCAGCTAATTTAACGAACTGACATTTTTTATCGTTTCATTTTAAGTAAAAAGAAAGGGGAGTATAAACATATTAGTGCTTCTACTGAATTACCAAGTGGGCATAAGTCTCAAAATTAGAATACCTGTAACTTTTCAGAGGGAGTGCTCGTGATAAAATTGAGAGAGTCATAATTCAAACCCAATTACATAGAGTAGTTTGGTTTGAATTGAATTGAATATCTCACTAGTTAATAGAAAGGTGATTACTAATTATGAAAAAAACGATGAAGTATGTATTATTAGCACTAATATTGATTAGTCTTTTTGGTTGTAAAAATGAGGAAGTTACCACAACATCTGATAAAGATAAGCCGGTAGTAGTGAAACCACCCGTTGAAAGCGAACCTAAAGTAATAATTAGTGAAAAAACGTATGGGTTGTTCCATTTAAAACTAATTGGCAAAGAAAAGTATGCACAAGGTGAAGAGTTAGACATTGTTTTAGAAGTAACTTATTTAGGTGACGATGAGTTAACATTTATAAGTACTCCAAACTATCACGTCTTTACTCTGGAATCAGTAGAGGGTGAACCCATTTTGGAAGGTATACAAGAACTCTCATGTGTCGAACATTTAATTGAACCGGACGTCGTAAAGGTATTTGAAATTGATGAGTTAAAAACAACTTTGGATAAAGGTAGTTATACTGTAACGGGTTACATCTATATTGGATTAGGAATGAACCAAAGTTGGCAAGAGTTTAGGTTCTCTAGAGAAATTACATTTGAGGTTATAAGTTAGGATTGTTTTTTAATCATATGTGTATTTTTATATGGTTTACATAATAAAGAGTGGATCTAGGTCCACTTTTTTTATGATTGGGCTAACTTTAGGCCCTGGTAAAGGTGAAACAAATAGTTTGTTACACATACAATTATGTATCTAATGTTACATACGTGAAAACGGATAAAACACTGATATTAAGCCATTTAGGGTGTTTTTGATTATAAAATATATAGTTAGTTGACTAACGAATAATGGGTTGGTAAGATTTTATAAAGGAAATAAAATTTTAAGGAGGATTTACATGAAACGATTTATGACATTAATGATCTTATTGTCATTATTTGCTCTTGTAGGGTGTACTAAAGAAGTACCTGTTGAAGTTGAAGTTGAAGCAACTCCAATAGAAATACCTGAAGTAGTAGATATGGCAAACATAGATCTATTCATCGAAAGAGACAATGTTCAGTTAGTTGACTTAAGAAACTACTCTGATAAAATGGCTTCTGGATATATTTCAGGATTCGAAATTATCTCATTCTTTGAATACTTAGAGAAACAAGCTATCGTTAGAAATGATGGTTGGAATTGGCAAGAAGATAATATTATTGATGCTGCAATCTTAGAAAATTACTTTGAAAAAGATGCAGATGCAATCTTCTTAATGTGCGGATCAGGAACTAGAGCTGGATTCGTAAAATCAGCATTAGAGCAATTAGGATACACAAACGTTTATAACGCAGGTGGATTTGCTGACTATGCTGGTGATTATAAAGTATTAGGTGGTTTAGAGGAAAATAAACTGAAATTCGAAGCTGATATGTTTACAGTTCCTCATTGGACTCCAAAGAGAGATTTAACATCTCCAGTTTACGTAACATTTAAAGCGGAATTATTAGGGTTTACGAGATACCAAATCGTATATACCTCTTGTACATGACGTCAGTCAATTGAAAACTATAAGCAGGTTGCTTATGTTGAATTAAAAACTGATGGATCAGTACAAGCTATATCGTTTGATTCAGACGGTGACAGAATGACTCCAGCTGTATGGGGTGATTCAAATCCTCCAAGAGATATCGATGATTTAACAAAACCAGGTGTGGAATCACTAGAGTACTTCTTAACTACATTTGTGGAAGGGTATTTAGTTGGTAAAACGCCAGAACAATTAGCAGAATTAGGAACTATGGCAGACGCTTCAGACTTCGCTGAGTTTGATTCATTTGCAGGTTCAAGTGTAACTATGAATAACTTATTAAGAGTAATTCAAGGATTACAAACATACCATATCGGTTAAGAACCTTTAGGAGAAGAGAAATCTTCTCCTTTTTTTTGTTAAATAGTTCTAACGTTGAAGATAACTTCTAGAAAGAGTAGAATAGTGAAAAATCTGTAACTTTTGGAGTCGTATTTCTATGATACTATTTTATTGGATGCAATACTTTTGGAGGAAGATATGAAGAGGATATTACTAATTATTTTACTATTAACAGGATGTACAAAAGAAGTGGTGAATGAACCTATTAATATTCCTGAGGTTGAGGAAGTAATAGAAGAAATTTTACTTGTTGGTGAAGAAACTGTAGAGGTTGGGCAGTTTGATGATTATATAGAATTAGGAGCGACTTTCAACGGTAACCAAGATGAAGTTGTGATATCAGGTGAGGTTGACACATCTGTTCCTGGCATTTACAAAGTTGAGTATAAAGTGGATGGTTTGATTTCTGTAAGAGAAGTAGAAGTGCTTGAAAAACTCTCACATGAGTTGTTGATGAGTATTGAGAACTATGGAGATGATTTATCGAGGTCTGAATACTTGAAACTGATTGAAATTGGTAAAAGAGGGTTACAAGGGTTGAATGAGTTAGAACTTGTAAAAGTGATGATGTTGGCAAGTGATTTATTAACAGACAAAGAGGCCTATGTACAGGAACATTCTAGTTGGTTCTATTTTGAAGATGACTTTGTATACTTAGATGAGACTAAGGAGTACTTAGTGTGTTATTTAGGCGTTGGAGATGTTGTTATACCGGATGAAGTTAAAACAATAGGACTAGGTGCGTTTGATGGAACTAATTATAGTTCAGTCGTTTTTGGAGAAAATGTGGAGACTGTATCGGCTTTTGGGTTTAATAAATCAAAAACACCAGATGTACATTTAAATGAAAAACTTAAGTATATAAGAGATTATGCGTTTTATAAGAATTATTATGCACAGTTTACAATTAACGAAGGGGTAGCGGAAATTGGTGATCATGCTTTTGATGATACTTATTTCGAAGGAGACGTATACATTCCAAAGAGTGTAACATCTATTGGGATGAACAATTTTGCCCGAGCAAAAGACGTGTACGTTTATGGGGATATAAGACGTTTTAATAATATTTCTGATTGGGAAGTTTCAGTTGGATATAATGTTATTCCTATTTCTGAACCATCGGATAAAGTGGACGTAGCTTATATCTATTTCTCTGATTGGATCTCGAAAATGTATTCGAATCAAGCAGAAAATTGGGTAAGTATATATAATTATTGTACTGATAGTGGTTTGACTTGCAAAATGTATGACTTTAGGGAAAATTCACAGTGGTTTAAACAAGAAACGATTGACCAGTTAATTGCTGAGGCGATTTCTGGTGGTGCTGAACTTGCAGTAGTTGAAGGATTTAAGAGACAAACTACTGAGTATGAAGGAATTGAACTTTTTTACTACAATGTAATTGACGACATATACGAAGAGGACTATATATATACGTCAAACACTCATAACCTTCACTTTAGAGATGAGGACGAGGCATTTATTGCTGGTCTTGCATCAGTATTAGATGGTAATAGTATAATAGGGATTACAAACATAAGTGGACTAGAAGAGACAACTAGTACTTGTTCTAGTGCTTATAAGGCTGGACTATATTTAGGAGCTAGTCTTATCAACTCTCCAATTGAAGTCCATGAATTTATGACAGATCCAAGAACGTATAATAAACAAGATGCTATAGACTTCTTTACTGCATTAGAAGTAGATATTGTTTATGGCTCTTACACAAGCTTTTATGGTAACTTTTTTGGGTTTTATAGTAACTTAAATCTATTTCTTCATGGGAATGAAGATTATAGACTTACGACCGGTTATCAAAACCTTTATAGTGAGGCCCTTGATAGAATAAGAAGTGGAGATACTAATGGTGAAGCCATGTATTATGGAATCATGGAAGACGCAGTTTATTTGCAAATCAATGAGGAACCTTACGAGTTGCTACATCAAGATGTTTACGATCTTGTAATCGAGGGAGTAAAATCAGGTCAATATGTTATTCCGGTTGATGAAGCTTCTTTGGAGGAGTTTTTATCAGAACATAACTTAAACTAAGAACGACTTTGTCGTTCTTTTTTTGTATAATAGGAAGTGAAACAGTTGAACGTCATATTACTGTGTGGTAATATGAATTATTGTTAGGGGGTATATATGTACGATTTTAAAACTATGGTTGATAGAACAGGATTGTCTTCAGCTAAAACACATAAGAAGACTATAAAGAAGTATTTTAATCTAGATTATAATGAGGATACGATTTCTCTTTGGGTTTCAGAGATGGATTATGTAATGAGTCCAGAAATTAAAGAGGCATTAACAAGTAGAATATCTAAAGGGATACTTGGTTACACTTCGTCTGACTCTAGATATTATGGAAGTATAATAAACTGGCTAAAGAGTAGATTTGATACTGAAATTGATAAAAACTGGATTGTTTATAGCCACGGAACTGTTTCGGCTATAAGGAATGTTTTGAGAATATTTACTAAGGAAAATGATAGAGTTATTATTCAACCGCCAGTATACGGTCAGTTTAAAGGTGTTATTACTGAAACTAATCGTAAGGTAGCTAATAATTCTTTAATTAAAACAGAAACTGGATACAGAATTGATTTTGATTCTTTTGAGGATTTAGCGAAACAAGATGATGTCACGATGTTCATTCTATGTAATCCACATAACCCAGTAGGAGAAGTGTGGGAAAGAGATGATCTTATCCGTTTACTAGATATTAGTAAGAAGTATGGGTTAATAGTCTTTGCTGATGAAGTTCATGCTGAAATAGTAAGAGGGCTTGAATTTACGACTACGGCTAAACTAAAATATGATAACGTAATAACTGCTTTAGCTCTTAGTAAGGCGTTTAATATCACAGGACTACATATTACTCACTTGATTATTCCAGGTGAAAGTATAAGAGAAAGATATAGTAAGTATATTGGTTTTACGAGTATTTCACCATTAGCTATGGAGGCGACTATAGCTTCATATAATGAGGCTGGAAATTGGCTTGATGAGGTGAATGATGAGATAAGTTCTAATTTTAAGTTTATGAATGACTTCATTGTAGAAAGAATTCCAAGACTTAAATTTAACATTCCAAAAGGGACGTATTTAGCGTGGCTTGATTTTTCAGATTATAGTATTCCTACTCAAAAACTGATGGAGCGTTTTGCGAGTGAAGCATCACTTGTGTTAGAGAGTGGTTTAATGTTTGGTAAAGAAGGAAAATCTCATGCAAGAATGAGTATTGCGACTCCAAGAGATGTTCTAAAAGAAGTACTGAATCGTATGGAACGATTTTTAATAGATATAGAATAAAGGGGTATCCCTTTTTCTTTTGGAAAAATTCTTAATAGTATTGTTAGGTTTTGATATAATCTATATAGGAGGTGTTATATGAAGAAACTATTGTTAATGGCATTGATTCTTTTTTCTTGTTTTATTGTAACTGAGGTTAATGCTGATATTGGCCCAAAGCCTTCTATAGAAGTGATAGTTGAAGGACTTGATGAAGAGTATTATATGGACCTTTTGTCACCTGAAACTTCTTTTAAAGATGATATGGAATACTATAATAGTCTATCTACTGATATGAAAGAAGCGGTCGAGCCTCTTATGAATTACGTGGATGAAGATGGATTTAAATTACATATGCTTAATGATCTAACACCTGTACCTGTTGGTAATATATTATCTGAGAAGCAGAGTAATGGTAGTTATAGAAATTATTATTCCTATATGGTTCCGGATGAGTTTAAGATTATTATTTTAAGATCAAATGGGGATATCTTAGTATCAGATATTATTACCACAACACAGTTTAATACTTTAGTTAAGATAGATTTAAGTGAAGTATCTTTTGTTCACATTGAAGGGGATGAATTTGTATACTCAATTGATGATGTGAGGGTAGTAGTTCCATTCGGAGATTCCATAGCGGGGTTCATCTCTAGAGTAGCCTTAACTGTTATAATTGAAATCGCGATTGGTTATTTCTTCTTTGGTTTTAAAACGAGAAGAATTGTTAGAGCGATTATATTGATTAATATTATTACACAAGTGATATTAAATGTAGTTGTGTTTAATACGTACAATCCATTGATTTTCTTCATAATGATGGTTGCGATAGAACCGCTCATTATCTTAGCTGAAGGATTATTTTATTCAACTGTGATTAAGAATGAAAAGAAATGGAAACTATGGATGTTTGCGTTACTTGCAAATGTAGTTACCGCTTTATTAACATTTGTATTATAAAAGGGTATATCCCTTTTTTTTGCATTTTTTTGTAATAGGAGTAAGATTAGTTAGTATAGTTTAATTACGTAAGAGGTGATTTATGTGGATAGGATAATAAAAATAAAGAAAAGTGATAACTATAGAGTAGTTGCGATAAGTGATATTCATGCTAGATTAGACTTAATTGAGGAGTTACTTGAGAAGGTTCAATTACGAGAAGAAGATTATTTAGTGATCATTGGTGACTTTATTAATAAAGGACCAAATAGTATTGGTTGTCTAAACCTTGTGAGAGAGTTACTTAAAAGGCCAAAAACAATCTGTTTAAAAGGTAATCATGAACTGTTTATTGGTAGAGTACTTGATTCTTTTGATTATTCTAAAAGACTACTTGATTACTTAAGACAAGATAACTATAAAACACTTATTCATGACTTTGCTGAAATAGAAGGTAGAAGTTTACATGATTATTCATATGAGGAATTCTTTTCCTTAATGACAGAAACTTATTATGATGATTTGAATTTCATAAAGAGTTTACCGATTATTTTAGAGTTTGATGATTTTTTATTCGTACACGGTGGATATGATCGTTCATTTGATGCAGTTGAGGATGAGAATAAGTTTTTAAAGTATGATAACTATAAGGAATTAGGTCACGTTAATGAAAAGACTGTAGTAGTTGGGCATTGGCCTACTGCTAATTTAAGAACACATACGTTTACGAATGTTCCTTTCTTTGAAGAAGAAAAGAATATTATCATGATAGACGGTGGGATGGGTGTAAAGACTGGTGGAGAGATGAATGCACTAGTTATTAATAAATCCAACGGTTTAATTTCATATGAACATAAGTTTGTGAATGATTTTGAAGCGACTACTATTAAGAAAAAGATGACGTTTAACCAAGAGCAAACTGTTTTGGTTAATTATCCTCATTTTGAGGTTGAGGTAATTGAAGTGGGTGAGGAGTTAACTCTTTGTAAACATGTTCATTCAGGGAATCATTTATCTGTGATTAATTCAGTAGTTAAAGAAGCTGAAGAGGGTCATGTTTTAGATATTGTTTATACGAATAAGTTTTTTAACTTAGAAGTAGGAGATAAAGTTGGTATTATTGATAGAAAAGCAGACTACGTATTAGTAAAGTATGAACATGAAATAGGATGGGTTCATAAGAGTCAAATATAACTAACAGATGAAACTATAGGTTTCATCTTTTTTTTAGTGGGGTATGAATATTGATGATGTAAACGCTCTTTAGGATTTTCATAGATGGATAAAGAGTGTTTATTGGACGTATGTATGGTAAAATACTCCTTGTGTGAATTTATGAGGTGAAAGAAATGATAAACAAAATTATTGGTAAATTGTTAGTAAAAAATGGTTCTATAAAAACGGAACTAATTGCGGGATTAACGGTATCCTTAGCACTTGTTCCTGAGGCGATTGCTTTCGCGTTTGTAGCGGGAGTTCATCCATTGGTAGCTCTTTATGCTGCGTTTATGGTTGGGTTGTTGACTTCTGTATTTGGTGGTAGACCAGGTATGATTAGTGGAGCGACTGGAGCTTTGGCTGTAGTAATGGTAGAAATAGTACATTCTCATGGAGTGGAGTATCTGTTCGGTGCTGTAGTCTTAATGGGGATTATGCAAATATTAGTAGGGGTATTAAAACTTGGGAAGTTCTCAAGAATTATTCCTGAGACTGTTATGCTTGGGTTTGTAAATGGGTTAGCGATTGTAATCTTTTTAGCTCAGTTAGATAGTTTTAAATTAGATGGTGCTTGGTTAACTGGTATGACTCTTGTTGTTTCAGTTGTGATTGTACTTATTACAATGCTTATGATGTACGTATTACCTAAGGTGAATAAAAACATTCCAGGTGCATTAGTTGCGATTGGGGTTATCTCTTTAGTTGTTTATGTGTTTAAGATTGATGTAATCACTGTTGGTGATTTAGCGAGTGTTAAAGGTGGGCTTCCGACGTTTAGTTTACCGAATATTCCGTTTAATCTTGATACGTTGATGATTATCCTTCCTTATTCGTTTATATTTGCGTCTATAGGACTTATAGAGTCATTAATGACTCTAAGGTTAGTTGATGACTTAACAGACACTAGAGGGAGTACTGATAAGGAATGTATTGGTCAAGGAATTGCGAACACTATCACTGGTTTATTTGGTGGTATGGGTGGTTGTGCGATGATTGGACAATCTATGATTAATGTTGAGAATGGTGGTCGATCAAGATTATCTGGTATCTCAGCTGCGTTATTCTTATTATCATTTATATTATTTGGGTCAAAACTAATTGAAGTTATTCCAATACCAGTTTTAACGGGTGTTATGTTCATGGTAGTTATTTCTACGTTTGAATGGTTGAGCTTTAGAATTATTAAGAAGATTCCAAGAAGTGATGCTTTTGTTATTATCTTAGTTACTGTAGTGACTATCTTTGCTGATTTAGCTGTAGCTGTTGGGTTAGGGATTGTTGCTTCAAGTTTAGTGTTTGCTTGGAAAAAAGGTAATAAGATATCAATTCAGTCTACTGAAATGCATGATGGTATTAAGGAATATAGAGTTAAGGGTGTGTTGTTCTTTGGTTCAGTAGCCAACTTCAATGAACGATTTGATCCAACAAATGATCCTGAAGTAGTTGAGGTTAATTTCTTAAGAGCGAGAATATTTGATTATAGTGGAGTAGAAGCTTTAAGTCTTCTATCAGAGAAGTATGAAAAAGCAGGTAAGAAGTTACTTGTTAAGAATATTAACAAGAGCTGTAAACTATTAATAGAAAAAGCAGATAACTTGGCTAAGGTTGAGTTCTATAATTAAAAAGATTAGCATAAGCTAATCTTTTTTTAACTCGGTTGTAATGCGCCTATTAATACAAGCCACGCTAATACTGTTTTTGCGACAAGACTTAAGACGATATAACCTCTTTCACCGTATAAGTAGTTTGACCATTTCCCTTTTTGTAAATACTGTAGAATCATATTGATCGGGAATGTGTTGAATGCAACGAAGTATGATCCAACAATCGCCCACACGAACCATGGAGTTTGTGCTGTTACTTCTTGTGATGCTCCAGTCATGTAAAGGATTATAGCTATCCATGGTGCTAGACCAGCGATAGAACCCCAAATGAATGGACCCCAGTTGATGTTTTCTTTGCTTTTACCAGAGTTTAGTTGTTCCATGACTAACCCGAATAGGTTCATTGATGCATTTACCATGAATATAAGTGTTAGTGAAGCAATATCCCAAATACCGAATAAGTAAGCTATTAACACAATCATGATTGAAGAACTAAGTGCATATTCGAACCATCTAAGTTTGTTGATTCCTTTTTCTAAATCTGCATTATACATAGCATTCGTTTTTTTAGGTATAGAGATTAATGCATGTGCTAATGCTGATATTAATAGAAATGAAGCTACTAAAACGTAGAATGGTAATGTAAACACTTCTGTTCTGGCAAAATCTAAGTATCCATTTCCAGGACTTGTTTCAACAAATACTAAGTAGTGTTGAAAAATTCTTAGTTTGAATCCTCCTAGGTCTGCTAATGTTAGTCCAAGTATTATCATTAAGATACCTTGAATTAAGTGAATAGCGCCCATTGTTATATTAAAGTTTTTTAAACTCTTTAAAGTTGTTTCTTGTTTCATAATATCCTCCTTTTGATTAGATATATATTTTATGAAACTACTAGATATGTAGCTATAGTAGTTATTGGTTGCACTTTTATTATAGCCTTTATTTATAAATATTGAATTTTATATGCTTTATTTATAATTGTTCCATATTTTAGGAACTAGTATTCATCATTGGGGTTATCATACTAACCAAATAGTATGTATACTAACTAAATACAATCTCTTTTTCGTTGTTTTTAAGCAGTTATAGAGCCAATATTCATAACAAAACTCGTATATACTAAAAAAGTAATAAATTTATTGCATATCACAATTTGAAATGGTAGACTAATGAAGTGAATTTATCGATTTGTGGTAATGGCCAAATTTTCACGGCTTTGATGAGGGATCTACAGTAGTAATTGCTAAAATATCATCATTGAATTTTTAGAACTAAAAGTAAGGGTCTGGTGTGTTCCATTCTTGTGTTTAGTTTTTTTTGTGGCTAAAATAAAGATTTTTTTGCAGAGAATGACAAGGGTAACTTTTTGTATTTTTTGCGGTGAAATCTTATTTATAATTCGTTTTAGAACGATAAATGGGAGAGTGTTATGAATTATAGAATTACAAACAAATGGCTGGTAGTAATTGGTGCATTATCAGCTCAAGTAGCAATCGGAGCGTTATACGCTTGGAGTATGTTTAATAAACCTATTTCAGTGGCGTTCGATACAGATATTACTTCTGTATATGTTACTTATACTGTTGCGTTAGCATCATTTGCATTAACAATGATTTTATCTGGGAAAAAACAACTTGATTGGGGTCCTAGAAAAACTGCCATTATTGGTGGTATCTTATACAGTGGTGGGGTATTATTATCTTCACTAGCTACAAACACAGCGATGTTATATTTAACATACGGTGTTATTACTGGTGCTGGGGTTGCATTTGTTTATGTATGTCCATTATCAACATTGGTTAAATGGTTCCCTAATAAAAAGGGATTAGTTACAGGTATAGCTACTGCAGGGTTCGCTATGGGTGGATTTACATTTAAGTATGTATTAGGTGCATTATTCGATGTTCCTGCTTATACACCTGAGGTTGTATCAAGTGCATTTGTAACAGTTGGGTTGATTTATGCTGTTATGACTATTGGTGGAGCTTTATTATTAGATGTTCCTCAAGATGCAGAAACAATTAATAAGGCAGCTGCTACAGACGGTAGAAACTATACAAGACTTGAAATGCTTAAAACTGGAACTTTTTACAAATTATTAATTTCTGACTTTTTAGCATTAATGCCTGGTTTACTAGTTATCGGTTTAGCAAAAGATATTGGTGAACAATTCGCTGGTATGAATGTAGGAATGGCTGGTACAGTTGTTGCATTAATCGCATTAGTAAATGCTTCTGGTAGATTAGCATCTGGATTCTTTGCTGATAAGTTAGGTGCTTTAAAAGTATATAGAACAATGTACGTAGTTACTATTCTTTCACTAGCTGTGTTAGCATTTGTTAACATGAGTGTACCAGTATTCTTAATCGCAATCTTCGGTGTTGCGGTAGGTTATGGATCATTCTTATCATTAGTTCCAACTATCGTTGGTAAATTATTTGGTGGAAAGTTCTTCAGTGCAAACTACGCGTTAGTATTCCAAGCGTACGGAATCGCTGCATTAACTGGTCCAATCATTAAAAGAGCTACAGAAGGTAACTTCAGTGTTACATTTACAATCGCAATGACAACTTCAATTGTAGGTTTATTCTTCGCTATGATTATTAATCCAGCGAAAGTACAAGCTCCAGAAGAAGAAAAGATTGTTTTAAAAGAAGCAGTTCAAAAAGCATAAGTATAACTCCTTAGTTGAATCTAAGGAGTTTTTTTTATGCCTTTAAGTTATGGTAAAATAGATTTATTGCTGGGGGTGTAATTATGCGAGATAAAATTATAGAGTCTATAAAAAGACGATTAGATAAAAATGAACACGTACACGCACTTTGGTTAGAGGGTGCTGACGCTTTGAATAGAGTTGATGAGTATTCGGATATTGATTTTGTTGCTGATGTGGATGATTCATTTGTTGATAGGGTGTTTGAAGAAGTAGAAAGTGTTTTAACGTTAATTGGTGAACTTGATGTATGTGAAAACGTTGAAGTGGATCACGATAAGATTTTTCAAAAGGTATATCACTTAAAGGATACGTCTGAATATTTACAGATAGATTTTAATATACAAGCCCATTCAAGAAGTGCAGATGAATCTGTATTTGTAAAAGGAGATTGTTTAGAAGCTGCTAGTGTGTTGTTTGATAAATCGAATGTTGTAAGATTTAAGGATGAGGATTATGAAGTTGATATAGAATATATTACTAAAAAGGTAAATGAGTTTAAAGTTAGATACACTCAGCATTCAAGAGTGGTTAAGTACTGTGAAAGAGGATTGTTTTTAGAGGCGAGTATGTATTATGGTAAGTACGTAGCTGATCCGATTTTGATAATGGCGAGATTCCTCTATACTCCAAAGTATCATTACCTATACATGTTACATATAACAGATCATCTTCCCTCTGAACTAGTGGAAGAGATTGAAGGTTATTATAGATATAGTTCAGTTGAGGATATAAGAAGTAATTTAAACAGAAGTACAAGTACATTTAACAGATTGTTAAATGCTCTTCAGTCGAAGTATGATTTAAAGATTAATTGAGGTGGAATATGCGAAAATTACTATACATATTAATATTGATTGGACTAGTTCTTTCAGGTTGTACTGAAAAGGTCACTGTTCCTGATTTTACTACGATGACTTTTACTGAAGCTGTTCAGTGGAGTAAGGATAATGATGTTGAGTTTGATTATGAGTACGTTTATAACAACTCAGTTGAAAAGAATGATATCTTTAAGCAAGATATTGAACCTGGAACTGTTGTTGAAGAAGGATTAAGAATCTTAATTACTTATTCAAAAGGATATGATCCTTATACAGAAATTGAATTACCAGACTTTAATGGAATGGGCCTAGATGAGATTACTCTGTGGTTGGAAGAATCTCATATTACTAACTACAGGTTTGAAGAAAATTTTAATGCATTAAAAGCGGGTAGTCTGGTAAGTTATGAAATACAGAAAAAGGAAGAAAGAGATTATTATATTATAGGAGATAAGTTTGTATTTAGTTTTTCTAAGGGGGAACTTATGAAAGAAGAAGTTGTTTTTGAAGCTAATAAGTGGAGAGGCGTTAATCTTGGGGGATGGTTTGTTTTAGAAGGGTGGATGACACCTGAATTGTTTTCAGGAGTAAGTGGATCTGATGAGACTGTATTTCTTCAACAAAAAGAAAATGCGGAAGCTCTGATAAAGGAACACTGGGAAACGTTTATCACGGAAGATGATTTTATATGGTTAAAAGATAAAGGAATAGATTATGTTCGGATCCCAATTCCTTGGTGGTTGTACGGAGTTCATGCCTATGAGGGTAGCCCTGAGGAAGTTACTTATATTAGAAGTGTAGAGTATATTCACAAAGCGATGTCTTGGGCTGATGAACATGGTATTAATGTATTATTAGATTTGCACACTGCACCAGGAGGTCAGAATGGGTTTGATAATGGTGGATTAACTGATATTCAAGAATGGGGTAAACGTGAATCTGAAACACATTATATAGAGACTACGGTAGATGTTTTAGAACAGATAACAATTGATTTTTCTGTTTATGAATCTCTTTGGGGGATTGAAGTGTTGAATGAACCTTCATGGGGAGTTAGAATGTCTACACTACAAGATTTTTATATGGATGCTTATTCAGTGATAAGAGAACACAATACTGATGTTTGGATTGGTATGCACGATGGGTTTAGGTCATATGAAACAACTAAATGGATTCCATTCTTTGAACAGGATTTAGAAAAAGTGTTCTTTGATATGCATATCTACAGTGTGTTTACGGATGAGATATCTTCATATACAGTTCAAGAGCATATGGATTACGTGAGTAATGTTCACGGGAATGCGATTTCTAATTATGAGGGTGTTGTACCTGTAGTCATTGGTGAATGGTCGTACGCTCTACCAGGAACTGCATTCGAGGGCAGTGATTCAACTGAGAGAGCACTAATTATAGAAGCGTATGGAAATAGACAATTAAATGTTTACGGACAAGCCCAAGGGTGGTTCTTTTGGAATTATAGGATTGATAGAGATAGTCATTTAGAGTGGGACTTTAGAAGACTATATGAGTCAGGAGTTACACCAAGTAATTATTTGGGTGAATAAATTATAGACGGAGGTAGTTATGTTAACGTTGATTGGGATATTACCAGTAGTTTTAGTTTTGATTTATATCAGACGAGTGGATAGGTTTCATCAAGAGCCTAAGAAGTTATTGAATAAACTGTTTATATACGGAGCTTTATCAGTAATACCTATTATCTTTATAGAATTGTTTTTTATGAGAATGAATGTATTTACTGGCGATTTAGGAGCTTTATATGACTCGTTCATTGTAGCTGGATTTACTGAGGAGTCTTTTAAATGGTTGATTGTTATTGTGGTTGCTTTTAATAACAAAGCATATGATGAACCACTTGACGGTATTGTGTATGCAGTATTCGTTTCGATGGGATTTGCGGTAGTTGAAAATGTTTTATACGTCTATTCAGGCGGTATACAAGTAGCTCTTTTAAGAGCTGTCACATCAGTTCCAGCACATATGGTATTCGGGGTGATGAGTGGGTATATGTTATCTATTTATAAGTTTGAAAGAAAACCACTTTATTTGGTGTTATCACTAATAGTACCTATTTGTTTACACGGACTATATAACTTTATGTTGCTAGCTAATTCATTTTATTTAATACTGTTTATTCCTTATTTGATTACGTTGTACGTACTTGTTAAGAGAAGAATTAAGAAGTATCAAATGATATCTATTCAATCAAATGAAGAGATTGAAATTTAAATAAGATTTGAAAATTATAAATAATGCTGTTATAATACAGTGGATAAAAAAAACGAAAGAGGTGTGAATATGGCAAACTTCAATATGAAAAACAGAATACAAAAAAATATTTCACCGATTGGTAAGGCAGTTATTTAAAGTAAACTCTAATAAATATAACTAGAACCCTTTTCATTTTGTGAGGGGTTTTTTTGTTTGCACAATATTTATTGGAGGATATATGAAAGAGAAAAATAGAGCTATTAATTTAGGAATTTTCGCACACGTAGATGCGGGAAAAACAACAATAACAGAAAATATTCTTTACCAAACTGGTGTAATCAAAACTGTGGGTAGAGTAGATAATGGTAATACACAAACTGATACTATGGAGTTAGAAAGAAAAAGAGGTATATCAATTAGATCTGCCACAACATCATTCACTCTAAATAATCAAAAGGTGAATCTAATTGATACACCAGGACATATTGACTTTATTTCGGAAGTAGAAAGAGTCCTACACGTACTTGATTGTGCAGTTTTGGTAATATCGGGTAGAGAAGGTGTACAAGCACAGACGAAAGTTCTGTGGAGGGCTTTGAGAACTTTAGAAATACCAACAATCATCTTTGTTAACAAACTAGATAGATTAGGAGCAGTTACAAAGACGGTTTTGGATGAGGTAAAATCAGCATTGTCTAATGATGTGATTGTGATGCAAGAGTCACAAAACGAAGGTTGTGGTGATCTTACTGTTAAAGGTAGAGTTGATTATAAAGAGGTTTTAGAAGTGTTAGCTGAGTATGACGAAGAATTAGAAGAAGCTTATATAAGTGATAGTTTTGTGAGTGAGGAATTATTAGAAGAAAAAATCTCTTCTTATACACAGTTGGGGAAGTGTTTCCCAGTGTATTTAGGTTCAGCGTTACTTAAAGTAGGTGTTTCAGAGTTGCTTGAAGGTATTATGAAACAGTTTAAAGTTAACACAGAATCTAAAGAAAAAGAGTTGGCGGGTTATGTGTTTAAAATAGAAAAAGAGGTTAATCAAAAAATCTGTTACGTAAGAGTTTTTGATGGAGTTTTGAATAATAGAGAAGATGTTGAGATAAGTAATAAAGGTTTTACGTGTAAGGTTAAGAACTTAAAGAGTATTGAGAATGGTGAGATGAAGATGGTTGATTCTATTCCTCAAGGGGATATTGGAATTGTTTATGGATTTGAACAAGTAGAAATTGGTGATATTGTCGGTAGAAGGACTGAAAAACTAAAGTCTTATAAAATTCCAAAGACTGTATTTTCATCTAAAGTAACACCGACTAATTTAGGAGACCTTCCTAGATTGGTATCTGTTTTAACAGACCTGAGTAATCAGGATCCATTGTTAGATTTTAAGAAAAATCCAATTAACAATGAGTTATCAATTAGTTTAATAGGCCAAATTCAAAGAGAAGTACTTACCTCACTACTAATGGAAGAGTTTGAAATAGAAGTAGAACTAACTCCTCCTGAGATTATCTATAAAGAGAAACCAAGAGGTACTGGTTTTGCTCACTTACATTATAAGAGAGAACAACCATATCCCGCTGGGATAGCTTTGAGAGTTGAACCATTACCATTTGGAAGTGGGATTGAATTTGAATCTGAAGTTTCTTTGGGTTACATCATTCAACCATTTCAAAATGCAGTGAGAGAATCTGTTATAAATGCGGCCAAAGAAGGTTTAATGGGCTGGGAAGTAACAGATATTCTAGTTACATTTACGGATGCCTATTTTAACAGTGTGGATAGTACAGCGTCTTCTTTTAGGAAACTAACGCCTATGGTGTTTATGGAGGCTTTGACTGTAGCTGAAACTACTGTTTTAGAACCGAGATACGATTTCACTGTTACGATTAACGAATGTGATTTAGGTAGGGTAACGTATGATTTAAGGAAAATGAGGGCCGTTATAAAGGAGCAATTCTTTAAGGGGTCTAATGTAATTATTCAAGGAGTAATACCAGTACAAACATCATCAAATTATAGTATTGAGTTAGCGTCTCAGACTAAGGGAAAAGGTGTCTTTGAGACAGTGTTCAGTGGGTATTATGAGAGTGATGAGGAAATAACAAAAACAAAGGAAAGAACAACTGTTAATCCGATGCATAGAGGAATGTATATTAGATCGGTTTAAGGGTTAGGGTAGAATATATGATGAAGTTAAAACACATAGTTGATAATGAACAACTAGTGAATGAATTAATAAAAGAGTGGTTAGGAACTGAGGAGTTTAGACTTTCAGATAATTTTAGAATTTCTTCTAATAGTATCTATATGTTTAACCACATTGATAAAGACTATGTAATTAGGTTTGCTCCCTTAGAGGAAAAAGAGTTGAACCAAATAAAAGCTGAGGTTGAGTTTGTTAATTATTTACGTGATAATTACTTAGAGGTTCCTAAGTTTATTAGTTCCGTTAATGGGAAACAAGTAGAAAGTATTCAAACAGAGTTTGGTGAGTATTACGTAACGGTGTATGAAAAAATAAAAGGAATCAGTTCAGAAGATGTTTTAGTGGACGAAAAGAAAGTTAGGGATATAGGACGTAAACTGGCAATGCTTCACGGTTTAAGTTCAAAATATATTCCTACAATTAGAAGAAAAAGTGTTGAAGAAGTGCTGAACTGGTTGATTACTGAACTAGGTATTTATGAGAATCAGGAAGAAGTGATAGAGGAAGCTTTAAGTATTAAGGAGTTATTTGGTTTATTAAAGAAGAATCAAAATAATTACGGATTAATTCACTTTGATTTTGAACTGGATAATCTATTGTATGATAAAGATGAGGACCGAATATCTATTATTGACTTCGATGATTCTATGTACAATTTTTATGGCACTGACATTGTACAAACAATAGATAATATCAAAGAAGAAACAGATGTAGATTTTGACGTAAGAGAAGAACTATTAACTGGATATAGATCTTTAAGAGAATATAATGAAGATAGTGAAGAGTTATTAAGAAGGTTCGGAAGATTACTTAAGTATGTAAGAGTTAAAAGATCTATTAGTAATGTACCAAAGATTATTCCTGAATGGATGGAACATCTTATAATGAGATTAACGGACTTCTTAAATGAGTATAAACAAAACATTAAGTGAGGTAGTAGTATGAAGATTGTTGAATATGAGTCATTGACGAATGAAATGAAACAGATGATTGAATCAGATTATTTGCACATTTATGGATTAAATAACGTTAACTATGATATTGATAAAGAATTAATAATAAACAACATTCTAAAGTGGTTTGAAAAGCCATCTGTAGAGGGTGTTCTTTGTTTTGAGAATGATGTCTTGGTAGGCTTTTTACTGGGAGATGTAATGGATGACAAAGTATGGGTAAAACCTTTTGGGTTCTCGGTAAAAGGTGAGGATGTAGATAAAATAATTTATTCTATGTATAAGTATTGTTCAAAAAAATGGTTCTTGAGGGGGCAAAAATTCCACGTCATTGAGGCTTTAAATAGACGTGATTATGTTGAAAGTTTACAAAAACTAGGGTTTGCACATCAACAAGTACATGGCATTTTAAAGATAGATGAGTATAAGCAGCAGAACTCTTCTCAAGAGATTTCCGTTAGACAACTGACTAAAGAGGATGAATTACTACTTAGAAAGATGTCTAGTATCATCTATAAGTATCAAAATGATTCACCAGTTTACGCATCTGCACCAAAGACTGTTATCGATGAGATTAGTGATGGATATGCTAATTTAGTGAATGATGATGAGTTGTTATTTTATCTTGCTGAACAAGATGAACCAGTAGCTTTCCAAGGATTATGGCCTGAGGAAGAGGGATATTTGATTCCTAAAAGTTCTATAGAGTTATCTATAGCTGGAACAATTGAAGCGTCTGCTCACAAAGGAGTGGGGTCGAAGTTGATGGATCACGTTATGGAAGACATTTTAGATAAGGGCTATAAATGGTTGATTACTGATTGGAGAATGACGAATATTTCTTCAAGAAGATTTTGGCATGATAAATGTGGTTTCAAAGTATTGAAACACAGAATGACTAGATATATTGGACCTGACTTTGTTTGGGGAGAATTCGAGTAAAAGAAGACTTATAAAGTCTTCTTTTTTATTGAATCATATTGTGTTCCGTATGAGATGTTCCACTCTTCTCTTAGGTTAGTAAGAATTTTCTTATAATACTCTTTACTCTGTGGATTACTATTTATCTCATGTATATGAGCGATTGATTCTAAAGCGTCATAGTATTTGGGAGATGGTTGAAGATCGTATGACTTTAAGTATTCTTTTATAGCACTTTCATAATCCCCTATTTTTGCATACTCGTCTGCCTTGATACCATGTGTTAACCAATCACCTTCGAATTTTTCGATTAAAGGATCAATTTTATTTGACTGGGTATTAATTCTTCCTTGGTACCAATCGATTCTGAATGAAGAGTCTATTTTTTTGTACATCTCTAAGTACTTAGAAGCCTCTAATAATCTACCATCATGAATAAGGTGATCAAGTAGATGCATATATCCTTTTGGAAGTGTTGGGTTGTTTTCTACAAACCTCTTATAAAACTCTGTGATCTCGTGTTTGTTAAAGAAGTTCCAGTCTGTCATTACCCCATTTGTAGTACTTAAGTAAATGTAATGACTTTCTTTGTCGTTCGGATCTTGTGTGATATAGTCTTGAATTAATTCTTTAGCCGAACTTAAATATGATTTAGCTCTGTTTAAATACAATTTTGCCTTTAACTTATTATGCTTATCATCTTTAATTGATTCTAGTTTTTGTAAGATATATGTTTCGTCTAGTGAGGATATATCCTCTTTAAGGTCTAACATATTTTCTATTCTAGTTATTTCATCACTTGGTTCTTGGATGAATAATTCATCAATTGTTATCCCAAAGATATTAGCTAGTTGTGGTAGTAGTGATAAATCGGGTGAAGTGATTCCTCTTTCCCAACTGCTAACAGCTTGTGTGGATAACTGAAGTTGTTCTGCAAGGTTGTCTTGAGTGTATCCAAATGATTTGCGTAATGCTTTTATATTTTTTCCTATGTTCATATTAATTCCTCCTGTAAACAGTTTATAATTTATCAGTGTTCAAACCAATATAGTAAGCTTTGAGTCCGATTAAAGAATGTCTTTAATTATTATAACTCAATAGGCCAGTTTGAATCTAGTTGTCCTATAGGTTATTAGAAAGTTTTGAATATGATATTATTAAGTAAGAAATGTCTTTATTCATTATTGAATCAATTTTATAGATTAATAGTATAATAGGAGGCGTTATATGAGACTTGGTGATAAGTTGAGGAATGAGAATAAAATTCATTTATTCCTTTTAGGTTTAATTATTTTAGTGACTATTTGGTCGGCGATTAATCCGTTTGATGCTTATATGTGGCGAGCTAATTTTATGGTAGCCATAACTTACATAGTTGTGTTTACGCTACTTTATAAGCATTTCAGGTTTACAACTTTGACTGTGGTTTTAGCTTTTGTACATATCTTTATTGTTTTACTGGCAGCTAAGTATACGTATGAAGAGTTCCCACCATTTAACTGGTTAAGAGATTCTTTATCTCTTGGAAGAAATTATTTTGATAGAGTGGGTCATTTGTTCCAAGGAGTTGCCCCAGTAATGATTTTTAGAGAGATATTTTTAAAAGGAAACTATATGAAGAAGAGTAAGTTCTTTATTTTTACATTATTAATGTTCGTATTAGGAACATCAGGATTATGGGAGTTATTAGAGTTTGTTGGGTCAAATGTAGCTGGAAAAACGGATGCTTACTTCGTATCTATGCAAGGAGATATGTGGGATGCACAGTGGGATATGACGATGTGTTTGATTGGTTCTATTGTCTCATTACTCATATTTAGTAAGCATCAAGATAGGAAAATGAATATAGACTAATCTTAAGGATTAGTCTTTTTTTTGTAATTTACTTAACTATAAATGCAAGGTATAGAGATTTCCTTTTACTTCATACTTGCCTCACATATAATTAAATTGTCAAGGAGGTCTATTATGAAAAATCTAATGTTTGGGGTCTTAGGATCGGTACTCATGCTTGTATTGTTTGTATACTTAAAAAAAGTTAAAGCATATAAGTTTAAACCAGAATCAATAAATAGTAACAGATAAAAAGAACATACTAATAGTGTGTTCTTTTAATTAAATGTTATTTCATATATAGTGTGATAATGTTTATATCCACACTTTGTAAGAGTTTTTTGTGAAGCTATATTATCGTAGGTAGTAGAACAAACAGTCTTATAACCTTGAAGGTTCGCTAGTGACTTAACTTTGTTTACGATATAAGACGCTACTCCTTTTCTTCTGTAATCCTTTGAGACAGTCACTCCAATATTTATATAGTGATCAAATGATTTACTCAGTCTCATCTCACCTGTCCCTATTATAATGTTATCTTTCGTGAATAGGAGTAACCCTTTTTTAGGTATTAACTTTTTATAATAGTCTCTCACCCAGTCGCCGTCACCTAGTGACTTATTATAAGTAACTGCTCTTTCTAAATCCTGAATGTTAGCTACTTCAAAGTCAATGTCTAAAGTAGTCTTTTGAACTGAGTCCTCAGTATAAAGATACGTGTGTGAAGTTTTTGAAGATGAAAGTTTGAGACATGCATCAAAGAATAATGGATCATACGTCGAGGCAAATGCTTTTTTGATGTTTAAGTCACGTATAAGTTTTGATAGCACACTGAAATAATCATCCTTGTTTGATAGATAGAACTGATTAATTGATTTGTTAGAGTCTAGAGAATAAAATCCTTTTACAGATTTATCCTTAATTAAGTAATAGTCACAATTAGGAAACACTGCCTCTTCCCAGAAGTCATCAAGGGGAGCGGTTAGGTTTTTAATGTATCTTGCGTTTAATATGTTTAACTCAGTCTTAGTAGCTTTGATATATTCCATTAATTACACCTCCTATTATAGTATGCCTCAAGCAGGTATATTTATTCAACTGTTGCAGATATTATGGTGAATGTTTGTTATAATTGATGTAACAAAATAAAGGAGATATGATATGAAGGTTAAGATATATGCTGAGTTAAATAGAGTTGCAGAAGTAATCACTGGTTATTACATGAAAGAAAGCATTATTGAGAAGAGTCAACCAACCTCTGATACGCTATTTATAGTGGTGGAAAAGTATTTCTTTAGGAATTCAAGTAGAGCTTCTTTATCGGTTGTATTAGTTGATAAAGGTGTTTATACCGAGGCTACCGTAGTGGGTTCTGGTGGTGGACAAGGATTATTCTTTAAGTTTGATTGGGGGGCGTCTGATAGTTTTATGAAGGATATTTATTTAGCGCTTAACAAAGAAGAAATTAAGTATGAGGAAGTAAATCAGTATAAGGAATTATAAGGGGTGTTTTTATGATTAAAAAGTTAACACTAGAACACTTATCTGAATATAAGAATATAAGGTTAGAACTTTTAAAAGTTAGTCCTGAAAACTTTGGATCTAGTTATAGTGAAGAAGTTCTGTTTTCTGAGGAAATGTGGGTGAATAGACTCACTAAAAAGAACATTCATGCCTTTGGTAAATTTATTGAGGGCGAACTTATTGGAGTTGTTTTAGCAGTTACAAACCCTAGAAAAAAGATAAGTCACGTAGCTACACTTAATAGTATGTATGTAAAAGAAGAGTTCAGAGGCTTAGGCTATGCTGATGAGTTAGTTAAGCATGCTCTTGATTACTTATGTAATCTTTCTATTGAGCAGGTTTTATTATCTGTGGTTAGTGTAAATAAATCAGCAATGAACCTATATGTAAGAAATGGATTTGTTGATTACGGAACCGAAGAAAAGGCAATCAAGCTGAATGAAAGATACTATGATTTGGTTTTAATGAAGAAGGTATTAAAAAAGTAAGCAGAAATGCTTACTTTATTTTTACCCAAGTAACTGTAGATACGTATTTGAAGCCAGTCTTTTTGGCTAATGCTAATGATTTATAGTTTGTCTTTTCAATGTGTACACAAGGTAGTTTTCCAAGTTTGCGGAGTTCAATAATCATTTTATTAGTAATTGACTTAGCCAGACCTTGTCCGATGTATTCTGGTAAAACTCTTAAAAAACCAATAGCACCATCATCGTGTATTAATGCCCAGGCTACTAATTGATTATCGTACCTAATACCGTATCCTAGTCTGTTGGTTATACATTCCTTGATGTATTCAACGTCGGTGTATTCACTATAGTCATGGTTATTTTGAATGAACTCGGCATCATCGATGGTAAGTTTAGTTACTTCGTGAGTTGGGATTTGAACTTGAACCGACTCGTCAAGCACTAATTTTTCGCAAGTAAGTTGCCACTGTATTTCTTTTTTTATGACGAATGGTACCATCCATTCTTCTAAAAAGAAGTAAGATTCAGAATCTATATAGTTTATTAACTCAAGAAGTTCATCTTCATCCTGACTGCTTATATAGATCCACTCCTCATCAGAGATGCCTTTAATTAATACTGATTCACCTACAATAAATGATTTGGTTATTGTTTGGTTTTCTATAAAATTAAGGGTATTTAGATTTCTTTTAGGATCTTTATTTAGTATATTATATATTTGATTCACTCTCATCACCTCTTTAGTCTACAGATATTATAAACTATTTTTTATGTTTTGAATGGTTGAATTAGAAGTTTAAAAATATAATAAAAAAATACTTTGACTATCAAGATATATGTTATAATATTTTCGAAAGAGGTATGTTATGGAAAAGAAATTTACAACGGTAATTAATTGTATGGATGGTAGGATCCAACAAGCAGTAATCGAATATATGCAAAAAAAATATGATTCACTATACGTTGATATGATAACAGCAGCAGGACCTTGTAAGATGTTAGCTGAAGATAAGAAGACTACTATAATAAAGGACCTCAAGTACAGAACTACTGTGTCTGTGGAGAAACACTTTAGTAAGGTAGTGGCTGTAGTTGGTCATTTTGATTGTGCTTTGATTCAAAAGCCTGATTCTGAACAACAAGAATTTTTAAAAGAAGCAGTACTAAAAGTAAGAGCTTGGTTTGATGATGTTGAAGTGATTGGACTTTGGGTATCTAGTGAGTTAGAAGTATCGAAGTTATATTAGGGGCTATGCCCTTTTTATTTTGCTTAGAGGTGACTTTACTGATTATTACAGCGATTTAATGTGTATAAATTTAAATATGTTGCGTGGTGACCGCAATTTATCTTGCGTGGTACACGCAATTGAAGTATAATGGTTTTAAGCAGTAAATCTGAGGAGGTTCAAAATGAACAAGAAGTTGAGTTTAGGAATAATGTTAGGGTATGGAACAGCAGCCCTATCATTTAATTTTGTGTGGGGAATGGTTTCGAATTTTATTCAACCATATTTCATAAATGTAATGGGTATTAGTATTGCAGCAACTGGGGTAATAGCGTTAGTAGCAAGAATCTGGGATGGGTTTAATGATCCAATAATGGGTAGTTTTGTAGATAAGACGAATACAAAGTATGGACGCTATAGACCGTACTTGCTGTTTGGAATTGTTCCTTTAGTAGTAACAACAATTCTTTTATTCACTAATCCAGAATGGAGTATTCAGGCTAAAACAGCATATGCTGCATTTGCATATATATTGTTCGGGATGGCTTATACATTAGCGAATATTCCGTATCTATCGATGATTTCGACTATGACTAAGGATCCTGATGAGAGAACAATGATGATGACAGTCAAGAACATCTTTGTGATGATAGGGGTTATGCTTCCCGGAATTTTAGTAACTAAAATTGCGATTAGTGCTGAAGGATATAGTGAAGCAGGTTTTCAAACGGTAGCGATTATTGGTGCAGTTTTATTAACTGTAACGATGTTAATAACGTTCTTCGTAACAAAATCAGTTAAGTATACTGGTGAGACTATGGCTAGTAAAATTAGTTGGTCTGATAGAATTAATGCAGTTAAAGAGAATAAACCTTTATTAATAATGATGATAGTCATGCTTGTATTCTCGTTACAAGGTGTGCTGATGGGTGCACAGACATTATTCATTGTAGATGGTTTAGGTAGGGGAGATCAAGCGTTTGCGTTCACTCTGTTGATGTTACCAGGGATGTTTGTAGCGATGGTTTTGATGCCTATACTTAAAAGAATGGAAAAGAGCAAAGTAGTAAGTATTGGTATGATTATTTATATAATTGGTGCATTGATATTCCAATTTTCTCCAAATTCTAACTTAACAATGTTAAAATTAGGAACAGTTATTAAAGCAATTGGATTTGGATTCTTGGGTATTATGGTATTCAGTATGATTGCTGATTGTGTGGATTATGCTAGAAGCTATACAGGTAAGCAACAGGGTGGAATCATCTTTAGTGCAGTTACATTTGTACAAAAGGCTGTTGCTGGATTAGGTGCAATTGCATTATCTGGTATTTTAATTCTGATTGGGTTCCAGGCTAAAATGATTGGACAACAAACAGAAGTAGCAGTTTCAGGACTAAAGATGTTAAATGGAATTATTCCGGCAGCATTGGCGGTATTTGTTATAATTGGAATGAAGTATTATCCACTTACGAAAGCAAAAATGGCTGAGATTAACAAACAATAAATAAGAGGTGAGTTTGAATGAATATTTTAAATTATGAAGAGAGCCCAACAAAGAAGGCTAGAAGAATAGAAATCATTAATACTGCTAGAGATTTGTTTATTAGAAATGGAATTCATTCTATTTCGATGAATAGAGTGGCAGAAGAGTGTGATATTTCTATAAGAAACTTATTCTATTATTATAAGAATAGAGATTTTTTAGCAGTAGATATTCAAATTGTTGAGTTTTCTAACTTTATGGATCAATTTGAAGAAGTTGAAACTGATGGTTCAGGATATGATAATTTAGAGTTTTATTTAAGACAAGTTTTATCTCTTTCATATAAAAACACGAAAGCAATTAAGTACATCACTGCATTTGACTTTTACTTTTATAATGGTTATCCATCTGATAAATACTTGAATGTGTTGTCGGAAATAGTTCAGCATAACGCTATGGGAGATATTATCTTAAAAGGTATTAATGATGGTTCTATTAAAGACTTAGGGGTTAGTCCAGAAGTTCTAGGAGTGACATTGATGCAGAGTTTGTTTTCGTTCATTCAAAAGAGTATATATAGAAAAAAATCATTACTAGAAGCAAGTGAGCAAAAAGTGAACGCAATTAAGGGAGATCCTGATGTGTTCTTAACACTTATGCTTTCAGCTTTAAAAAAGTAGTGAGAGGAGAAATGCATGGCGAGACTTAAAGAAAAGAAAGTTGACTTAAGAGTTCATCAACATAGAGAATATCTTAATTCAATTAAAGATACAAAATTAAATGAAAAACCGAATATAGTATTAGTGTTTGTTGATGACATGGGGCATGGAGATATCTCGTGTTACGGTCATACAGCGATTCAGACACCTAATATAGATAAAATGGCTACAGAAGGAATCAAGATGGATGACTTTTATGCCTCTAGTCCCCTTTGTTCACCATCTAGGTATTCTGTTTTAACAGGAAGATATCCGACGAGAGGTTACGTGAGTGGTGTGTTCTTTCCTACAGTGAAGGATAGTGGGGCAAGAATGTTTAACTCATTCATTAATAGTAGACTATTTAATCACGGAGTAAGAGGGATATTGCCAGATGAGGTAACTGTAGCTGAAGTACTGCAAAGCGTTGGTTACAAAACTGGTATGTTTGGTAAATGGCATTTGGGGGACTCATCTCCTTATTTACCAAATGAAAAAGGGTTTGATTACTTCTTTGGCTCTCATTATTCTAATGATATGAAGCCGTATAGTTATTATAGAAATCAAGAAAAAGTAATTGAAGCACCAGCTGATCAAACAAAATTGACAAAAATACTAACAAACGAGATTACGGAATTTATTGAGGAATCACATAAAAAAGAAGAACCATTCTTTGTGTATTACCCATCACCATTCCCACATCACCCAGTACATGCATCCGAGGACTTTAGAGGAAAATCTAAAGCAGGTGCTTACGGGGACTGTGTTGAGGAAATTGATTGGAGCGTTGGGGTAATAAACGATAAACTGAAGGAACTTGGAATTGAAGATGATACTCTAGTAATCTTTACATCAGATAATGGACCATGGCATGAGGGTAATCCTGGATTCCATAGAGGAAGAAAGGGTCAAACGTGGGATGGTGGACAAATAGTTCCATTCATCGCTAAGTGGCCTAAGATGATTGAAGCTGGAATTGAAACAAGTGAAATGGCAATGAGTATAGATTTATTCCCAACCATATTGGACTACATAGGGGTACCTATCCCGACTGATAGAGTGATAGATGGGGTTAATATACTAGACTTGTTATGTAAAAAAGAAGAAGTATCACCGCATAAGTCTCTGCACTTTATTAAGAATATGACTTCGATGGGACTTAGAAAAGGTCACTTGAAGTATGAAGTGAAGCAAATGAGTGATAATGCAGCTTATAAGATGAAGTTTATGAAAATAGATGCTATGTTGTTTGATTTAGAAGTAGATCAGAATGAATCATATAGTTTAGTTTCTAGATATCCAGAAAAAGCTGAGGAGTTTCAAAAAGAAATAGACTCAATGAATGAGTCTATACTTGAAAATCCTAGAGGCTGGTTATAAAAAATAAAACAGCCTTTAGGCTGTTTTTATTAGTTTTGGTTCTATTCGAACTTTAGAGTGTTGTTCTAAGTTATATGCAATTCTAAGAAGAGTTTCTTCATTAAATTTAGTTGAAGTGAATGTAATACCAAACGGTCTGTTATCAATATATCCAGCAGGAATAACGATAGATGGGAATCCTGCTTTAGCTGGTAACCATGTTCCGTAGTATCCTGTAAATATTAATGCGTCTAGATTTTGTTCTGTAATTTGTCTTTCTAGTTCAATGCTAAGTTCCTTATCAAACTGCAGTGTTTCTTCATAACTAACCTTTTCTTCTACTTCAATGCATTTATCAAATACTCCTTGGCCGAATGGAATTCTTACTTCTTTGTTTTCGTTATTGAAGTCCATTACTTCCTTTAATGATTTAACAGGAGCGTTTGGTTCATTCATAAAATATTCTTTTATAGCTTCTGGAAATTCTAAGAATAGAATATTGAAATCAGCTTCCCTTTTAGGTTTTGTATGATGAAATTCTACTATTTCAGCACCTAGTTTTTTAAGTGTTTCAACTTGAGAATCTATTAGTTTTATTTCTTCTTTAGTTGCGTCTTCTATTAGTGATGATTTAACGTATCCCAACTTTAATCCTTTGATAGGTTTCGTTATAGAATTTAGATTGATCTGTTCTAGTTCTTTTGTTGATGAATCTTCTTCGTCTTTACCAATCATAGCATTAAATAGAATGCATGCATCGATCACATTCCTTGTCATTGGACCAGGTACGTCTTGAGTAGGACTGATTGGAATGATTCCGGTTCTTGAAACAGAACCAACCGATGGTTTTAACCCTACAATTGAGTTTTGTAGAGCCGGACTTAAGATAGAACCAGATGTTTCTGTTCCAACAGCGACCTGAGCGAGTGAAGTAGCGATAGAAGCACCACTTCCTGAACTTGAACCACCTACGTCTAAATCTTTTCCATAAGGGTTAATTACTTGTCCTTTAAGAGCTGAATGACCGTTTTTAGAGTCCCAACTTACGAAATTAGCGAACTCACTTAAGTTGGTTTTACCTAAGATGATTGCGCCTTGTTTTTTTAGTTGTTTTATTATGAAAGCATCGTCCTTTGAATAGAAGTCTTTTAGAAGTATACTTCCTGCGGTTGTTTTCATATTAAGTGTATTGATATTATCTTTTATAAGTACTGGAATTCCATATAAAGGAGATAAACCTTCTTTGTAGTTTGAATCTTTTTCTTTTGCCTCAATTAGAGAGTGTTTATTTTTTTCAGCAATTGAGTTTGTAAGTTTGTTAAAATGTTTGATTCTTTTAAGGTAGTATTCTGTAAGTTCATAGTAAGACAGTTTACCTTGTCTTTTTAGATCTTGAATTTCTAAAATTGTTAAATCTTTATATTCCATATTATCACCCAGTTTTATTGTATCACAGTAGAAATATCTAATGATGTTTGTGTATGATAAAATGTATTAGTAGAGAGGTACATATGGAAAGTAAAAAACTGTATTACATAATTAGAGCCGTTATGGGGATGTCTTTTTTTATGATGTTTACCGCAAGTGCTTTATACCGAATTGATTTCGCTGAGTTAGAGGTATATCAATTGATATTACTTGGTACTGCTTTAGAAGTCTCGATCTTTTTGTTTGAAACGCCCACTGGGGTTTTGGCGGATTTAAAGAGTAGAAGAGTATCTGTTATAGTTGGTTTATTTATAATAGGTTTAGGTTTCATTCTAGAAGGACTAACAGTATTGTTTGGTGTAATATTTTTAGCCCAAGTAGTTTGGGGATTAGGGTATACGTTTATAAGTGGTGCACTTGATTCTTGGATATCTGATGAAACGAATAATGAGGGTATTGAGAAAATAATTATTTCGGGAGAGCAATATAATAAGGTGTTTTCTTTTCTTGGAATAGTACTCGCTGCTCTTATTGGGATGTATGATGTAAGGCTAGCGATATATGTTTCCGGTTTACTCTTTTTATTGATGTCGGTATCATCTATCTTTTTGATGAAAGAAGGTCATTTTCATAGAGTAGAACACAATGAATCAATTTTAAGTGCTTACTATAGTCATCTTACTAAAGGGTTTAAGCATATAAAGGTCAACAAAACTCTTAGAGTAATGTTTGTAGTGATGCTTTTTTACGGGCTTTATTCTGAAGGAATAGACAGATCGTATGAATTACATATACTCGACAACTTAAGTTTTAGGAACACTCTTGAGATTTCTCCTATATGGATCATTTCAATCGTAAATGCTTTAGTTGCTTTTACTGGAGTAATCTTTTTACATAATATTAAGAAACACGTTGAAGGTGGAACACATTTAGCTATATGGATAATGTATTTAACTGTATTAATGGTAATAGGTGTACTGATGTTTGGGTTGATGGATTATAAGTATGCAGCTCTTTCGGGGTTTATACTATTTAGAGTAGCTAGAGAAGGGACTTATCCTTTATTAAATAGTTTACTAGTAAGAAACATACCATCAAATATAAAAGCTACTGTGTTATCAACGTTTGGTCAACTAGATGCGATAGGACAACTCTTATCGGGTGGGTTAATGGTAGTAGCTGGTTTATTGTTTGGGCTTAAGGGAATTTACATATTAACCGCACTACTATTAATAGTACCAGTGATATTGTTGCCTCGAACAAAAGAAAGTAAATAGTAATTAGAGTGATATAATGAATAGAAAACATAATGATAGGTGATTTAGATGAAACATATTAATTTTTTGATAAAACCGAGTAGTAGTAAATGTGATTTGAAGTGTAAATACTGCTTTTATCATGATATAGCTGATAATAGAATGGTTAAGGACTATGGATACATGAGTTCTGAGACATCCATTAATTTGGTTAGGTCTGCTTTTGAATATTCCGATGGCGGAAATGTAACTTTTGCATTTCAAGGTGGAGAACCAACACTTATAGGTCTTGATTACTACAAGGACTTTATCAAAGTAGTTGGTGAACACAAAGGAAAGTCCAAGGTTCACTATGCAATCCAGACAAATGGTATGACCTTGAATGAGGAATGGTGTAGATTTTTTAGTGAGAATCAATTCTTAGTTGGGTTATCAATGGACTCAACGAAGGAAATTCACGATGTAAATAGAGTGAACTATATTGGAAAGGGTACTCATAAACAAGTGATGGGTGCAGCCAGAATGCTAAATGAGTTTAATGTCGCTTTTAACATATTAACTGTAGTAACAAGAAATGTCGTAAGACGAGTGAATAGTGTTTATGGCTTTTATAAAAAACAAGGGTTTAAGTATTTGCAGTTTATTCCTTGCCTAGATCCCTTGAATGAAGAAACGGAAAATTATTCGCTCAGCGTGAATGATTATTCCAAATTCTTGAAGTCTCTATTCGATCTATGGTATAAAGATATGATGAATGGGGATGTTGTATCTATTCGCTACTTTGATAATATATTAGGGATGTACATGGGCAGAGAACCTGAAAGTTGTGATATGATGGGTAGGTGTAGTGTACAGCACGTTGTTGAAGGAGACGGTAGTGTTTATCCATGTGACTTTTACGTGTTAGATGACTACTTAATTGGTAATATTAATGAACATTCAATTGATGAACTACATCAATCTGAAATTGTTAAAGACTTCATTACTGAGTCATTTTATTTTGCTGATGATTGTAAACAGTGTAAGTGGCTGAAACTTTGTAGAGGTGGATGTAAGAGAAATCAAGATGATAATCAACTAAACTTCTACTGTGAAGCGTACAAGGAATTTTTTGAGTATTCGAATATTAGGTTTATGGAAATAGCTAAAAAATATAGATAAGAAGTGATGATATGGTAGAGAGTAATATAAAACAAAGAAGAAGACAAATCATACTTGACGCAAGTCAGGAGCTTTTTAATGAAAAAGGTTTTATTGAAGTTACAGTTTCTGATATCGCAAAAAGAGCTAAAATGGGTAGACGTACTTTGTATGATTATTTTAGAACTAAGGATGAAATCTTGTTAGTGATTCGTGAGAAGATGTTGGATGAACTTCATCTATTTGAATATAGTGTTGATTGTGACGATGACTATGAAAAACTTATATCGTTAGTTGATCAATTATGGAATCACTGGAAACAACTGCTTGATAGATGGCGATTTATTATTCAGTTTAACTTATTCTTTGATGATGATAAATTAGAAGAATTAGTGTTGCCAAAGAAGTATCCTATTTTGGTAGATATGTTGAAACAACACAATATATGTGTGGATAAAGGGATTCTTACAGGAGATTCAGAGTCTACGTTCATTGCGTTTAACTTAATTTATGGTTATGTAATGAGATTTGCATTGAGAAGTAAGTATAAGAAAATTGATAATGTACTTGATAATGAGATTGAGTATTATTCGATTGAGAATACGAAGAGTCCGGCTGAAATGATATTCGGATCTATGAGAACAAGAGACTAATCGTCTCTTTTTTTTTGCAAATACACATTTCTCGCACACCGTGTGCGAAAAGTGTTGCGTTTGATGTTAATGTACTTTATACTAGAAAAAACGCTTCCATCTAATTCTAAGAGGAAATATCTTTTAGCTTATGGGAAGTTTATATCAAAAATATACGAAACAGGAGGTTACTATGAAGGCAATAATGATTATGTTTGATACTCTATCTAGACGTTATTTACCAAATTATGGGTGTGAATGGACTGATATGCCTAACTTTGAAAGGTTAGGGAAGAAAAGTGCTACATTTGATAATTTTTACGTGGGTAGTCTACCATGTATGCCAGCTAGAAGAGAGTTACATACTGGAAGGCTTAACTTTTTACATAGGGGGTGGACTCCTCTTGAACCATTTGATGATTCAATGCCGTCTATCTTAAAGAATAGTGGAACTTATACACATCTAGTTACTGATCACCAACATTATTGGGAAGATGGTGGTGCTACTTACCATAATAGGTATAACTCATACGACTTTGTAAGAGGTCAAGAAGGAGATTTATGGAAAGGGGTTGTGAATGACCCTGATAATCTACCGGATGAAGTTAAGGATTTACCATTTATGTTAAAGCAAATGAAACGTCAGGATGTAATTAATAGAAATTATATGGAAAAAGAGGAAGATCATTATCAAGCTAGAACGTTTGATAAAGGTATGGAATTCTTGAAAACGAATAAGGAAGCTGATAACTGGTTCTTGCAACTGGAGTATTTTGATCCACATGAACCATTCTTTGTACCAGATAGTTTTAAAGAAAAATATAAAGATTCATTTCCTGAAGATTTTGATTGGCCAATGTATGCACCTAGTACAGGGGATTCAGTAGAAAAAATTGAACACGGTAGAAATATGTACGCTGCTTTGATGGCTATGTGTGATCACTACCTTGGAAAAGTTTTGGATTTTATGGATGAAGAGAATATGTGGGAAGATACGATGTTGATTGTTAACACTGACCACGGATTCTTGATGGGTGAAAAAGAATGGTGGGGTAAAAGTGTAATGCCTACTTATAATGAGATTGCTCATACACCTTTCTTTATATGGGATCCAAGATCAAAAGTACAAGGAGAAAGAAGAAACGCTTTAGCACAAACGATTGATATTGCGCCAACTCTACTTGAGTACTTCGGACAAGATATACCAAAGGATATGCAAGGATTTTCTTTAAGAGAGACAGTTGAGTCTGACAGGCAAATTAGAGAATACGCAATGTATGGTTATCACGGAGGTCATATTAATGTTACTGATGGGGACTTTGTCTATATGAGAAGTTGTTCATCATTTGGAAATGGACCATTGTATGAGTATACACTAATGCCAATGGATATGAGAGCTTTAAAAGGGGTTAAGACCTTTAAGAAAGCGAAACTACATAATGGCTTTAGTTTTACTAAAGGGGCTAAAGTACTAAAGATTAAGCCTGGTATGAATATGTTTAATCCGTACTTATCTGGGCATAAGTTGTTTGATTTACATAAGGATCCTAATCAGGAGAAACCAATTAATGATACAGAAACAGAATTGAGACTGGTTGAGGCTATGATTAAACTGATGCAGGAGAACGATGCTCCTAAGGAACAGTTTAAAAGAGTGGGACTAGGAAGAGGAATTAGTGAGTATCATTTAAAAAGAGAAAAAGTAAAAAGAATTAAGACGGAAGAGAAGTTGTTGTCTTCACTTGGAGTAGAGTTTGATGGAAATTCTAAGGATGAGTTTTTGAGTATAGCTGCGAACGTTCCGAGTAAATTAATACTGCCGTTTAAAATAGGATTTAAGAAGTTTATTAAGCAAAATGAAATAACAGTTTTAAGACAGAATCATTTAATCGAGTTTATGAAAAAACAGTTACCACCTGAATACGCCGCATTTGCAGCTGTATTCTTTAGATCAAGTACAAGAAGGTATTAAAGAGTTCAAAGACTATGTCTTTAGACGATTTTATTTGATAAAAAAAAGGGAGAAACGAAAAAATGAGAGAAATGAGAAGAACGACGAAAAGCGAAATGCTTCGTTATGCATTCGGTGGAATGGGATCAAACATACCATTCTTTTTCCTAATGATGTTCGCAACGTATTATTACGTAGACGTATTTGGAATTAGCCCATTAGCAATGGCTGGGGTATTCGTGCTTTCAAGAATTATTGACGCTGTAACTGACCCATTAATGGGAATGTTATCAGATAGAACAAAGAGTAAGTTTGGTAGATTTAGACCGTGGATTTTATGGGGAGCTCCATTGTTAGGGATCGCTGTATTCTTGATGTTTGCATCACCTGATTTATCACCAACATTAAAAGTGGTATATGCATATATTACTTATATTGCGTATTCATTATTATCAACAGTTGTAAATATTCCTTACCATTCATTAACAGCTGTGTTAAGTGAAGATCCAGATCAAAGAACTACAATCGCAACTGTAAAACAAGGGTTCGCTGTATTTGGAATGGTGTTTGGATATATTTTAGTTGTTCCAGTAACAACTGCCTTAATAAAGGGTGGGATGTCTCCAGTAGCTGCATGGAGATTGTATGCATTAGTTCTTGGTATCTTAACAACACTTAGTTTCTGGCTATGTCAAAGTGGTGCAGTAAGACATGATAAGATGGAAAACTTACAAGAGGATCAAAAGGAACATTTACCGTTTAAAGAACAGTTTAAGTTAATAACTAAGAATCAACCGTTACTGATGTTGTTAATCGCTTTCGGTACTGATATGGTTGCATATGCAGTAGCGAATGGTGTTAATTTATTCTTCTTTATCTATTATTTAGGAAGACCTGATTTATTTGCGACTGTTGCGATGTTTGGTATATTCGCAATGGTAGTAGTGTATCCATTCTTACCTAAGATTGTTAAAACGTTTGGTAAGAAGAATGTATATCTTACTTGTACTTCATTATTGATTGCATCGTTTACAGTTTGGTACTTCGTACCTGCTGAAGCAATTACTATTCATTTAATAATGGCATTCTTAACTGCTTCAATTGGATTACTACCAGGTGTACTTGGATGGAGTATGTTAACGGATTGTGTTGACTATGCTGAATGGAAATTAGGAGTACGTGGAGAAGGTACTGTTACTTCATTATTACCATTTGTTAATAAACTTGGTATGGCAGTAGGTGGAGGATTAGTTGGTGTTTTATTAGCTGCATCTGGATATGCTGCACAAATTAATGGTCAGTATCAAGCACAGACTGAAGGAGCTATTCTAGCAATTAGACAAATGAAGTTTTTCTTCCCAGTAGCTGGTTATGTATTTAGTTTAATCTCTATGAGATATTACAAACTGAATAGACCTACTATGGCTGAGATGAAGGCTGCATTATTGGCGAAACATAGTTAATTTATAAGATGATACTTCTGTATCATCTTTTTTTTATCTTTGTTATAATTTACGTAGAGGTGTATGATGAATAAAATAATAACTGATAGAAGAAATTTACATATGATTCCAGAGGTGGATCTTGACTTGCCGAAAACAAGAGCTTATTTATTAAGTGAGTTATCGAAACTTGATTGTTTGATTGAAGAAGATGTTTATAGTGGGATAGTTGTTTTGATAGAAGGTAAACATCCTGGTAAGACGGTTGCTTTTAGAGCTGATATGGACTGTAACTGTGTTGTTGAAGAGAATGAGGTTGAGTGGAAATCTACACATAGTGGACAAATGCATTCATGTGGACATGATGGACATATGGCTATGGGATTAGCAGTGGCAAGGCATTTTGCTAGTGTGAAGGATGAGTTACATGGGAATGTGAAGTTGATATTCCAACCAGGTGAGGAAAACGTTGGTGGAGCTGAACCGATGATTAAATTGGGGGCACTTAAAGGTGTGGATTATATATTTGGATACCACATATGGCCCGACGTTGATGAGTTTAAGTTTGGTATTGCTGATACTGTAGTAATGAGTGCGGCTGATGCATTTAATGTTAAAGTAATTGGTAGGGGTGGTCATTCAGGGATGCCTGAAAGAGCGATTAATCCAGTTGACGTTATTAATGAGATTATGAACAGGTTAAATCTTTTGAAGAAGCATGATTGTAAGCTAGTTATTACTCAGGTGCATATTGGTAATGTTAGTAATGTTATCGCAACTGAAGGAGAGTTTACTATTACTCTTAGAACGAAAGAAGAATCACTTAGACAGATGTTACTTAAAAGTATTGAACAGGCTGTAGAAGGGGTATGTGCTGAGTTTGGAGCTAAGGTTGAGTTTGAACATGCAAGAGCGTATCCTGCGACTGTTAATAATGTTGAAGTGAGTAAACGTTTAAAAGAATTATTAGATTGGCAAGATGTGCCATTTCCATCGATGGCAAGTGAGGACTTTTCTTACTTTTTAAATGAAATACCGGGTGCGTTTATTTGGTTAGGATCTAAAACGAATCCTAATTATTCTTTACATCATCCAAAGTTTAATTTTAATGATGATATTTTGGAGTTTGGTGTTAGAAATATGATTAAAGTAATTGATGAGTTTTTGAAGCAGGCTTAACGCTTGCTTCTTTTTTGTTATAATGAGTTGAGGTGAACGATATGAAGAGGGTGTATCAGTTAGATTATTTAAGAGGGATCTTAGCTATGTTCGTTGTGTGGCATCACGGGTTTTTACCTTATACTACAGGTAAGTATTCTGCCCTTATAATTGAGAGTGGAGTCAGTCCTTTTTTAAGTAGAATTATTACTTATTTTGATATTTTCTTTATGAGTGCTTTCTTTTTTGTGTCTGGTTTATTCTTTTATAAGTCTCTCGTTAGAAGGAAAGACTTCTTAAGAAGAAACTTATTGAGGTTTTCGGTTTATTTTATAGTAGGAGTCTATTTGATTAATAGTGTTGGATATTTTTATAGTATTGCCTTTCATTATAAGTTTGAACCGAGTATAGCTAATTACTTTACGTTCATGGTTGAAAGTAAACTCAATTTCCCAGGTTTTCAAATGTGGTTTATTTGGGTATTGGTGTTATTCCAAGTTGTAGGGGTAGTGTTATATAAGTTAAACGTATTTGAAAAAGAAATTACAAAGAGGCCGTTTATCTTCTTGTCAGTTTTTGTTTTAGTGGCTTATTTAGTTTATTCTGTGATGGACGGAATATACGGGTCAGGCTTTATTACTTTGTTTGGTCCATTTAGTTTTCAAGCTTCTAGATTGTTGATGTATTTTACTTTCTTTATTGCTGGTGTTTACATCGGCAAAGGTGATATTTATACGTCACTTATTAGTAAGGAGAAGTTGTCTAAGTACTGGGTTGTATTTCTGGTAGTTGGATGTTTCTTCGCTGAGATGGTTATATTGTTTATTACTTTAAGTTTATGGGAGTATTTGGCTCTTATAAGGTTTATGTTTGTTTTATCTAATAGTTTATTAACGTTTGGTTTCGTTGGATTAGCTATGAGTATTAAGCAAAGAAATGTTGTGTTAGAGTTCATGGGTAAGTTCGCTATTTATATCTTTATTGTTCATTATTCAGTAGTGGCTGTGATGCAGTACTATATGTTTAATTCTAACTTACCAGTTATTTGGAAAGGTTTAATAGTTGGGTTGTTTGGGTATGATATCTCGTTTGGTTTATCATTACTTTATAACTATATTAAGTCGAGAATAACAGGAAAGTCGTTGAATGAGATCTAGTTGGAGGTTTATTATGTTTTTTGAGAGAATTGCTCCTGGAGGAGTTGCGGAGTTTTATAAGTTTACTATGACTCATTTTATTACTGCTTTAGTCTGTTTTTATTTGATATATTTGTTTTGGAAGAATACTGAAAGAATTAAGAACTCCAAGCATGAAACGTTAATTAGGTATTTGATTGCTTTATTCATGCTTTTGACGAATATAAGTATATGGTATTATGCATATAAACATGGTCTTCCTTGGTATAAGTATTTACCTGAGGCTACTTGTGGATGGGCTATTTACTTTGGTGGTTTTGGACTTCTTTTTAAGAATAGAACACTTTTATTACTTTGTTTATTCTGGGGCTTTGGTGCATTGTCTACGATTTTAGGAGCTAATGTGTTGGAAGGACCATTAAGATATAATTTTTATCAATTCTTTATGAGACATATTTTGATTGTAGTCGCTGGTATTTACATGGTTAAGGTTTTAGGATATAAGGTTTATAGAAGTGATTTTAAGACGTACTTCATTGTTACTTTCATTATGGTTATACTCGGTGGGTTAATTAGTTGGACAGTAGGAGAACCTGATAGTTTAAATATGTTTTATACATTGAAACCGGGTATTGATGGGACGCCGCTTTCGTGGTTGTTAGACAAGAGTTATTGGCTTTATATCGTTACTTGGATAATTGTAGGTTCAGGACTTGGTTATATATATGCATATCCGTTTTATGATAAAAAGCACCTTAAGAAATAAGGTGTTTTCTTGTGGCGATTTTTAAGAAATGATTGATTCATACAAAGTGTATGATATTCTTTATATGAGGTGAAAATATGAAAAAACTAGCGATAATTACTGACAGTACATCTTATTTTACTAAGGAGTACTTACAGAAACATTCTATTGAGGTGGCTTCTCTTCACGTTGTAGTGGATGGAGTCTCTTATGAAGAGGTTGATGTTGATAATGAGTTTGTATTTGATAATTTGAATAATAAGAAGAAAGTATCTACGGCTGCGGTAGCTCCTTTGGTGTTTACTGAACTATATCAAAAGTTGTTTGATTCTGGAGTTGAAGATATATTGGTATTTTTAATATCTTCTGGTATTAGTGGTACGTATCAATCTGCGATGATTGCGAAGGATATGGTAGATGGAAATGTTCATGTATATGACGCTTTAGTAGCTGCATACGGTGTTGAAAACATCATCATTCAGGTAGCGAATGCGATTGAAAGTGGAATGGAAAGAGATGATGTATTAGAATTAGCTTCTACATTATCAAAGAATGGACATGTTCTGTTTACACTAACTACACTTGATCACGTTGTAAGAGGTGGTAGAGTGAGTAAAACTTCAGCTTTGATTGGGAATGCACTGAAGATTAAACCTATTGTTGAGATGGTTGAAGGTAGATTAGAAGTTACTAGAAAGTCTAGAACGAATAAAAAGATTATTAATAAGTTTATTGTAGAAGAGTTAGTTGAAGCTTCTAAGAAGTATGAGATGATTTATTTAAGAATCATAAGTCTACAAAAAGATGAGATAACCGATGAGATTGAAGCTAAATTAAAAGAAAATATCAAGAATATTGAAATAACGAGAACGAGTTATATTGGTCCTGTATTTAGTTATCACTTAGGTGATGAGGGATACGGTATTACTTGGACTGCTAAGTAGGAGGCTGTATGAATATACTAGAGATTGGGATTTTAGTTTTTACATTTATTGAGTTTTTAAATATTATGATTCTTTATTTTAACCCTGAGTTTAAGTTTGGAAATGGTGTTGGTGTTTTTAATCAGTACCATTTGTCTAAAGAAGATGAATCTATGCATTTGTTTGTTAGATACTTAGTGAACTGGGTAGCTGGAGCAAAGTTGATATTTATAATGATTGGTGTAGTTGTGGTTATATTTGGTGACTATACTCTGCAGTTGTTTACAGTGGTTGCGCTGATATTATCTATTCTTTCGTTTTACTGGAAATTATTTCCTATGATTAAAAGAATGGATAAAGCCGGAGAGATTACTCCTAAGGGGTATTCAAAGACTCTTAATCTAATGATTTTATCGTTTTTAGTTGGTTTTACAATAATTCTTATTCTCGCTTTGATATAATAAAGTTGGAGGTGTATTATGATAAAACATTCTAAAGATCAAGCAGCTAAAGTGTTTGATAGTCCAGAAATAAAAAATGCAAGTATGAAAGTGTTAGTTGATGGTGCAATGGGTTGGGAATCTCATGTGATGAGATTAATGGAAGTCGGATTAGATGGTCATACACCAAAGCATAGTCATCCTTGGCCTCATATTAATTATATGGTTGAAGGTGAAGGCGTATTAATGATTGATGGTGTTGATACTGAAGTGAGTGCAGGAAGTTATGCCTATGTTCCAAGTAACTCTCTACATCAGTTTAGAAATACAGGAAATAAAGTATTTAAGTTTCTTTGTATTGTTCCTAAAGATGGTCATACTTATTAAGACAGGATTAAATCCTGTCTTTTTTTTGAGTATTTGTAAAAATAGCATATAATAGAAGGAACAGATAGACTTGGGGTGATGTTATGCTGTTGTTTTTTGAGTTTAGCGATAAGATTTTTATGGAAATAAGTTTATACTTGATGTTGTTTTTATCTGTGATAATCGCAACACATTATTTTTATAGTAATAAACCAAAAAGTTTATTACACGTATTAATGGGTAATATTTCATTTTCTTTCTTTTTTTTATCGGTTATATTTAGTATTGAATACCGAGAATACGGACAACCAGCTTTAGTAGGGTTCTTTGATCTAACGACGATTATATTATTTACAGTCGGTGCTTTATCAATGTTTAAAATAAGAGTGCCAATAAAAAGAATGATTTCGTTATCAGTAATGAATGTAATAATTATACTTCTGTTTGATTACTTAGGATTTCATTTTGGTTCGTTTAGATTTGTGACTTCGTTCCTTGTGTTCTGCGTTTCTATGTACTTAATTATTAAGTTAGTAACGAATCCAGCAGTTAGAGAACTTAAGTCCTTTGGATATAGTATTCTGGTTATAGGGATTTTTTCTGTCTTTAAACTTGTGTTAGCTATTTATAGATTAATTACGTCAATTACTGGGCTTGTGTGGTTGTCTAAAGACATGTCTATCAATATGATGACGTTTTTGTCTGTATGTTTAATCATTTGGTTGAACTATACAGTTGTGTTCTTAACGAATGACTATTTAAGGGTCAAAGTTGAAAAACTAAGCAAAGAAGACTTTTTAACAAAACTACCGAATAGGCGTTACCTTATGGAAAGACTTGATGAGTATTATTCGATGTCTGAAAGAGGGTTACTTAAGTTTGGTGTAGTTATGTTGGATATAGATGGATTTAAGGATGTTAATGATGAGTTTGGTCATCTAGTTGGTGATGAGGCTTTGAGTGAGTTAGCCGCATTGCTTAAAGACTCTGTTAGAACGATTGATTTCGTAGGTAGATACGGAGGAGAAGAATTTTTAATGGTGATCCAAAGTGATACAGAGACTGGGGTTTCTGTTTTATTAGATAGGTTGTTTAAGGATGTTGAAGAAACTCTGTTTACGTCGAAGAAACTTAAATTATCTCTGTCTGGTGGAGTTGTCATTGTAGATCAGGGTAAGTATGAGTCAATAGATGAGATTGTTGATGTTGTTGATGAGAAGATGTATGAGGCGAAAGCAAAAGGAAAGAATAGAATAATATACTAAAAAAAGCACCTCTTATTAAGAGATGCTTTTTATTTTAATATGAGATTAGTTCTTAGAATCTACCTTTGATTACATCTTCTTCAGAAATAATTCCAGCTTCAACTAAAGCTCTTTGGAATGAAGTTGATTCTCTTGACATTCTAACAGTCGCGCCAGCGATTCCATCATTTGAATCTTGTGCAGTTTTAGTAGCACCAGTTGGTACGTCTACACCGAAGAAGTTATCTTCGTTGACAGCGTTTGCCCACTTGTCAGTTGACCAATCAACTAATGAAGTGATTTCGCTTACGTTCTTACCAATTAAGAAGTTTTCAATAGTTTCGTAGTTACCTTGCCATCCACCTAATGAGTGACGACCGAATGTAACGTCTTTCGCTTCAGGAGTTCCTGCATTGAAAGTAACACCAGCAGCTTCTAATAATTCTTGCATTGTAGAGTTTTGGCTTAATCCTTCAAATGGACCAGCATCAACCATTACGTGATCAAAATAAGAAATATTGAAGATGTTGTTTCCTTCTAATTCAGTCCAGCTAGCAGGTTTCATTAACCCAGAACCAGAAGTTCTTACAGTAGGAATGAATCCACCTTCAGTACCATCAACAGTTACGTCAGCTACTACAGTTGAGAAATCATAACCAGCAGGTAATTTAATTTCGTATAAGTATCTAGTAACAGGCTCAACGATCATAAATGCAGCACTACCGTCTTCATCAACAGTTACAGCGTATAAACTCATCATGTCATGAGTATCTACAGTGAACATTGAAGTTCCTTTTGAGTACTCGCTACCAGGTGTAGCAGCTACAGGGTTAACGCTTAAATCTGCACTAACTCTAGCAGTTGAATCTTGACGAGTGTACCAAGAACCTTGACTTAATTTGAAGAATAACATTGATGCATCTGTGATAACACCTTCTTCATTAATAGTTAAGATTGTTTGGATTTTTTGAGAAGCTTCTTCTAAAGTTGTTCCTTTAGATTCACCTTTCCATGAATATCCTACGTATGTACCAGCTAAAGACTCAACTTCAACTTCTACAATTTTTTCTACTTCAACAGGTACTTCGATTGTTTCAGTTCCACAAGCTGTTAATGCAGCTACTAATGTGAAAGCAGAAACTAATAATAATAATTTTTTCATAATTCTCTCCTTGTTTTGTATAGTTCTAGAATTTTCTAGATATTGCCATTACCAATGGCTTATCAAACATTTTAATTATACAAACAAAATGTAGTTGAAATGTGTAGATGCACAATTTTAAGAGTTTATTTTTCTTATGAGATATATTGTTTTTTTAGGAGTAATCAATATGTTAGTATTTAAATATTCAGTAGAGCTTATAGGGGGTTTTATGAAGATACTAATTATAGAAGACACGAAGCAAATAAACGATATATTAACGGGAATTTTTACCTCTAATGGTTATGAGGTTGTATCTGTTGACAATGCTTTTGATGGCTTAAAGAAACTAGAAGAAGAAAGAATAGTCTGTGTGTTAACTGACCTGATGTTACCTATACTCAGTGGTGAAGACTTTATTAAAAAAATCAGACAATCATATAATGGATTAATTATCGCAATAACAGCTAAAACATCTCTTGCTGATAAGTTAAATGTTTTAGAACTTGGGGCAGATGATTATATTATGAAACCTTTTAATAAAGTTGAGATTCTTTTAAAAGTACGTAACTACTTTAAGAAACTTGAAACAAGTAGTAAGCGTATATCACTTAACTCAGGTGATTTAGTGTTTACTGAATCAAATAACTTACTAATTGTTAATTCAAATGAAGTTGTTTTAACGAGTGTAGAGTACATATTAGTAAAAACGATGATGACTTCTTTAAATAGAATTCAAACTAGAGACGAATTGATTCATTCTATTTACTTGGATGACTTAGAAGTTTTTGACCGTGCTATTGATGGTCATATTAAGAATATTAGAAAGAAGATAAAGAAGTATTCTTCTGTTAAATATATAGAGACCGTTTACGGATTAGGATATAAGTTCATAGGTGATAAAGATGAATAATTTATTTAGACTATCTAAAAAGAAAACTGTTTCGTTATACGGAGTGTTATTGTTAATTTTTATAGGAATCACAGCTTTCTTCATTTATGAGATCAATAATCAAGTTAGAAATGCAATTGTAAAAACGGAAAGCCAAGAGTTTGTTGAGTTGTACATTCATATGAGAGTAGAATTAGATAAGGAAACGGCGATACATTATGCTGAGGATTATTCAAAAATTATGAAAGTTGGTTTGATTATTCATGAGAATGATGAGTTAATCTATACATCATCTCAGGAGTTGAATCACCCGATTAATTTTACTTTTACAGCTGACGGGATAGATTATTTTATTCAAGTGGATGCTTATGAGAGTCAGATTGTTGAGGTTACTTTAACTGAGATGAAGACGGCGATAGTAGTGTTGTTTTTGATTTATCAATTCGTTGTAATTGTTTTGGTCTTTGTAAGAAGGAACAATAATGAGAAGACTCACCTGGATATTAATAGAATTCAAGAGTTGTTAAGAACACAGGAGAAGAAAGATTTTGATTTCCACTACGTAGAGTTTAAAGATATTTATAATGATGTTTATGACAACTTAACTACGATAGAATTGTGTAGACAAAGAAGTAAGGACTTTACCAATGGATTGATGCATGATTTAAAAACGCCTCTTACGATATTAAAATTTCATTTAGAGGAAGCAAGTGATGAAAATTATTTACTTAAGAATAGAGATATTATTTTAGAGTCTTTAAATAGTATAGGTGACATTGCGACTGATATTATATCTGAAAAATTTGAGAAGGATTTTCATTCTATTAACATATCTAAAATAATAGAGAATGAAGTTCAGAAGTATTCAAAAGCGATGGAATCTAAAGGGATTAGAATAAATAGTTCTATTGATAAGGATTTGGAAGTTGTTTGGAGTAAAAGAGATGTCTTAAGAGTGATTCAAAATCTTTTATCTAATGCGTATTATTATTCTTATGATAATACTGAAGTGTTTGTGAGAGTGAGTGAAAGAGGGAATCACTGTTTCATAGAGGTTATCAATGAAGGAGACACGTTGGATGAGGATTTTATTTCTATAATGTTTGATAAAGGTTCCCGTGGGAACTCTAAGAATAATAGTGGGAATGGGATTGGATTGTATATTACTAAGTTATTGGTTAATTTGGCGAATGGAAAGATTTCGTTTAAGTGTGATAAGGATAAGAATATTTTTGAAGTAGAAGTACCATTAAAGGACTAGCTCATATTTGGGGTAGTCTTTTTTCTTTAGGAAGAGTTTACTGTATAATTAAAGTAGATTTCCTTATAAAGAGGGTGAAAAGAATGAAATGGTTATTTTTATATGAAAAACGTATTCATATTACTTACCTAGTTCTTTCTTGCGTCGTTTTCATATGGGCAATGTATAAGCCATTGGACGTTTTTGGTTGGTTTATGTTGATGTTACCAGCACTAATAATTGTGATATGTTTGGTAGCTACTTATAAGAAGTACCAATTTACTACGCTCACCTATAGTGTAGTACTGGTACATATTGTAATTTTATTAATAGGTGCGAAGTACACCTATACTCATAATCCACTATTTGATGAACTAACACCAATTTTTGGGTTTGCTAGAAATCATTTTGATAGAGTAGGGCATTTTTTCCAAGGGTTCGCTCCTGTTTTGATGGTTAGGGAGTTTATGCTTAGACGAGGGTATATGAAGAAGAGTAAGTTCTTTTACTTAACTGTTATATTCTTTGTTTTGGCCATTAGTGCTTCATGGGAATTACTTGAATTTATTTGTACAGTCATTACGAATAAACCAGCAGAATACGTTTTATCTACACAAGGAGATATGTGGGATTCTCATATGGATATGTTATTAGCGATCATAGGAGCTCTGTCTTCTTTAGTAATATTTAGTAAACTTCAGGATAAGGAAATAGAAAGACATGTTAAATAAACTAAAAAAAAGAGTAATAGAAATAGAAAAAGAGTATAAACGGTTGTTTTCGACTACTGAAGAGAGTGAACAATATATAACGTTCACAGATACTTTAATACACGATATGTACTCGCATAATTTTACTTACATCATTAATCCACAAGAAGAGACACTTTTACCACTTCTTCAGAAACTTATTGATGAAAGAGTAGAATCTAAGTCAGACTTCTTACAAGTTGAGTTTGACTCAGAAATTGATTTCGATTATTCATCATTATCTCGAAAACCGAGGGTTTCAAAAACTGACTATATGATTGTCGATCTACAAAGTTTACCTGCTTTTAAATATAATATAAACACAGTTGTTAAATTAGCTGATAACGACGATGTAATGAATGACGGTATTGAGATAGATGTTTTAGCGAATGGTCCTGTGATGGAGTTTGAATGGGCGAGGAAACGAATAAACAGAAAAGCTCTTGCCTACAGGAAAGAAGATAATCTATATTTCTATGTAGCTTATTCAAAGGGTGAGGTAATTGGTAACTGCGAGATGCTCATCAGTGGTGACGTTGTGAAAGTTGAAGACTTTGATATATTTGAGGATTACCAACGAAAAGGACATGGTTCAGCATTCTTACATAGACTAATGCAGAAGGCAATCCATAATGAGTGTAAGTATATGTACTTAATTACTGACAGAGATGATACTGCGAAAGAGATGTATAAGAAGTGTGGCTTTGATACTTTGGCATTTAAGCAGGAACTTTATTTTAATTTAAAAGAAAAATAGATATAATTATCTATTTTTTATTTGTCTATATAGTTTTTAATGTTGTATTGTTCTTTTTGAGTCATAAACTTAGAAATGTAAGGTGTAATTGAATTCTCAGGACATTCATTAATACAGCGCATACATAATTCGCATTTAAACCCGAATTTAGGTTTCCCATTTTTTTCTTTAATGTTATCCTCAGGACATCTGTTCCAGCAAATCCCACATGATGTACAACTTTTTTTAGCGTGTAACTCTAACCCGAATAGTCTAGCTGCAGGATCTTCTAGTTTACCTATAGTGTGAACTAGTTTTGATTTGAATGGGATATTCTTTTCTGTATATTCTTTTGATTTAATTGAATTAGCGATTGATTTTATTTTATCTTGTGACTCTTTAATGATATTATTAGATAAGTCCATTGGGAAAGTAGTCACTAAAGTTAGTGGCATCGCAAGGACTTCGTCTGTTAAGACTTTGTATTTCTTCTTTATTAAACTACGTTTTATATCTACTGACACTGCATTGTTAACCCATGATGTATTACATCCTACAGCTATTAAGTGAATATCTCTAAATATACAAGTGGATAATTTTTTAACAAATCTTTGTACTGTTCTCGGAGGATTAAATCCGTGAATTGGGTACATTAGAATAAGTGATTCTGTACTTTTAAGTTTTGGTGCAGACTCCATTGAAAAAAAGCGGTCGTCTTCAATACTTAATTCTGATTTTAATTGTTTGGCAAGAAATTTCGTGTTTCCTGTCGGACTGAAATATATTAATGTATACATGGCATGTCTCCTTTAATACCATTATACATTTTAGATGTTAATAACTAAATACTTTATAGGAGGAAATTTGTTATGGAAATCGGTATCATTAAGATGATTCAGTCATTAAGGAGTTCTTTTTTCGATTCGTTTTTTGAAGCAGTAACAATGTTAGGAGAGGAAATGGTTTATATTCTCATATTCAGTGTTGCTTATTGGTGTTTCAATAAAAGAGAAGCTATTAAGATGATTTTGATCTTTTTACTAAGTGCTATGGTTAATAACTTTCTTAAGGGAGTCATTATGAGAGATCGTCCTGTGGGAGTTGAGGGTGTGTTTTCTTTGAGAGAAGAAACTGCGACAGGCTCATCAATGCCTAGTGGACATACGCAATTAGCAACGACGTTTTATTATTACCTGATTTTGAAGTTTAAGAATAGATGGGTGACTATTGTAGGTAGTATTTTAATTGTATTAGTCGCTTTGTCTAGAATATACTTAGGTGTTCATTGGCCTAGTGATGTTTTGGTAGGTATTGTGGTAGGTATTGTGACAGTTCATCTTGGAATTGTTTTATTTAAAGGATATTCATTTAAGTCGTTGTTGATAACTTTATTAGTAAGTAATTTACTTTTAATACCTGTTATTACAGACGATTTAGTAGTTTCGGTAGCTCTTATAACAGGTGCTATTGTAGGTGTTATAGTAGAAGAGAAGTATGTACAGTTTAGTACTAAAACGACCCATATAAGACAACTTGTAAAAGTGTTGATTGGGTTGGTGGTTGTTATTGTGATTAAAGAAGGAGTTAAGATAATTACTCCTGATATTCATTTGTTTGATTATGTGAGGTATTTACTGATCGGACTATGGGTTTCAGCGGGTGCTCCTTACGTATATAAATTGATGAAATTATAAGAATAGAGGGTTATGTATGAATATAAGTAAACTGCAGAGTTTAGAATTAAAAGAACTATATCAGTTAGCTGAAGAGAATAAAATTAAGGATTTTAGTATGTTCAGTAAAAAAGAATTAGTATTCGCTATTTTAAAGTCGAATACTGAGGCGGATAATCTATTTTTCATGGAAGGTGTTTTAGATATAGTAAATCAAGGAGAGTTTGGATTTTTAAGACCGATTAACTATTCATCTAGTAGTGAGGATATTTATATCTCACAAAGCCAAATCACAAGATTTGGACTCAGAAATGGGGATAAAGTAGCAGGTCGTGTAAGACCTCCTAAAGCACATGAAAAGTTTCATGGGTTATTACGAGTAGAGGCAGTGAATGGGATGGACCCTGAAATAGCTAAAAAAAGAGTTCACTTTCCAGCGCTTACTCCAATTTATCCGGATAAAAGAATTCATCTAGAGCATACACCGAAAGAGGCTTCTACAAGGCTTGTAGATTTAGTTTCTCCTATCGGTTTTGGTCAGCGTGGATTGATTGTCGCTCCTCCTAAGGCTGGTAAAACGCAGCTTTTAAAGGCGATAGCGAATGGGATTAAAGCGAATCATACTGAGGTTGAATTAATCATCCTTTTGATTGATGAAAGACCTGAGGAAGTAACTGATTTTGAAAGAAGTGTTGATGCTGACGTTGTTTATTCAACGTTTGATAAACAACCTCAAAATCACATTAAGATATCAGAGTTAGTATTAGAAAGAGCGAAACGTTTGGCTGAGGCTAAAAAGGATGTAGTTATATTGATGGACTCTATTACTAGACTGTCTCGTGCGTATAACTTACACGTTCCTTCAAGTGGAAAAGTATTATCAGGAGGGTTAGATCCTAAGTCTCTTTATAGACCAAAACATTTCTTTGGAGCAGCTAGAAATATTGAAGAGGGTGGTTCTATAACAATTATCGCAACTGCTTTAATCGAGACTGGTTCTAGAATGGATGATGTTATTTATGAGGAGTTCAAAGGAACTGGGAATATGGAACTTCATTTAGATAGAAGATTAGCTGAAAGAAGGATTTATCCAGCGATTGATATTCTTAAGAGTGGTACGAGAAAAGATGAATTATTGCTTAATAAGGATGAGATGAGTGTTATGTTCGGTGTTCGTAAAGGACTTAAGAATACTTCCAACGTAGAACAATTCATTCAGATGATTAAGAATACTTCTTCGAATGAGAAGTTAATGGATGCTTTAAGTAAGGTGAAAGTGTAGATGAAGTATATTAAATTATTAAAAGGACTTGCCTTAGTATTAGCGGTAGCATTGTTTTCAAGATGGCTGAGTTCTTTATTAACTGGGATTATTCAAATAGAGGCGTTGACTATTTCTATTGTACTTGGGATGTTGATAGCTAATACTATTAATATAAAAGAGGATTATAAACCAGGGATAACGTATTCTTTTAAGAAGTTACTTAAGGTTGGTATTGTATTATTAGGGTTTAAACTTAGTTTCCAAACGATAGTATCAATCGGAGGTGTTGTTGTTTCTTTGGTGGTAGTTTATATCATCTTGGCTTTAGTGTTGGCAATTGTGTTAGCTAAAGTGTTTAAAGTTGATAAGAAACTGGCGACTCTTATTGGTGTAGGTTCAAGTATATGTGGAGCTAGCGCAGTTGTGGCGATGGTACCTGTTATAAATGCGAAAGAGTCTGATGGATTGATTGCGGTAAGTGTGGTTAGTATTTTAGGTTCTATTGGAGTTATCATTTATACAGTTGTGTTTAATGTTTTTAATATAGAGCCTGCAGTTTATGGGCTTTGGTCAGGACTTAGTTTGCACGGTGTAGCACATTCTATAGCTGCAGCATTCGCTGCAGGAGAAGTGGCGGGTGAAATTGGTACGATTGTTAAGATGACGAGAGTCTTGATGTTAGTTCCGATGTCATTAGTGTTATCTCATGTTTTTAGTGAAGGAGATAAGAAGGGCATTAGTGTACCGGTTTATATATTACTGTTCGTTGGAGCAGTAGTTGTAAACTCTTTAGGTTTAATTCCTGAAACATTAGTCGGATGGCTTGGTACTTTAAGTTCAGTATTCATTTTACTGGCGATGACTGGAATGGGCTTGAGTGTTCATTTTAATAGTTTAAAAAGTAAAGCTCCTTCTGCGATTTTCTTAGGGACGGTTCTATTTATTGTGTTATCTGTGGGTTCGTTCTTTGTAATAGGGGTATTACCTCTTTAGTATTTTAAAGAGAATTAGAAATATGTAATTCAAGTAAAACAGTTTAACTTATAAAGAATACAAAATATTAGATATGGTATAATAAATATATAAGGCAACTAAGGAGTTACTCTCTTTAGTTGCCTTTTTGTCTAAGGAGGAGAGACTATGGATAAAGAAAAAGTGAAACAACAGATTATGGATTTGGAAGTTCAGTTTTGTAAGGACGTAGAAGAACTAGGAATGGAAGGCTGGGATAAGTATTTAAGTAAGTCTGCAATTATCGCTACTAGTGGTCATGATGGATTGATTATTGGTAAGGATATTATTATGGATAGATTTAAAGAATTATACGGTCTAGGGTATTTCACGTATCAGTGGGAGCCTATGTTTGTAGAAGTTTCTGATGATTTATCTATGGCTTATTGTATTACTCTTTATTACATGGAATATAAAGTAGACGAGGATGTTTTTAAGTTTAAAGGGAAAGACTGTAATATTTGGAAACTAGAAGACGGTGAGTACAAGTTAGTGCTTGAAATAGGTAATAAGGTAGAAGATTAAAGGAGGATTTATGGAATCTAAGCGAGTAGTTGCATTGATGAAGGATAAGTTAGATGCGATCAACAACAACGACTTGGATGCATATATGAAGACTGTTACTTTGAATGATATGTTATATATTAATGAACAAAAAAGATGGTTTTTAGAAATGACTAATGATGAGATGAAGGATATATCATTTGAAGTAGAAAAAGTAGTTAAAAGAGAAGATGAGATTGTCGCTACAATTCATCAAACTCATCACTACGGTGTTGATTTTGATATTACTTATCCTTTAGTTTTAAGAGTGGAAGATGGTTTATTAAGAGACTGTGGTTATGATTTTAATGTGATTGATGAAGGAGAGTTCATCATCAAGTATATGTCCAATGATGAGAAAGCTTGGATGTTTCACGATATGATTCGTCAAGCATTTAAGAATGTTGATAGTATCTTTGGGCGAATTCCTGATTTTACAGTTGAGATTAAAATATTCAGTGATAAAGAGATGTTAAGACAAAGAACGATTCCGACTATACCGTGGCAGTTTTCAGCATGGGGAGAACCGAATGAGTCATTGAAGTTCTTCACAGGGTTAGAGAATGTGAATAATTATGCTGGATTGATTCAGCATGAGTTAGATCATATGGTTACTCTAGATGTATGTGCTGGTAAAGCTCCACAGTGGATGGCTGAAGGTATTGCGATGAAGTATGGTAATGGTTCATATGAACATGAAGATGATTTAGTACTTAGTAAAATGGATCAGTATGATATTGGTGTTCCTATATCAATACTTAAGGAGTTTAATTTATATACTGCTTCTGATATCGATTTAATAGGGGAGTACTATGCTACTTGTTATATGTATTTCTATTACTTAGATAAGTATTACGGCATTGATAAGATTATGGAAGTGTTTAGAGAAATTGGATTAAGTTCAGACACTGAAAAAGATAGAATTGCTGAGATGGCGATTCAGAAAGTACTTGGAATATCTACAGCTAAATTAAGTGAGAAGTATTTAAGATGGATATATTAATGTGAAGGAGGTTTTTGAATAATTCATAAACCTTTTTCTTTTTCCTTGCAAAGTGAACACCGCTCATATATAATAAGTGAGCAGTGTTCATTAAAGGAGTGGTTTATATGAAAGACGATAGAATTGAACTGTTAAGAAGTGGAAATATAAGGAAAGCTGTTAATAAGATGGCTACACCTGCAATCATCGGTTTATTGGTGATTGCGATATATAGTATGGTCGACACGATGTTCGTAGCTTGGATTGGAACGAATGCGACGGGTGCGACACAAGTAGTGTTACCGATTATGATGCTCGGATCAGCGATTGGGTTATCATTTGGTATTGGTGGAGGTAGTTATATCTCTAGGTTATTAGGTAAAGGTGATTATGAGGAAGCGGAGAAAGTATCTAGTACAGCTATTTTTTCTAGTATCGCAGCCTCTATATTATTTACGGTAATGGTCTTTGTGTTTTTTGAAGATGTTTTAAGTTTCTTTGGTGCTGACGCATCTGTGATGAGTTTGGCTAAGGACTACGGAGTTTATATAGTAATTGGATCCGTTCCACTGGCTATTAATATGAGTTTGAATAATATATTAAGAGCAGAAGGAAGTTCTAAGTTATCGATGATTGCGATGGTTGTTGGTGCTGTTTTAAATATCTTTTTGGATCCATTGTTTATATTTGGATTTGGATGGGGAGTTCAAGGTGCTGCACTGGGTACGTTGTTGTCTCAAACTGTAACGACAATTATTTTGGTATCAATTTATGTAAGAAGTAAAACAGTTGTTAAAATTAGGCTAAAGTCATTTAGATTTAGTAAAAAAATTTATAGTGAAATATTTAAAGTAGGGACTCCTACGTTTGTAAGGCAAATTTTATTCGCAATCTCGATTGGTATGTTAAATACAGCTGCGATTCTACACGGTGGAGCGGACATGCTAGCTGCGATTGGGATTATAAGTAGGGTTATGATGGTACCGACGAATGTTCTATTTGGTATGGGACAAGGATTCCAACCAGTTGCAGGATATAATATAGGTGCTAATAATAAAGAAAGATTAATGGAAGCATTTAAATATACAGCTATCGCTTCAACAGTGATCGCAGCTATTACCTCTTTATTCTTTATAACGTTCGGAGAAGCGATATTCTCAATGTTTAGAGCGACTGAGGCTGTGTCTGAGTTTGGAGTTAAGGGATTAAAATTATATTCCCTAGGGGTAATTCTACTGGGAGTATCTAATACGATTACAGTATTCTATCAAGCACTTGGTAAAGGAACTGAAGCGTTAATTATGAGTGCTGCTAGACAAGGGTTAGTGTTTATTCCGTTGATCATTATTTTACCTAAGTTCATGGGTGTTGACGGAGTGTTATCGGCACAGATGTATTCTGATGTTATTACTTTTGTAATATCTATTGTTTTAGTAATACCGTTTATAAAAAGCGATAGAATAAATTTAACTTTAGCTAAAGCTTCATAAATAGTATAATAGTATTGAAAGATTGGTGAATGATATGAGAAAAAAAGTAGTTACGAAAGACTTTTTGTTAGAAATAGCTGGAAATATTATCAAAGAAGAGGACTTAAAGGCGTGTAGTATGCGTGCTGTTTCTAGGAAAGCAGGTATTGGTGTAGGTACTTTATATAATTATTACTCATCAAGAGAAGAGTTATTAATAGACTTGTTTGATAAGAGTTGGAAACAAACAATGACTGACTTAGCGGGTATCTCCTTAGAGGACTTACCACTTGAGGAGAAGTTTGAAAAATGGTGTTTACATCTAACACAAGAAATAAAAGATCGTAAAGGACTAGGAAGAGCGATTTACGGTGATGCGATAGATGTGAAGAAGATGAACTTAGAGAATAAGAATAGTGTAATACAACATATGATTTCATCTGTTAAAAACATTATTAAGGACGCTGAAGTAAATAAAAATTTAAGCAATGAAAGACTTACGCTTATATCTGAGTGGGTTGTATTAGCAGTTCTTACGAATGTGCATAGAAAATCAGTCTCAGAAACGGAACTTGTTGATGAGCTAATGAATAGATATATAAAGGGATGATTATCCCTTTTTTATTTGTATTGATTAGGCGATATACCTTTGTGTTTTTTAAATAGAGCCGAGAAATAAGAACTATTTGAGAACCCAAGCATTGTTGAGATATCAAGAATAGAGTATTTGTTCTCTTTAAGTAGTTTTTCTGCTTCTTGGATTTTTGAAAAGTTTATATAGTTGTTTACACTCATACCAGTTTCTTTTTTGAAGACTCTAGATAAATGTTCTTTTGATAAGAATAATTCTTCAGCAAGCATTGATAGAGAGTATTTATTTGTTAGATTCTGTCTTATTTTTGAGACTGCAGTACCTATTAGTTTAGAGAAGTTATCAAGTGAATAATCATTTACAGCTCTTGTGTAAGTAGTAACAATCTCTTTTGTTAAATGGTCACTATCGAATATTGAATCCATATTCTCAATGATCATACCAAAGTTAGTAGATATCTTATGTCCTAACTGAATATCTATTCCTCCAGCTATAGCCGCTCTGTTACAAAGGGTGTTTAGAATTGTTAACCTAGTCTTTGCGTTTCTTAACGAGTCATTCTGTGCTCTTTGTGGAAGTTGTTTCATGATTGATTTAGTTGGGAAAAGAAGTGCTTTGTTTATATCTCCCGATTTAATTACTTCAACGAATCGATGTTCTACATCGTAGTTTTGTTTTACATATTCTAACTCTTCGAAAAGAGTATCAATTGATTCCATTTGTTTTTGTGTAATTCTTTTGGCTTCAAGTTCTTTATAAGTTACACCTAAATGCTCATTCGTGTTTCCAAGGACTGAAAAATATAAGTATTCAACCTCATCAGGTGAAACAATCTTCAAACTACTAAAGAAGTTATCAATCATTACAGAATCTTCATTGATTTGTCTTAGTCTTCTTTTTAGTTGATTAATCTTATTATTACTAGCTTCCTGAATTAAGAATGGACCGAATATAACTTTGTGTTTAACTGAAGTAAAACCAAAGTAAGACAACTCTGAGAAGTCTTTAAGTCTGGTAATTATGAAATCTTCAATTGAATTAAGGACGAGATCCTTATTACTATTGATGATATTTTGAAGTTTTCCTGTTACTTTTAAGTTAGTAAGAGTCATTGTTAGATTGTCTTCAAAGTAAAGGGAAACAGGAATATTTGTTAGTTTGTTAATGTTTATTAAGACTTTATCGATTTGCATAGTATCACCCCTTTAAAGATATCATAACTTATGAATGTATATCAATATATTATATATAAGTATCAATTTACTATATGAAAAGGCTACCATACTTACTATATTATTAGGGTAGATAAGTATGTTTAAGGAGAGAATGATGAGAAAAATTAGTTTAAATGGTGAGTGGAAATTCACTAAAGAGCAAGTAAATCCAGGGAACTTTTTTGAGCTAGACTGGGAAACTGTCCAAGTTCCACATACGTGGAATGGAATTGATGGTCAAGATGGTGGAAATGACTATCACCGTGGACAGTGTTGGTATCAAAAAACTGTCACTGTTGAAAAAACAGGTGAGAGAGTTTATTTGGAGTTTGAAGGTGTAAACAGTGTAGCTACTGTATTGATTAACGGTGAAGTTTTGGGTGTACATAAAGGTGGATATTCTACGTTTAGATACGACATTACTGACAAGGCCAAAGAAGGAGAAAACTTAATCGTAGTTGGTGCTGATAATACGCATTATGAAGATGTTTATCCATTAATGGCAGACTTTACTTTCTATGGTGGAATCTATAGAGATTGTCATTTAGTTTACACTAATCCTACAAGTTTTGATTTAGAGCACGTAGGTACTGAAGGTGTTTATGTATCTCAAAAAGAGATATCAAAGGAAGTTGCGAAATTTTCTGTTGACTCATACATTAGAAACTATGAAGGAAACAAGGAGTTAACTGTAAATGTATCTGTTGAAGATGCTGAGGGAGTTTGTTTGCTTGAAAAAAGTGATAGTTTAAATGTGGATGAAGCAGGAAAAATATCAATTGATTTAGAATTAAATAATCCGCATTTATGGCATGGAGTTCAAGATCCTTATTTACACACAATTAATGTTGAGTTAATTGATAATGGAGCTGTAGTTGATGTTAGAACTATTAAGCAAGGGTTTAGATTCTTCAAGTTTGATGAAACTTTCTTTTATTTAAATGGGGAAAGAATGACTCTTGACGGAGTTTCACGTCACCAAGATAGATGGGAAGTTGGGAATGCATTAACAACTGAGATGCATGACGAAGACATGGAGTTTATCAAAGAAGTAGGAGCAAACTCAATTCGTTTAGCTCACTACCAACAAGCACAATACTTCTATGATTTATGTGATAAAGAAGGGATGATTGTTTGGGCTGAGATTCCTTACATTTCATTAACTTCAAAAACTGATTTGACTGGTGCGAACGCAATGAGTCAAATGGAAGAGTTAGTAAAACAAAATTATAACCACACATCAATTATTATGTGGGGTGTTCAAAATGAAACAACTATCGCAGGTAAAAAGAACAACTTAGAAAACATTGTTCAAAACTTGCATGATTTAACTGTTGAGATTGATCCATACAGAGTTACGACGCAAGCTCAAGTAGCGATGCATCCATTAAAAGACTCTATGAATGAGATTACTGACACAGTTGCCTTCAACCAATACTTTGGTTGGTACATGGGTGAAGCTGAGGAGTTTGGTCCTTGGTTAGCTGAATATAGAAAACTAAATCCAAATAGACCAATTGGTTTAAGTGAGTACGGAGCTGAAGGGATTATTAGATACCATTCAGATGAACCAGTTTGTAAAGACTACACAGAAGAATACCATGCATTATGGCATGAAAAAGTTTATTCAATTCTATCGACTACTGAATATGTATGGGGTACGTATGTTTGGAATATGTTCTCATTCGCAGCAGATGCACGTGATGAAGGTGGAGTTAAGGGATTAAACAATAAAGGATTAGTAACAATTGATAGAAAAGTTAGAAAAGATGCTTTCTATTATTATAAAGCGAAGTGGAACAAAGAACCGATGGTTCACTTATGTAGTAAACGTTTTGTAGAAAGACATAATAAAGATATTGAACTAAAAGCATATTCAAACTTAGGTGAAGTTACATTCTTCTTAAACGGAGAGTTAGTTGAAAATGTTAAGAGTAGTGATGTTATCTTTACTGCGAAAGTTTCTTTAACTGAAGGTGAGAATAAAGTTCAAGTAATCGCAAAAGATTTATCTGATGAAACAGTATTCATCACAGTTGATGAAATAAACGAATCGTATACAGTACCACAAAGTGCTCAAGGAAAAGGGATTTTCTCATTTGATGACGCTGGTAACTGGTTTGATGATTTAGAAGAAGGGGAAGCGGTTGAGTTTGATCCAACTTGTTTCAGTATTAAAGACACTATAAGTGACGTATTAGAAAAAGAAGAAGGAATGGCACTATTTAAGAAGTACATGCAATCATTCTTAGATCATCCAATGTTTGAGATGGCACAAGGATTCACATTAGAAATGATTGTTAATTTTGACCCGAAAGCATTACCCGAAGGCTTAGTAACTTTATTAAATAAAGAATTACAAAAGATAAAGAAATAGGGAGACTTTTATGGAAAACACAGTACAGTACAAAAATAGAGCGAGCTTTTGGCAACTATTAGGGTTTGCAGGTAACAATGCCGCAACCAATGCATTATTTGTAATTTTAGGTTCATTCTTCTTAGTGTATACAACAGATGTTTACGCGATCACAGCTGTAGCTGCTGGTGCGATTATGATGGCAACAAGATTATTTGACGCTATAACGGATCCAATCATTGGAGTTATGGTAGATAAAACAGATACTAAATTAGGTAGATTCAGACCATGGATTATTATGGGTAGTTTATTATCTAATGCTATGTTTTTGATTATTTTCTCAGGAGTTAACTTAGGGTCAAAAGGTGCTAATATGGCATTCATCATTACGATGTATGTTATATGGGTAATTGGATATACATTCCAGACTTCGATTTCTAAAGCTGGACAAAATGTATTAACATCAGATCCAAAACAAAGAACTACTCTAAACGCAATCAGTGGATTATTCACAATGGTAGTGTTCATGGCTGGATTAATGCTTTACCCAGTAATTGTAGCTGGTCAGTCAAATGACCCGTCTGCATGGATGAAATTGGCATTTATAATGGTTGGAGTTCAGACGTTCTTCACAATTATAGCTCTTGCGGGTATCTGGAAAAAAGACGTACCTGAAAACTATTTAGTAGGTACATCTAAAGAAAAACCAAAAGCAAAAGATTATATTGAGTTATTTAAATCAAACAAAGCATTACAAATGTTAATCGTAGCTGCTTCTACAAACAAGATTACTTTGAATGTAGGACAAGGTTTAGCGGTATTCTTCTACGCATATGTAGCAATGAATCCAGCTATGCAAACATCAGTTACACCTACAGGAATATTATTTATGTTAATCGCAACATTTACGGTATTAGCATATACAAATAAAGTAGGAAGAAAAAAATCATTCACTCATCTTTCGATCGGTGCGATGATTTGGGGGGTTTTAGCGATATTCATCGTTCCAGTTGCTCCTAGTTCATTCTTATTATTAGTATTAGTAATGGGTATCAACGGATTCTTCATGGGTGGGACTGACTTAAATGTTATTCCTATGATTGGAGACGCTGTAGATTATGAGAACTATAAAACAGGTAAATTCTTACCTGGTATGATTGGTACTGCATTCAGTTTAATTGATAAAGTTGTAAGTTCATTTGGTTCATTGATATCAGGTGTTTTATTAACAGCTTTAGGATTCGTAAGTTTAACTGAAACTGAACCAAATCCAACATTGTTCTGGGGAGTATTAATTTCATACTTCGCATTCCCAGCCTTGGGGCATTTATGTTCAGTAATCGCAATGAAGTATTATCCAATTGATAATGAATTTATGCAAGAAATGCACAAAGAATTACAATCAAGAACAGCTGAATAAAGAAAGAAGGAACACGTATGAAAATGACATTTAGATGGTACGGAGAAGATGATCCAGTACGTTTAGATTATATAAAGCAAATTCCTGGAATGACAGGTGTAGTAAGCGCTGTGTATGATGTGCCAGTAGGTGAGGTATGGAGCGAGGAAAGTATTAACAACTTAGTTAAACTGTCAAATTCTAAAGGACTTGAGTTAGAAGTAATTGAAAGTGTTCCAGTACATGAGGATATTAAATTAGGTCGCGGTTTACGCGACCTATATATCCAAAATTATAAAGAGAACATTAAGAGGTTATCAAAAGCAGGAGTTAAAGTTATTTGTTATAACTTTATGCCAATATTTGACTGGACGAGATCAAACCTAGATCATCAGTTAGAAGACGGTAGTACTGCTTTAGTATATTATAAGGAACAAGTAGATAAAATGGATCCTTTAGCCGGAGAGTTAGCTCTACCAGGATGGGATGCATCTTACACAAAAGAAGATTTACAAGAATTGTTTGACGCGTACAGTAAAAGAGATAAAGAAGATATTTGGGGTAACTTGGAGTATTTCTTAAGTGAAGTAATCCCGGTAGCTGAAGAGTGTGATGTATTAATGGCGATTCATCCGGATGACCCACCATGGGATATCTTTGGATTACCACGAATTATCACGAATGAGAAGAATCTTGATAGATTTCTTAATCTATATAATTCAAAACATAATGGATTAACACTGTGTAGTGGAAGTTTAGGATGTTCATCAACAAATGACTATACAAAACTGGCTGAAAAATATTTAAAGCGAGACAGAATACATTTTGCACATTTAAGAAATATTAAAATTATGGAAAACGATTCATTTGAAGAGAGTGCTCATTTAAGTAGTTGTGGTTCACTTGATATGGTCGAAATACTTAAAATGTATCACAGACATGGATTCAAAGGTTATATCAGACCAGATCACGGAAGAATGATTTGGGGTGAATCTGGGAAACCAGGATACGGGCTTTATGACCGTGCTTTAGGAGCCATGTATATTACTGGAATATGGGAAACACTTGAAAAGGAGTAAGTTTATGAAATTGCCAAACTTAAATTTAGAAAATAAAGTTGTAGTCTTAACTGGAGGAGCAGGTGTTCTTGGAGAAACCTTTGCGTCTGCTTTAGCTCATGCAAAAGCGAAAGTTGCGATTTTAGACTTAAACATAAATAGAGCGAAAGAAATTGAAACTGAATTAAATGAACAAGGACTGGATACATTAGCAGTTGAATGTAATGTTCTGAAAAAAGAGAGTATTGAAGAAGCTAAAAAGGAAGTACTTGCTAAATACGGCAGAGTTGATGTATTGATCAATGGTGCAGGTGGAAATCATCCACTTGGAACAACTGAGAGGGAATATTTATACAAAGAAGATATTCAGAGTGATATCAAAACATTCTTTGATTTAGATGCTGATGGAATCAACTTCGTATTTAATCTTAATTTCTTAGGAACTTTACTACCAACACAAGTATTTGCAAGTGAGATGTTAGATGGTGGAAGTGTTTTAAATGTTTCTAGTATGAACGCATTTACACCACTTACTAAGATTCCTGCATATAGTGGAGCTAAAGCAGCTGTAAGTAACTTTACGAAGTGGTTAGCAGTACATTTCTCTAAAGTTAACATTAGAGTAAATGCTATTGCGCCAGGATTCTTTTTAACAAAGCAGAATGAAGCTTTATTGTTAGATTCAGAAGGAAACTTCACTGAAAGAGCTGGAAAGATTCTAACAAATACACCTATGGATAGATTTGGAAAACCAGAAGAATTAGTAGGAGCATTGTTGTTTTTATTAGATGAAGAAGCATCTAGTTTTATCAATGGTATTGTATTAGAAGTTGATGGTGGGTTTAATGCCTACAGCGGTGTTTAATCATGTTTATTAATGATGAGTTTTTATTAAAATCTGATATTGCTAAATCACTATATCAAGAAGTAAAGGATTTACCGATTGTGGATTACCACAATCATTTAAATCCGAAGGAAATATACGATAATTTACCATACGTAAATATTGGGGCTATCTGGCTAGATCATGACCACTATAAATGGAGATTAATGCGTAACAGTGGTGTGATGGAAAGTACAATTACTGGCCATACGGATTATTCATTAAAGTTCTATGCATTTGTTAAATCAATTGAAAAAGCATATTTAAATCCTCTGTATCATTGGTCACATATGGAGCTAAAAAAATACTTTGGAATTGATGAAGTTATAACTAGAAAGAATGCAGAAGAGTTATATCATAAAATAAATGAAACGTTATTAGAAAAACCAAGAGGACCTCGTGAATTGTTAGTTGATTCAAATGTAGAAGTAGTATGTACTACTGATGCTGTTGAGGACGATTTAAAATATCATAGATTATTAGTTGAAGAAGGGTTTAGTGTGAAAGTACTACCTACCTTTAGACCTGATAAAGTAATGAGAGCGAATGGTGTAGACTTTATTAGTACTCTTAAATTATTAAGTGAATTAGAGAGTTTAGAAATATTTACAATCAATGACTTTGAAAAGATTTTACTGAATAGGCTGAATCATTTCGAAAACCATGGTTGTGTGATTGCGGATCACGGACTTTCTACGTTTAATTATCATAAGGTAAGTAAAGAGGAAGCGAACGCTATTTTAGTGAGAAGACTGTCAAGTGAGGTAGTGTCTTTAGAAGATGAAGAGAAACTGAAAATATACTTGCTTAAATTCTTTATGACTGAGTATGCAAAAAGAGGTTGGACAACACAACTTCACATTGGAGCAATCAGAAACACTAATGAAAAAATGTATGAACTACTAGGTCCTGATGCAGGATGTGACTCTATTAGTGATCACGTCTATATTGATGACTTAAATAATTTACTGTCAGAATTAGATGCGACTGATTCTTTATCAAGAGTTATTGTTTATAATTTAAACCCTAGAGATAATGAAGCAATTGCTTCTTTATGTGGAAACTTTGCATCAAAGGTAGAGGGTAAAATTCAACTAGGAGCTCCTTGGTGGTTTAATGATCATTATAATGGGATTGTTGATCACTTAGATGTTTTTAGTGCTTATTCAAATATAAGCTTATTCACAGGGATGTTAACTGATTCAAGAAGTTATTTATCATTTGTAAGACATGATTATTTTAGAAGAATACTTTGTAACTATATTGGTGAAAAAGTAGTGAATGGATTCATTCCGAATGATGAAGAGAACTTGAAAGAGTTGGTTCAGAATATAAGTTACTATAATAGTAAAAATTATCTAAAATTATAGGTGGGGAATATGAATACTATTAATAGAATTAAAGAAAATAGAGTAGTTGGAGTAATAAGAGGTTCGTCGTATGAAGAAGCTTTAAAGATATGTCATGCATGTATTGAGGGAGGACTTACTTCTATAGAGGTAACGTTCACTACTCCAGATGCTGAAAAAGTAATAAATGATCTATCATCTATTTACGGTGATAAGGCATTGATTGGGGCAGGAACTGTACTTGATTTAGAAACAACTAAACTAGCAATCTCGAATGGTTCTAAGTACATCGTCTCACCGGGATTCGATGAAGAAAGTGCTAAGTTCTGTTTAGAGTCTAACATTCCTTATTTTCCTGGTTGTATGACAATTACTGAGATGATGAATGCTAAGAAGTACGGGGTTGAGGTAATTAAATTATTCCCAGGTAGTGTATTTGGCCCATCATTCATAAAAGCAGTAAAAGGACCATTACCTGATATAGAGATAATGCCTACGGGTGGTGTAAATCTAGAAAATATTAATGAATGGTTTTCAGCAGGAGTAGTAGCTGTTGGGATTGGTGGAGCATTGACTGCACCAGCAAAGACTGGGGACTATAAAAAAATCACAGAAGTAGCGAAAGAATATATGAAAAAAGCAAAGGAAGTGAAGTAAATGGCTAAAGTAGTAACTTTGGGAGAGATTATGCTTAGGTTATCAACTCCTGGATATAATAGATTTGTTCAATCAGAATCATTTGATGTTACATACGGTGGAGGAGAAGCTAATGTGGCTGTCTCTTTGGCTAATTACGGTCATGATGCCTATTTTGTTAGTAAACTACCTGTTCATGAAATTGGACAGAGTGCAGTGAACCACTTACGTAGGTTCGGTGTTCAAACTGACTATATCGCTAGAGGTGGAGATAGAGTTGGTATTTATTACCTAGAAACAGGTGCTTCTATGAGGCCTTCAAAAGTAATCTACGACAGAGCTTCTAGTTCAATAAGTGAAGTAGGGATTAAAGATTTTGATTTTGATGAGATATTTAGAGATGCCTCATGGTTTCATTGGAGTGGGATTACACCAGCTATTAGTAAAAAGGCAGCTTTAGTTACAGAAGAAGCCTTAAAGGCTGCGAAACGAAATAATGTAATGGTTTCAGTTGATTTAAATTATAGAAAAAAACTTTGGACACCAGCTGAGGCTAAAGAAACTATGACTCAGTTAATGCAGTACGTTGACGTATGTATCGGGAATGAAGAAGATGCTCATTTAGTATTAGGGTATAAGCCAGGGGAGACTGATGTTTCTAAAGGAGAACTAGAACTTACAGGATATAAGTCAATCTTTAAACAAATGAAAGAAGACTTAGGATTTAAATACGTTGTTACATCTCTTAGAGAGAGTCATTCAGCGTCTGATAATGGCTGGAGTGCTCTTATTTATGACGGCAATGAGTTTTATCAATCTAAGAAGTATGATGTAAGAATAGTCGATAGAGTTGGTGGGGGAGATTCCTTCGCTGCAGGGCTAATACACGGCCTTCTAACGAAAGATTCAATGAAAGATGCATTAGAGTTCAGTGTAGCTGCAAGCGCGCTTAAACACACTATTAAAGGTGATTTTAACTTAGTGAGTGAAGCAGAAGTTGAAGTGCTGGCTAATGGGGATGCATCAGGAAGAGTACAAAGATAAACGGGGCTATTGCTTCGTTTTTTCTTTCAGATGAATATCTTGTTTAAATGTAGAAATTTTATATTCTGTTTCAAGATGTGAATAAATTCTTCTAAATAAAGGCGAATATGACGCAAATAAGCGAAGGTAAAAAGAATGACTATAAATAAGGCCAATCTTGTTTAGATTGTGAATGTGTCAGCCGAAAATCTATGATCTATTATGATATAATAAAGGTGCAACTAGGGAGTTACTATCTTTAGTTGTTTTGTCTTTTTAGGGAAACCTTGAGGCATATAGTCTCGTAGCATTTTACGAGATGACCCATGAAGTACCAAAAACTTTATCGGATAATCTTTATATAGTATTAGAAGTAAGAAGTAATGTTTTATAGTATTAAAGTTTTATGGAACTATCGTTTATAGAAGTAAAGATTTATGAATGGGGGTTTTATAGGAGCGAGATTTATAGAATTTAGTTTTTAGAATTGAGGATTAAAATATTAAAAAGAACCAAAATGATTTAGAAACAAATATCCAAATCTAAACTCAATTGATGGTTTTAAGAAGTGTGTGCGATTATCCAGATAAAAAATGTGGGTTTAAGTAGCTTTATTTCAAAACAATGAATTAAAGAGTCATCTGTTTTCTAATAATATTGTATTATCGGTAGTATTTTGTTTTACAATTGAGTTTAGATTATTTATTTACATATGCTAGGTTAATTCCTAGCTTTTTCTTTTATATTTCTACATACAAAGGATTTGATGTATAGTATAATCATATAGGAAGTAGGGATAATATGAACGGAACAAATAGAAGTGATATAAAAATAGGACTAAACGTTAAAGTTGTTCAAAAACAAGACCAAAGAACAGGTGAGTTAACTGAAGGTGTTGTAGAACGAATTTTGACGAATTCGAGCTTTCATCCTCATGGGATTAAAGTTCGTTTAGAATCTGGAATAGTGGGGAGAGTAAAAGAAATTGATTAAAAGACATGAAGGAACAGGTAGAATGAGTAGAGTTGTTGAACACAATAATACATTATACCTATGCGGACAAACTGCAAAACTAGAAGGTAGTACAATTGAAGCACAAACAACGGGTGTATTAAACAAGATTGAAGACTTACTTACAAAGTATGGTTCTGATAAAGAACATATCTTATCAGTAACAATCTACGTTAAAACAATGAAAGATTTCCAAGGAATGAACTCAGTGTGGGATGCTTGGGTTATTGATGGTTTTGAACCAGCAAGAGCTACTGTAGAAGCATCTATGGCGGCTGAAGAGATTTTAGTTGAAATGAGTGTTATTGCGGCAAAAAAATAAAGAGCTGATGCTCTTTTTTTTATCTTAAAAGTGACAAAATTGTAACTTTTGAGCAACAATAAAACTGTTATAATTATTTTAGGAGGGACTATGAAAAAGACAATCATAATATTATCGGTTATGTTTATAATCTCATCTTTATTGGTCGATTACTTTTTTGGGAGTCAGATGTTTCATTTCAGTTCCGTGTTTTTACTTGTAGCGGCTTTATCTAGTTGGAGTATAGTAATACTACTAATAAAGTATTCAATTAATTTAGGTACACCTAAAAAAGTCGCATTTCTAATGTTATTACCAGTCCTTATACGTATATTCTCTATGATTCTATTTACAGTAGTTAGGAGTTTAAGTTTTGATTCAGAAATGATGATTATCGAAACTACGATCACCTACATAGTTGTAGTTTATGCATACTATAAGAACTTCACATATTCAAGAAGTAGTTTATTTATTTGGCTTACTGTAATTGTTGCTGTTCAACTAATTATATTCTTAGTAAACTCAATAGGAAGAATAAACGTGAATGTGGTCTCTGACGTAGCTAGTTTAATACGTTACTCAGTGCTCATTTACTTAGTGTATAAAGAGGATATAAAAAAAGCATCTATATAGATGCTTTTTCTTTTATAGTTACATATCTACTGAAACCAAATCTCTTTTGAATTTGGATTTCTTTTGTGTTTGGAATGTTTAATGGTTCCATTGATACTAGTACTATTCTGTTACCTAGAGTTAATGCTTTTTTGATAATATTTTCTGCTAGTTCTTTATGTTCGGTTATAAATTTACCGTATGGTAAATCCACAATGATAGAGTCGTAGAACTCACTAATATCTATGATTGATTTATTGACTGAATCTCCTTCGTAACCAAAATGTTCTAAGTTATAGTTGCTTGCTTTTACAATCTTCCAGTTTAGGTCTGACCCTTTTATTTTGTAGTTGTTGACTCTTCCTTCAATTAGAACTGTTCCAACTCCACAACAAGGGTCATAAATAGAAGTAGTAGTATCACCAAGTGACGCGATATTTACAAGAGTCTTAGCCAACCAAACGTCTAATGCAAATGAGTAGTTATGTGGTTTCTTTGTTCTTTGTTTATAGGAATAATTATTTTCAGAGAATCTCCCGAAAATCCATTCACCCTCTAAATAGGTTAAACAGTACTCATCAGTAGGGTTAGTCATTGAGAAGTTTCCTTCTATTGCCCAACCTAGTTGTTTTCTAGCATTCATTGTTAAATCGAAATCAATATGTGTTATTTCTTGGTAGTGTATTTTATAGTCTGTAAGAGTTAAGACATCTGTTTTAATAGCTTTTTCAATCTCATCAACTGAAGCATCTTTGTACTCTACAGTTAACCTGTACTTAATAAAGAAACTTATTGATGGATCTAATTTAAGGGAACTGTAAAAGTATTTGGCATTAGGTTTAACGCCAAATAAACATTCCATTTCATATAGACATATCTCTTTTTGATAGTCTTTGTAATTTATATAATAAAGATACATACTTCACCTCTCGCTATATAGTATCATAAACTTATAAAGTATTTATTAATGATATACTGAAAAAGAGGTGTACATATGAGAATAGTAAAAGAAGTGTTATTGGAGTTAAAGCAAGTACTTACAGGAAAATCAATAGATGTGATTCTTCCTCCTGTAATTTTCTATATCATAAACGGAAATCTAGGTTTGATGTTTGCTGTAATAGTTTCAGTAGTTTGTAGTGCTGCCTTTCTAGTTATTCGATTGCAGAAGAAGGAGAACCTGTACTACAGTTTGGCTGGATTTGTATTTGTAGTTTTTGCGAGCGCTATGATTTTAATTAATAATAATTCAAATAATTTTTTCTTACCTGATTTAATAGGTACATTTGTGTTAATTGTGATAACTTTCATATCTATAATCTTGAAAAGACCTGTTGCCTCGTATTTGTCACATATAACGAGAAGTTGGGAACTTGAGTGGTTTAGAAGAAGTGATATTTCACCTGCTTATGTTGAGGTTAGTATATTTTGGTTGGTGTTCTTAGTGCTAAGATTTGGGCTTGAGTTATCTCTATATATTAATAGTAGTTTTGAAGAGATATTGTTGTTTAATATTCTATTAGGATTGCCAGCTACAATTGTGGTTTTAACTGTCAGTTATATATATGGAATGTGGAGACTACGTACACTTAAAGGTCCAGGAATAGATGAGTATAGGGATCAAAAAGAACCACCTTATAGAGGTCAGACAAGAGGGTTTTAATCCCTCTTTTTTTTAGAAGAGTAATGTGTCTTTTATATAAAGTGTAAACTCAGGCATGGATTTATTGATAAAGGTGATATTGTGTAGATGATTTAATTGGGTTATCATAAATTAACTAGGGGTGAAAGTATGGCTAAGAAGAAAGTTTCATTAAAGAAACCAATCATTAAAATGGAATATGAGAGTGAACCTATAATTGATTCAAATGCTGAGCAATATTACTATAAAAGTTTTAGTGGTATTGAAGTAGGAAGGCTTATTGGTATAACGTTTGATTGCTGTTATTTTGAGAATGTTCAGTTTATAGGTGACCTATCAAGGGTTGAGTTTTTGGACTGTAGGTTTGTTAATTGTGATTTTTCGAATAGAGAGATTATCAAAGGTGGATATTATAGATGCGAGTTTTCAGAGACTAAGTTTATTGGTACTGTGATGAATAACTCTACTATGAAGGATATTTTGCTTCGTACGTGTTTTATGGACTTGATTAGTTTTTCTGACTGTTTGGTTGGACCAATAATCTTTAACGAGTGTTCATTAAAAGAGAGTTATTTTCATAAAAGTCAGTTTAAAGGAATAGAGTTTAATGAATCTGACCTATTTAAGGTGAGTTTTTCGGAAACTTTACTTAAGGGTGTTAATGTAGCGGGTTGTATAATTGATGGAATATCAGCTAATCCATATGAGCTTAAGGGGTTAATAATTGATAAGCACCAAGCTTATGAGTTTTGTAAGTATTTAGATATTGAGATAGAGTAGGTAATTAGATGAATAAACTAAGTGAAAAAGCAATTTCATATGATTCATATACTGAAATGGCAGAATACTATTTTAAGGATGTAGACCATAAACCTTTTAATGCATTGTATGAAAGACCAGGAACTCTTTCTTTAATGCCTTCTGTTAAAGGCAAGGTAGTTCTAGATGCTGGTTGTGCTGCTGGCTGGTATACGAAGTGGTTATTAGATCAAGGAGCAGAACCAATTGCGATAGATTTTAATGAAGAGATGGTAAAGTTTACTGGAATTAGAGTTAACTCTTTATGCAAGGTAGTTCAACATGACTTGAATAACCCACTTGATTTTATTGAGGATGAGTCTTTAGACATAATACTTTCATCACTGACGCTTCACTATATTAAAGATTGGGACTCGGTGTTTGCTGAGTTTTATAAGAAACTTAAAAAGGGCGGATGTTTAGTGTTCTCAACACATCATCCTTTCATGGACTTCTCACACTTTAATGTGGATAATTATTTTGATATAAGACTTCTTAATGATGTATGGAATACTTCAAAAGGGAAAGTAAATGTAAGTTTTTATAGAAGACCTTTAAGTGAGATTATTAGACCTCTACTGGAGAGTGGTTTTCAAATAAAAGAGTTGACTGAACCGTTCCCAGATAAAGCATTTGAAGAGAAAAATCCTAAAACATATAAGAGGTTATGTGAACAACCGCAATTCTTGTTTATAAGTGCAGAAAAAATATAGATGTGTGACTTTCACACATCTTTTTTATTGTATCTCGTTTTCTTTATAACTGACCGAGTTGACAAAAAGTAACTAAACTGTAACTTTTGCAAAGGTGATAAGATGATAAACTAAATGTATGAGTTAACAGGAGGATTATATGACAGAATTTTATTTGGTATTAGCAGTTTCATTCTTTGGATTGATGGCGTTTCTAAAAACACCTACAGGGAAAGGTTTGCTTGGAGAAAAAATAGTTGATTTTAAGTTAAAATCATTAGGTAAGAAGTATGACGGATATGCATTTTGGGATATCATGCTAGGAGAAGAGGACAAATCTTCTCAAATTGATAATATTTTAGCAACCAAAAAGGCAATCTACGTTGTGGAAGTAAAAAATTATTCCGGATGGATTTACGGAGATACTACTAAGAAGGACTGGTATCAAACGATAAAACATGTAAATACATATAAAAATAAAAAAGGGAAGACTTATACGAAGAACCACTTTGCTAAAACCAACTTTTTTAGTCCGGTATTACAAAATGTTACACATATAAAAAGAATAAAGGACCCATTAGGTGATAGTAGAATACCTGTGATTAATGTTGTAGTGTTTGGAAATGGTGCTACTTTGAAAGATGTAAAGGTGAAACACAAAGACGTATGGGTTATAAATGTTAGGGACTTAAAGAAAAAGATTGTAGAGTTTGAAAACAACAATGAGGAAGTTTGGGCACAGGAACGATTAGATATACTTGATAAATTTATACAACATATAAACCAGTCGAGTTTCATAAATAAGAGAAAACATGTAAAAAGGATAAAGAAAAAACACAATTAGGGCGTTTATAACGTTCTTTTTTGTTGGAAAACACTTTTAAGTTGTTATTTACGCACTTTAGGTGTATTCTTTATTGGGTCTTTTTTTGTTTAAGACCAAGAATGAGGTTTGAAATGAAGAAAGATATTATAAATATAGCTGTTGTTGCACATGTTGATGCGGGAAAATCTACTCTAGTAGATGCACTTCTTAGTCAAAGTGGAACTGAAAAAGTAAATGTGGAACAAATTATGGATAGTAATGACCAAGAAAGAGAACGTGGTATTACAATTTATTCAAAGAACTGTTCTATCGAATATAAAGGAATGAAAATCAATATTGTTGATACTCCTGGACATGCTGACTTCTCAAGTGAAGTTGAACGTATAATTAAAACAGTGGATACTGTTGTATTATTAGTCGATTCAAGTGAAGGTCCTATGCCACAAACTAGATTTGTGTTAAAGACTGCTTTAAAAAGAGGTCTAAAACCAATATTATTAGTTAACAAGATTGATAAAAAAGATCAAAGAGCTGAAGAAGTTGTTGATATGACTTTTGACTTATTTGATGAATTAGGTGCTACAGATGAACAAATGGACTTCCCAATTCTATACGGAGTTGCGAAAGAAGGATATATTCAAAATGAAATGGATGAGCCGAATGATGATTTAGAACCATTATTTGACCTTTTAATGAAACATGTTAAACCTTATCCTGATTACACTAATGAAGATTTACAAATGCAAGTGTCCTCACTAGGGTATAGTGAATACTTGGGTAGACAAGGTATTGGTAGAATTAGAAAAGGAATCTTGAAAAAAGGATCAATCGTTTCTGTTTGTAAAAGAGATGGTAGTGTTGTTAAAGCTAAGATTGGTACAGTTTATACAAATGAAGGATTACGTAAAACGGAAGTAGTTGAAGCTGTATGTGGAGATATTGTAACTTTTACTGGTATTCCTGAGATTTCTATTGGTGATACTGTTTGTGCAGTTGACAATCCTAAACCTATGAATACAATCGCAATTGAAGAACCTACTATGTCAATGAATTTCTTAGTAAATGATTCACCATTCGCTGGACTTGTTGGTAAGTTTGTTACCTCACGTGAGATTAGAAGTAGATTACATAAAGAACTTCAAACAAATGTTGGTTTAAGAGTTGAAGAATTAGATCATGGATTTAAAGTTTCTGGTAGAGGAGAATTACATTTAAGTATCTTAATCGAATCAATGAGAAGAGAAGGATATGAGTTATGTGTTTCTAAACCAGAAGTATTATATAAAACTATTGATGGTAAACTTCATGAGCCTTATGAAGAAGTTATCGTATCTGTTCCTGATGAGTATTCGGGAGCTATTATTAATCAGTTAAATGTTAGAAAAGGTATTATGACGTTTATGGAGTCTGAAGGTAACTTTACGAAGTTAGTATATTCAGTTCCTACACGTGGACTTATTGGATATAGATCAGAGTTTATTAACTCGACTCACGGTGAAGGTATCATGGAAAAATCATTTGATACTTATAAGAGATATGCTGGAGAGATTAAATCTCGTCAAAACGGTGTATTCATCGCGAAAGATCCTGGTACTACAATGACTTACTCATTATTAGCTCTAAGTGAAAGAGGAGTAATGTTCGTAGAACCAAGTACGAAAGTGTATGCTGGAATGCTTGTAGGGATGAACTCAAGAGATAATGATTTAGTTGTTAACCCTTGTAAAAACAAAGTATTATCAGCTATGCGTACTGCTGGTACTGATAACTATGTTAAACTTAAAGAAATCAGAAGGTTCACACTTGAACAAGCTTTAGAGTTTATTGAGCCTGATGAGTTAGTTGAAATTACACCAGATGATATTCGCTTAAGAAAAAGAATCTTAGATGAAATTGGTAGAAAACATGCTGCTAAACGTTTAAGAGAAGAACCGGTGGAATAATGGAAGAAAAAAAAGATTTACTAACATTAGTTAGAGAACGTAAACAGAAAAAGAATCCTAATACTTATACAAATGCGACTCAAGTTAAATCAAAAGAGAAGCCTGCTAAAGTAAAGATTTTTAAACATGTTAAAAACAAATAGTATCTTCGGATACTATTTTTCTTTTAATTCTTTTTAGATTATAATAACGTGAGGTGTTTAAATGAAGAATATTAATGAAGTGTTATCAAATTTAAATGAGTTCTGTTCACCTAGAGTTTTATCTAGTGTGGATGACAGTTATGTAAAAATAGCTCGAGTAATAGGTGAACTTCCAATGCATAAACATGTGAGTGATGAGCTGTTCATTATTCATAAGGGTGAAATGGTTATGGAGATTGAAGGTGAACTGATTCCTTTAAAAGAGGGAGACGTATATTTAGTTGAAGCCGGTAAAATGCATAGGCCTATTGCTAAGGAAGAGTGTCAATGTATTTTAGTAGAGAAGAAGGAAGTAAAACATACAGGGGACGAAACATTTGGAATTACGAAGTCTATTGATGAACAATTAGGGTAACTTTTTACCTAAGTTATTTATATTTGGTATAATATAAGTGGGTTTAGCAGGAGGTTATTATGAGTCGTATCATTTTAAATCTTAGTGTTACCTTTATAATATTAATCAGAAAAATAAGCTAGTACCTTTTTAAGGTGCTTTTTAATTGGAGAAAATATGGAAAAATTAACTGGTAGAGATTTGTATAAAATTTTTGAGTATGGAACTATGTTTGTTTCTGAACAAAGAAAACATCTGAATGATATAAATGTGTTTCCAGTACCTGATGGTGACACAGGTAATAATTTAGTCCATACACTTAAAACTATTATAAGAGAATCACAAGAAGAGGATTCTTTTTTTGAAATGCTTGATTCTATTAGTGCATCAGCATTGATTGGAGCAAGAGGAAATAGCGGGGTTATTTTTTCTCAATTTGTGAATGGGTTATCAAAAGCATCTCCCCAAAAGGAAGAGATTGAAATCACAGAGTTTGCTCAAATGATAGAGGAAGGCTATAACTATACATATAATTCTCTCTCAAACCCTGTTGAGGGAACTATTATTACTGTAATGAGGGAGTTTGCACTTGTTATGAAAGATGCTTTACACATAGGTCTAGGAAGCTTAGAGGAGTTATTTGGTTACGTATCAAGCAAGATGAAGGATGCTCTTCAAAGGACGACTCAGCTACTTAGTGTTTTGGAAGCGAATAATGTAGTTGATAGTGGGGCATTGGGTTTTGTTCTATTTTTGCGAGGAGCAGATAGTTATTTTAAGAAGGAAGAGTTGAATCTTCAAATTGCTGAAAATGTCCATATAGAAGATGTTCATCACTTTGAAGGAGATGTGACTTTTAGATATTGTACAGAGGTCTTATTTGAGTCCGTTGATGATCAAGTGGATATAAAAAATGATTTAACAAGTTTTGGGGACTCTATTATTGTTGCTGATGGGAAGTATTTCAAAAGAGTTCATATTCACACGAATCATCCTGAACTCGTTGTGGAATACATTAATCAAATAGGTAGAATAGAGACTCATAAAGCAGATGATATGAAGTTAGAAATGAATTTAAAGAATTCATCTAAATCAAGAGTACTTGTCACAGATAGTATTGCTGATATTGACTATAATCTACTAGAGGAAAATAACGTTGTTGTAATACCCGTTAACGTTGATTTAGACAATGTAACTTATTTAGATAAGTTGACAATTAATAATGAAATTATTTTTAATAAGTTAAAGACATGTAAAGAATATCCTAAAACAGCTACGCCTACAGTAAAGTACATCAATGATTTGTTTAGTAAACTATTATTACAGTTTGATGAAGTTATTGTTGTGGCTGTGTCTAAAGGTCTTAGTTCAACTTATAGTGTTATCGAGAGAGAAGTTAATAAATTGGTAGAGAACGGTAATGCTATTTACGTTGTTGATTCTAAAAATAATAGTGTTTCCGAAGGGTTGATTGTACTTAAAGCTATTGAGATGATGAATGCAAACTTAGATACTAATAAGATTGTTGAGGAGTTAAATAGACTTACTAATAATACAGAGATTCTGGTTTGCTTGGAAACGTTTGAATACGCTATGAAGAGTGGTAGAGTTCCAAAGATTGTTGGGAAAGTCGGTATGAGTTTCGGACTTAGGCCAATAATGACTCTTAAGAATGGAAAAGGAAGTGCCTTTTCAATGGCAATGAGTCAAAAGAGTATTATGAAAAAAATTGTTAAGTATGTGAAAAAAGATTTAAAGACCCATGGTGTTGAAGAGTATGCGATTGTTCATTGTGAGAACCCCGAGTTGGCAAAAGAGTTTGAAGAAGTGTTCAGAAAAGAAATTGGCAAACCACCTAGATATATCACTGAGATATCTTCAGCGATAGCGATATTCAGTGGATTAGGAAGTGTTGCGATTGGATATATAAAACATGATCTCTAACCGAATGTTTCCATCCTTAAAATCTTTTGATGAACAAAACATTACATATGTGATGTTGAATGCATTTAGACTCAATTATAATGTGGGTATTTACGAAGGACTCAAACACATGAATAAAGGAAATAACTTCAATGTCTTCATGTATCACATTGAAGAAGGTGATATCCAAGATGTGTTCTTTTATGAAGGAGTAGGTAATTATAGGGATATTAAGACAGTAGATATAGAACTAACAAGTAATATAAATTCTTTGTTAGATGGAGTAAAAGGTGCTGATATCTTGTTTGTTGATCAGCCTTATTTAAAAGAAGAATATCTTGTTTTAGAAGCTCTACAATCATTAGATAAACAAGTGATTCTTATTGAACATAATGTTTCTGTGCCAGTACAAGTAGTTTCAAATAAAGAAGAGTATAACGCAAGAACTATTAGACCTAAGATCTGGAGATTGCTTGATGAGTATAGAGTGAATTTACCTTTAGTGGATGAAATGTTTCATTATGAGAAAAAGGCGAATATAGACTTAAATGTGTTTTTAGATGATAGGCTAACCTACTATAAAAACATAAATGAACCAAGTGTGGATAATCGGTCTCATATGAGTACTTATTTGAAGTATGGTTTTATCAGTGTTAATGAAATGATAAATAGACTTATTGATTATAAGGATGAAAATGTCGCTTCGTTTTTAGAAGAAGTTGTCGTTAGAAGAGAACTTGCATATAACTTTATTTATTATAATAAGCAATATGATGACTTTGATCATATTACCTATTCGTGGGCATATGAAACTATGAATAATCATCTTTTAGATAAAAGAGAGTATTTATATACATTGAAGGATTATTTATTGTTTAATACACATGATAAGTATTTTAATACAGCTATGATGGAACTTATATATACTCATGATATGCATGGGTATATGAGGATGTATTGGGCAAAAAAAATTCTTGAGTGGAGCGAGACATATAAAGAAGCGTATGAGACTATCATATACTTAAATAATCATTACTCTTTAGATGGTAATACACCAAATGGTTATACAAATATAGCTTGGATATTTGGTAAGCACGATAGAGCGTGGAAGGAAAGAAGTGTATTTGGCAAGTTGAGGTATATGAATAAAAATGGTCTTGAAAGAAAGTTTGATATGGATGGTTATGTTAAAAGAATAGAGAAGAAGGTGAACAGATATGTTTCCAAAACCTAATGTTTTTATAAGTGCATGTATTGAATATGATCACTGTAGATATGATGGAACGATGATTGGAAGTGAACATATAAGCAAGCTAAAGCCTTACATAAATGAATTAAGAGTTTGTCCTGAGATGGCGATTGGTTTTAAGGCTCCAAGAGAGTCTCTTAGATTAATCCAGAGAAAAAATGAAGATTTGAAGTTTGTTCAAACCTCTTCAGGAAATGACTATACAAAAGAGATGGTTGATTTTTCTGATAAATACTTATCTTCGTTAGTTGATATGGACGGTTTTATTATGAAGGCCAAATCACCAAGTTGTGGTGTGACAGATGTTAAGGTATACCATGACATAGGTAAAGCGCACACTAAACTTAGTAAACAGAGTGGAGTATTTGGAGGGAAGGTGTTAGAACTTTATCCTGCTACCCCAATAGAGTCAGAGAGAAGATTATCTAACTTTAGTATTAGAGAGAACTTCTATATCTCTATTTTTACACTGGCTGGATTTAGGGAGTTGAAAAAGGATTTTGAGTATAAGAAGTTAGTAGAGTTTCACTCGAATAATAAGTATTTGTTTATGACGTATAAGCAGACTACTCTGAAGAAGATGGGGAATGTCGTTGCGAATCACGATAAGAAACCTCACCAAGCAGTGTTAAGGTTGTACGAAGAACTTTTGAGAGAATTGTTAATGGGTACTTCTTCAATGAAGAATAGGATTAATGTATTGACGCATATATATGGATACTTTAAGAAAGACATTATTACTCAGGAAAAAGAGTTTTATTTTGAGTTGCTGGATCAGTATTTGAATCACCAAATTCCTTATAGAGCAGTTTTAAATATTTTAAATAGTTGGTCAATTCGTTTCAAGGAAGACTATTTACTAAAGCAGACTATTTTTGTTCCTTATCCAAAAGATTTAGTAACAGTTACAGATAGTGGTAAAGCGATGTAAAAAGGACTAATTTAGTCCTTTTTATTTTGGTAGATATAAAAGGTGTGGTTGTTATTTCTGTTGTTTTTGAAAATAGAAGTAAGAAGAAATGAAGATTAATTTTTATCAAAAGTGATGATATAATATATCTGAGGTGAACTTATGAAGAAAATATTATTAGTGTTTTTACTACTATTAACAGGATGTAGTGAACCTGAGGTTATCAAACAAGAGACTGAAGTAGAGGTACTACCTGACTTAACTGATTTATGTTATGAAACACCACTTGAAAGTGTTTCTGTTACTTGGTGTGCACTTGAAGAGAGTGTTGAACAAAATTCTCTTTTAGAGGTTGAGTTTAATATTGTAAATACAACTTCTGAAGAAGTGTACTTAGTAATCCAAAAGGGACCAAACAGTATTGGTAGGGTAGTTGTGAAGGATTCTGAAGGTAGATTAGTTACTGAAAGAGAAACTGTCGCAACTGAAGCTGTAGGAGCACAGGTAGAAGTATATTCTCTAGAAGCAGGAGCTTCTTTAATAGTAAAGGACGTTATTAGTTTAGATAGTTCAAGAGATAACGTTAATGAAGCAGGTAGAGGATTGTATTACTACGTAACTGATTTAGAGTTAGTAATGGTAGATGAGGAAGTAATTAAGGAAGAGTACTCTGACTTTAGTAAGTATAAAGCGCAAAGAACAGAAGTAACGATTCCGTTTATTATTGAGTAATATGGAATATAAGATAGTTTATTCAAAAAGAAAATCACTTGGTATTCAGATTTCAAGGTCTGGCGAAGTGATTGTTAGAGCACCGAGAGGTGTTAAGGTTGAGTTTATAGATTCAGTCATAAAACAAAAAGAAGACTGGATTAAATCGAAACTAGAATCAGTGAACCAATATGGGTTCTCTTTTTCTGAAGGAGACACTGTTCTGTACTTGGGAGAAAAGTATAGTATTCACTTTACTGATTCAAACAAGATTGAGGTTAAAGATAATCTATTGTTAGTTCCAAATGGTTTGGATATTGAGAATTTGAAGAACTGGTATAAGTTTAAAGCTGAGAAGTTAATTATCGCTCGTTTTAAAGAACTAGCAAAAGATTACGACTATAAGAATATTAGATTAAGTAATGCAAAAACTAGATACGGAAGTTGTAATAGTAAAGGTAACATTAACCTTTCATGGAGACTTATATTTACTCCTACTTTTGTGATTGATTACGTCATACTACATGAACTAGAACATTTGAATCATATGAACCACTCAAAACAGTTTTGGAATAGTGTAGAACAAATACTACCTGACTATAAATTAGCTAAGAAGTGGTTAAAAGAAAATAACGTAATGAGTTTGTTCTAAACAAGAGCTTGAGTTCAAACTCAACTACTACTTGATAGGAATAGATGAATAAATACTCTAACATTAAATAGAAGGAGGGGTATTATGTTTAATATGAATAAAGTTGGATTAAGATTAGTAGATTTAAGAAAGAAGTTTGATTTTACCCAAGTTGAGGTAGCTGATAAATTAGGAGTAAGTTATCAAGCTGTTAGTAACTGGGAAAGAGGATTATCAATGCCTGATATCTCTAAGTTGCCTGAGATTGCTGAACTATACGATGTTAGTTTGGACAAGTTATTGGGAAAGCATAGAGTGACTGGTATTGTTGAAAGTATTAGTAGTGAAACTTTTAAGGAGTATAGTGAGAATAATGACATTACTCTTAAAGATGTTGAGGAAGTTAGTTCATTCGTTAAACCTAGTCAGTTAGATGAGTTAGCGAATACTGCACCAATTGAGGATGTAACAGAAGATATGTTAGGAATGTTACCTTTTGTTTCAAGAGAAGCGGCAGATAAGATAGTTTATAATCTATTAGATAAGGTTAAGACGATTGACTTAATAAACCAATCAATTCCGTTTTTATCAAAGAACTTAACGAGTGAGTTGATTAAACGAGGAGTTCAAAGTGGTGAAAAAGCATCTAGTTTTATTGAATGTGCACCGTTTATTGAAAAAGAGTATTGTAATGAATTAGCTTTAAAAGCATTTGATGAAGGATATAGTTGTAGTGAATTACTAGATTCACTTGCACCATTTGTAAGTAAGGTAGTTTTAAGTACTATAGCTAAAAAGGCTATGGAATCAATGAAGGTTGAAGATGTACTTGAGTATGCTCCTTTCTTAACTAGGGAACTTATGTCAGAATTAATTGATGAGTTACTATTAAAGAGTGAAGTATCAATAGATGTGTTTGAAAGTATTGCTCCGTTCATTGGAAGAGAAACTGCAGATAAGATTGTTTTGAAAGCAATTGAAAATGGAGAAGATGTTAGGAAGTATATTGAATATGCACCATTCATCTCAAGAAAAGTAAATTCACTTATTATTGAAAATTTATAGGAGAACATTTGTTCTCCTTTTTTTATTTGAATTAAAAAGTGAAAAAACTGTAACTTTTCACGGGTGTATTGGTTGATATAATTAAGTAGTTGTTTAGGAGGTAGTTTATGAAGACTGAAAGATCAAATGTGAAGTTTCCAATGTGGAGAAAAAAGGTGGATTCTTCATTACTAAAGCAGAAAGGTACCACGATACCAAACTGGGTCTGTGAAGTTAGTGAAATAGATAGAACTTACACAGGACCATTAACAAAGAAGAACGAGAAATCAAATGTCACTATTTTCTTTAAGAAGAAAAGATATAAAGGGCATATTACATTGTCTAACTCTAGTGATAGAAAAACTCAGGCATATAGGTTATGGTTCAATGATGATTTGTTATATGAGATTAAACATACTTTTTTAATGAGTTATATGCGCGATATCGAGAAGAAACTAATGGATATTGATCCCCACGTTGAGTTATTAGGAGATATAGAAGATATTATCCCTTTTTGGGAGTTTCTAGATATTGAGATTGATGTTAGAAATGGAGCATTCTATTTCACTGCTCATTACATCCAGAAACCAAGTTTTCCTGAGTTGTTTAGAAGACTTGTGGACTCTAATAAAATAAGTAGGGTAGATGATGAGATATTAGGGAAGTCTGATTACAGGTTTTATTATCAAGATTGGAAGTTAAAAAAAGAGTTAGATTTTGAAATAGAAGTATCGAACGTTCTATATACTTTGATTGATTCTAAGAAAAAACTTCTGTATGTAGGTGAAGCTGGGAAACTAGTTAAAAGATTGCAACAACCCCATACCTCAATAACAAGTTGGGATTATTATAAGTATATTGAGTTACCTTATGAGATTGATAAGAAGAAACGTGTAAAGTTAGAACGTATGATGATCAGAGAATATGCGAGTCTTTTAAAGAATAAGAAAGATGTTGGTACTTTTTCTATATCAGAATATGAACTAGCGAATGACAAAATTGATAAGTAACTATAATAAAACGTTATTAAGATCAATGTGAGATACTTCTTTGGGGCTTTTTTTGATATAATTTTAATGTTGGAGGTGTTGATATGAAGAAGGTATTAAGTTTTATAGTTTTGATTATATTAATAGCGTTTGGAGCAGTAATTGGATTTGATCAGGCTGGTAATCCTATTATTGATTTGGATGCTATTTTGAATAGTGGAGATGAAACTTACGAGGAAGTCATTGTTGACGAGAAGGTAGCCAGTTTAATAATTAGTGAGTATACAGAGGGTACATCAAATAATAAAGCAATTGAGATTGCTAATGTTGGTGATGGATTAGCTAATCTAGAGAGTTATCGTTTGGCTTTCTATTATAATGATTCTACTGAAGCTGATTATGTAACTTTGAGTGGAACAATTGATCCTAATGATGTATATGTAGTTGTACATTCAAGTTTTGATGAATCGTTTATTGATTTTGAGAATGAGTTGGGATTACGTCAGAATGGTGATGATGAGTTTGCATTGGAAAAGTTAATTGATAATGTATGGACTGAGATAGATGTGTTTGGATTAGTATCTGAACGAGGTCTAGAGAACGTTTGGGGACAGGATCAAACATATATCAGAAACTATAATATAGTTGAGGGTAGCAAAACATTCAATGTAAATGAATGGACTATTCATGAAGTAGATTATATAAGTGATTTAGGAAATCATTCTACAAGTGGGAATGATACAGTAGCACCTGTTGTTGAGATTAATAATTCTATTAGTAGAGTATTAACAATAGGTAGTGAATCACCAGATTACTTAGATTACTTTATTGTTGTTGATAATATTGATGGTGAGATAGTTATAGATGAAACTCATATAAGTGGTGAAGAATTAGTTGATATGAATGTACAAGGATTATATGAGATTGAGTTAGTGGTTACAGATGAGAGTGGTAATACATCTACAACTACATTAACTCTGAGAGTATATGATCCTAATAGTACAGAGTTAGTATTAACTCCTTATTATGAGTCTGTAGACGGATTAACAGGAGAAGAGTTAAAGTTAGCATTAAATGAGTTAATTGATGAACATACTGTTTATTCATATGATGAAGTATGGGATATCTTAAAGGAATCTGATGAAGACCCTAATAACAGTGAGAATGTATTACTTCTATATACAGGATTAAGTTATTCAAAAGATTGTCAAGATGCTGGTGCATATTCTACATGTGACGATGTATGGAATAGAGAACATGTATGGAGTAAGTCACGCGGGGACTTTGGTATAGCAGATGGACCAGGTACAGATTTACACCATTTAAGAGCTGCTGATAAAGTAATGAACTCTACAAGAAACAATAGACTATTCGATATCTGTGATATCGAAATAGCTTATGGTAATGATAAATGTGATTACTGGGCATTTGAGCCGCGTGACGAAGTAAAAGGTGATGTTGCGAGAATGTTATTCTATATGGTAGTTCGTTATGAGGGATATGATGAGTATTTAGATTTAGAATTAAATGAAATTATCTTAGATAAAGATAGTATAGAACCTTTCCATGGGAAGTTATCTTTATTATTAGAATGGAACCTATTAGATCCAGTAGATGATTTTGAGAGACAAAGAAATGAAGTAATCTTCGGATATCAAGGAAACAGAAATCCATTCATTGATTATCCAGAGTTTGCAACTATGATGTTTAATGAGCAGGCTTAATTGCCTGTTTTTTTTATGTAAACTACAGTAGTGTTTAAGTTTAACGAATGTATAAATATACTCCATATATTGATAGATGAAGATTATTGTGCTTTAAGTTCAAGTTTTGTACTAAGCTAATCACTTTAGTATGAGATGTTAACTTAGAGTAGAAAGGTACTTATTTATTTTTTTTTTAGTTAATGATATACTATTATTACACTATAAATAGAAAGGAGTATATGAAGAAAACAAGAGTATACATAGATTGTGAAAATGTATCAAGTGAATTAGTAGAGTCATATCTAGAAATAAGCAGGAGTTATGGAGATGTAACCACAAAAAAAGCTTATGGTGATTTCTCAAACGGTTCTTTAAAGCCGTGGAAAGAGAAAGCACAGAAATACGGTCTAAAACTTGAACAGGTTGTTAGTTCAGGTAAAGGTAAAAGTACTTCGGATATAATACTAATGTTGGATTTGGTTAGTGAGTTTTATGAGAACAGAAGTGACAGTTTTGTTTTAGTTTCAAACGACAGTGATTTCTATCACGCAGCAGTTCGTATCAAGGAAAAGAACGGACTAATCGTGAATATTAACACTGGTACAGGCAATGAAACCGCCATCAAGAATAACTTTGTTAAAGCCCATACTATTGAAGCTACAAAAGCAAATGGTAATGGAACAAAAAAGGTAAGAAAAAAGAGTAGTACTAATGTGACTATTAACTCTAAGCAAAAGAAGGTTATTTCTAAGAAAGAGATATTAGCACTATTAGATAAAGTTATAAACGAGTTGAAAGACAAAGATGGTTATGCAGACTTTTCTAAAGTTATGGTGAAGCTATATTCTAGCCCTATTGAGTTGAAAAGAGCAGAAATTAAGAATGTATTTAACATATCTTCAGTAGCTAAAGGTAAGTTTATTAAAGTTCTTCAAAATGAAGAAAAATATACAGTTAAGAAGGTTAAACAATCCTACTGTATAAAAAAAGGTGCCTCAAAATCTAAACCAAAACCAAAAAAAACTAAGAAGAATAATAATGCGACTATGGATTTGATTGTTAAAGCAGTCAAAGAAAATAAAGAATCATCAGGATATGCAAAGTATTCTGTTGTAGTTGCGCATGTAAGAAAAATATTTACAGAGAAACAAATAAAAGCGAATCTAAAGTTAACAAGTTACTCTAGATTGAAAGAGTTCTTGGGTAAAAATGGTTTCGACGTAAAAATAATAAATAAAACAATTTATATCAAAAAGGTGTAAAATTTATGGTGTGATAAAGGAGTGGGATTCCGCTCCTTTTATTGTTAATGCATTCACTTATTGTCACACCTGTGCTAATCTATTAGTGTTAGAGGTGATTATATGGCTAAAGCAGATAAAACAAAGTTGTTAATTAAGGAAGTCGCTAAAAAACATTTCATTAGAAATGGGTTTAAGGAGACTTTTTTAGCAGAGATAGCTACTGAGGTTGGAGTAGATAGAAGAACTATTTATAGGCATTATGAGAATAAGGAAGTTTTATTGCTTCATATCGTTTTAGATGTTTACAAAGAGTTTTCTGAGTCTTTGAAGGTTATTGAGTTTGATAGTGAGTTTGCTTTAATGAGAATTAATGAACTGTTTAATCATTATTATGAATATATGGTTTCTAATGAAGAGTTCTTAGTTATTACTAGTATGCTAGATAGAAACTTATCCAGCGAAACTAGAGACACTGAGTATTATACAGAGTTTATTAAAAGTGCTAGTGTACCAGATGATATCTTAATTAAACTTATTGAATTAGGACAAGAAGAAGATACAATTAAACACTTAGATGCTAGTCTTTTGGCTGTTACTATGAATAATTCATTACTTAGTTTAGCGAGTCGTATTGCTTCTCATAAAGAGTATTTAGACATAGAGCAAGATCAAGAATCATGGGCTATGCTTGAGATGCAAGCTATGTTACTTGTGAATGGAATTAAAAGATAAGGAGATTTTATCTCCTTTTTTTGTTGACTAAAGTTGGAATAAGACATAGAATGTAATTAATAGCACACGTGTGACATTTTAGGAGGAAGTATGAAATTAAGTTTAAAAGAGAAGCTGATTTTCTCATGTGGGAATTTAGGAGTAGCAATGATTCAGGTTATTCATATGCTGTTTTTGGTGAGTATATTTTTCCCTTCAAATAAGATGAGACTAGATTATGTGATCCCTCAAGGGTCAATATTTGTAGGAATTACTGTACTGGGGATTATTTTGTTTAGTAGTAGATTGTTTGATGCGGTAACTGACCCTATCATTGCGAACTGGACTGATAACTTTAAGTCTAAACATGGTAAGAGGATACCGTTTATGAGGATGGCTGCGATTCCTTTCGCTCTTGTATCGGTTCTAGTATTCTTTGTGCCAGTTGTGACTGGTATTGCGAGTATTAATATTATTTGGTTAACTGTGTTTATGTTTTTAACTGCGATATTCTTTACTCTTTACACTGTTCCGTTCTATGCATTGATTGTAGATATGGCGAAACTACCTGAGGATAAGGTAGATTTAGGAACTTATTCCAGTGCATTCTGGTTTGTAGGGTTCTTATTAGTGGCTTCTGTTACAGCGATTTGGGTGCCTTTAGAGAACTTGTTAAGTATCACAAGATTAGAGAGTATTCAGTTATCATTTGTGATTGTTGGAATTATAGGTTCTTTATTTATGTTAGTACCTGCATTCTTACTTGATGGATCAAAGTATCACAGTGAGAGTAGTAATGAAAAAATTACGTTTATGAAGTCAGTTAAGACTGTAAGTAAAAATAAAAGTTTTATGGCTTTCTTTGTAGGTAATACTGCTTACGGTGTTGCGACCTATATCTTTGAGACAGGATTATTGTACTATATCACTGTATTGGCTTTATTAGATGAATCAGTGAATGGATTACTGACAACGGTTATTGGGGTGTTTACACTTCTTAGTTACCCGTTTATTAATAAGTTTGCTAAGAAGTATGGGAAACGTCCTGTAATGGTTATAGGGTTTATATTGTTTGCTTTAACATTCTTAGTGATTTCTTTACTAGGTCTTGGTGGAGTGAATCCTTATATTCTGTTAGGTGGGATGGTATTCTTAGTTCCATTTTCTCAAGCGGCGTTCGGTATACTTCCTACAGTAATGTCAGCAGATTGTGCGGCTTATGACACGTATAAAACAAGTGAAGACAAGTCAGGTATGTATTTAGCTGCGATGGGATTCAGTTTAAAACTGGGTGGGTCAATTGCGACTATCTTATTTACTAGTTTCCTACTTATGGGTAAAGATGTAGGAGATGACTTTGGTATAAGGTTTGGTGCTATATTCGGTATAGGGTTAGCTGTAATTGGTATTATTGCGATGTTATTCTATAACGAAAAAGAAATATTAACGTATGCAGAGGGTGAAAGAAATGAAGTATAAAATTCCAAAATCACTTTTAATGGGTGCAGCTACAGCTGCTACTCAAATAGAGGGTGGAGATTATAATAATAATTGGTACCAGTGGAGTCAGATGGGTATGATTGATAATAATGAATCAAGTATTGTTGCTTGTGATCACTGGAACCGTGTTGAAGAAGATATTGAACTTATGAAAAGTTTGAGTTTAGAAACTTATAGAATGAGTATTGAATGGAGTAGGATTGAACCTAAAAATGGTGAGTGGAGTGAAGAAGGTATAAAGCATTATATCGATGAGATTGATATGCTAATTAGTGCTGGGATTAAGCCTCTTGTAACACTGCATCACTTTAGTAGTCCTATTTGGATTCAAGATATAGATGCTTGGGCTAATAAGAAAACAGTTGATTACTTCGTAAGGTTTGTTGAGAAAGTAGTAACGTTCTTAGGTGAAAGAGTAAATGAGTACTGTACTATTAATGAGCCTAATGTATTTGTGAATGATACTTATATGGATGGGAAGTATCCTGGTGGAGAAAAAGGAAACATTATAAAGTACTTTAAGGCCAGTAAAAACATGATTAAAGCACATGTTTTGTGTTATGATCTTATTCATAAACTGAGAAAAGACTTAGGGTTTGATGATACTTTGGTTGGTGTAGTTCCACATTTAGCTTATTTTGACCTTAATACAAAAAGACCTTTCTTTAAGTTGACTAAAAAGTTTATTAACCAGTCATTCCATGGGATTTTCCTAAAGGGAATGATTGAAGGAAGATTAACTTTCCCATTTATGGGTAGAGTAGCTAAAAAAGGAATCTATTCAGACTTTATTGGCGTGAATTATTACACAAGAAGTATGATATCTCCTGGTAAGGATATTGGTATGCTTTTTGGAGATGTTCATTATAAAAAGAATTTACCAGAAGATAAAAAAACAGACCTAGAGTGGGAGATTTATCCTGAGGGATTAAGTTCTGTGATTGAAGAGTTATACAATAAGTATAAGTTACCAATTTATATAACAGAAAATGGTATTGCGAATGCAGATGACTCTAAAAGAATTTCATTTATTAGAAGTCACTTAATAGAAGTAATTAAGTTAATTGAAAGTGGTGTGGATGTAAGACGTTATTACTACTGGAGTTTACTTGATAACTTAGAGTGGAATGATGGATACGGTCCTAGATTTGGATTAATTCACGTAGATTATAATACTCTTGAAAGAACTATTCAAGAAAGTGGACATTATTTCAAAAACTTAATTGAGTCAAGGGAGATAGAGATTGATGAAGAGTAAATTAAGATTATTATTAGCTACCACTGAGTTGGTTGCTAGCTTAATGATGAGTTATGCAGTGTTCTTATTCTTAAGACAAACTGCACCTATTATTAAAAGTTTTGGATTAGTTGCATTTTTGATGACGTTATTATGTATATTATTAGTCGCAGCAGCCATATTTAATATGGTTAATCCATATAGGAAGTTTAAAGAGTTTAACTTTAATGTAAAAGAGAAGTATATTTTGATTGGTTTATTAACACTGGGGTCAGGGTTATACGTTTATACGTTTTTAAATACTGCTGTCACAGACTTCTTCCAGCCGTTTAGTATTCATGATGATCAAATCTATATGACTCTTTATGCTGTACTTATTTATCTGGGGATTAATGTTATTAATGTAGTGAGACTTGTTCTTAATAAAGTGAAGTATCACGGAGTATGTTTATTTAATATAATATTACTACTTATGCTTTCTACATTGTTTATATGGGGTACTACTCAAATGCACTATGAGTATGAGAATGCAGAGATAGTTAATCACTTGTTTGAAGCGAATGATGAGTATGCTTCTTACAGAATACCTAGTTTATTAGTTATTCCAAAAGGTTCTACATTGGCGAATGGTGAATACTTAGAGGATGATTACATAGTAGTGTTTAATGAATCACGAGTTCATTCATCTCATGACAATGGAGACATTGATATGGGTATGAGAAGAAGTTATGATGCGGGTGAGACTTGGACTGACGTTGAATACGTTGTTGATTTAGGTACAGATAAGATAGGTAATGCAACACCTGTATATGACGCTGAGACTGGTATTATCCACATGGTTCATTTAAGAAACTTCTATTCAGGAAGTGAACCAAGAGGTGCATATGTAATGCAGTCAGAAGACGGTGGACTAACTTGGAGTGAAGCAGAACTTATTTATGAGAAAAGTGGGATTGGTCCTGGTCATGGTATCCAAATTAAAGGTGGAGACTATGATGGTCGACTAGTTGTACCTGGTTATTCAGGTGGTGGATTAGTTTATTATAGTGACGATTCCGGAGTTACTTGGGAAATTAGTGAAAGAGTGAGCTTAGACTCTAATGAGACTGAAGTAGCACAACTTGATGAAAACACTCTAATTATGACAACAAGAGAAAATACAGGAATGGCTTTACCACATGATGATGTGTTTAAGTATTTCGCTTATTCATACGACGGTGGAGTTACTTGGACTGAACCGTTTATGAATGAAACAGTAATAACACCAATTTGTATGAGTGGGTTGGGTGTTTATGAGGGAGTTGTATATTATACAGGTCCTCAAGAACATCAATCAAGATCTAACCTTTATTTATTGTCATCAACAGATGGTGGAGTTACGTTTGAAGAAGGTGTAAGAATTTACGAAGGACCTGCTGGTTATTCTGATATGGGAATTTTAAGTGATGGGTCTATCGTTGTGCTATTTGAGAATGGTGCAGTTGAGTATGATGAAAGATTAACGTTTGTAAAAATTAACAACCCTATTTATTAGGGTTGTTTTAAAAGTGTAAAATCTGTAACCATTCAGTACGTAAAAATCCTTTATAATATAGTAAAGGGGGAATTATATGATATACATACCGTATTTGATTTCAGCAGTAATAATCACTATCATGTTGGTACCAACTCTAAAGAAAGAAGTTTCGTTGAGGAAAGGGATAGTTTCAATTGGAATAGTACTCCTAGTAAACTTGGTTCTTTCAGGGATACACTATTATAATCTTCCTTCAACAGTGATTAAGCGAAATGAAGTAATATCAGTATCTATAAAACAGAACGCAGAGACGTTATACTTTGATTTAAATGACAATGAGGCCAATGGTAGTTACAATACTTTCTTAAACGAACTGGAGCAATTAAGGGTAAACTGGTTCTTCACAAGGGAAAGTGGGTTTGATGGATGTGATTATGATATTCTTCTAAGACTTGATAATAAAGATTGGTTACAGATTAAGATATATGAGTACGAGAATGGTGAAGCAGAAGCTATTATTATTGGTGATAGAAATAACTACTTTGGTTTTAAAGTATATAAAGTAAAAGATATCAGCAGTTTGCTTTTGCTTATTAAATAAAAAAAGAAAAGAACAAGTTTAAACTTGTTCTTTCAAATTACCATATAGTAATAAGCTTGAAATCAATACAATTCCACCTGTGTATAAGTAAATACTAGTTCCAAATGATGTATATGCTTTTAGAATGATAAGAACTAATGGCTGAATGATATTAATAATACCAATTCTATTAAATACTCTTTTTTGGTCATTAATGTTCATTTTTATTAGTAAGTATAAGTTTACTAGAATGTATAGTGCTGTGAAGCCTATGTAGAAGTCAACTTGTTCATTCGTGAAATCATATTTATGATATAAGTAGTTTCTTTGAATATCTGGAATAACGTAGTTTAATACCATAGCTGCTAAACCAGTGTTTAGTAATAACAATAAATAAGATGTAAGTTTTAAATGTCTTGGTGCTTTTCTTTTAGTTTTATCAAATTTTTTGAAGACACCTTTTATATCAAATTTTTTGAAGACACCTTTTGTATCAAATTTAAATCCTGTTAAATAAAGTGTGACAATCATTGCTGAAGTTATGATGAAATGAGGGAAGATGAAGTAAATTCCTCCTAGTAAACCAATGATTGAAACTAGAATAACTACTATTGCGCTTCTTTGAATATAAAGATTCAGTTTCTCTGTCTTCTTGACCACTTTATTAATGATAAAGATTTGTAAAATCAAGTGACTGAATAGTATCAAGAATTGAATCCATGAGATATAAATATAGAATCCACTAGTACCTTCAAATATTACTTGATATCCCTTTAATATAATTTCTCCAGTATAGAAATCTTGAACAATAGGAATCTTCACGAAATTTAGTAAGTAACTAAAGAACACTAGTATCGCAGTGGTCATAGTGATGTAATTTGTTCTTTTCTCAATATCTACGTAGGTTTCAGCTCTTTCTCCGTTGATTAATTCATTGATTGATATCTTATAAAGGATACTAAGTTTCTCTAGTAATTGAATATCAGGGATACTTTCTCCTCTTTCCCATTTGCTTACAGCCTGTACGCTGACACTGCAAAGGTTAGCGATGTCTTTTTGCATCAAGTTCTCTTTCTTTCTTAACTCTGATAAAAATATTCCAATATTATTTGCGTCCATATAAGTCCTCCTACCAAAACTATACATCCAAGAGTATAACTTGTAAAGAACTTGTTAATTGAGTTCATTCAACTGACAGTTTATTAGGGTGTTTTCGCCTTTTGTACAGCCACTTTTGGTCACAATTGCTAATTGATTTATTTTGAAATATGTTTATTTAAACTTCTTGTCAAAGATGTGATAAAATATAAAAAACTCTTAAGGAGGACGTATGAATTTAGTTGTTAAAGTAAAGGGAGTAACATTTCATGAAAGGCAACCATACTTTGATCAAATAGATGTTGGTGACAAAGTGATGTTGATACCTCAGTTAAACAATGATTTTGATGAAAATGCTGTTATGATTGTTGATCAAGAAGGTAGAGATTTAGGATATGTTCCTATGGCGAATAGTAAACAAGTTAAAGAAATGCTTTTAGCTAATGTTGAGTATACTGCTACTGTCACTGCGATTGTAGGTGGAGGAGAACTTACTTGGGGTGCTAGAGTAATGATTGAGACGAAGGAGTAATCTTTCGTTTTTTTATTTTAGATGTTTGTAAAAGTAACTAAACTGTAACTTTTTGGTGTGATTATAAGTGTTACAATATTTATAGATAATTTATAAATTAGTACATAGGAGGAATCAAAATGAAGAAAATCTTTAAAAGTCTTAATGCATTCACAAACTTTTTTAATGATATAAAGGTTTCAGGAGAACCGAGGTTGCCTAAAATTCTAGGGATAGCTGCTAATATAGCGTATATATTAAGTGCATTACCACTTATTTTTGGGTTATATATATTTATTGTAAGTTTCTCAGTTGAATATTATCCTGTTGGGTATCTTCTTTTAAGTTTACCTATGACATTAATTTACGTTGTAGTGATTTTATTAGTTGGTTTTTGTTTAGACAGTTTAAGAAGAATTCTGATTGTTGTGGAATACAAAGAGTAATGTCTTAAATATCTAACTATATGAGGTTATATACATATTCAAAAAAATGCATAATCTGTGCATTTTTTCTTTTGTGTTTTTGGATAAATATGATAAAATTTTTATTGGATGAAGGAGGGGATTTTATGTATCAATCACGTTTAGCGAAAAAGGGAGATTTTGATCGTTTAAGAGACTTTGCGGTCAAAACATATAATAATAGTGATTACCCGCTTAACTGGCAAATAGATAGATGGAATTTCTGTTACAGCGTAGTGATGGAGATTAAGGAATATACTGTTGATGAATGGTTTGACGGTATTAAAATATGGTTTAAAGATGATGAGATTATTGCGATTGTTAACTGGGAAGGTGAAAGAAGAGGAGAAGCATTTATTCAGGTTTTACATTCTGACTTACCAGATTCACTTTTTAATGAAATGTTAGATTTCGTAGAGTTAAAACTGAGAAGTGGTGAGGATTTTGTAGAAGTTAGAATATCTTCTAAGTTACCTAGATTAATTGAACTAGCTTTAAAAAGAGATTTTATTAAACAAGACTGGGAAGAGACACTAACAGCTATGGGAGTTACCAAAAAAGAGATTTCTATTCCTAGTGGTTATGAGATCATAGATGGTAAATCTGTAACGGGTTTGATGAAGAGTGATGCTCACCATAGTGCTTTTGGGTATAAAAGGGATCCAGGTGACCGTGAAAGGTTTGCTTCTGGATTTCAAAGAATGATGCATATGGCTGATTATAGACAGAAATTAGATTTACATATGATATATGAAGGTGAGATTGTTGCGTTTGCATGTCTTTGGTTTGATAAAGCGAATAAATGTGCAGTTTTAGAACCGGTTGGAACAAACAAGAAACATCATAAAAAAGGATTAGCGAAAGCATTAATATATGAAGGGATGAACAGAATAGGTGAGTTAGGGGCAACGAAGTTATATGTTTACTCTAAACAACCTTTCTATTTGGCTATTGGTTTTGAACCGGTTGCTGAATGGCCTGTTTTTAGAAAGTAATATGAAGAGTTTAAGAAATTTATTTATTTATCAAGTGTATGTGAGAAACCATACTGAAGAAGGTACTTTTAAGGCATTCATAGATGATTTAGATAGAATTAAAAACCTTGGGGTTGATGTAGTTTATTTACTACCTATTCATGAAATAGGAGTATTGAATAAGAAGGGTTCGTTGGGATGTCCTTATTCTATAAAAGATTATTATTCAGTAGCTAGTGAACTAGGTACAATGTCTGATTTTGAAGATTTGAGAGATGAGGTTCATTCAAGAGGAATGAAGTTAATGATGGATATTGTTTTTAATCATACTTCTTTTGATTCAGTTTTACTTAAAGAGAATCCTGAATGGTTCTTTTATAGAGATGGTGAACTAGCAGGTAAAGTAGGCGATTGGACAGATATAACAGATCTTGATTTTGATAACTTTGAGTTATGGGATTATTTAGTAGATGTATTAAAATATTGGACTGAATTCGGTGTTGATGGATTTAGATGTGATGTTGCTAGTTTGATACCTTTAGAGTTTTGGTTGAATGCTAAACAAGAAGTAGCTGATATAAATTCTTCTGTTTTTTGGTTAAGTGAGTCAGTACACGGAGGTTTTGTGAAGTATTTGAGAGATCAAGAGTTCTACTGTGCGAGTGAGGGTGAGATATATGAAGCATTTGATATGGCTTATGATTATGATGTTCATCCAGAGTATGAAGGATATTTACTTGGTAAAAATGATCTAAATACTTACCTAAAGGCAATTGAGAATCAGGACTGTATATTTAAGGAAGATTATGTAAAACTTCGAAATGTAGAGAATCATGACTTTAATAGAATTGCACACTATACTTCTGATGAGGGTCAAATTAGAAATTGGCATGGACTTAGTTTCTTTTTAAAAGGAGCGACGATGGTTTATGCAGGTGGTGAATTTACTTCTTGTAAGTTGCCTAGTTTATTTGATAAGGATGTTTTTTCTAGGAACGGGAATGACATTAGTGACTTTTTAAAAGTGATGGCTTCCATTACTAAGGAAAATATCTTTACTTATGGTACGTTTAAGTTTCATTTAAATGATAAAGACGTAGTGGTTATGGAATATAATCTTGAAGGGGAATCTATTACTGGAATGTTTAATGTAGGTTCAAATGAAATTATTGATTTAAGTGGAGTTGTTACTGAGTTAGACGTTGTAAATATGGTTGATGGAAGAGATGTAAATACGGCTTCTATTAAGAGAGAAGAGTTTCCTATTATATATAAGACAAAATAACTTATTACTGGATGGATTATATTTCATCCAGTTTTTTATTAATAGTAGTTGCAATTCATTATACTTGTGGTAGTATGTTAAATAACAAATTTATAATTATGGAAAAGGAGTACTCAGGATGATTAGACAATTATTACAGAACGATAATGAGCAAACAATGAGGTTCTTGAAGCAAGACCCTGAGTATAATATCTTCATTATTGGGGATATTGAACAGTTTGGTTATATATCAGAGTATCAAAAGTTATGGGGAGAGTTTGATGATAATGAACTAAAGTCAGTTCTACTTCAGTATAGAACGAACGTCGTTTATTATTCACCTGAAAAGAGAAGTATTGACCCGTTTAAGGAGATACTAGAGTCAATTGATTTTGACATATTGAATGGTAGAAAAGAAGTAATTGAAGTGTTTGAAGATTACTTATCAGGGTGGAAGGTACAAGACATGTATTTTGCATCTTTGACTAAGTTTAAAAAAGAGGAAATTGAAGCAAGTGATGTTCAGTTACTTAAGTCGTATGATGACTTTGTTGAGGAATATAAAATGTTAAACCAAGTTGATGAGTTCAACGTTGGTAAAAGAGAGTCAATTGAAGAGTATGCAAAACATAATTCAGAGATTGCGAGTGAAGGTAATAGAACAACTTATTGTCTTAGAGTAGATAATAAAATGGTGAGTGTTGCTACTGTAGTAGCAGAGAACTCGGTGAATGGAATGATCGTAGGAGTTGCGACTGATAAAGACTTTAGGAAAAAAGGATATGCAAGTGTTGTTATGAATACTTTATGTGATGAGTATTTGAACAATAAGGGTAAGAGTTTATGTTTATTCTTTGATAATCCTAAAGCTGGAAGTATTTACCATAGACTAGGGTTTAAGGATATTGGTATGTATAGAATGTATACTAAAAATGATTAAGATAGTTGAATCATTTATTACTGAAGAAATTATTCTAAAGCGTAATAAATGGGAAAATGATGATGCCATTAAGCATTTTACAACTCCAAATTTTAAAGAAGAACCACTTCCATTGAGGAAGTTTGAAACGACTTATATAGAGAGTATACTTAGAATTGAAGAACCTACTTTATATGATTACTTAATTTATTCAGACGATGAATTAATCGGTGAATGTAATATTGTGGTTAATTCAGATGAACTACTGAAACCATCTCCTGATTCAGCATGGGTTGGATTGCTAATAGGGGAAGAGGACTACCGTGGTAAAGGGATAGGGAAAACTGTTATGGAGTTCTTGGAGTCTGAGTGTGTTAGATTAAATATGAAACGAATTGAGTTAGGAGTTTTCGAGTTTAATAATATCGCAATTAAACTGTATAAAGCGCTTGGTTATAAGGTTTTTGATGAGTTGAATGATTTTACTTATTATGATTCATCGTGGCATAAAGATTTAAGATTAGAGAAGATTCTTTAAAAGAATCTTCTTTTTATGATATGATGATTCATAATAGGAGTTGAAATGAGATGAAGAAGTTTATATTACTTGTAGTAGTTTTTTTAATGGGTTGTACTGAAGTAGAAAATGTCGATTTTTCAGTTAGAATTGATAACTATTTATCTGAAAAAGAGTTTGAAGTAATTGAGAGAATAGTTGTTGATTCAGGAGAAATAATTAGTTTCGAATCTAATGCGGATTTAGGTGCTATTTATTTTAGTGAAGAGTCATTTTTGGAGAAAACAGTTCTTTCTTCAAAAGAATATGATAAAGGTCTTGAAGTGGAGTTATTATGTGATGAAGTTAGAACTTATTTCGTTATAGTGATTCATGAAGAAGAAATTTATAACAAAGGAGATAAAGTAGTCATTACTCTTTTAGATAAGGAAGTTCCACCAATAGAACTAGATTTGGGAGATAGTTATCAAAAAGTCTGGATCACTAGTATTAGTGGTGAGTTGACTGATTGTGCACTAGACAAAGTTGAGATTTTTGATGGTGCTGAAGTAAGATATGTTGAAGCGTTCATCCCTTCATGAGGTGGATGGTAAGTAGTAGGATACTACTGAGGACGAAAGTCCTTTTTTTTCTTTATGTAATAGTTTAAGTACTAACTTGTTTGAGTAAGCGTTTTCGTGTATAATATACCTTGTGAAGTATAAACAGATTGGCGGTGGAATCTTGGTTGGTGTTAAATGTTATATGTTAGATATTGATGGAACTGTTAGTTTAGGTAATAATTTAATTACTGGAGCTGATAAGTTTATTGAGGAAGTAAGAAACCAAGGGAAACGTGTCATATTTATGACGAATAATTCGTCAAAAAACAGAAAAGCTTATCAGGTGAAACTCCGTAATTTAGGAATAGAAACTTCAGTTGATGAGATATTAACATCAGGTAATGCAACTGTGTATTATCTGAACTCGATAAAACCTAAAGCTAAAGTATATCTTCTTGGGAATGAGTACTTAAGAAAAGATTTTACGGATGCCGGTTTTGAGTTAGTTGATAATAAGAATGAAGAAGTAGATTTTGTAGTATTAGGATTTGATACTACATTGACATATGATAAAATCTGGGCCGCATGTGATTATATTCGAAAAGGTGTAGCATACGTTGCAACACACCCAGATATGAACTGTCCACTCGAGAATGATATGTGGATGCCTGATACTGGTGCAATGATTGAGATGATTTATGCATCTACTGGAGAAAGACCAGTTGTGATTGGGAAACCAAATAAACTAATAGTAGACGTTATAAAGAAACGATTTGGATACCAAAATGGTGAATTGGCTATGGTAGGTGACAGATTGTATACTGATATGATGTTGGGCGTAAATGCAAACATAAAAAAAATTCTTGTTTTATCAGGGGAAACGAACTTAGAAACATATAATTCACAATCTATTGTTAAAGCTGATAAAGTGTTTAATTCGATAAAGGATTTATATGATCAGATAAAGTAAACTTGTGAAATCGTTTTCACTGTGGTAGACTTTATAAAAGTTAATAGTACTTTTTATCAGAGAGAAGAGAAAAAAAAGCGAGAAATTTTTAGTGCTTTTTCTTTTTTTTATAGCTTAATCACTCTCGCTATTACATTTTTTTAAGTGTTTAGAGGGAGGAAGATTATGATTTTAGGTTCTTTAGCGACAGCGGATATTTCTATATATTATTACATAATAGGTGGGCTAGGAATCTTTTTATTTGGTATTAATTACATGGGAGAAGGTTTAAAACTTCTCGCCGGAGATAAAATAAAGGGATTAATTGATAAGTATACCAATACACCTTGGAAAGGTTTGTTGGTTGGAATATTTGTAACAGTATTGATGCAAAGTAGTTCAGCAACAACGTCTTTGACAGTATCACTTATAAATGCAGGTTTAATGACTCTTCCACAGTCAATTGGAGTAATTATGGGAGCTAGTATTGGTGCTACAGTGACTTCTGTCTTGATCGGACTAAATATTAGTGATTACGGTCTTCCAATTATGGGAGTAGGTTCATTTTTATTAATGTTTGGTAAAAAGGATAACTGGGTTTATGCAGGTCAAACTATATTTGGGTTCGGATCATTGTTCTTTGGATTAATGATCATGGGTATTCCACTTAAGGAAATGGCTCTAGAACCTTGGTTTCAGTCAACAGTTGTAAGGTTAGCTGAAAGTCCTATTACATCTGTTGGAGTTGGGACGGTGTTTACATTCTTGATTCAGTCATCAGGTGCATTTATTGGAATTGTACAAACGTTATATCAAGGGAATTCTATCCCTTATATTGCGGCAATCACAATGACTATAGGGTCAAATCTTGGAACAACTATTACAGCAGTTCTTGCTTCATTAGGTGGGTCAACTGCAGCGAAAAGAAGTGCAGTATTTCATGTAGTGTTTAAATTTGTAGGAATGATTGGATTCATATTACTAATGCAACCATTCTTAGCCTTAATAACGTATATCTCATCAGTGTTGGGATTAAGACCAGCTATGCAAGTAGCTATGGCACATGGAGTTTATAATATTATTCTTACCCTAACTATGCTACCATTCGCTAATTACTTAATGAAGGCAGTAAAATTAATGGTTAAGAGTAAATCAAGTAAACCAACGAAACAAGGAGCATTACTTAATCACAAACTAATCAAACAATCAACGTCCTTAGCAATTGAACATTCTACTTCAGCTACTCAAAAGATGGCTAAAGTAGTGCTAAAGATGCTTAATTATACGTATGAGTATTCAGTAACTGGAAATCTGGAGTTACTGAATAAAGTGAGAGACTCTGAGAAGTTGGTTGACTTAATGGAAACTGAGATTCAAGAGTTCGTAGTAGATTTAATGCATGAGGAAGTTACTGAGTATGAGAATAAAAGAGCGAAGTACATTCTACATGTTACGAAGGAATTAGAAAGAATGGGAGACTTATCAGTTGATGTAGTTAAAGCTTTCTATTCGTTTAAAGAAAATAAAACACATTTCGAAGAATCTTCATTCTTAGATTATAAAAGAATGATAATGGCTACTATAGATATTACGAAAGACTGTATCAGTCTGATCGGTCATAGAGATAAAGAGTTAGCTCTTCAAGTATTGGATAAGGAAAATACGATCGACTTATTAGAAGCAAAATCTAGAAGAAGACATAGTAGAAGAATTAGACATCACTTAGAAAATAGACATGATGAGAATAAGTTTGTTGATATGATGAGTAATATAGAAAGTATCTCGGACAGTGCTTCAAGTATTGCGAAGTATATTAAGGGATTCGGAAGTAAGTTTAAAGAAGAGATTGATTATGATTTTCTCGATTCACTACTGAGTGAAGCCTAAATTGGGCAGTTATATGCGACAACGCATAAAAAAATATAAAACAGAAAGAGGAGACAGAATTATGAAAAAAGCATTACATTTATTTTTAGTAACTCTTACAGCAGTTGCATTAGCTGGTTGTGGAGAAAAAATTGAAGGACCTCAACCTGGTTGTACAGGTGCAGAAGATGAGATTTGTATCGCATTCCTTCCAAATGAATCAGATTCAGCAGGAATCCAGGATAGATTCTTGGCATTCGCTACTGAAATTGAAATCGCATTAGATGGTGAATTTGACATAAGATATAACGTAGTAGATGACTATGCAGCAACAATTGCAGCAATGGTATCTGGTGCAGCTGATATTTCTTGGGGTTCACCAAACTCTTATACAATCGCTAATAGAGAATCTAACGGTGTAGTTCAACCAATCGTTACATTCGGTACAGATGGTGATATTGAACAATCTGGTTATAAAGCATTTATCGGAACTCATAAAGATAATGCAGGAGATTTCGCAGATATCGACAATAACGCTAGTTTAACTGAAGAAGAAAAAGCAATTGAAAGAATCAAATTATTAGAAGGTAAATCTTTCTCATTTGTTTCTCCAACATCAACTTCAGGTAGAAAAGTACCTACTGCTTCATTATATTCAATCTTTGGTTCAGTAAACGGTGGATATATTGAAGAAAAAGAAGACATTCACACTAAATTATTTGGTGAAGGTGGAGTATTCTCTGAAATTAAATTCGGTGGAAACCATCAAGCTAATGTTGAGAACATTTATGACAAAGTAGCTTATGCTGGTGCATGGTGTTGTGAATTTGTTAATCATGCTGGTTATGAAATGGATGAATTCTATATTCTTTCAGTAACAATCGTTCCTGAGTCACCAATCTGGGTAAATACAGATAATGTATCTCAAGAAAACATTGATAAAATCGCAGAACACTTTGTATCATTAACTCCTGAAACTGCTACATTCGGTTTATACCACAATGAAGCTGAAGGATTTGATCAAGGTTTATTAAAAGAAGATGAAAGATGGATCAAAATCGAAGATGATTATTATGACTTCGTAAGAACTATGTAATTAGAAATATATAAAAAGATAGGATGATTTAGAATGCAAAATGGAACTATACTCTCAGTCAAAAATTTACATAAATCATACGGGCAATTCGTTGCGTTAACAGATATAAGTTTTGATGTTAAAGAGGGAGAATTAATTTCTATTATCGGACCAAGTGGAGCTGGGAAATCAACTTTACTTAGATGTGTAAATAGAATGATACAACCTACAAGTGGTGTAATCAACTTCATGAGTAAAAATGGTGAAGTAGATATCATTAAATCAAGTTTAAGAGACCTTAATGGAATTCGTTCTGAAATCGGGATGATTTTCCAACATTATAATCTTGTTTATAGATTAAGTTCTCTTGAAAACGTTCTGCATGGGAAACTAGGTGGAATGTCTACGATTAAATCAATACTTGGGCAATATAAGAGTACTGATGTTGAAAGAGCTGCAAAATTACTTACTAACCTTGGATTAGAAGATCACATTTATTACCGTGCCGGAGACTTAAGTGGTGGACAAAAGCAAAGAGTTGGGATTGCGAGAGCATTAATGCAAGAACCAAAATTAGTTCTTTGTGATGAGCCTATTGCTTCACTTGACCCATTATCTTCGAAACAAATTATGACGCATTTAAAAGAAGTAGCAAAAGGACATGGTATTCCTTGTTTAGTTAATTTACACCAAGTTGACGTAGCAAAACAATACAGTGACCGTATTATTGGTGTTAGAGATGGAAAAATGGTTTTTGACGGACTTCCACAAGATTTGACAGATGACATTATTGAGCAGATTTATGGTGCTAGTGGCGAGGATTTATTAGTAGAATGACAGGTCAAGAGTACTTAAAGAACAAGAATAAGTCATTAATTCTAACACTAGCTAGTTTAGTAATTATACTAACAGTAACATCAATTTTTGTTAGATTTGATTTTTCAACATTTGTCAGAATACCAAGTGCAGTATATAAAATGAAAGAAGTGTATTTCCCACCAGAGTTTTTAGATGCTGATATCTTGCTTAAAGCAACACTAGATACTATGTTTGCAGCTATTACAGCGACAGTAGTATCGGCGTTCTTAGCTTATATCTCAGCAATTTTGGCTATGAGAACTTCAAAAAGAAACTTTATGAAGTATTTTATCAAGTTCATTGCAGCAGTATCAAGAAATGTTCCCAACTTAATTTGGGCATTAATTTTGGTGTATGCACTATATTTTTGGACTGGATCACTAGTAGCATTCTTGGCTTTATTCTTAGCCTCTTATGGATTATTAGTAAGAACCTTTTCAGATGTAATTGGACAAGTTGGAGCAGAGAGTGTTGAAGCACTAAGCTCAACTGGAGCCAGTTATACAAAGATTGTTGTCAGAGCAATCGTTCCTGAAACGTTGCCAGCAATTGTTTCATGGGGATTATATGCACTTGAATTAAATATTAGGAACTCTGCAATCATTGGGATGGTTTCAGGAGCAGGTCTAGGTTTTTGGATTGAAAACGATAAACATGAATTTTTTACAAATAGAATGTTTGGTACGGTGTTAATCGTAACTTTATTAGTCTTGGCGACGGATATTCTTGTAACTAACATTAGAGCGAGGTTACAATCATGATGCTATTAACGAAAAGATCAGGGAAATACGTAATTAATAAGCCAAGAAGTGAAAACAGAATGATTCAAGTTATCGTGATTATTGGATTAATCACAACAGCTATATTTTTCGCAACAAACATAAATGGAGCGGAATTTATACCTACAAGAACAATTAAGGTAGTTAAAGCAATCTTTAGATATGATCTAATTGATTGGAGTACTTGGAAGTTGATATTTACAGGTATGTTAGTATCAGTTTCTTTAGGAGCTATCGTAACTATATTTAGTGCACTGTTCGGGGTTTTATTCGGGGCATTGGCTTCAAGGAACCTTGTAAGAAAGAGTGTTGTAACAGTTGTTAAAGGTTTGTTCGCGTTTGTTAGAGCAATTCCTACTGTTATTATAGTTATTGCGTTTATACCTTCATTTGGTATAACTGCATCAGCAGCGATTATCGGGATGTTATTTCACTCGATAGCATTCTTCGTTAAAGCGTTTAGTGAAACGTTCGAAGAAGTTGATGAAGCTACAATTGAAGCGTTACGTGCAACAGGATCAAATAAGATTAAAATATTTGTTTCAGCAATTTTACCGTCATCATATACTAAGTTAATTGGTTGGTTGGCGTTAAGATTTGAGATTAATATTGCGGTAGCAATCATTATTGGGCCAGTTGTAGGAGTACCGGGAAGTATTGGTACTATCATTAACTCATTCATCCGTTATTCGGTATGGCATGGTGTTGGTGGTGCGTTATTAGTTGTAATCATTGTAGCGTACATAATGGAAATATTAGTTGAGAAACTAAAGAAATAACTCTTCAAGGGAAGCACCTATTTAGGTGCTTCTTTTTATATAAAAAAAAGACAGATATAATCTGTCTTTTGAATTAAGCTACTTGATTTTTGATTGTTACAGTTTCATTTTCTTCAACAAATTTAGGTTGAGGTTTAACTAAGAATACTGTAATAACACCAAATATAGCGATGATCATTGAAATCATAAATGCTTGAGTCATTTCAGTTGTTAGTTTTAATACTACTGGACCAACTAATGCTGCTAATCCGTAACCTTGATATACAATACCGTAGTTTGCTGCATAGAATGATTCACCAAATAATCTATTAACTAAACTTGGGAAGATTGCTAGGAACGAACCGTACCCTGCAACTACACCTAAGATTGCTACGATGAATGTGAAATAGTTTAAATCTAAGAACGTAAACATTGCTAGTGCTAGAACACTGATTACACTTGTGATTTTAATAACGTTATGAGCACCAATTTTATCAGTCGCCATACCGCTTAACATTCTACCTGATGCGTTAAATACTGCTACCCAAGTAACAATACTCTGAGCAACTGTTAACTCTAAACCTACCATGTTTGTCGCAATGTCTTTTGCTAACCCTATTGTTAGAATCCCTGGCATTGTAGTAAATAGGAATGCAATGAATAAGATAACAAAGTTTCTTGTTTTAATCATTTTACTTGGTTTATAGTCACCATCTTTAATAGTCTTTTCATTAGCTTTAACTTCAGGAGCATCGATTAGTAATGCACCAATCCCACCCATAACTAGATAAACTAAAGATAATTTTAAGAATGTACTTTGAATTAATTCAGGAGTATTAGCTCCTTGATCTAGGAAGTATGTAATTACTTGTTTGAATAAAATACTACCTGCTGCAAATGTACCAACACTGATTCCAGTGAATGTTCCTTTTTTCTTCGGGAACCATTTTATTAATGTAGCTAATGGAACAACGTAAACGAATCCAACACCTAGTCCTGAAATCATACCGTACGTAATATAGAACATGAATGGTGTTTTAGCAAATGAACTTAGGAATACCCCACCTGCGTATAATAATACACCAATTATTGCTGTAATTTTTGGACCTTTTTTGATATTTAATGGCCCGCTTGCTAATGTCGCGAATGCGAAGAAGAAGATTGCGATTAAGAAAGTTGTAACAACTTGATCGATATCCAATCCGTAAGCTTCTGCGATCGGAGCGTTGAATAAACTCCAAGAGTAGATACTACCAATACTGATTTGTGCTAGTAAAGCCCCTAACAATACTAACCACTTATTTTTGATTTTAAACATATATTTCCCCCGTGTTATTTTTATTGCACTAATGTAGAGTTTACCAAAAAGCGGTTTCAAAAGTAAATAGATAAATAAAAAAAAGAGAGGCCAAGGCCCCTCTATTGTTCATTAATTACTTTTTCTATAGCGTTTAAGATGTTTTCATATCCCGTACATCTACATAAATTACCTGAGATTAACAGTCTTATTTCATCTCTTGTGTACTTCTTACCAGTACTTACAATCTCAACACCGCTCATTATAAATCCTGGAGTACAGAATCCACATTGAACTGCTGCCTCATCGACGAATGCTTGTTGAATTGGAGATAAAGTTCCGTCTTGTGATTGAAGTCCTTCAACCGTTAAGATTTCTTTACCTTCTGCCCAAACTGCCATTGAAATACATGATGTGATTGATTTACCGTCAACTAAAACAGTACATGCTCCACATTCTCCAACTTCGCATCCTTTTTTAACAGATGTTAATCCAAGTTTATTTCTCAACATATCAGTTAATGATTCTCTTGGGTCAACTGCTACTTCAACAGGTTTACCGTTTACTATACATCTTACGATTTCAACCATTAGATTACACCTCCTGCTTTTTTGTATGCTTCTTTGAATACACGCATACTTATTGTATGAGTTACTTGTAATCTAAAGTCACGTGATGCATCCCAAGAACTATGTGGGTTTACTTCTTGTTTACATAAGTCTCCAAGTTCTTGAACTAATTCTTCACTGAATGGTCTACCTTTGATTTTACTCTCAGTCTCATAAGCTCTCATTGGGATAGGTCCACCTGAAGCGAATCCTATTCTAATGTCTTCAATTAAGTTTCCACTTAATTTAACATTGATTGAACAACCACTTGTCGCAACATCCATTGCTTCACGTGCAGCGTACTTGTGGTAATGACCAAAGTAATTTTCCATTTCTGATTCTTTAATGATTACTCTTGTAAGGATTTCACCTGGCTCTAGATTAACAACACCGAATCTTACGTAGAAGTCTGTGATGTTTACATATCTAATTCCAGTTGGTCCGAATATTTCTAATAATGCGTTATATGCAAATAATGTTGGAGGTGCATCAGCTGATGTAATACCATTACATACATTTCCACCAATTGTACCTAAGTTTCTTATTTGCGGTCCACCAACTGTAGCTACTGCTTCAGCTAATGTAGGTACTAATCTATTAACATCTGGGTTGAACTGAATATTACTAAATGTTTCTAGTGCCCCTATATGTAGGTCTCCGTTTACAACGCTAATTCCTTTAAGATCAGGAATATCTTGTATACTAATTAGGTTTTTATCTTTTAATCTACCTTCACGTACTTGGATTAGTACGTCTGTTCCAGCTGCGATGAATAATGCGTTTTCTTTTTCTAAAAATAGTTTGCTAGCTTCTTCTAGAGTAGAAGGCTTAAATATGTTTTTAATATTATACATAATTAATCTCCTTTAACTTTTTAAAGATTCTTTCAGGTGTGATTGGTATTTCATTGAATACAATCCCTGTTGCATTTACAATCGCATTTCTAATAGCTGGCGCTACTGGTACTGTAGGTGGTTCACCTAATGCTTTATTTCCGAATGGTGCTGACTCATCGTATTTCTCAATGAATTTACCAGCGATATTAGGAGTGTCTAAAGCAGTTTGAAGTTTATAACCTAATAAGTTACCGTTATATGGTTTACCTTTTTCATCGTATAATAATTCTTCTGAAAGTGCATATCCTAATCCCATACTAATTCCACCATGAACTTGTCCTAGTGCTAATTGTGGATTTAAGATCTTACCACTATCATGAACGTTTACGATATCCAATACTTTAACTTTACCAACCTTTAAATCAACTTCAACTTCACAGAATGTTACACCGTGTGAAATTGTGTTTGTATTACAGTGATGAGTTACTTCAGCAGATATGTGAAGTGAACGTTCTCTGTTGTACTGTGCTTCAACCGCTAAGTTAGCTAAAGTCATAATGTCTTTACCGTTGATGTCAATAATCATATTGTCTTGTACATCGTGAGCGTTGTTTTCTTTTGTTAAGAAATTACAGTATTCCAGAATTTCATCTTTAATCTTTAATGAAGCTTTTTTAACAGCGTGACCACTTACGTAAGATTGACGAGATGCATATGCACCACTGTCATATGGAGTAAGGTCAGTATCTTGAGTAGATACTAAATGTACTTTGTCCATAGATACTCCTACAATCTCAGCAGCCATTTGACTAAAGACAGTGTCTGCACCTTGACCGATTTCAGTTGCGCCAAGAACTACTTGGATAGAACCGTCTTGGTTTAAGGTAACACGTACTGTAGCTGTTTCTAAACTGATTGGGTATACTCCTGTTTTATAAGCGAATATAGCCATCCCAACACCCTTGCGGATGTCTCCTGTTTGATTTTTATATGCTTCATGTTTTTTTCTAAAGTCTAAGTATTCTTCACCAGCATCAATACAAGCTGGTAATTCGTTTGTGATACTTGGAATCGTATTTAATGGATCTACGAATCCTTCGAATATCATGTTCTTTCTTCTTAGTTCGATGTTATCAAACCCGAATTTAGCTGCGATATTCTCCATATGTGATTCAAGTGCGAATGTGATTTGTGGTACTCCGTATCCACGCATCGCTCCACCAACTGTTCTGTTTGTATATACAGTGATGAATTCTACACTTGTCGCAATTTTATCTTGATAAAGCATCTTAGTGATATGAGCTGCTCCAGCTACAACTGAATGTCCATGAGAAGCATATGCTCCTTGATTAGATATAAGCTGTGCTTTTCTAGCGATTAGTTCACCTTGTTCGTTTAATGCACTCTTAACAGTGATTCTCATCGCATGTCTAACACGTGTGTTTAAGAAACTTTCTTCACGTGATAGTTCTAATTTAACTGCTCTCCCACCAAGCATTTTACATACCCATGCATTTAATGGTTCGTATAGTACGTCTTGCTTACCACCGAATCCTCCACCAATGTATGGTTTGATTACTCTTACTTGACCCCAAGGAATTCCTAAGGCTTGTCCAACGACTCTTCTACAGATGTGTGGAATCTGTGTACTTGATACAACTACGATTTTACTGTTTTCCATATAAGCGTATGAATTTGCATTCTCCATGAAACAGTGTTGTACAGTTGGAACTTCAAAAACATCCTCATGAATTAAATAGTCTCCTTCAGAAACTACTTCATCAAATGTTTTATCACCAACGTTATAGTTTGATCTTACTAATACGTTGTCAGGTTTAAAGTCATGAATAGGCTTCCCCTTACTATTCATGGCATCATCAATACTCATTAAAGCTTCATACTCATCGTACTCCACCTCTATTAAACTCAAAGCTTGCTGTGCAATTACTTCATTCTCAGCTACTACTACAGCTACGTCATCTCCATAATATCTAACACGTGTGTTTAAAAGTTTACGGTCAGCAACATCTTGATGTGATGTATCTGTACTCCAAGGATGTCCTGCAGTTGGAAACTGAATATCAGGAACGTCGAAACATGTGAATACTGCTTCAACACCTTGAAGAGCTTTGGCTTTTTCGGTATCTATTTTTGTTACTAATCCATTTGCAATGGTACTATGTAAGACTTTGGCTACAAGTGTTCCAACGGGTACTAAATCGTCAGTATACTTGGCACGACCAGTGACTTTATCCACTGCATCGACTCTTACGAAACTTTTACCGGTTGCCATTATATCCCCCCTTATTTAATTTGCTTTTGGCAAGTAAATTCTAACACAAGAAATATTGAGTGTAAAACCAATTACTGTTTAGTTGTGAAAGGGCTTTAATTAATTTTTTAAAAATGTGTGCAAAACAGACTGAATTATAGTATGCTAAAGTTAGCAAAAAAGGTTTTCATAGGGGGGATATAATGAAAGAATTTATACTTAATGGTAGAGTTGCTCACATCCCAGAAGACGTAAAACTTATCGATTTTTTAAGAGATGAGGAACGTCTAACATCTGTAAAGAACGGATGTAAAGTTGGAGTATGCGGAACATGTACTGTATTAGTAGATGGTGTTCCAAAGAGAGCATGTATTACAAAGGGTGCAAAATTAGAAGGGGCTAATGTTGTTACTGTAGAAGGTATTGAGAAAGAAGAAAAGAAAGTGTATACAGATGCATTTGCAGCACAAGGGGCTGTTCAATGTGGATTCTGTATTCCAGGTATGGTTATCGCAGCTAAGGGGTTAGTTGACAATAATCCAGAACCAACAAGAGAAGAAGTTCAAAAGGCGATATCAAAAAATATTTGTCGTTGTACTGGTTATGTTAAAATAATTGACGCAATCATGACTGCGGCTGAGAGTTTTAAATCGGGTAATCCAGTTGAAATGCCAACGGGAGATAAGATTGGTGAACGTGCAGTAAGAATTGATGCAGTTCCAAAAGCTTCAGGAGAAGCTATATACGTTGATGATGTATATATGGATGATATGTTGCACGCAGCTGTTTTAAGAACGAAATATCCTAGAGCTAAAGTTTTAGGAATCAATATAGACAAAGCAGAAGCATTACCAGGTGTTGAAGCAGTAATGACTGCAAAAGATATTCCTGGTGAGAATTATCAAGGTTATATCTTTAAAGACTGGCCTACTATGGTTCAAGTTGGAGAAGAAACTCGCTACATCGGAGATGCATTAGCTATTGTAGCTGCTGAAACTAGAGAACTTGCTTATGAAGCACTTGATCTAATTGAAGTTGACTATGAAGAGTTAGAACCATTAACGAATCCATTTGACGCATTAGTGAGTGATTACAACATTCATGAAAAAGGAAACTTGCTATCTCGCACTCACGTTGTAAAAGGTGATGTAGAAAAAGCGATGAAGGAAAGTGCACACGTTGTTAGTGATAGATTCTTTACACCAGCAACTGAACATGCATTCTTAGAACCTGAGAGTGCTGTGAGTTTTTACGATGAGTCAGGTGTGTTAGTAGTATACGTTGCTACTCAATCCGTTCATCATGATCATCATGAGTTACAAAGAATACTAGGACTAGAACATGAAGAGTTAAGAGTAGAAGCAAAATACATCGGTGGTGGATTCGGTGGTAAAGAAGATTTAGCCGTTCAACATCATGCATGTTTATTAACTCAAAAAACAAAACGTCCTGTTAAGTTAACACTTTCAAGAGAAGACTCTATGAAAGTACATCCAAAAAGACATGCTATGTATATGGATATGTCAGCAGGGTGTGACGAAAATGGTTTCATAACATTTGTTAAAGCGAAGATCACAGCTGATACAGGAGCGTATGCTTCTCTTGGTACTGCGGTACTAGAAAGAGCATCAACTCATGCAGCTGGACCTTATAAAATGAAGAATATTGATTTAGAAGGTTTATGTGTTTATACAAATAATCCACCAGCAGGAGCATTCCGTGGATTCGGTGTTCCACAGTCTAACTTTGGTAGAGAAACTTTAATAGATTTACTTGCTGATAAAGCAGGAGTTGATAAATGGCAATTTAGATATCAAAACGCAGTTGAGCCTGGGGACTATTTACCTACTGGACAATTATGTGAGTCTGATGTTGCATTAAAAGAAACATTGGATGCTGTTAAAGAAGATTTCTACGCTAATCCAAAAGCTGGTATTGCTTGTGGACATAAGAATACAGGAATCGGTGTTGGACTAAGTGATATTGGTAGAGCGAAAGTGGTTGTTGAGAATGGTGCAGCTGTTCTTTATACTTCTGCAGCTAGAATCGGACAAGGGTTAAGTACAGCGATGTTACAAATCTTAAGAGATACAGTATCAGAAGATATTGAATACGGTATGCATGCATCTGATAGTATTTATACTCCAGACGCAGGAGCAACTACTGCATCTCGTCAAACACTATTTACTGGCGAAGCTACAAGACAAGCAGGATTACTTTTAAAAGAAGCACTTGAATCAAAATCGATTGCTGAATTAGAAGGTACTGAGTATGAAGGTGAATATAGTGGAGTTACTGATGGACTTAATTCAGGAAAAGAACATCCACGTAACCACGTTGCATATGCATTCGCAACTCAAGTAGTTACATTAACAGAAGATTTAAAAATAGAAAAAGTAATTGCAGCTCATGATATTGGTAAAGCAATTAACCCGATGAATGTTGAAGGACAAGTAGAGGGTGGAGTTGTAATGAGTTTAGGATATGCTTTAACAGAAGACTATGTAATGAATGATGGATACTTAAAGTCTAAGTTCGGAACATTAGGATTATGGAAAGCACAAATGATTCCTGAGATTGATGTAAGGTTGATTGAGAAGAATCCAAAAGAGTTAGCATTTGGTGCAAAAGGTATTGGAGAGATTTCAAGTATTCCAACTGCAGCAGCTATCAATGCAGCTTATAGAAATGCTGATGGTGTTTTAAGAAAAGAATTACCTCTTAAACAAACGCCTTATAAAAAGTAAATACTATAGTAAGCACACCAACTAAAGGTGTGCTTTTTTGTGCAGTATAATGTACGTATCAGTAACGATAATAACTTTGATATTCAAAATTGTGAAAACGTATACATTAAATTCAAATTTAGTTAAAAATACTATTGAATTATAAATAGGTAATTGATAAACTAGTGTTGTAAAAAATTAAATATTATAAATCTAACTATCGAATGTTAAGTGTGCGAGGAATGATAGTAATGCCTTGCCCAACCCTTTCCATTGCTATTTTTGTCTGGAAAGAATGTTGCTTAATAATATGCCGGTGGTTTTTTTTTACCTCTTAGGCTGTTGAGCACTCAAGTTATAATATGAATTTTAATTAATTTTTATGGAGGGTGTCATGAAAGATTTTAATTTAATTGATTTAAGTATCAATGAACAAAAGTTAGCAAATGCTATCAAACGTGCTAAGGAGCAAGGGATTATCATTCCTACTTATGCACAAATGCAAAACCCAGATTTAATTCCTGCTGAAATCAAAGAACAGTTGAAAACTGTAGATTCAGAAGATTTAAACCCGGTAAATTTATTCCGTATTAACTGGCATAATCAACCTAAAGAAGAGGGTGGATTATATGGAAACGGAAATTTTGTTGTGTTACCTAAAGAAGTTACTGGTGTAGATGCGAAAATCGTAGCTATCAGTGGTAAGTACTTCCCAACTGGTGCACACAAAGTAGGAGCAGCATTCTCATGTTTAGTTCCTAGATTAGTAACTGGTCAATTTGACCCTACAACAACTAAAGCAGTATGGCCATCAACTGGTAACTACTGTAGAGGTGGAGCTTATGACTCTGCATTACTAGCATGTGAATCAATCGCTATTCTACCTGAAGGTATGAGTAAGGAAAGATTTACTTGGTTAGAAAAAGTAGCTGGAGAAACTATTGCAACTCCTGGTACTGAGTCTAACGTTAAAGAAATTTTCGACAAATGTTGGGAATTAAGAAACTCTGGTCAAGATTTAATGATCTTCAACCAATTCGAAGAGTTTGGAAATTACTTATGGCATCATGAAGTTACAGGATCATTTATTGAAAGCGTAGTAAACCAAGTAGGTGGATCTTACAGAGGTTACGTTTCTTCAACTGGTTCAGGTGGAACAATTGCTGCTGGTGATTACTTGAAAAAAGTATGGCCAACTTCTAAAATTGTTGCTTCAGAAGCATTACAATGTCCAACTATCTACATGAATGGATTCGGTGAACATAGAATCGAAGGTATTGGTGACAAACACATTCCTTGGGTACACAATGTTAAAAACACTGATGGTGTAGTAGCAATGGATGATGAAATTCCAATGAACATGATTCGTTTATTCAATGAGCCAGAAGGTAAGAAATTATTACAAGCTCAAGGTGTAAGTGAAGAAGTAATCGCTAAATTACAATGGGCTGGTATTTCAGGATGTGCAAACATCGCTTCAGCTATCAAAATGGCTAAGTACTTCGAAATGAAAGAAGACGACGTAATCGTTACTGTATTAACAGATTCAATGGATATGTACGGTTCTCGTTTAGAAGAAATGACTGAAAACCATGGTGAATTTACAGCTCTTGAAGCTTACAGAGTGTATCACCAATACTTACAAGGTATTAACACTGAGTATTTCAAAGAGTTAAACTACCGTGAAAGAAAAGCAGTACACAACTTAAAATATTACACTTGGGTAGAACAACAAGGTAAAACATATGATGAAATTTGTGCACAATGGGATGACGATTCTTATTGGACAAGTATTCCAGAAAAAATGGCTGCATTAGATGAATTAATTGATGCATTCAACAAAGCAGTAAAAAATAGTTAATCAAGGCGAGGAAAATTCTAATGGAAAAAATGATTAAATATGTTGCTAACGAAATGAAGAACAACCAATTGAATGATTCAACTCGTTTGTTCGATCAAGAGAACTCTGAAAAAATTCATGCGTTCCATGCTTCAATGGGTGAACTTTACAATGTTACACCATTAGAGAGATTAGACAATTTAGCTAAACACTTAGGGGTTAAAGATATATTCGTTAAAAATGAATCAAAGCGAGGTAACTTAAAAGCGTTTAAATTACTAGGTGGAGCGTATTCAGTTGCATCAAGTATTTGCAAAAAGTTAGGGCTAGATATTAGCGAAATTAATTTTACACATTTAAAATCTGCTGAAGTGAAGAAACAGTTGGGGGACTTAGTATTCGCAGCAGCATCAGATGGAAATCACGGGAAATCAGTAGCATGGGCTGCTAATCAATTCAATCAAGAGTCTATCGTTTATATGCCGAAGGGGACGGTACAGGATAGAATTACTGCGATTGAGGAATTAGGCGGGACAGTTATTGTAACTGATATGAACTATGATGGGTGCGTAAGCACTGTTAACAAATTGGGTAAAGAAAAAGGTTGGGAAGTTATTCTTGACACTGCTGCAGAAGGGGATCCTGAAGTTGCCACTTGGGTAATGCAGGGATATGCAACAATGGCATATGAAGCTTATCACCAATTAGAAGATTTAAACATTAAACCGACACACATTTTCTTACAAGCAGGTGTAGGTTCAATGGCAGCGAGTGCGATGGGAGTATTCGTGAACTTCAACTATCCAAACTTACCTAAGTTTTATACATTAGAACCACATCAAGCAAATTGCTATTATTTATCTGGTGAGGCAAATAACGGTCAAGCAATTAGTGTAGATGGTGATATGGAATCTATCAGTGCTGGATTAGCATGTGGTGTTCCAAACCCAATTAGTTGGGAAGTAATTCGTAACTTCGCAGATGGATATATTTCATGTGATGATATGATTGCAGCTAATGGTATGAGAATATTAGGAAATCCACTTTCTGGAGATAATGCAGTTACTTCAGGTGAAAGTGGTTCAATTGGAACAGGTTTTATTGATTATTGTATGAAAAATGAACCGGAAGTCCAAAAACAATTAGGTTTAGATGAAAATTCCAAAGTACTAATTTTCAGTACTGAGGGAGATACAGATACAGTGAACTACCGTGATATCGTATGGTATGGTTCACACAATTCCAAATAAGGGGGAACTACAAATTATGAAATTTGATCAAGTAAAAGCTCAAGCTGAGAGTTATAAAGCAGCAATGACAAAATTTTTAAGAGACTTAGTAGCTATTCCAGGAGAGTCTTGTGATGAAGAAAAAACAGTTTTAAGAATTAAAGAAGAGATGGAAGCAGTTGGATTCGATAAAGTTGAAATTGATCCTCAAGGGAACGTTCTAGGATATATGGGAACAGAAGGTCCATTAATTGCATATGATGCACATATCGACACAGTTGGTGTTGGGAATATTGAAAACTGGACATTTGATCCATATGAAGGATACGAAAACGATGAAGAAATTGGTGGACGTGGAACGTCAGATCAATTAGGTGGAATCGTATCATCTGTATACGGAGCTAAAATTATGAAAGATTTAGATTTACTAAATGGATTCAGAGTATTAGTTACAGGTACAGTACAAGAAGAAGATTGTGATGGATTGTGTTGGCAATACATTATTAATGAAGATAAAGTTAGACCAGAGTTTGTTGTAATTACAGAACCTACTAATGGTAATATCTATCGTGGACATCGTGGTAGAATGGAAATCCGTGTTGATGTAACTGGTATTTCTTGTCATGGTTCTGCTCCTGAGAGAGGGTCAAATGCTATTTACAAAATGGCTGACATCTTAAAAGAAGTTGAAGCTTTAAATGATAAATTACATTATGATGAATTTTTAGGAAAAGGGACATTAGCGGTATCTGAGGTATTCTTTACTTCTCCTTCTAGATGTGCAGTTGCAGATTCTTGTGCAATTTCAATCGATAGAAGATTAACTGATGGTGAAACTTATTTAAGTGCATTAGAAGAAATTAGAGAACTGCCTGCTGTTAAAAAATGGGGTGCAGAAGTATCTATGTACAAATATGATAGACCTGCTTACACTGGGTTAGTATATGAAACAGATTGTTACTTCCCAACATGGGTATGTCCAGAAGAAGCTCCAGAAACTCAAGCAATGGTTGAATCATACAGAGGTATGTATGGTGAGCCAAAAGTAGATAAATGGACATTCTCTACAAATGGTGTCTCAATCATGGGTCGCGAAGGAATTCCTTGTATTGGGTTCGGACCTGGTAAAGAAGAAGAAGCTCATGCTCCAAATGAAAAAACTTGGAAAG
>PPCM01000076.1_pt1 | contig 160719 bp, 107 predicted proteins | sample 1555541 | NCBI WGS metagenome assembly PPCM01 (sample SAMN05284479, study PRJNA326546) | Marine sediment metagenome, whole genome shotgun sequencing project. | isolation source: marine sediment | place: Germany: Wadden Sea | collected 2012-09-05
CCGTACCACTTGCACAACCTGTTGTATTACAAGCACCTTCTGCTCTTACATAGTATGTTGTTGAAGATCCAGCGGCAGGATTTACTGTTATTGAATTTCCGGTTCCAGCTGATGTTCCTCCACATGAACCCGTGTACCAATGCCACGTAGCACCAGTTCCAAGACTTCCTCCTGTTACTGTTAAAGTTTTACTTGTTCCATTGCATGTATTATTATTTGTTATAGAAACTCCAGTTGGTGATGTTGACAAAGAACTAACTACAACTACTCCACTGGCACAACCTGTGGTATTACATGTTCCTTCGGCTCTTACATAGTATGTTGTTGAAGATCCTGCTGCTGGATTCACTGTTATGGAATTACCGATTCCGACTGATGTTCCACCACATGATCCTGTGTACCAATGCCATGTAGCACCAAGTCCAAGACTACCACCTGTTACAGTTAAAGTTTTACTTGTTCCGTTACAACTATTATTGTTCGTTATCGAAATTCCAGTTGGAGTCGTTGATTCTGAATTTACTACAACAGTACCACTAGCACAACCTGTTATATTACAAGATCCTTCTGCTCTTACATAGTATGTTGTTGTAGAACCTGCTGCTGGATTTACTGTTATTGAATTTCCAGTTCCAGCTGATGTTCCACCACATGAGCCAGTGTACCAATGCCATATTGCTCCTGTTCCAAGGCTACCCCCTGTTACAGTTAAAGTTTTACTTGTTCCATTGCAAGTATTATTATTAGTTATTGAAACTCCACTTGGTGTAGTTGACAAAGAATTAACTACAACCACTCCACTAGCACAACTTGTTGTATTACATGTCCCTTCTGCTCTTACATAATATGTTGTTGTAGAACCTGCAGCTGGATTTACTATTATGGAATTTCCTATACCGGCTGATATCCCACCACATGAACCTGTATACCAATGCCATGTTGCACCAAGCCCAAGACTACCACCTGAAACTGATAAAGTTTTACTTGTTCCATTACATGTATTATTATTTGCTATAGAAACTCCTGTGGGAGCTATTGATTCTGTATTTACAACTACACTTGAAGACCAAGGAGAGTAAACATCTGAACAGGCACCATTCCCAATTCTAGAACGAACATAAAGTGAATTACCTGAGTTTCCTGCTGTCCATGTATATGGGTCAGTATCAACCCAATCGTTTATTGCCCCACCTGCATTCCACTTATACTCAAACGTTTCGAATGTTCCACTATAGCCAACAGCATCAAACGTGACACCGTCTCCAGGACAAGCAGAGGTTGTAGAAGTAGTTACCGTTCCCGCAGTAGGATTCGTATCAACAGTCCATGAAACCTGATTTGATGGACTATCATTACATCCATTACCTGTAGCAATTCTTCTGGACTCATAATAATTTGTTCCTGGAGTTGCAGTAAAAGCAGGTGCCGATGTCGACCAAGAAGACCAACTGCCATTATTATATCTATACTGGTTAGTAATTGTTCCACATCCTCCAGAACCTCCTGCAACATTTATATCCAAGCTTGTACCCTGACAAACTGGGCTTGAGTTTGGAGATTTTGTTATTGTAGGAGCAACTGGATCTGCTACTATACTAACACTAACAGGAGATGAATACACTGAAGCACAAGCGCCATTATCAGCCCAACTACGAACATACAAAGAACTTCCAGCACTAGTTGACGACCATGCATGTGGATTAGATGAACCCCAGTCAGACCATGTACCACCTGTTCCATTCCACTGATATTGCATCTGCTGAAAACCTGTGGTTCCACTTACACTAAATGAAGTACTTCCTCCGCTACACATTTGAGAGTTAGTTATAGCCATTGTTCCTGCGTTACTTTGTGCATCTACTGAAACAGTTCCACTAGCACATGAAGTAACTGTTGAATTACAAGGAGAATTACCTACTCTTCTTACATAATATGTTGTTGTTGTTGTTGGAGACACACTAATACTGGCTCCAGTTCCCAAGACTGCACCACTTCCACAACCTCCTGCATACCATTGATAAGTAGCACCTGAACCAACACTCCCTCCTGTTGCAGTTAAGGTTACACTATTGCCTTCGCAAATAGTTCCTGTTCCTGAAACCCCAGTTGGAGCTGTAGGTGGTTGCCGAACTGTTATTGTAGTAGAGACAACATTACTATATTTATACCCTTGACTACCAGTTTCTCCATTGTATCCTGTCAAAACATATCTTAGGTAATATGTAGTAGTACTAGTTGGTGATACTGTAACTGAAGTTGCATCACTACTAATCTGTGTACCACCTGAGCTAGTTCCCCAATATACTTTTACAAAATTATCATTTAATCCAATGTTTGAGGCAGTAAGAGTAACTGATGATCCTAAACAAATTGTAGTTCCACCTCCACTTATAGTAGGATTCTTAGGTATTGCCCTCCAATGATGATTAACACGTCTTCCGGTAGTTGTACTACATGCATAATATGAACAAAGCACTCTTACACTGGTTGTAGAACCACTATAACTCATACACGAATATGTTCCATCTGATCCATCATCATCATACGTTAAATGATATCCAACGTCACAAGTTCCAGATGGATACAATGTAAGTTCTGTATCAAAAGCTCCTTCGGTCGAATAATATGATGTACGCCACTGGTACATATAGCTTGAATTTAAACTATAATATGAATACTCATCATCTTCCTGATAATTAGTCACTAAACTCCATGTTGCACTTGTTGTCGATTTTGTCCCTGATGGGTAATTCGAATTACAATTACCACATTGACCATGAGCTTTACTGTTAAACAAGAGTATTCCTAAAAGTAAGGTCACTGTATATAGCTGTATTGTGAATAGCCTTTTCTCCATAATACTATATTTAATTCTAATTTTGTTTTTCATAAAAATATTTCTCTTTTTCTTTACGGTCTTTTTCAGCATTTTGCTTTCTCAACTCAATCTCTTCCAGAGATAAAGACAATTCATTCAACTTATTATTATAATAAATATACAGCTCGTATTCCCAAGGATAGATTTCAGCCCAAGAATCTTTTGTTAATTCTTCTTTACTTTCATAACTCCCTTTATCAAGAACACAATGTGGGTATAGATAATCAAAATCACAATTAGGGAATGTTTCATCTACATAAGCTTTACCCTTTGCTATCATTTCTTCAACTTCCTCTTTTGATTCTTGTAGAAAAACCTCATCAACCTTATTACTTCTCAGATTAGATGTGTCTGTTTTTGAATCGATTATTGAATACTCATTATTAACAGAACTCTGTACCCCATTTAATGAATTTACTTGTTGTGATTTAGCAAGTAAACCTGCCAACAAAAGAATAATTAAATTTAAAATTGTTTTTTTTACACTCATCATTTTATATGTTATTTATCAACAATACAATTAGAAAAAATAAACTACAATGATAGTATTATAAATATTTGAAATATGTAATAGAATCACATACCACATCAAAGAAAAAAAACATCCTTAACACTCTCTCAATCAATCAGTTACTATCGTGCTTGCATTTTTATAAATTTACATAATAAAAGTCTGCATTCCATAGCAAAAACACTTATTTATACTATTATACTAATAACTCAAACATAAACACTTACTTAACCTATATATTACCCATTACTGCATTTTATCCACATAGAAACGACTTTCATTTTCAGTCACCAATAATCTGTAGAAAATATTTAATTATTAGTCTCTAAATATAAATTTGGAATACGTCTGTAAAAAAAAAGCACTCCAATAAAATCAGAGTGCAATTTCATATTTAATAATTGATTTATTTTTTTATAACTTTCATGTTTATAACATGTTTGTCTGACTTACTTCTTAAGTGATAAACTGCCGGACGTAAATCATCTAACTTAAGTACTGTTTTATATTGAATTCCATTCGAAATACAATTTTCAGAATAAACCACTCTACCTAGATCATCTAAGATTTCTAGAACAAATTCGCCTTCTTGCAAATTATCGATTACAACATTTAGATCATTAGTAAAAGGACTTGGATACGCATGCATTACAGGTTCTTGAGACATTTGATTATCACAATTTATTGAAATGACTTCAAATTTTGTCTCTTTTCCATCAAAATCAATCTGTTTTAATCTATAATAATTATCTCCATCAAATAATGATTTATCAAGAAACTCATAATTAACAATTTCATTTGAATTTCCAGCACCTTGCAATCTGGCCACTTCATAAAACACCTCTTTACCATTTGATTTTTCTAGGATAAAATAGTCATTATTAGTTTCTGAAACAGTCTGCCATTCAACAATAGCTGCCCCATCATAACACTCTGCATCAAAGCTTGTTAATTCAACAGGTAGAGGATTTATATTATTTTTAGATGCAAATGTTATTATTCGATTTGATTTTGCTCCGAAAGGAATCTGCAATCCGCTTGTAATACTTCCATTATCATGACTACCAACTGCCGAACCTCCAGCATCACGCCAGATTGTACTACTCCAATATGCTACAGTCATATCTGATGCAGTATATACATTATCTCCAGTACATAAACTATGAACACAGACGGCTCCATTAGCATGATTATTATTTTTCCAATGCAATGTTACATTAGCAAAGTTTACTGTTGAATTAACCAACCAATATTCTCTATCAGTAACATGATGAATAGTAGCATCCAGATTTCCACTGTGTTCCCACCAATCAGGTAATCCGGAATTTGTAAAGAAATATTCTACTGTGGTAGTTGTATTTGCTACAGGATTTATTCCGATAGGGCCCCAAACAGCATACTCAATGCTACCGGCACCAATATCTCTCGAGATCACATCTCCTACTGGTATTGTAAATGCTCCATTACCGGCTCTAGTAACTGGACCGTTAACAAAACTGTTATTTGATCCCCCATTTGTAGTTGCAGATGAAGGAAGCAGTAAAGATCCTGAACCTGAAAAATCAACAATTCCATTTGTAAAAGTACTTAACCCATTTACTGTCATTGGTGATGCAATTTCAACATCACTATTAGTTGCATTTGAATTGTTAAAAATCACGTCATTAAAACTATCTCCACCAGTATATATAAACTGTTTAGAACTTCCAACAAATGCAACAGATCCTGTTCCACTATTGAATGTACCACTATTATTCCAATCTCCTGATACATTAATTTGAGATATATTACCTAAAGTAAATCCAGTTTCTATTGTTATATCTTTACAACTCACAGAAGCACTAGCAGTAGTAGCAGCTAGGTTTGTAGCACATGGAGCATAAGCTCTAAGAAATACATTCTTTGTATTATCAGGTATAACTGAAGCCACAGAGTAATACGTCCCATCAAAAGTAAGCCAATTACTTGCTGTTTCCCAATCAGTACTTGTATTTCCAGACCACACATAGTCATTAGAAACAACACCTATATTTGTAGGAGCATCTATATTAACTGTTGCTGTTGCACTATTTGCAATATCACAACCTTCACCAGAAGTTGCAACCAAGCATCTATAGTCTGTTGTAACACTAGGTATAGCAGAATACGAACTACTATTTGCACCTGTGATATTTGTCCATGTTCCACCATCATCATATTGCCACTGATATGAATAAGCCCCTATACCTCCTGAGGCTGCAATATTCATATTATGGGCAATACCAATACACTCAGTACTTCCAACTGGATCCAATGAAACAGAAGGATCTAGATTTACATTTACAGTATTATTACCACTAGTTGCTGAGCCACACCCAAGTCCTAGAACATTTAACACAACTCTATAATATGTAGTACTTGCTATAGGTGGAGTAGTATATGCTAAACTTGTAGCACCAGCGATATTTGTCCAACTTCCTGTTCCAGTAGGAGAACTTTGCCATTGATATGCTTGTCCTGATGAGCTAGAACTTGCTGTACCAATCATAGTAACTGTTCCACCATCACACACTAACTCAGTAAATCCAGCAACAGAAATAGTTGGATTCGGTTCTACACTAACTGTTGCAGTACTTGATATCAACGAGCTACAGCCATTACCATTTTGTGTTATTACACATCGATAATCATAATCTCCTGAATTTGAAATTCCGGAAACAGAAAATGTCGTTCCTGTAGCACCAGAGTATGTAGATCCAGCAGGAGTCCCATTTACAACATTATTCCAAGATGACCCGTTATAATATTGCCATTGATATGAAAAAGATCCTGTACCACCTGATACTTGAATTATCATATTATCAGATGTTCCACCCATACAAATTGAAGAAGGTGAAATTGGTTCTGTATCTATAACAGGGTCTGGCACTACATCAACAAACTCTACATTAGAAGTTGCTGTTCCACACCCATTACCTGTCGCAGATCTAACACACCTAAAAAAGGTAGGAACAGTAATTACATAATTAGGATTTGCAGCAGTCGTCCAATTAGACCAATTAGTTCCATCTGTTGAAGTTTGCCATTGATCCAAGACTGTTCCTGTCCCACCACTTGATGATTTAGTAAATGAAACTGTTGCTCCTTCACAAACTAAAGAATGCGAAGAAGTTATACTAATATCTGGATCAGGTAACACATTAACAGTAAAGCCAGAAGGACACGAGGTTGTATTACAAGGCCCTTCAGCTCTCACATAATATGTAGTTGTTGCTAAAGGACTTACATTTATAGAAGTACCTGAACCAACAAAAGTTCCACCACAACTTCCAGAATACCAGTTCCATGTTGCATCTGTACCTAGCGAACCTCCATTTAATGAAAGTGTAGAATTCCCACCTGAACAAATGTTTGATGTTCCTGAAATTGAAGTTGCAGCAATAGATACTTCATTTACGATCACTGTAAGAACAGCACAACCAGTAGTATTACATGTACCTTCTCCTCTAACATAATAAGTAATATTTGAAGTAGGGGCAACATTAATAGGCGATCCTGTGCCAACATAAGTCCCTGCACAACTTCCAGAATACCATTTCCAACTAGCACCTGCACCTAATGTACCTCCAACTGTTGACAAGTCCATATTATCTCCATTACAAATTGTTACAGTTCCGGAAACAAAGACAGTTACTGGTATACATTCTGTAGTATTACATGTTCCTTCAGCTCTAACATAATACGTTGTATTTAGTGTTGGACTTACAGATATTGAAGTACCTGTTCCAACATGAGTTCCTCCACAACTTCCAGTATACCAATGCCAAGTTGCCCCAGTTCCTAGTGAACCTCCTGTAAAAGACAATGTACTTGAAGCTCCTGAATTAATAACTGCAGGAGAGGCACTCGCAGAAGATACAGCAGTAGAGTTTGTACTTAAAACAACTGTTTTACTTACACATGTCGTAGTATTACAAGTTCCTTCAGCTCTCACATAATATGTTGTTGATGAAGCTGGATTTGTTGTAATTGATGTTCCTGAACCTATATGAGTTCCACCACAACTACCTGAATACCATTCCCAATTTGCTCCAGTCCCTAACGACCCACCACTTACAGATAGGTTTACTGAACCTCCAGGACAAATATTTGATGTCCCAGATATTGATGTTGCAGCATTAGATTCTGAATACATATTTACAGACACATTATCAGAAAAATAGTCACTACACGAGCTACATTTCATTCTTAAAGTATATGTTGTATTCGATGAAATACTAGTAGAAATTGAATTATATGCTGAATTATAATCAGGAGTTCCATTACCGAAAGAACTTCCATTCCACCAATTTGCCCCATCTGTCCAGGCATACTGCCACGAACCACATGCACAACCTCCGCCATCGAAACTATCCATTGATAAAGTAATTGAACTTCCAGGACACACAGTAGTGCTCTCACTACCATTAACATGAGCAGTTAATGACGTAGGAGCCATACAACAAGGGATATAGTATACTCTAAAATTCGAATAATAATTATAATTTGCAACAGCTTGCCAATAAGTAGGACTTTGATTATGTTCATCATAATCAGACATTCCAACAATATGCCAATTAACTCCATTGATACATGACTCGATATGTGTTAATCCTGCAGCATTATAATCTACATCATATCCTGTGTATCCCATATCCTTATCCCAATCCCATGTACTGGCAACATAATATACAGTTCCATTTTCGACATCATCATACCAATAATCAGTATAAGTATCATTTTCCCACTTTAGCCCATTTCCAGCATTTTTTGTATTATGAGCAGGAAGCATATTGTTCACCATATTCTTAACTTCTGGCTTAACTTCTGTCCAATCATATGAACCATCACAATCTCCTGTAACATAAGGCTCATGATCTGGAAGAAAAGTTTCATACTGTGCAGCTGTGACGTCTGAGTTATCCTGAATTGAAGACAAATCAAACTTATCATGAATTCTATTGTAGTTATGCTCATCACCAGACCAAAAGTCATCATCTTCAAGTGATCCTACAGTACTATAAATATTTCCATCAGATGGTTCATTTATCCAAACATAAGGATTTGAAGCATCGTTAGTACAATAAACAGAATGTCCGTACATAGTTTCGTCAAAATGAGTCAGATATACTGATTTTCCCGGTTTAACACTTGGTGTTGGGAAACAGGCAGGTAAATCAACCCACTTAAGCTTTAAACGCTGTTCAGCACTTAAATCCTGAACATTTATACTACAATGTGTTTCAGGTAAAATTGGATATGAAGTTGGTCGTATACTAAATAAGGCTTCATTTTCAAGTTCTCCATTTTTAAAATGACGCGAGTTAGTAGTTCTATATTGTCTGAATTCTAAATTTTCGGCAGGATACCTCATTTTCAGAGGTAGGTATAATCCATTTTCTGCAATAGCTATTCCAAAAAAGCCTGGATAATCATCTCTGGAAATATCTACATTATCCTGAGAGTTAATATCTTCATACTTCTTATACACTCTAAAAGAATTGCTTCCAAAAACGACTACTGAATCTGCCCCGTTTTTACGATAAGAATCAGCCATTTCATTTATATCCGGCATTATTTCTAAAAGAATAAATCCAGGATAATTTTTATAATCAATAATTTCTGTTGGCAAAAACTCTGTGAGTCTGGAGCTGACAAAATAAAGTTTATAATGCACATTACCATCAATTTCGACAAAATCAATATTATCTGGCACTATTTTTTTAGAGTGTTGAACTACATCTCCACCATCTTTATACCTATTTAACAAACAAAAATCTGCCATTGGATTTATTGGAGCCCCTCTGTTGTCTAGTAGATGTGCAACTCTTTTATCAGTTAAACTTACATTAGTTATGATAGGATAATAAACAGAATCGACAGGTAAACTTTGATAACTTTCACTTTCAAAATATTCATTAAGTTCAGGGTATTTACTTTCATTGGATTCAGTTTTTCCAAAATCACTGGATTCTCTACAATTATTAATATTAGCTCCTATAGCCTCTTGTGTATTAGAACTAATATTTTTTTGAGCAAAAGCAGAATAATTTGCTGCAACAATTATTAGAAAAACCTTAAATATATATAATCCTCTTTTCATTGTAATATTTTTTCTCTAATTGATATTGTGAAAAACTAAGGGTTAACAGATACTCCTATTGAAGATGGTACTACAGATACAGCATTAACAATTACAGTTCCACTAGCACATGAAGTAACTGTTGAATTACATGGAGAGTTACCTACTCTTCTTACATAATATGTTGTTGTTGTTGTTGGAGATACATTAATACTGACTCCAGTACCCAAGACTGAGCCACTTCCACAGCCTCCTGCATACCATTGATAGGTAGCACCTGAACCAACACTCCCTCCTGTTGCAGTTAAAGTTACATTATTACCTTCGCAAATAGTTGCTGTTCCTAAAACCCCGGTTGGAGCTGTAGGGGGTTGCCGTACTGTTATTGTAGTAGAGGCAACATTACTATATTTATACCCTTGACTACCACTCTCTCCATTGTATCCTGTCAAAACATATCTTAAGTAATATGTGGTAGTACTTGTTGGCGATACTGAAACTGAAGTTGCATCACTACTAATCTGTGTCCCACCTGAGCTAGTTCCCCAATATACTTTTACAAAATTATCATTTAATCCAATGTTTGAGGCAGTAAGAGTAACTGATGATCCTAAACAAATTGTAGTTCCACCTCCACTTATAGTAGGATTCTTAGGTATTGCCCTCCAATGATGATTAACACGTCTTCCGGTAGTTGTACTACATGCATAATATGAACAAAGCACTCTTACACTGGTTGTAGAACCACTATAACTCATACACGAATATGTTCCATCTGATCCATCATCATCATACGTTAAATGATATCCAACGTCACAAGTTCCAGATGGATACAATGTAAGTTCTGTATCAAAAGCTCCTTCGGTCGAATAATATGATGTACGCCACTGGTACATATAGCTTGAATTTAAACTATAATATGAATACTCATCATCTTCCTGATAATTAGTCACTAAGCTCCAAGTTGCACTTGTTGTTGATTTTGTCCCTGATGGATAATTAGAATTACAATTATCACATTGACTATGTGCCTTACTGTTAAACAAAAGCATTCCCAAAAGTAAGGTCACTGTATATAGCTGTATTGAGAATAGTCTTTTCTTCATAATACTATATTTCATTCTAATTTTGTTTTTCATCAAAATATTTCTCTTTTTCAATACGGTCTTTATCAGCATTTTGCTTTCTCAACTCAATCTCTTCCGGAGATAAAGACAATTCATTCAACTTATTACTGTAATAAATATACAACTCATATTCCCAAGGATAGATTTCAGCCCAAGAATCTTTTGTTAATCCTTCTTTGCTTTCATTACTCCCCTTATCAAGAACACAATGTGGGTATAGATATTCAAAATCACAATCTGGGAATGTTTCATCTATATAGGCCTTACCTATTTCGATTTTCTCTTTAAAAGTAAGCTCTTCATCGGTAATATCAACTTGAGCACAAACAATCAAACTAAATAAAAACGTTGTTAACACAACAAGAAAAATCTGTTTCATAAATAAACTAATAATTAAACTTCTAATTAATCTCAACAACACTTTATAAAAAAAATGCAGTACAATTCTAAAATGCAGTTATTTACCACACAAAAAACAGTGGCATACTTCATTCAATTGCAACTAGTTACACTTATACATATAAATTTCTCTCTTCAAACTTGACTTCAAATATAGCTAATAAAACAATACAAAAAAGTCAACATAACAACATTTTAAAATTTAGAACCAGTCTATTTAACCTTCAAAATACTACTAATAATTAAATAATTTATAATTTTGATAACAACTACTAAAACCATCATAATGCTTTCAAAAAAGAATAATAAATTTTGGTTGTTACTAATTGTATTTTTAACAATTTTTGCTTTTTCTCCTTCTCTATCTGGAGGTTATTTAAATTGGGATGACACAATATACATTAGCAGTAACGAACTAATAAAAGACGATGTTGGATTAAAATCTTTTGTAAACTTATACGAGTTTGATAAAAACATTTCACTTGTAATGTACTCTTATCTTATTGAGTACAATATTTTTGGGTTTGATCCTTTTATTTCACACATTATTAATATATTCATTCATATTCTGAATTTAATATTAATCTATAAGTTGACTGAATTACTAACAAAAAATAAGAGCTTTGCTTTAATTGCAGCATGTCTTTTCGCAATCCATCCTTTAAAAGCAGAATCGGTAAGTTGGCTTATTCAGAGGAAAGACCTTCTATTTACATTGTTTTACCTACTGGCAGCTATATCTTATATTAGATTTTTGAATTCGGGAAAATATTTACAAATAATATTTGTGCTCATTTTTTCATATTTGTCATTCCTTTGCAAAGTCCAAGCAATAGTTCTACCTGCATCCTTATTACTATTTGAAATTTTTAAAACCAAAAAATTAAAACCAGATAATCTATTAATTGTATCAGTAACTCAACTATTCTGCTTTATTTCTATCTTTGAAATACCAAAGTTCTTACTTATCATTATCATTCCAATTTTGATAATTTACTGGAGAAACTTTTCAATAGATTTCAGAATAATTGAAAAACTAAATCAATTTAAACAAAAGCCTATAATTATTAAAATTTTAAAAGGGAGTGTATTTTTTATATTGTTTTACTTATTAAACCACCTCATAAGATACACATTAAAGAATTATATTCCTAACACTCCAACAGAACAGATTATTTCTTTAATAACGGCCTATCTTTTAATAATTGCTATTATTATCCACATAGTTTTTATCCTTCTAATAATTAAAAAAAACGACAACACTCATCCTTCAAATATAATCGATAAAACGCTTAACAATATTATAATAAAATCCAACAAAATTTATTTAATAATATTCAATAATACCACAAATTTAATTTTATTAATCTATTCTATAGCTCTCATTAAAAACCTACTATATATTTACATTTTTTTCAAGCCTAGTACTGTCTCAAATTCACTAAGAGAGAATACTTTTTTAATATTTATAGGCACTATTCTTTTAATATTTATAAAATTTAAGGATTTAATATCTATAAAACTAAGAAACAAGACCATAAGATCAATCATCTTATTTAGTCTGCCAATAATTGCAATTACAATTATTTTCGCAAGAAATTACTCAATCCTAAATGATTTAAGCAGCACAATACTTGACAGATTTATCATGATGAGCTATAGCTTAAATTACTACTTTATCAAATTCTTCTTTCCTTTTAAGCTAAACGCAATGCACCCTTACCCTAATCCTGACAGTTTGAGCACATTAAAATACATAGTTCAACCAATCATTCTATTATCTGCATTGATTATTTTTGGAATTATTTACAAAAAAAATACAGATAAAGAATTGAAAAGAAACATCCTATTTGGCATTCTATTTTTCGTTATAAACATTTCTGTTGTATTACATATATTTCCGATTAATGGAAAAGTTATTGTTGCAGACAGATACTCTTACATAGCTCATTTTGGATTAATATTTTCTACACTTTCATTAATAATATTTTTCTTAGAAAAGTCAAAGAACAAAATTAAGATTACAAAAGTATTTAATTTTATATTTTTTGCTATTCTTATTGCATTTTCGACTCAAACATTTTCAAGAAGTAAACTTTGGAATAACGACAAAGTATTTTGGAGTGACATTATTGAGAAGTCACCAAGGAATGACTATGCACATTTTAGCATAGGGCTACACTATTATCAGGTAGATAAAATAGACAAAGCTATTGAACACTACAATACAGCAATATCAATGAACAACTTAAACTATGAATATTTTTCTAACAGAGCTGCATGCTATGTGCGTATTAATGAATCTTCTCTAGCACTTAATGACTTTAATTACGCAATTTCTCTGAATAATCATGATATTTCAAGCTATAACAACAGAGGAATCCTACACATCAATACAGGAAATCTAAAAGAAGCAAGAAATGATTTCAAAAAAGCTCTAAGTCTAAACCCCGAGTTTATTCAGGCAAAGTCATCACTAGAAAATGTGGTAAGATTGCTAGAAATTGAAGAAACATTTAATATAGATAGTATTCCAAATCAAGAATTATCAGAATATTATGGCAATATTGGGATCCAATACGCCATGAAACAAAACTATTTACTAGCAATAGATTTCTTTAACAAAGCTGTTATATATAACAATGTCGATCTTAACGCTTTAATTAATAGAGGTAATTGTTATGCTGCAATGAAAAACTATCCTGAAGCCATAAAAGATTTTGAAAAAGCAATACTCTTAAATCCAGAAGATGGCGGAGCTTTTCTAAATTTAGCAAATATACTACATGAAACCGGTAACAAAGATAAAGCTTGTAAATATTGGGAAAAAGCTCTTTCTCTTGGAGTCCCTAATGCAGAAATTATGTTAAATAAATTCTGCAACAATTTACAATAATATTATTGATAGAATTAAAATTAACTAAATATTATTTCTTAACAACTCTAACATTTAATACATTCTTTTCAGATTTGCCACGCAAATTATAAACCGCTGGACGCAAACCTTTTAAATCTATAGTCGTTCTAAATACATTATTATCAACGGTGTATTTTTTCGAATAAACAATTCTACCTAGATCATCAAATATCTCTAGCACAAATTCATCATCTTGCAAGTTTTCAACTACAACATTAAGTTCATCCTTAAAAGGATTTGGATAAGCGTATAATATCAGTTCTCCATCGAGAATATCAATACAATTTAAATTTACAAGCTTATAAGCTGTAACTTTCCCATCATAATCAACCTGTTTTAGTCTATAGTAATTATCTCCATCAAACAAATATTCGTCAACAAACTCATATCTTATTGGAATATTTGAATTCCCAGAGCCATCAATCCTTGCTATTTCAAAGAATTCGTCCTTTCCATTTGATTTTTCAAGAATAAAGAAATCATTATTAGTTTCTGAAATTGTTTGCCAATAAATAATTGCATCACTACCAACACATTCTGCCCTATAGTATTCCAGTTCAATTGGTAATGGATTTAAATTATCTTTTGTTGCAAAAGTAATAAATGTTTGAGATTTTGCACCAAAAGGAATTTGTAACGCACTTGTGATACTTCCATTATCATGCCCTGATGATGCTACACCTCCTGCATCACGCCAAAGTGATCCAGTCCAATATGCTACTGTCAAATCTAAAGAAGCAAACATATTATCTCCTTCACAAAAGCTATGATCACAAACACTACCATTCGAATGCGCATTTTCTCTCCAATACAGAGTTACATTACTAAAATTTGATGAAGAATTAACAAGCCAATATTCACGATCAGTAACATGATGTAAGGTTGCATCTAGGTTTGAACCTGAATTCCACCACATAGGTAGTCCTGTATTATCAAAATAATATCGAATTGATGTATTAGTTGAAGAAGTCGGATTAATACCTATAGGCGCCCAAATACTGTATGGTGTAATACCATCACCAATATCTCTATTTATTACATGTCCACACGGAACAACAAAAGTACCACTCCCCTGCTTTTCAACTATTCCGTCAATAAAACTGTTACTGTTCCCTTCATTAGATGTCGCTCCTGAACTAAAAATTACTTTATTCGCATTTGGAGTAACAATTCCTTGAGAAAACACAGCACTATTTGTAATTGTAACATCTTCAGCTAAAACAATATCGCTATTTCCCATATTTGTGTTTGCAAACTCAATATCATAAAAGCTATCCCCACCCGAAATAACATTTTGAACTACTGATCCTGTCAACTTTACTTTCCCAGTACCTGAGTTAAATGTACTATAGTTCTCCCAATCACCATATACGTTTAACAATGATCCATTACCAAGAGTAAGGCTAGTATAAATATATAAATCATTACAATTTTCAGTTGATCCAATATTAGTAGCTGGATGTTGCACTACACATGAGCCATAATCAATTAAAAACACATTATCATCAACATCAGGTTTTGTAGATGCAACATCAAAGTTACTACCATTATAAACCATCCAATTTGAAGCATTCTCCCAAGCGTCAGAGACATTTCCTGACCACACATAATCACCTGTTGATAAAGGACCAAATCCTGGTGAATTAACTGTCATTGAGATTACATTAGATGATGCTGGATTTCCACTTGTACATGTTTCAGATGATGTCATTACACAAACAACAACATCTCCATCATTTAATTCAAAATTGACATAAGTTGTAGAATTTACTCCAACATTATTTCCATTTAATTTCCATTGATAAGATGATGTCCCTCCATTTATTGGGTTAGCAGTAAAAGTTACACTTTCACCAAAGCAAATCGGATTATCTGATGCACTAATACTAACTGAGACAGGTAATATTGGATTCACAGTGACTGTAACTCCTGAGCTTGCTTTGCCCCAACAACCTGATGAAGAATATGGTCTAACATAATATGTTGTAGTACTTGATGGAGAAACGACAACAGAAGTTCCTGAGCCTATTGTAGTACTCGTTCCTGTAGAGGAAGTTTGCCAATAATAGGTTATTCCCGCTTCTGGTGTACTTGTAGTTGATAAATTAGCAGAACCACCATTACATATTGTTGTTGCAGATGTTGGTGTATTTGGCACCTTCATGGTAGTAAGGTTTGGATTAAACAACGTCCATCCACGATAATTATTACAGTTATCAGAAGTATACATCGAAATCTTATTTTCGCTGTCTAATTCAATATAATCATTATGCGGTCTAACTGTAAACGTAACTGTTCTTTGATTACCAGCAGTAGAAGTCGTTGCACTAATAAGATCAATTCTGCTTCCACCCCAACTACTTGACTTTGAAACAAAACCACCACCAGCACATGCCATTTGATCATCAGCATGTGTATAGCTTGTTGGATGCCATGCAAAATATCCTCCTGCATTTGGTTCTCCTAAATTATAATTAATTAGTGCCATAATACCATAAGTTCCTCCAAAACCACTACGAGGTTCAGTAGACTTAACAGTAATAGTATAAGTGTTTGTTCCATCTGTTGTCCAACAATTATCACTAACTGTTATTTCATCATGAGTTGGAGCTGTATTATCAACTTTAACCCAGAGTCCCATATCAGTATAACCAACACCAAAATTACAATGATCATAAAGGAAAGTATGTAACTTATAATCCCAATCTTCACAGGATGAGTTTATACTTGAAACCCATCTTCGCGTAATATCATTATCTGTACATACTCCGTCTCCATCAACACAATTTGCAGACTGAATATCAATATAACTGTTATTCGACATCCAATCTGTAAATGCACCATTTAAACTATATGATTTTATTTCGTTTGGAGCTCCTCCACAACCATTAGGATTACAGTCATCTTTATTAAATCCAAAATATTGGGTTTTAGCAGTAATATTATCAGTATGTGAAATATCTATATTAAAATTATTCCCTCCTTTAACCCAGTATACTGTAGGAGACTCCTGATACTGATATCCAGTAATATTAGAATACCCAACGTATGAAGGGGATGATGCATCAACTGTAACTGTTTTACTAGCACATGAAGTTGTATTACACGGCCCCGTTCTTCTAACATAATATGTTGTTGTCGAAGTAGGTGAAACAACTAAACTCACTCCTGTTCCTAATACAGAACCAGAGCCACATCCTCCTGCATACCATTGATAAGACGAACCTGTTCCACTTACCCCTCCTATTGCTGTTAATGTTGTTGGATTTCCATTACAAATAAGGCTTGTACCCGAAATAGATGTTGGTGCTGTTGAAAAAGTATTTACTGTCACTGGAGTACTTACACAAGATGTATTACCACAAGTACCTTCTGCTCTCACATAATAAGTTGTATTAGAAGTTGGAGATTCTGTAATATCAGATCCAGACCCAACAGATGTTCCCCCACATGATCCAGAATACCACTCCCAATCTGCACCTGTTCCAAGAGTTTTATTGGGGTCAAACCCATTTAGTAATTCATTGATTGTTGGTTCTGTCCCATCACAAATATCAACTCTTGGATAAGCCCATCGTTGTCTTACACCAGTGTTTGTACAGTAATACAAATAAGTTCTATAATTCCCGCTCGTTGTCTCTGATCTCCACTTATAATCATATGAGATATTTGCAACCTTTCCATTTGATATTGTATATCTTCCTGATTCTGGGTGATTTGTTGTACCTGCATGTGTATATGGATATACGTGACCAACCACCAATTCCCATCTACCCGATGTTGGGACATTACTGCTAGCCATAAAATATGGATTTGTTTGATTTGTTCCATCAGACAATCGAATAACCCCATTTACAGAACCATAACCATGACATCCTAAATAAAAACTACCATTACCATTTGAATTTCTCCAAACCCATACAGAATATCTGTAAGTTTTCGTTTTATCGACTGCAAATGAACTTGTATTCCAACCACCATCTGGACCACTAGTGGCATCTGGTCTGGCTTCCCAAATAACAGTACTATTGCCCCATGAGTCTGTTGAGTTTATTCTATTATTTTCAGCAGTAGAACCATTCTGTGTAAAACCTGTAGCACTACCAGTACCAATTGCCCAAGTTGAATAATCAAGTATATTTGGATCCGTTGCAGGTGTAACAGACAAATCAGTACTCGAGCCTAGACAGATTTCATCCGGATTAGCTGAGGCACTTGTTGGCTCCCAAGATTCACTATTAACAGTTACTAGAGTTGAGGTTGAAGCAGTACATGAATATCCATCAGTTACAGTAAGATTATATGTACCAGTAATAACAGCCGAGGTTGTTGGATCTTCTAGGCTTGATGAAAAACCTGCCGGTCCGGACCATGAATAACTAGTCCCAGTTGAACTCCCTCCATACAAATTTAATGTTGAACCTTCACAAACTGGAGAATTTGAGGAAGCAGTTGGATTAATAAGAGGTGCATTTTGTATTGTTGCCTGATCTGTCCATTCACACCTCCCAATGCCATCTGTAACAGTAACCGAGTATGTACCTGCAGACAAACCAGAAATAGATGAAGTAGTTGAACCTGTACTCCAGTTATATGTATATCCATAACCACAGCCTCCACTTACACCAGTTACACTTAATTGACCAATCGACTGCCCAGGGCAGCCCGCTTGACTAACAACATTTAAATTAGCATTGATACCTGTGATAACAAAAGTTTTGGATGAAGCACTAGTACTTGGCATACCATTTCCACATACATCTGTTGCACACCCCGGATTAAGAGTAACAGTATAAGTACCTGGTTCCATAAGATAGTCACCTAATTCTACTGTCCAAATATCGTCATAAAATGTCCCAGAACTATAAGTATTCCCAATCGCAGCTTCACATGTCTGACTAGAAATATCTGTCGTCGTATAAGATCCTCCTGGTCCCGTAATAGTCATACAGGAATTTTGCATACTGGAACAAGATACCGCCTCACTAAACTGAACAGTTAAATTATCCATACCACAAACAGGTGGATAAACAACACTGCTTAATACAGGGGCTGTTTGATCATACACACTGGCCGATCCTCCAAAATTTATTGAATATCCTGTTGTTGTAGAAGAATAATTATCAATAAATAAAACATAATTATGTCCTGTTGTTAATGTTATATCGTTATTCCAATTGTCACAATTCCCACTATTATTAGGCTCACATGTTTCTGTATCTGAAGCATTCAACCCAGTTGACCCAGTTGTCATACAATAATTACATGATAATGGATTTGGCCCAGCTGTCCCATTAGGTAAATCATTACAATCATAGTAAGTCATATCCCAGACTGCCCAGTCAAAATCCAAACCACCAGCTAAAGGCGTAATAGAAAAAGTCAAGCTTCCTCCGGATTCTGCATAAAACGAATACCAATTTGAATAGTGTTCTCCCTGAATTATACAATCTGGACAATTATTTATTTCTGCACTAAATCCCCAAAAGTCAGTATAATTCTGCAAATCATAATATGCTCCAGCACCTGAAGATTCAAGACTATTCACAGTATTATTTGCAGTACATAGTGGTCTTGCCCCTAGACAGTCTGCTCTAGTAGGTGTTGGTAAATATTTATAAGCAACAGTTCCTAAATATTGACCATCAGTCTGACAATAATACTCAAAAAAACCAAGTCTATATGTTCCACTAGAAGGACAAACCCATATTAATTCCGAACCTAGTCCACAATGATCATCGTTATAGCCGTCTGCAACAGGCGTTCCAGAACTATTCATAATCTGTATTTGTGGATCATCTGAATAAGATGCTGTGCTTTGACAAAAAGAAAATATGTAAACTCTACCAGCTGTAGCACTAAAATTATAATACTCTCCACCGTTAATCCCACCTAAAGTTTGCCAACTCGATGTAATTGAAGGCAAAGTCCCAGAAAATGACCCGCCACTACAAGAATAAACATCTTTACTAAAAAGTACTCCAGAAAAAATAATAAATGCTATAAATATCTTATGTAATTTAAACTTTTCCATGCTTGTACTATTCTTCGATTATATATATTTCAGGATGACTCAAAACATACTCTCTTTTTTCTTGGGCATACACGTTTAAATCCTTTTCCCTTATTACAATTTTTGATTCTCTGGACTGTTTAACCTCCTTATACTTTTCAGGATTCTCTAAAACCCACTTTTCTTTCTTTTGATGATAATAATCTTCTTTCGAAATCGTTTGAGCATCATTTGTACCATACCCCTTTAAACCATCAAAACCATCAAAAAATGAATAAGAAGCCGAATTATATATTCCTGATGGTTTTTCTTTTTGATTTAACCTATCCCCAATATCCAATTGATTCATCTCATACCCAACACTGCTTAATAATTGATCTATATAACTCACTGTCAGTCCATATTTAATTTCCAGTTGACAATTCGTCTGATTTGATTCCTTAATAAAAAATAAGTTCCCATCAATAATATTTTCGTCAGACAACAAATGCTCTAAAACCCTATCTTGTTCATCAAAATCATCAGGCATACCAATAATTTTAAAATATACTACCTTATTTATTCCATTATCTTTTGAATGAGCAAAGTATTCTCCATTTGTTTGAGAAAAAACAGGAATACTAATAATCAAAACCAAAGCCTGAACTAAAACAAAACGACTCATAATACTTCATTTATTACATGTACAAAAACTGATACACAATACCTAAATTTAAAATTTCTCTCTCTTTCTTAAAACTCTTCAATTCCCAAGTACAAATTTAGACATTAATTTACTACTACACAAGCTTTTATAATTAATCATACATAAGTTATTAACAACATCCAAACAAAATAGTATTTTCAGAACTATTTTAATCTTTTTTTTATTCTCTTTTTATTCTTTTTTATTTTCTTTTAGCTCTTTACTATTCTCATTTTACTTTTAATGACATATTTTATCTTTTTTATCATATCTCATATTTATGTAAAATAATCCAAATATTGGTCGTTAATAGAATTTATAAACAAACAAAACTTTTCACAATAACCCCATTATAATTCTAATCTACAAGATTTTACCACAAACAAGATTCCTAAGCAAATACTACAATTGTATAATAATACAAATTAGTCCTATCAAAATCATATCAAACAACAACTAAAAGTATCGCATATCAATACTATAACAAGAAAGATCCACATCAATTAAAAATAACTACTTACAATACAAGCCAATATACCCCTAAAAAATCATGTTAATTATTTTGCATTCAATCACAACCAATAAATATTGACCACAACAAACAAATTAAGTCTATTTGCACAAACAACTAAAACACTAAATAGAAATTTTCTTCAGAGAGTATAAACAAATACACTTGAGCCCTAACCCACTAAGTCTGTGCTAGAGCAAAAAAACATAAAGACAGACATTTTATCGAAGAGTTTCATTTTGCTTATTAGGGCAATAATTACAACTTCTAAACTTCATAAAGACTTCTTTGAAAACGCAAAAAAATACCTACAAAAATTCTCAAACCTACTCAATCACAGGGAATACATTATTATCTAAATATAGTCTAATAGTTTTAATGTGATTCATATCTGCATTTTCGCCTGACTGAATGAGTTCAATTTTTGCATTAAAATCTTCTAACCATATCTTATCTGCAAATTTAAATACTCGTAAAATCGTTCCCTGCTGAGGATGATCTTCGCCATGATAAACAGTCCAAGCATACTCATGACCACGTTCAAAGACTTTTTCATCAAAGTTTAATACAAATGCACTATCTGTTGTTGCCAGGTTATAAGGCTGATCCCAGTTTTCGGTATCATATATTTTTAAATACATCGTTTTTTGACTTGGATTTGCCCAATCAAATTGAACAGCATCTGTTATAAAAATTGCTTCATCAAAAGGAGTCTTTAAAATATCTCCAACAGCTCTATAAACACCACCACTACGACGAACTTTTTGATCTTCCTCAATCATATTATTTGCAATATAATCGAAAAACTCCTCAGTTAAGTTACTGTTACCAACGTCTTTGTAAATTTCGTTTAGATCTGATATTGAATATTCTCCAGGATTACTAATTCCCATTGGAACTTCCTGCTTATTTGTTAATACAACATACGAATTTGTTGTAAGTTTTAAGACACTTTTTGAAGAAATATACATATCTCTTACTAAATCAGTCTCGGCTCCTTTTTTTACAATTTTCGGACTTCCCGAATAATAAAATATTTTATACTCACTCTGCTGAGCGCTTAGACTTAGGCTTAAGAAACTCAAACCTAATAATACTGCGAAATACTTTAATCCTTTCATCTTTCGTATAATTAAAATTCTTGGTCAAATAGGTATTTATTTTAAATAATTCTAATGTTTCTTCATATAAATACAGCACCTCTATGCACAAAATCAGTGCCAATATACTTGGAATCATATCAATTTTTAATGAGAAAGTACTGAATATCAAGAAAGTAATCCATAAAACCAACACTATAAGCACAAATTGAATAGGTTTAGATAAAATATCAAACAACTTTGCTCCATTTACATAATAATAAACTAACCACATTAAAAATAGTTGCGAAATTATAAATGCTATCAAAATATTTGCCCAGTATGGAAGTTGGTCAATATATCTTTTGGTTAAAATCATACTCAATATATGAGCATGAATTTCAATTCCTTTAGTATCGGCATATCCATATTCCGATTTTTTTAATGGTGTAAAATGAGAATCAATAGTATCGGCAGGAGCTCCTGAAAACATTCTGACATAACCCATCAAAACAATTTTATCCTCAATAATTTTGAGATTTTCATTAGAATCTGTTATTTCTTCATAATCAAAAACAATAAATGGCATCTTGCCCCCCCTATAATTAATTAACTCAATCTGATCTTTTCTATGCGCAAAATCCAAAAATAATTGTTCATTATATTTTGATGCAATCTCAACAGCAAAGGCATTTACAATGGTATCATTATATCTGATAAACTTATCAAATTCACGAACAGTTTTTGGGTCAGATTGCATCTCAAGATGCCCGGTTGGCAAATCTCCAAAAAACGAATCCGACTTAATAATTCCAGTGGCTTTATCGTTTTCATAAACTCCGAACCCTCCCATTACAATATTGTCTGCACTATTTAGAGATTGTTGTAATAAAAAATCATCCATACCTCTCCTCTCTGCAAACACCGCATCAATCCCAATAACTTTAGGCTTAAACTTTTGAATAGTATTTATCTGTTGTGCAATTTCTTTACGATTCAAATTCCCAATATTGACAATAAAAATATTTGTATCTGTTGGCATTTCATCTGCCAATAACTCCGAATAATACAAATCAGTATAATCGAAATTATCAAAGAATTCATCAAATGGGTTAAATAAATCAATAGAATCAATAATTGCCCACAAGAAAATCAGAGTTAGAAAAGTAAAAACGTTAATTATTACTGCATCTATAAATATCCAGAAAATCGAACTTTTTTTTGGCTTTTTATTCACTTTGTTGTAGTTTTGACAATTATACAAACTTACATAAAGTTTTTAATTAATACTATACACAAATTTAATAAAAAACTTATTGTAAGCTCACTACTGTGAGATTTATTTGTGTATATTGCACAAAACACAAATAAATCTTTTACAGAGTAAATATACAGATTAATAAAACTAAACCGACCATGAAATCAATATTTTTGACTTTTTTTGCTATAAGCATTGCCGCTATTACTTTTTCACAAACCACTATCGAAGAGACCGACTTAATGATGCCTGGAGATACTTTTCTTATTCATATAGATCAGTCACCAGAAGTAATTATTGATATTGCAAGTGAAGGCGCTGATTTAAGTTGGGATTTTACAGGATTAAATAATGACGTTTCCAATTTTGCATGTTATGCGCCAAATAATGAATTAGAATTTCAAGCAGAATTTCCACTTTCTGAATTTCACACTTATGGACCCGGATTTATTTACGCCGGCCCAGGTGGTGGTGCTCCTCTTGACAATTGGGGATATATGATGTTTTACACAAATTCAAATGGATTATTTGTTGAAGGATTTTATTCTGATTACGGAATGGGATATCGCAGTACTTTTAATACTCCTGCAGAGCTTTTAATGTTCACATCAGCAATTTTTTCAGATAGTGAAGAGAATAACTCATACTGGGAAGTTGTTGTTAATGAAAACAATACAGATATAGACACTACTTATAGAAGAAATGTTGACAAAACCCTGACAGCTGATGCTTGGGGAACAATTATGACTGATTTTGGCACTTATGAAGTTCTTAGAATTCATGAAACTGGAGTAAGTGTTGATTCTGTTTTTGGAAATAGTGGACCAATAACAGTGCTATCGATGGAAGTTGCTCGCGACACAATTAACAATTACTACTTTTGGGCAAAAGAAGTTCGCCATCCTGTTTTAACTGTTCATTGTGATTACAATGATAATATTGAACAAATTGACTATCTAATGGGTACAATTTACTCAGATAGCCAGACCTTTAAAACTAATATCAATCAACAAGTATTTCCAAATCCTGCTCAGAATTATGTTACTCTCCACAACTTCTCTAAAAAAATCGAAATATTTAATTCTTTAGGACAAATTGTTAAAACTATTGAAAATCCAAAACAAATAGAAACAGTAGATTTAAGTAATTTCATAAAAGGAATATACATCATAACAGATACAAATAATTTAAATAAGAAATTGATTATCAAATAAGTAACACATCTGATTAACATATACATCAAAGTTTAATTACGATTTAAAAAGATATACGCCAAAAATGGTTTCATTTGTATTATGCCCTTCTCCGAACTGCGAATAAATTCTTGTACGGGGTTACTAATATTATGCTCCTAAAGTAGCATGGCAATATTTTAGATTATTGCATAATGCAAAAACAAAAAAATGTCATGTACTTAAATATTTCAATCACATTTCATATAATCCAAATATTATAGCATTACAATACCACAATTCAACACCTCACCAATCAAACCAGACACAAATCTCCTAATTAGTATATACAATTATACCAACTTACTATAAAATCACTTATATTTATTTAAGTATTGAACAAAAATAGCAACCTAGTACGACAATTCCCGTAATAACCTTAGAGAGAATTACTTTGTGTTCATTTAATTGACAAGCATGAAAAAGTTTACCTACTTAATTTTTGCTTTAATGATAGTATTGTGTAATACAAGCATTGCTCAAACTGAAACTATTATAAAAGCCGAAAATCAGACAGAAAAACAATCGTTTCAGGCAAAAAAAGAAATATCTGAAGATATTTATCTTGAAAAGACAAATCTTTTACAGAGTTCTAAAGATGGACAAGATAAAGATATTGAATTTAAAACTTCGGAAGTTATTTCTACAATCACACCTGACACCATTTACAAACACAAAGAACTAACTACACAAAACCAAAATTATTTAAAAGGATATGCTTTTGGTTATGAAGAGAGTTCTGATAATATTGAAACAAGAAGTGGTTCTAAAGCACCTCCCGGAAATGATGATATTTGTAGCTCTACCACTTTACCAATAGATGGAACATGCCTAGATAATGAAACAAATGTTCAATCTGGTAGTGATTACTTTGGAGGCTGTATCCCAAACGGAAGCACTTCAGTGTTTTATGACTTTACTCCTACCACTACAAACGATATGATTACAATAACGATTAGTGACTTTAACGATTTGGGACGACAAATATATTTTATGCTTTTTGAAGGTCCATGTACCGCTCCTACCATGTTAGAAGTTTACTGCACAAACACTCCTTACGTAACTGGTGAAATAATCGAACAGTCTTTCTACAATTTAACAGCTGGTACAACATATTTCATAATGATTGCTACACAACCTGGAGTTGGAAACCAGCTCACTAATTATGACATTTGTGGTGAAGAAAATATTGCCCCCCCACTTATTACAGGTCCAGAACAAGACTGTGCTGGAGCTATTCCTGTTTGTGATTACACTTACACACAAACCAACTCATATACAGGAATTGGAGACATTGATGATTTAATTGATGGAACCACTTGTTTATATGGGGGAGAATCTAACTCTGTTTGGTATGTATTTACTCCGCAGACAACAGGAGACTGTGCTTTTGAAATTGCAACAACAATGGATTACGACTGGGCTCTATACGATTTAACAGATATTGGAGGCTGTGATAACATTCCAGGAGCAACTCCAGTTTTATGTAATTATTCATCGACAAATGGAAATACAGGAACTACCTTACCTGTAAATGCAACAATACCTCGCGACCATGATCATACCGAAACACCTACAATGGAAGGTATACCCGTAACAGCAGGTGATTCATATGCATTGCTTGTTAATAACTATAGTGGAGATGCAAATGGCTACACATTAATATTTGATGTAACTGCTGGAACAGCTTCTATTGCAGATAATCCACCGGGAACTGGATCATACCCAACAATGAGTTCTGCTTCTGCATCTTGTACTTCAAATGCAATTGAAGTTACGATGAGTGAATTTATCGAATGTTTAAGTATTGGCCAAGGTGGCTTTACACTTACTAATACTACAACAAGCACAGACTATACAGCAGCAATGACTGCCTTTGCTGGTGGCAATTGTGATGTTTCTGAATTAACAACGACATTAATAATTAATCATGATGAAAGTTTAACAACTGGCTCATATGAACTTGAAGTAGTTAACCCAAATTCTATTGCAGATAAATGTGGAAATCTGTTGCAAATTGGAGGAACTGTGTCATTTGATTATTTGGCTGATTTAACTCTTACTGTTAGTGATGAAGCAATATGTGGAGGCGAAACTATCAATGTAAATGCAGATGGAGCTGATGGAACTCCCTCTATTACAACATACACACTCAATCCTGGAGGCTCGACAAATACAACAAATGGAGTTTTCTCAGGATTAGCTCCTGCAATTACGACAATTTACACTGTTTCTGCAACATACGGAGGATGTACAAGAACTGCTTCAGACACTGTTGAAGTTGAAGGGAATATTATTGTAAGCATAGATCCTGCGGGAAAAACAGTATGTGATTTCACCACTCCTGTTACTCTTTCTGCTTCAACAAGCATTAATGGAACTACCTGTAGCTCATGCTCCTACATTTGGTCAACCACAGAAACAACATCTAGCATAGATGTTAATGCAGAAGGAACATATACTGTATCTTCTGTTACTGCTAATGGCTGTGCTAGTTTTAACACTGCTGAAAGCACAATAGCTCTAGCCAGTGGAGGCACAGGTGGTGGTAGCTGCGACGTTATATATGTTTCCCCATCAGGCACAGGCGATGGATATTCTAAAGACACCCCAACTACATTAGACGATGCTGTTGACAAAGCATTATGTACTAACACAGTAATTAAAATGCAAGTTGGAATTTATACTCTAACAAACTTTCAATATATTCCTAGCTATGTAACCATCGAGGGTGGATACAATTCAGATTTCACAGCAAAATCAAGCGACATGAGTGGCGGATCGAACTCCACTACAATAAGAAGGTCAAGCTCAATGGATATAGAAACAAGAGATGATCCAGACACGAATTATCCAACTAACTGTTCTGCTTTTAGAGTTGACAATGGTGCAGAATTATTCAGAATTCAAAATTTAAGAATCGAAATGCCTGGTTCCTCAAACGTTACTGGTCATACTGCAAGTTCAGGCCTAATCAATTATGGAATTAAACTTGGCACAAGCTGCTCAGACTACCATATTGTCAGGTGCTATATAGATGCTGGAGTTGGTGCAGCTCCGTAGATTTTTCTTTAGTGAGTTATTCGACAATTTAACACAAATTTATTTTTTTGATTATGAAAAATAAAACTACATATAAAGCAAAAGTATTAATAAGCCTACTAATCATAATTAGTGCAGGTTTTATTAATAAAGCCAATGCAAAAGATTACTATCCAAATGCTCAAGTATCATTTTCAGGAGGTAATACTTATTGTCAAAACGATGCTGCAAATAACCTATCTTTTACATTTAGTCCTTCAGAGTGTGGTGGTGGCGGCCCTATTTATATTAATTTAACAGTAAAATGGTATCAAGATATTGATAATGATCAATCTGGTGGAACAGAAGTTTCATCTTCAACAATTAGTTCCTCTAAGGACAATATTACAGCAACATACCAGCCCTCTACTGCCACAGCAGGAACATATTATTATTATGTAGTTATTTCTTGGAGTGTTGCCACATGTGCTGGTTCGGGATCACTTACTTCGTCTACAAGCCAACTTGTTACAATTAATCCTAGCCCCACAACTTCTAATGCAGGCTCAGATCAAACATTAGATGCATGTGAAACATCTACAAACCTTGCAGGAAATACTCCAACTGTTGGCACAGGAACATGGAGTTGCATAACAAATTGCATCGGTGTTTCAATAACTTCTCCTAACTCACCAACATCAGAAGTAACAGGCTTAACACCTGGCGTTTCAACCACTTTTCGATGGACAATTTCTCAAACAGGTTGTACTTCTTCTACTAACGATGTTATAATAAACGCAGTAGCTGGAGCAGGTTGTTGGACTTATTGCCCATCTACCCATACAACAGGAACTACATACTACCTTAGCAAGGTTACTTTTAACACAATAAACAACAATACGACAAATACTGGCACTAATATGTATAATGATTACACTACTATTAGTACCGATGTATTGAGAAATTCCAGTTACAATATTTCTGTAACAGCATATAATGGAGCCAACACAGCAAACATTTATGCATTTTTTGATTGGAATAACGATGGAACTTTTAATAACGATGCTTCTGAAAGATATTTGATAGGAACTTCTCCTGCTACTGGCCCTACAACATTAGGTCCAATTAGCATAACTATCCCATTAACAGCTTCACTAGGTGAAACAAGAATGAGAGTTGTTATGCAAAGGTCAGATGAAACAACAAATCCATGTGACCCATATTCTTCGGGTTATGGCGAAACTGAAGACTACAAAATAAACATTCTTGGAGCTCCAGTAATTACTACTAACCCAACTAATCAAAGTGTATGCTATAATTCTAATGCTGATTTTACAGTTGTAGCAGCAGGTGTAGAACCATTTACATACCAGTGGAAGTATCAAGGAAGTAATGTTATTGATGGAACTCCGACAGGAGCAATTTATACTGGAGCCAACTCTTCTACTCTATCTGTAAGTGGAACTATGACAAATGCAACTTATTCTGCATATACATGTGAAGTTTCTAATATATACGGTAATGTTACATCTACAGGAGCAGATTTAACAATCACTTCTGATGTTGCACCTGATGCTCCAACTGACTTAACAAAAAGCGATGATATGATTTGCGATGGCACATCGGTTACTTTAGGGGCGACTGTCTCAAGCGGAACACTTGAATGGTATAGTGTCACTTGTGACGGAACATCTGAGACCAGTCCTGTTTCTCCAAGTGAAACAACAACATATTATGCTAGAGCATTCGATTCCGGAACAGGTTGTAGGAGTGCATGTACTAACATAACAGTAAACGTCTTAGATAAAATTGATTTTATTGAAGAACCTGAAAACCAATATGGATGTGCTGGTGAATCTTTATCATTTTCCGTTATTGCAACTGGCGCAGGCTTAACATACCAGTGGCAAGAAGATTCTGGAAGTGGTTTTGCAGACATTTCTGATGGCGGGGTTTACTTTGGAGCGACAACAATGGACTTGGTCATTAGTGATGTTTCAGGACTAGACGGAAATGATTACCAATGTGTTGTTACTGGAACTTGCGATACCCAAACATCAGCTTTAGCAACTTTAAGTGAAATTTCTACCGGCTTAACAGGAACATATACTGTTGGTACAGGTGGTGGATATGATTACCTAACTCTAAAAGCTGCATTTGATGATATTAATTCCAACGGACTATCTGGAAATACATATCTGGAAATAAACACAGACATTACAGAAGCTGCGGAAGCAAGCCTTAACGAATGGATTGATTGTGCTGGCAATAGTGGTTACACTGTAACAATTTACCCCACAGGTTCAACTAGAACTATTTCAGGGAATATTGCAACCTCTCTTATCACATTAAATGGTGCAGATAAAGTATTCATTGATGGTAGAATTGACATGACAGGAACTGCGAACAGCTTAATCTTATCAAATTCCAACACAAGTGGTGCAACTCTTACTTTAATAAATGATGCATGTAATAATCACATTTCTTATGCAACATTAAAAGGTGCGTCTCAAGGAAGTAACGGAGTAATATTTTTTAGTACTGCCTTAGATACAGGGAATGACAATAATCTCATTTATGAATGTGACATCAGAGATGACACTTCTACTCCTTTATATGGGATTTACTCTGTAGGTTCTGCAGGTAGCGATAGTATTAATAATGACAATACAATATCCGACTGTAATATCTATAATTTTTGGCTTTCTGCATCCTATACCAGAGGTATTTATCTTGGTGCTGGTAATACTCGCTGGACAATTTCAGGAAACAGTATATATCAAACTACATCACGTTTAGATGCTGCGTTTTACGGAATTAGCATCAGCAATACAGAAGGTGGAGAATTTTCAATAACTGGTAATTATATAGGAGGTACTGCACCAGAATGTGGAGGTTCTGCACTAACATATAGTAGTGCCTCTTATGGAATCAGTTTTGAAGGAATAATAGTTTATGCTAATTCGGTAGGTGTTTCTATTATCAAAGAAAACATAATAAAAAATATTGATTTTTCGTCTTCTCCAGTAACTACAGATGGATCACAAAAAGCTATCTGGACAGGAATTGACATATATTCAGGTAGAATAGATGTTTTAGATAACATAATAGGTGATGAATCAACAGGATCAATTAATGTAACAGTTTATGAAGATTACAATAGTAATGGTGGCACAGCTTGGAATAATGGAATCTGGCATAATGGCGAAGGGAATGTTATTGGCAATAGAATAGGCTCCATTAGCTTTGATGGCACAATTTCTACTCAATGTGGTTTCAATGCAATTGAATACGTAGGAACTACAATTACTGACCAAATACTTGCAAATAACATTATTGGTCATGCAACTACAGCGAATAGCATTAGTTTTGCAAATGCTATAACTCCTGCAATGACAATGGGTGGAGTTTATTTTGGAACAGATGGGGATTTTCTGACTACAGTTTCTAATAATGAAATTGCGAATATTAACAATGGATGTACTGCCAGTAATTCTTTCTTTGTTGCTTTAAACAATCAGGCAACAGATGGATCTCAAATTATTGTAGGTAATTTAATCCACGATATTACAACTGCTACAGCAGAACTTGGATCTTATGCAACATCATCCGATTTCCCAGCTTTTGCAGGAATTAGAACTAATAATACGACTGCAGGTAAAACTCTAACAATCAGTGAAAACACTATTTACAATATATCATCCACAAATGCTAGTGCAAACATTACAATGTTTGGGATATATTGTGCAACCGGAAGCTCCGGAACACATACAATTAATGCAAATATTTTACATTCATTTTCAACAGTAAACACTTCGAGTTCTGTAACACAAAATGGTATTGTTTTAAATACTGGAAATGGGACTATTTCAAACAACATGGTAAGGCTAGGTATAACAGGTGCTAATACCGATAATTTAATTTCAGGAATCGAAACCCAAACAACTTCTAGCAATTCGATTCTTTTCAACTCGGTATATATTGGAGGAACTGCCACCAGCAGCCAAAATTCTACCGCTTTTTACAGAAATGGAACCGGAACAGCAGATGTAAGAAACAATATTTTTGTAAATGCCAGAAATGGAGGATCTGGCACTCATTATGCTTGTTTCTATGGTAGTACGACAAATCTCACATCTGATTACAATATTTATTCAAATAATGCAGGAGGCGTAAATGTATATGCAGGTGCCCTTAGAACAAGTCTTGCAACAATTCAAACTGGCACTGGGCAAGATGGAACATCTCAGGTTGCCAATCCTTTGTACATAAACCCTACCGGTGCAGGAACAGCTTGCGATCTCCATATACCTATTGGCAGTCCAGCAGTAGGCACTGCTGTAACAGGTACAGGAATCACTACAGACTATGATAATCAGGAAAGAATCACAAGCAGCCCATGTATTGGTGCTGATGAAAATGTAACAGCACCTTATGGAACAGACGTATATGGAATATACTCCCCTGATGGTATAGATGGCATCATTGAAGATATTGAAATCGTTTCTCAAGGTGGTGCACCAGGTGGAACAGGATATAATGTTGCAGATCCAAATAACGCTCATTGGCCAAATGTAAATATTAGCACATATCAAGTTATTACTGCTAGTAATTTGTCTTGTACAAATAGTGAATTTTCATTTACAACTGCTGATGCGAGTCCTAATTGGCTATTTGGGAATGGATCAGACCCATCATCATCATCATCAAGCCCTTCAACCAGTTCTTATGAATCAACCGGCTATAAAGATCTTATTGAAAGCGTGAAAGTATTTAATGATTTTAACAATATCACACTTGAATCTCCTGACCCAGGTAGCATCTTAGGAGCTCCTAGTGGTGCTGGATGCCCTACAACTTATACATATACAAGTTCTAGCGCAGGTAATGCTGGCTTTATTTACAATTGGGCGTGTATCTCTCCTTCTGGATGTACTGTATCTATTGATGATGCTACTGCATCATCTACAGACATTACTTTTGTTAATCAAACTGGTGTTGATCAAATTTTTCTTGTAACTTTGGATATAGAAACGGAATGTTGTGGTCCACTTAAGCAAGTAAAAAGATACATAACAATATACCCTGGTCCAGTCATGCCAGACATTACAGGCAATCCTTACAATACATGTACCGGTGGTATACAAGCAGTTTCTGTTAATACCCCTAATCCAACCTACTCTCACGAATGGTTCGACGCCATTACTGGAGGTACACAACTTGGCAGTGGAACCAGTCATACATTTGACTCAATGCCATCGGGCACAAACTATTATTATGTTCAATCAACAAATAGTTTTGGTTGCTCAAGTCAACGTACCGAAATTGAAATTGAAGGCGTTGACCCTTCAGCCCCATCTATTAACAATGAATCAACTTGCGGTGCAAATGATGTGACACTATCGATCAATTCTCCAACAAGCGGATATACATATTTATGGTTTACTGGAAGTTGTAATGGAACGCTTCTACAATCAAGCACAGCTGCTGACTTTACCTATAATATAACAGCAAGTACAACATTTTATGTAGCTGCAATTCCTCCTGGATGCGACACAAGTGTGTGCGCAACACCAATTGTAACATATAATACTCCAACCGATCCTATTCTCTGGGAAGGAGATGATGCTACTAATCCTAATGATTGGTATGTCGCTGAAAACTGGGAAAATGGTTGCATCCCAACTTGTGCAACGAATGTTTCAATTCCAAATCTGGCAAACGATCCAGATATTAGATTTGATCCAACTCAAGTTGCAGAAGCTCAAAACTTAAATTTACAAACCGGCGCCGAACTAACTTTCTCAGACAATAAAGCAATATTACAAATATGTGGTGATTTCACCCATGCTGGAACAATTACAACAAACGATTATGGAGCTATAGAATTTACTGGCTCAATACCTCAATCGTACATATATACATCAGGCAGTGGTGAGTTTAATAATGTTAAAATAAGTAATACTGCTGCTAGCCCAACTGTAACATTAAGTGGTGGAGATTTGATCTTAAGTACAAAAGGGGCTCTTGCTTTTGTAAGTGGAACGGTTATTACTAACACAAATAAACTTATAATTAAAAATACTGCTAGTAATGCTATTTCTGGTCATGATGCCGAAAGATATGTAAATGGAAATCTACGTCGTTACATCACAACAACAATATCTGATTATGAATTCCCTGTTGGTGTTACTAACAGATATGCACTTGCCGATATTACAAACAATAGTTTAACAGGGGTTGTATATCTTGATGCAAAGTTCTTAACAAGCTATACAAATACTGGCAGCCTTGACCCTGCAAAAGCATTTGACGGAGCAATACGATATGACTATATAGCTTCAGAAGGAATCTGGCAAATCGATGCAGATGCTGTCCCTACAGGAGGCTCTTATGATATCGAATTATGGTTTAATGATGGCGGTTCTGGAACTTTTGCAAACCTAATCGACAATCAATTTGCACCTGTTAAAAGACCTAGCGCATCTACCTCTGCTTTCGATTGGACTGCTATTGGTGGAACAAGCACAATGCATGCAATATCAAATGGATACGCAGAAAGAACAGGTTGGGGAAGTTTTTCTCAATATGCAGTTGCCTATAAGCAAACTCCTTTACCAATAGAATTACTGTATTTTGACGCATTATACAATGGAAAATCAGTTAATCTAGATTGGACTACCACAAACGAAATTAACAATGATTTCTTTCTTGTTGAAAAATCTGATGATGCAAATAACTTCTACCCTATTGGTAAAGTATTATCACTTGCTCCAAGTGGAAACAGCACTTCTGAATTACAATATTATTTTATTGACAATGATATAAAAAGTGGTATTTATTATTATCGACTCAAACAATACGATTTCGATGGATTTTATGATTATTCGAATACTACAAGTGTTATTATAGGAGAAGATGCTCTATTTACAATCCTACCAAATCCTGCAAAAGACATTATTGAAATAAATTATTATTGTACAAAAGATGAAGAGCCTATTATTAAAATATTTGATAACCGCGGAAGTATAGTTCATCATGACAAACTATATTGCACTAAAGGTCAAAACTCTTCAATTTTTAATATCTCACACTATGCATCAGGATTATACTTAGTTACCTTTACAACTTCCACCAATACTAAACGTGTAAAACTGATTAAACATTAGTATTATTCTCTCAAAAAAGCTGTTTTAAAAATCTTTTTGACAGCTTTTTTATTTTTATTTAAATATCTTTGTTTTTAAATAACAAAATTCGACAAAAGACCATATCCACAACCTTATTTTCTCACACCAAACACCCACAACACTCTCTTTTACCCTATTTTACCTCATACTTTAAGCTTCTTTTTTTATACCACAGAATCCTCACGCAGCACCTAATGCTTTTTTGCACCTTTTTAAGGGTTTTATTTATATTTACAATTTTTCATGAACAAATACTATTTAGAATTGTTCCACTTAAAGTAAAAATAAATCTTAAAAAAGCAAAGTTATGAAAACACCTCTACTCTCCATAATTGCGATATTATTCTGTGTCACTAGCATATATGCACAATTTTCAGGTGGCTCAGGCACAAAGGATGACCCATATCAGGTTAGCAGTCCTGAAGACTTAAGCGAAGTAAGAAACTACTTAAGTTCTTACTTTATCCAAATAAACAATATAGACCTAAGAGGATACGACCACGACAATGACGGTAAAGGTTGGATGCCAATAGGTGGAGCAACATCTGGCGATAGTTTTACTGGGAACTATAACGGTCAAGGATTTTACATAGATTATTTAACGATAAATCGTCCTACAGAAAAATATGTTGGACTTTTTGGCAGTGTTGGGACAACTAACCCTGACACTAAAATCTCAATAACCAATCTTGGATTAAAAAACATAAACATCACAGCAAACATTTACATTGGTGGACTAATTGGGGAATTGAATTCTAATAAAAACACCAACGTAGAATATTGCTATATTTTGGGTGGCAAAATAAATGGGAACAGTAACATTGGAGGTCTAATTGGTTCAGCAAACAGCTATATTTTTAGCGCTGCTACTAAAGAGCGCCCAACAGTATCCAAATGTTTTTCATACGTAGATGTAATTTGGTCACAAATTAATACAGGAAGAAACTTTGGCGGATTTATTGGCTTTGCTTCTGCCATCAATATTGACAATTGCTATTCTCGAAGCTCTGTCACGGTCGACAACTCAATTGCGGGCATAGATGCTTTAGAAGATGTAGGCGGGTTCATTGGGTCAGCAACAAACAAAACAACTGTTTCAAACTGTTATTGCACAGGACAAGTGATTGCTATTGGAGAGCCTCCAATAACACACATTGGAGCAATGATTGGATTAAGTGAAGGTAACACAACATTTCGTGATTCTTTTTGGGATACAGAAACAACTGGGCAAACTGAAAGTGACGGTGGTGATGGAAGAACAACTACCGAACTTAATACTATGAGTACTTTCAACAACTATGACTTTACAAATGTATGGGGCATAGACCCAAACATTAATGATGGATACCCCTATCTAATGGGTTACTATTGGAGTGTCTTACCGATAAAACTAAATTATTTTGACGCTTATAATATAAATAATCAAATCGAACTAAGATGGGAAACAGCAAGTGAGATAAACAACGACTTCTTTACAATAGAAAGAAGCATTGATGGGATAAACTTCAAACCTATAGAAATCATTAAAGGAGCTGGAAACAGCTCTAAGGTTCTCAATTACTCAACAATAGACAAAGAACCTGAAATTGGAATCAATTATTATCGCCTAAAACAAACTGATTATGATGGAAAATTCGAATACTCTTCCATCGTTAACATTACACAAAAAGGAGACCTTAATACTATTTCAATTTATCCCAATCCTAACAATGGAAACTTCACAATAAGCACTCAAAACAGTCAGGTAATTGACTATCAAATAATAGACTATTCCGGAAAAGCAATTAAAATAGGTACAATTAATTCTCTTAACTCAAACCTCAATATCAGCGACCTAAGTCCTGGTATCTATTTCCTCCTCACAACGCTTAACAACAATAATACGACCTCACGTAAAATAATTGTACAATAATTTTAATCATTCCATTCTTTTATAGGAAGAAAAAGACAGCCTAGGCTGTCTTTTTTCATACTCTAAAACACTAACAATACGTATCAATTTATATGACTAAAATCAGTAAAATCACACTCAAATCCCTTTCAATAATAATCAAAAAAAATACTACACTATCCTCGAAAACATTTCACACACAAACTTGTTTGATAGCATAGTAAAAGTACAGAATAATTTTTGTATTTTTGCTGTCTTAAATTTAACGAATAATTATAAATACTTTTTAATGGAAAAAGAACAGGACAAAGTATTAAAACAAGTAACTGAATCTGAATACAAATATGGTTTTGTTACCGATATAGAAACTGATGAAATTCCAGTAGGCTTAAATGAAGATACTGTTAGATTAATTTCAAAGAAGAAAAACGAGCCGGAATGGATGCTTGAGTTCAGATTAAAAGCTTTCCGCAAATGGAAAACTATGACAATGCCTGATTGGGCACATCTAGAAATACCTGAAATCAATTATCAGGATATTGTTTACTATTCAGCACCAAAACAAAAAGTTGTTTTAGAAAGCATGGATGATGTTGACCCTGATATTAAAGCAACTTTTGACAAATTAGGAATTCCTCTTGATGAGCAAAAAAGAATGTCTGGTGTAGCAGTTGATGCCGTTATGGATAGTGTATCAATCAAAACTACATTTCAGGAAACTCTGGCTGAAAAAGGGATTATTTTCTGCTCATTTTCAGAAGCAGTAATAAATCATCCTGATTTAGTTAAAAAATATATGGGTACGGTTGTTCCTTATGGCGACAACTATTTTGCAACTCTTAATTCTGCTGTATTTAGTGATGGCTCATTTTGTTATATTCCAAAAGGTGTTAGATGTCCAATGGAACTATCAACTTATTTCAGAATTAACGCAGTAAATACAGGCCAGTTTGAAAGAACTCTGATAATTGCTGATGAAGGTAGTTATGTAAGCTATATGGAAGGTTGTACTGCACCTCAAAGAGATGAGAATCAATTACATGCTGCAATTGTTGAAATAATTGCTCATAAAAACTCTGAAGTAAAGTATTCTACAGTACAAAACTGGTATCCAGGGAACAAAGAAGGTAAAGGTGGTATTTACAACTTTGTTACTAAAAGAGGAATTTGCAAAGGCGACAACTCAAAAATTAGTTGGGCACAAGTTGAGACTGGATCTGCTCTAACATGGAAATATCCAAGCACCATTCTAAAAGGTGATAACTCCCAATCAGAATTTTATTCAGTAGCTGTAACAAACAACTATCAACAAGCTGATACCGGATCAAAAATGATTCATTTAGGCAAGAACACTAAAAGCATTATCGTTTCAAAAGGTATATCGGCAGGAAAAAGCCAGAACTCATATCGAGGATTAGTTAAAGTTGCAAAAAATGCTGAAAATGCAAGAAACTTTTCACAATGTGACTCATTATTATTAGGAGATAAATGTGGGGCTCACACCTTTCCTTATATTGACGTAAATAATGAAAATGCAGTTGTTGAACACGAGGCTACAACGTCTAAAATTAGCGAAGACCAAATTTTCTATTGCAACCAACGAGGTATTGCAACAGAAGAAGCAATTGGGCTAATTGTTAACGGTTATGCTAAGGAAGTAATCAACAAACTACCAATGGAATTTGCTGTTGAAGCACAAAAATTATTACAAATTAGTCTTGAAGGAAGTGTTGGATAAAATATGCCAGTAAAATCATATGACATATTGAAAAGAGTTTCTGAACTTGGTATTGGACCACAAAAGATGTTGGCTGACTTGGATTCTGATCCAAATCTTGTTTACTCTTATACAAAATTTGCATTAACTGACCATAAATTTGCTTGGCGTGCAAGTTGGCTCCTCTCCCATTATTCCAAAAAAGACACTACTGTTCTACAAGAATATGTTGATGAATTTATTCAAGCTGCTAAAATAATAAAAGCAAATGGTCATCTTCGAGAAACTCTCAAGATTATTTACAATCTTAAACTTAACGAAGAACAGACAAGTGAGATATTTGATTTATGTATGACCCTGTTAGAAGACAATAAACGTCAGGCATCTGTCAGAATGATTGCTTTTAGCTTTGTATTAAGAGTATCAGAAGATTATCCAGAACTACAAAATGAAATTGAAATAATTGTAGATAATATCAAAGATTATTTATCACCGGGCATAAGTCGCTCGATGAAAGATAGAGTTAAAAAATTAAAAAAATAACTAAATAGTACTATTATGTTAGTCATAAAAAACTTACATGCAGAAATTGAAGGTAAAAAGATTTTAAATGGAATAAATCTGGAAATCAAACCAGGAGAAATTCATGCCATAATGGGACCTAACGGTTCTGGAAAATCTACTCTTTCTGCTGTCCTTGCAGGGAAAGAAGACTTTGAAGTTACAGAAGGAGAAATATATTATGAAGGCAAAAACCTTTTAGACTTAAATGCTGAAGACAGGGCTAAAGAAGGAATCTTTTTAAGTTTCCAATATCCTGTAGAGATCCCAGGAGTAAGCATGATAAACTTCATGAAAACAGCCATAAACGAGCAAAGAAAATATCGTGGTATAGACCCTATGAGTTCTGCAGAATTTCTCAAATATATGAGAGAAATGAAAGAAATGGTAGAACTTAAATCAGACCTAGCAAACAGATCTGTTAATGTTGGCTTCTCTGGTGGAGAAAAGAAAAGAAATGAAATTTTCCAAATGGCAATGTTAAAGCCAAAACTGTCTATCCTTGACGAAACCGATTCTGGTTTAGATATTGATGCTCTTAGAGTTGTTGCAAATGGTGTCAATAAACTTAAATCACCTAAAAATGCTTCAATTGTTATCACTCACTATCAAAGGCTTCTTGACTTTATTGTTCCTGATGTTGTTCACGTACTTTACGAAGGTAAAATCGTTAAAACCGCAGGAAAAGAGCTTGCCTTAGAGCTTGAAGAAAAAGGCTATAATTGGATTAAAGAAGAACTTGAAGCTTAAAACTTATTACTATGGACATTCAAAAAAGTTTTGAAAACTATATAGACATTTTTGACAAAGTTTCTCCTGAATTAAGAAAGATAGATTCAGAATCTACTTTTAAGACAAGGATTGATGCTTTAGAAAAATTCAAAAATGCAAAACTCCCCGATCATAAAAGCGAAAATTATAAATATGCTGGAATATCAGAAATATGCGAAAAGGAGTATGAATTTTCTATTGACTCCAGAGGTGCTTTGGTTGATTTAAATTCATATTTTCGTTGCGAAGTTGAAGATATGGACACTCATGTATTACTCCTTTCAAACGGGGAATATTATGAGAAAAATGAAAAAATCGAAGGCCTAGACGAAAAAATAATTATTTGTGGACTAAAAGAAGCTAAACTTAAGCATAAAGAAATTTTCGACAAATATTATAACAAGCATGCTGAAGAGTCTGACGATCCATTTGTAAATCTTAATACAATGCTCGTTAATGATGGATTGTTTATCTACATTCCTAAAAACATAAGACTTGAAAAGACTATTCAATTAGTAAATCTTACTCACGGATTTGGAAACAAAAATATATTTAAGAGAAACCTTATTATTCTTGAAGAAAATGCTGAATTAAATATGGTAATTTGCGACCATACTCTAAACAACAGTAATAACTTTGTTATTGATGTTACTGAAACGTTTGTGGGGAAAAGTGCAAATTTCAAACATCATGCATTACAAAACGAGCCAAATAAATCGGGGGTGATAAACTCCCACTTAATACGTTTGCAAGAAAACTCAAATGCCAGTTCATTGGCATTATCTCTTCACGGTGGTATAATTAGAAACAACTTTTTTGTTCAACTCGCTGGTACACATAGCGAAGTTAATTTATACGGCTTAAACCTTACTGATCGCGAACAAAGAGTTGACAACTATTCGATAATTGACCATATGGTTCCTGATTGTAATAGTAATGAACTCTTCAAAGGCATTTTAGACGAAAAAGCTAAAGGATCTTTTGCTGGGAGAATAATTGTTCGCCCTGACGCACAAAGAACTCTGGCATATCAAACAAATAAAAATTTATGCCTTACTCCTGAGGCAAAAATGCGAACAAAACCACAGCTCGAAATCTATGCTGATGACGTTAAGTGTAGCCATGGAGCAACTGTAGGTCAACTAGACGAAGATGCACTATTCTATCTTAGACAAAGAGGTATTGGAACACATGAAGCTAAATTAATGCTAATGTTTGCTTTTGCTAATGATGTATTAATGAAAATCAACATTGATCCATTGCGCAAACGTATTTCTGGCTTAATAAATTCCCGACTCCGTGGCGAATTCTCGAACTGCAGTCATTGTTTATTAAATTGTAACGGATAACAAATCAAAAAACACTTAAAATAAAGAGGCTGCAAAAAAAACTATTTTGCAGCCTCTTTTCTACTTATCAATAATACTAATTTAATTACAATATCTTCTCTAATTATTTGTTTTTAATTAAACTTTTTATTGGATGATAACTCAACATTAAATAAGAAAAATGTTGAAAAGGTAAACATAAACCAGAAACTTGTTTTATTTGTCGAAATGTATTTGTTGAATAATAAATTGAATAACCCAAATTCACTGAACACTGGTCAGAAAAGTGCCAAGCTAACTTAAAATCACATTCTTGACCAAGCCTACTGTCTAATCTCACTAAAGAATTATTATCCTCATAAGCATTAGCTAAAATCATAAAATAATGCCAATCAACAAAAAAGGAAATATTATTTTTAGTTTTATATGATATTTTAATCATATAATCCTGTAATCCTTGTTCAGGAGTTGTACTAAAATAATCTAAATACCCATAAAAACCATGGCGACGACCATAAAGGATATCAAACCTATTATCTATGCACGAGTTTGATAATTGGTTATTCCCAGAGATATAATCAAGACCGAAACCAGCTTTAAAACTCTCACCAAATTCATTCTCTATTAATAAAGATAAACAATAAGCAGAAATCCTATTCGAAGCATTTTTAATACTATGCTGATAGTAGACTGACATTCTTGCATTTAAACTTTTGTTTTTATATTTTACATTGAATCCATGAGTTCCACGATAACACATTATCGAACTTGTATCAGATATTGCATTCCCAGTAATCACTGAAATAAACGAATATAAAACTTTCCCATATTTAATTTGATAATGAGCAAAATCGAATAGCTTATTCTTTCTCGATGGATATAATCGTGATTTTTTTTCAGAATTATTACATGATAAGCCAATATGAATTCTATGCAAATCTGTTTTATACTCAAACAAAAATGCATCATATGTTAATTGATAATCATTCCAGCCTCTGGAGGATAGAATTCTTTGATCATCATATGACAAAATCTGTCTACCAATTTTCATCAAAAATAAACTCTTACATTTGTACTTTACCCATGCTTGATAAACACTAAGACTTTCTGTATTTCCAAAATTCCCACTTGCCGTAAATTTATTATCATCACCCCAAAGTCTTACATCCTGTATTGACAAATAAGACTCAAAATTATTTAATGAGTATCCCAAATTTAAACGAATACGCTGTGAAGTATAAAAATAATAAGAGTCTTCTTTTAATCTTAATGATTTATACCCACCATCAATTATACTCAAAGTACGAAATTCGGGGTAAATACTAATACTATCATCTTGAGCAAGAGTCACAAGAACATTTGAAAAATAAAAGCACAATACTATTATCGTTTTTACTTTCATTATTTCAAACTAAAAGCATTTATCATATTTGTAATATCTGCTATATAAGTTAATAATAGAGACAATGAAAATGATATTATAGGAGCAACTATCCACATAATAAAAAACTTATTAACTTCGGTTTTCTTAAAAATATTCTTCGCTCCCATTTTTGCTACGCCAATTCCTAAAATTGCTGCAACATTTAACTGAACCAAAGATGTTGGGATTCCTTTAATCATAGATGCTGTCAATAATAATGATGCAGAAATAAAAGCAATTATTACGGCTTCTATTCTTCCAAATAAAAACAACTCTTTCCCTGTATTCTTAACAACTTTATGACCAAAAAGAGAACTTCCAATTCCAAAACATGGAGCAACAATCAAAGTTGCCATCATTAATATATGTACATAATTATGCTCTTGAATATCAAGAACATTAAATGACAGACTTGCTATAGGCCCCACAGCGTTAGCAACATTATTAGTCCCAATAGAAAAAGCAACATATAAAGACATAACAATTAACAAACCTTTGAGAATATAACTATCATTAACTTTTTTGGATATCGTATATCCCTTCTTACGCAAAGGCTTATAAATATATTTCCCAACCAAAAAAGCCAAAATGAAAGAAATTATAGGCATAATAAACCATGTTGGTAATATTTCCCACAAAAATTTGTGACTATTAAAAGATTCGAAATACAAAGCTGGAGCAATAACTGCCAAAACAGTCGCCTGACTTGTTGATTGAGGTATTCCAAGCAAATTCGCTATCAATAAAGACATCGATACAGAAAATAAAATGATGGAAACAATTGTAAAAGTCATCAATTCTGGGTTCAACAACCCTTTACCTACTGTTTTTGCTGTTTCTTTACCACCTATCAACGCACCAGCAAAAACTGCAATTCCAAATAATCCTGGTATTAACCCCTTCTTTAACACATTTGCACCATAAGCTGCTGAAAAAGCAGGAGCTGTTCCACTTCCTCCCATAGTTATTGCTAAAAACATTGCAATAATAAATGGTATCAATAATAAAGTTAACATAGTAAATAGTTTTATTTTTTTTACAAAACTATTTACATTTACAATCTTAATTCAACCGTTTTAAACGTATTTAAAAAAATAAGTATTTAAGCGTATGAATGTATTTGAGCGTATTCTTTGCGAATGATCTAAATCTTAAAATATCCATTTTTGATAGCATACACAACCAACTCAGCTGTATTTCTTGAACTTGTTTTTAGCAAGATATTTTCACGATGCTTATCCACCGTTCGTTTACTTATAAATAAACATTTAGAAATTTCCTGATTTGATAAGCCTTGACAAATATTTAGCAATACTTCTTGTTCTCGTTTTGTTAATGCACAATTAAACGGTTCTTTAATTCCCTTATTCAAACTACGAATAATTGAAGACAAAATTTCAGGTGAAAAATAATTCTTATCATCTACCACATCAAGAATAGCTTTTTGAACATCCTTAAATTGAGAGTTTTTAAGTAAAAAACCTTTTGCCCCAGCTTCAATCATCTCAGAATAAAAACTTTCTTCAGAATGCATTGATAGTGCAATAATCTTTATTTCAGGATACTTTAATAAAACTCTTCTAGTTGCCTCAGCGCCATTCATCTCTGGCATTTCGATATCCATCAATACAACATCCGGAATGAAACTTTCTAAATTATTCAAAAAATCTCCTCCATTTGATGCTTCTCTAACTTCTTGGACAGATTCACATGTATCTAATAAAATTTTTAATCCTTCACGAAAAAGCGAATGATCATCAACTATATATATATTTAATTTTTCATTCATAAGGGTAATTTTATATATGCAGAAAACCCACGATTAGGTGAACTAACTAATTCGATAGAACCTTGTAAGGCTTTTACTCTAGAACGCATATTTGTTAAACCCATACCAATATTCTCTTTTTCATTAATATTAAACCCGACACCATCATCTTCATAAGTGAAATCAATTTTAGTATCAGTTGAAATTATCGAAATTAAAATTTTATTTGCGTATGCATATTTTACAGAATTATTTAACAATTCACAACATATACGAAATAAAATTACATCTGTATTATGGGCATTAGTATTTTTTTCATAAGTTATATTTGTAATAACTTCTATTTCATCAGACACTCTTAAATTTCTAATAAAAGTTTCAATCGCAGTTTTTAAGCCAAATCGTTCTAATACATGTGGAGTTAAATTATTTGATATTTCTTTAGTTGTAACAATTGCATAATCCACATTATTCTCAACATTATCTAATAATTTTGAACTTTGAATAGACAAGCCTTTACGATCTACCGCAGATATAATCATTTTAGTTGAAGACAAAACTGGTCCTAAACCGTCATGCAACTCTTTTGAAAAAGTCAAACGTTCCTTTTCTTCTGTAGATATAATTGCTGACAATAGTCGAGCTTCATTCACTTTCTGCAAGTTCTGAACTCTATTAAGCACTTCAAAAATTTTCCTAATATAAATTGATGATATTAACATGGCCAAAGATATAACTACTGCAATCCACGCATTAAGCACAATTAATCTACCAGGAGTCAATTCTTGAAAAACATATACCAATTCTGTCAATCTACGTAAAGCCATTAATAAAAATCCAAAAGAAATACTTACCCATGCTATTTTAAACTTAGTCTTAGGAATTAAACTAATCGTAATAACGAATGCCAAAAATTGAAAAAAAACTGCCACAGATAATGCTATTTTTAGTTCCATTCTACAAAATTACTATGATTTAGATGCAAATCATACGTTTTTATGCGTATTTTACAATCAAAAAGAAAAGTTTTAATATTTTACTTATAACGACAAATCAAACAGGATAAAGATTATTCTACAAATTGTTTTATTACAAATAACACCTATAATTTAGAATGATAATTATCTATTTTTGCTTTGTTCTTATTTAGAATAGTTTTAAATTTGCACTCAAATGGTTGCAGAACACAAAATATTGCTTAATCACAGTTACACAATCTCTAAGCTAACAGGGCGATGGGGATTGCGTAGACGCATACATAGTCTTGGTATTGAGCCATATACCAATCTTAAATTTCTAAAAAAATGCAGGAATGAAAGGTATCTTTTTCAAATTGAAGGTTCAAAAAAGAAAAAACACATACCTATATCATTTCTAAGATTTATCGAATTAGTTGACACAGAAGCACCTGATGCACATATTAAAATAAAAGAATCAATCTCTAACATTTCTGTTAATTTATTCAGGAGTAATAGTAATAATTGCATTAACCTTTTTAATTCCAAAGAAACTCTTAATTTTAATGGCTATAAGTTTGATGTAAATCGCCTACCAGTAGTACAAACTATATATGGTGATGATTACGAACATAAAAAACTCCGTAATTCTATACTAACAGATTTTCCTGACATTTTTGTTGGGATTATTGATGCAAACAATCTTGAATCAGAGCTATTTCTCGTAACCCAGTTTATGGATATGGATGCTAAAATTGTTTTAGCATTATTAAACTATGATCCAAATGCAACTGGTAAAGACAAATTAGACATTGATTTACTTAGTAAACTAACTGGAATTCCAATTATACCATACTACGATGGTGATGACGACAAAAATCTGGCATATAAAGAAAAAATACTCCAGACCATAATTAAGACTCATAAAAACGTAGAGCCTTATGTTCGTCATGTTCATGTTAACTATGGACGTGTTATTGAAACATCATTATCGAGACTTAAAAGACATGTTAAAAGAAAAAAAGGTCATGATTTAGCCATTTCGCCACGATACTTAGCATTAAATTTATTAGAAAAAGATCCACTTGTCGAAAAACTTCATGATCCAGAATCAAAATTACAAAAACATAAAAATCATATTAGTAAAGAAATCAAAAAGTTAGAATCTCTTTTTGATGAACATATTTTCAACATACTAAAAAATGCAAGAAAAGCATATGTCGATGGTGCTATAACGGAGATTTCAGGAGCAAAACCTAAAGATAAAACCAGTAGAAAAATTGATAAAGTCTTAACGCATAGAATTTGGGGAATCCCAATTTTCCTTGCATTTATGACACTAACTTTCTATTCAACATTTGAACTGGGTAAATACCCAATGGCATGGCTTGAAGTAGGTGTTGAATGGCTCACCAATTTTCTGGATGCAAAAATGGCTAATGGATTTTGGAAAGATTTAGTCCTTAACGGTGCTATTGATGGTGTTGGAGGTGTATTAGTTTTCTTACCAAATATATTTATTCTCTTCTTTTTTATTGGGATATTGGAAACCACTGGTTATATGTCGCGTGCAGCCTTCCTGATGGATAAATACATGCACCATATTGGCTTACACGGAAAGTCGTTTATCCCAATGATCATGGGATTTGGATGTACCGTTCCAGCTATTATGAGCACTAGAATTCTTGAAAATCGACGTGACAGGATACTAACAATGATGATAGTTCCTTTTATGTCTTGTTCAGCAAGATTACCTGTATATATCTTAATGATATCTGCTTTCTTTCCTGAACATCCAGTTCTAATGCTTTTTGGAATTTACGGATTTGGAATTCTGATGGCACTAATAATTTCGCGTTTTTTCAGTAAAACGATCCTTAAGCAGAAAGAAGCACCATATATCATGGAACTTCTACCATATAGAAAACCAAGAATAAAATTACTTTTCACCTACACATGGGAAAGAGGAAAAGAATATCTTAAAAAAATCGGTGGGATAATTCTAATTGGATCTGTTATTATTTGGCTTCTTGGATATTTTCCCAAAAATACAACTTACACAAAAGATTACGACACTTTAATACAGAATGCTCAAACAGATACAGAACGTAATCTCTACCAATTACAAAAGACTAGTGAGCATCACGAAAACTCATATATCGGTCAGATAGGTAAATTTATTGAGCCCGCTATGGAGCCACTTGGCTTTGACTGGAAAATGAGTGTTAGTATCATTGCAGGTGTTGCAGGTAAAGAAATTACAGTAAGTACCATGGGGGTTCTATATCAAGCAGATGAAGAATCGGATACTGGAAGTTTGCAAGATAAACTAAAAGCAGAGACATACACTTCCGGGGAAAAGAAAGGAGAAAAAGTATTTGACAGAGTAGTGGCACTAGCCTTTATTATGTTTGTACTTATTTATTTTCCTTGTATCGGAGTAATTTCTGCTATCTGGAAAGAATCAAAACGTGCAAAATGGGCAATATTCTCAGCCGTCTATACTACAGGAATAGCCTGGATTGTTGCTTTTGCTGTTTATCAGATTGGAAAAATCCTGGTCTAAAATAGTCTAAATTATAAAGGTAGAATAAAACTGAATCTACTTCCTCTTGTACTATTATTTTGAAAAAATATCTCTCCTCCCATCTTTTCTAAAAAATCTTTGCAAAGAATTAAGCCTAAGCCTGTTCCCTTTTCATGACTAGTACCCAAAGTTGACATATCATCAGAAACGACAAATAATTTTTCAATTCTCTCAGGGCTTATTCCGACTCCTGTATCTGCAACAATAAATTCTACGTAATTCTTCTCATTTATAATTTTATTCTTAATTACAATTTCAATAAACCCATTCTTATCTGTGAACTTTATTCCATTTGAAATAAGATTCCTTAAAATTGTATTTAACATATTTTTGTCTGAAGTAATGTATTTTACTCCTTGAATATTTATATTTATTTCTATTTGCTTCTGAGATGCAAGTTGACTGAAAAGCTCAACATTACTTGAAACCAATTCTTTAACATTAATTTTATCAGGCTTATACTCAATTTTATCAATTTGAATACGTGACCAAATCAATAAATTTTCAAGTAAACTATACATGTTCTTTGCACTATTATAAAGAACATTTATCATTTCTCGTCTCTTATTTTCAAGAAAAGATTCATAATCATTATCTAGAATTTCTAATAAACCTAGAACTGAACTTAATGGGCTCTTTAAATCGTGAGCTATGATAGAAAAAAATTTATCCTTTGTTTTATTGCTTTCGTTTAGCTCTTTTGTTCTATTTTTAACTTGAAATTCAAGATCGACTTTAACTGTTTGCTCTTTATTTAATAACTCTGCTTGAATCTGTTCCTTTTCATTATGAACAATTCTAACTTTATAAGCTAATGCTAAAGAAAATATTAAAATTTCAAACATTGACCCAAACAAAAAGCCATATCTTGTAATAAATATATTGGGTAAAACATTAAGAGTTAAAGCTGTCAAAAGTATTAATCCAATAATATATATACTCATGGCAAGTACATAATAACTAGACAATTTAGTTTTCTTTATTAAAGCAAATATGCCTATAAATAACAAAAAAGTCATTGTAGGAAAAACATAAATAAGCATCCAATTATAAAATGACAAATCAAATAGTATTAATATGCATAAAACTATATACCCTCCTACTATTATAAATAATAAATAATATAACCATTTACTAAGATTCTTTACATTTAAAAACTCTAAAGTAAACAACGTAATAAATACTCCAATTAAAGGACTTGAGACGTGTAACTTATAATATAGTTCTGTAGAAATATTAAAATATTGAGAATATCCACTGTAAAGTATTGCGAATACTATTAAAGAAATAACATTAAAAAAATAATACAGATATACTCTTTCTTTTAGAAAAATTAAAAAGAATAGACTAAAAAGTAAAATTGTTACTGCTACCCCCCAATACCCCCAATAAACCATTGTTTTTAATTGTTCAGTATAAGCATATTTACCCTCATTTATCAAACATATTTCAATAGCACCAATAAACTCAGAGTTAACTTCAATATAAATAGTTTTTGTTTCATATGGTTCAATTAACACTTTTGTAAATGGTAGACGACTGATAAAGCTTCTGTTTTTTACTGGAATAGACAGTCCATTTACATCTATATCCCATAATGTATCATTTAGGGTATAGAAATTTACTACTTCGACAAATGCCTCATTTATTCCGACAAGTTTTTCTATTCGTTGAGGCGATGTATTTCTGAGTCTTAAAACAAACCAATAAGTTGGTCTTGAGTCAATAATATTATATCTAGAACTTACAGTTTCATATTCTTTAATTTTGGCAACCTTCTCAATATCGTATTCTCTTTTAGAGTCGACGATTAAACCAAGTTCAAAATCAGAATTGTCATTCAAATTTACACCTATATCAATATCATGATTATGGTTGGCATAAATTGATGAAATTAAACTTAAAATTACAGTTAATAAACTTAATATGTATTTCTTCATAAAAACAATGCGCACTTATATAAAGTTAGCAAAATATAAAAATACAAAATAATAATCAATATTATAAATAATTCTAAATCATATTTTTGGACATCAAATCTTTAATATGTTAATTCTTCTATTTCTCTTTGCAATTTTGGGTACTCCAAGAGTAAATCATGCCTTTTTGCAAGTTCAAAATCTTTAAATTCAAATCCAGGAGACACAGTACAACTTACAAGAGAAAACCCCTTTGATTTTTTGATTTTTGCAGCAAACCATAAATTTCGTTTTACAACTACCTGTAGACACTCTCCTTTATCCAGACTATTACCAAGTACCTCAACTTTTAGATCGCCATTTTCATCAATAATAAAAATTTCTAAAGATTCACCTTGATGAAAAAACCATAATTCATCAGATTTTACTCGGTGAAAATGTGATTTATCATCATCAGTAAGCATATAGTATATTGCAGTAGAAGAACTTCTCTTCTCGCCTTTATCAAATCTCACAGTTCTATTATCACGATATGTTTCTTTGTAAAATCCTCCTTCAGGATGTTTTTGTAAGTTTAGGTGTTTTATTATTTGATTTGCATTCATTAAAAAGTATTTTTTGTTTTGTAAAAATATTCAATAATATACTTCTTTTACATTTTTTCTAAAGAAATTTTAATATTCCCACATTCACCCAATGCATCAGAATGTAAAGCAAATTATAACGCAATTAATACACTATTAACTTTCGATATTTATTAATCCCACTACTTTCAACTTCAACCACATACTCACCTGAAGACAATGAACTAATATCATAAACATTTTTTTCTACATCAGCAAATCTCAAAACCAACCTCCCTTTATTATCATATATCAATACTTTACCAACTTTATCTTTACTTTTAAGTTCAAAATATCTAGCTGTTGGATTTGGGAAAATAATAAGTCCCTCTTGATTTCCTACCTCAGAAACATTAACATTTAGGTTTTCGACCTCAACTATATTAGACCGCACGTAATCTTGATTCTTAGTAGGGTTACAAGAATATGGTAGCACTGCTCTTAATCTATAATACCAATATAATTCTTCAGAAGCATTTGTAATTATATAAGAAGTCTCTGTTGCTGATACGGTTTCAACAACCTCCATTTCATCAGGAGAAGTTCCTCTAAGAATTTCTATTTCTGAATATTGAGCACCTTCATATAAATCCCAACTAAGTTTCCATATATCATCAGGCATTAAAATAGATTGTAAAAAAAATGTTTTATGAAAATCACTTTTGTTTGAATTATATCCACATATATCTTTAGTTGAAATTTTATAATAATAAGATTCTATATCAGGATAAGACATAGAATCAATATAATAATTTTCAGCATCATAACCAACAGAATCAATCAAAGTATATTGACTATCATATTCACCAAATTCATCGGTGCGATAAATATTGTAATAGTCTATACTCTCAGTAATTGGATCTTCCCAAACAATCTCATTATAATTAGTATTATATGCTTCAACTTTGCAAATCTGAACATCTGGCACATAACTATTATAGTAACTTTCATTAGAAAGTGTTACAAAATAACATGATGCATTATTTGGGTTAGTCTCATTATCTGCAATATTACTATATATATTATGCAAGTCATAAAAAATAAAATTTTCACCACAGTCAGATTCCTCAAAAAAAGTTATAGTTACACGTGTCAAAGCCCCCACATCTGATTGTTCTGAATCATATATTTGGACAGACCAACCCGATGTCAAAGCATTATATCCATAGATTTTATCCCAAGAGCCAACAGAAGCATAAGTTCCTGACAAAGGTGTTGGGAGATCTGCGACACAAGCTGTATATTCTGAGTTTCCAGACACCATTATTGAACCGTCTAAACTTGAATGTGTAGAAAAACAAAATTCTTCAATATTGTTTCCACTATTTACATATCCAATCTGTGATGGATCTCCACATCCTAATGCTGAAAAAGGGATACCTGTACTATTAAATCCAGTATCAGAATTCCAATCAGATATACAAGGTAATAGTTCTACAACTCCAGATAAACCTGGCCATGTATTTTGACATCCAGGAGCTTTTAAATAAAAACCTAAATCTGAAACAAAAGTATGATCAGCCCAAAAGCAAACCTCAATATAAGTGTTTTCATCAACAATTAAATCAGGAAAATCTTCAATTGAATTTGGAGTTTCCTGAGTAAATCCTATTAAATGTAAACAAATAAATAAAAATAAAAGTGTGTAAGTTTTAAAATTCATAATACAAGTTATTGATGTATGACTCTAGACATCATTAAACCTGAATACGTTGTACAACGTAATTATTTTTGTACTTTTTTTATTAAAACAAGCACCCTTTATATCACAACTCACAATTACTTTAATCATTTTCACTCAAATAATTCAAATTCGTTCTAACTTCATTTTTATGAGTAATATCCGCACCTTTTAACAAGAAAATATTCGCAGTCCAGTAAACAAGTGCAAACAACATTATTTTTGTCATAGATAAAGAAACTTTTAAAAACAAAACAGCTATAACAAAAAAAATCTGGAGATTGCACTCCAGATTTTTTCACATTTTTGCATAGTCATAAATCCTCCTCTTACTACTATTCTTTTATAATCTTTCGTGTAATCACACCTTTATTTGTATAAATATTCAATATATATATTCCCTGGCTTAAGTCTTTTAAATCGACATCTACATTTACTTCATTTGAAATATCTTCTTGATACAAAACTTTTCCTGACACATTTATAATAGAAACAGATGAAATTATTTCATCTGTAACACTAATTGATATCAAATCAGAAGCTGGATTTGGAAAAACATCAACATTTATATCTTTTGAAAAACTAGATATTGAATTGCCAGTAATATCAATTTTTCCAAAAAATGGATCGATTGAATACTCTGAAACTAATTCGAACGTACCCACTTGTACTGTTTTTGAATATTGTCCACAAGTGTATACTTTATCTGTGTCAGCAAAAACTCCATTAAGGCTAATTGACCCGCCAACAAAATCGAAGTAAGCATCTATCGATTTTCCCCAATTTAAGTCTCCATTTGTTGAATACGAAAAAACATAAGCATTCTTTAGGTACATAGCCATTCCACCAGCCTGTGTGCCAATCATTTCAAAATCGTCTGTTGTAATATTATTCATATACTCTCCAACTAAATAAATATTACCTTCTGAATATGACATTGACAAAGGATAAGGACGTAATTCTGCAGTTGTAGTAATTTCTTTTACCCAGTTAAATTCGCCAGTTTTAGAAAAGCTTGCAATAAATGCATTATCATCATCTAGATTTAAAGTTACAGATTCACTAAAAGTAAAATCATCGTGATAGTAACCTGCCATATAGATGGAATTGTCATCAACTACAATATGAGGCCCTTGTTTTTCTTCAACACCTACAGTAATATGTCCTGTTTCAAAAACTTTTGCCCAATCGAATACTCCGTTAGTTGGATCCATTTGTGCAAGGAATACATTTGTAACTCCTTCACAATCTAATATATCCGTTCCAAAATCAGCATCTCTACTAGATAGAAACCCTGTAATATATAATTTTTCACCATCATATGCTATTCCTGTTGGATTATCCCAGCTCAACCCACCTGCTCTTGTTGCCCAATCAACATCGCCATTACTTAAATATTTAACAATAGCTATTTCATCATTCCAATTCGGACTCGTTGCAATTAGTTGGATATCATCAAAAGATGCATCATCTGTAAATCCAGTTGCCAGATAATAATCTTGTCCATCACAAGCTATATCGTAAGCTTGATCGTTGTGTGTTCCTCCAGCAGATTTTGCCCAAACAATATCACCATTAGAATCAAATTTTGTAATAAATACATCAAACATTCCTAAAGAAGTTAACTCTATACCAGACACTGAAATTGTATTACTAAAAAAACCTGTAATAATTATATTCCCAGCATCGTCGGTGGTTATTCCTCTTAATTCATTAATGGTATCATCACTTTCTAAGAGTTTCACAGCCCAAATAACTTCTCCATTAGAATTATATTTTACTAAAAAATCAAATTTCTCTTTAGTCGATGTTAGCTCTACTGAACCAAATGTAATTTCATTTGTAGTTTCTCCAATTACATATACATTTCCTAGATTATCTACACATACCTCATTAGAGTTATCGGTTTCATCGCTCACACCCGTTTCAACCCATTCCCATGCTTGGGAAAATGATAAGACTGCAATTAGCAACATTGGAATTATTAGTAATATTCTTTTATTCATATTATAAAGTTTAAATAATTATTTAAGTAAAGATAAATTAAACTAATTTATTATTATCATCTAGTTTGAATATGATAGTTCAAAACTTGAAAGTGACAAGAAATTCACTGTATTTGATTTTAAAATATTTTTTCTTACAATTCCTCCAATACCTGCACCAATCTTGCTTTTTTTCGTTGAGATACAGGAATTTCTCTTCCATTTTTTAAGATTAGAAAACCTCCATCTGACTTATCAAGTTTTTTTACAAAATTTAAATTAACCAAATAAGAAGTATGTGGACGGAAAAAATTATATTGAGATAATAGTTCTTCATATTCTTTCATTCCTTTTGAAACAATTATTTCTTCAGAATTTGAAAAGAAAAATGAAGTGTAAGAGTTATCACTTTTGCAATAAACAATATCATTTACATCAACAATGTTAAACTCTCCTGCAGTTTTTAGTACTAACTTCTTTGATTGAGTGGTTTTATCGTAATGATCGAAGAAATTCTTTAATTGATTCTCCAGATTGCTTTTTTCTCTCAAACTGATAGCTTTCTCAAGAGCAGAAATTAATTCGTCTTTATCGAATGGTTTTAAAATATAATCCAAAGCAGAAAACTTAATTGCCTTTATTGCAAAATCATTAAATGCTGTAGAAAAAATTAAAGAAAAGTTATATGGTTTTACATTTTGCAAAACATCAAATCCAGTACCATCTCCTAAATCTATATCTAATATTACTACGTCAACGCTAGTGTTCTTTAATAATTCAATCCCCCTTTTAGCAGTGTCAGCCTCATAAATTCTTGTAATTTCCTGAAAATGTCCAAAAATTATTGTTTTATATTGTTCGCGGATATTTTTATCGTCATCTATTAATGCTATCTTCATATTTCTAAATTATTGGCAAACCCACTACAACTTCTGTGCCTGTATCTGTTTCATTTCGTTGAATCTTAACAGGCTTTTGCCATTTTTGTTTTAATATTTCTTTTCTCTCTTGTAAAATACTCGTTGCCATAGACTTATGATCAGAGCTTTTATTTTCATTTTCTTTAATCCCAGGACCATTATCAGTAACTATAAACTCAATCATTTCGTCTTTCTGTAATACAACCAGTTTAATCAAACCATTATCTACCTTACTTACACCATGAACTATTGCATTTTCCAAAAATGGTTGTACCATCATTGGAGGTATTTCAATCGAATCAGATTCTAATCCATCTTCTACTGATATTTCAAAATCAAATGAATCATTAAGCATAAGTTTTTCTAAATGTAAATAATTAGTTAATAAGATTAACTCATCTTCAAGCAAAATTGTCTCCTCTGCAGAGGATTGAAGAACCATTCTAGTTAATTTTGAAAATTTTGCAAGATAATATGAAGCTTTATCGGTGTCAGATCTTGTTATATACGATTGAATAGACGTTAAAACATTAAACAAGAAATGTGGGTTCATCTGATTTTGCAGCAATTGCTGTTTCAAATGCATATTCTTATTCTGCATTTCTAATTTTCGTTGCTTAACCCTCATATACAAAAATGCAATTATTAATATTAAAATAAGAACAATGGCAATTACAATCCAAATTATTCTGGTAATACGTTGTTCCTGTATCTCTTTCTCTATCTTTAAAGTATCTATTTCATATTGCTTTTCTGCAGTTTGAAATTTAATTTCTAGCTTTGATATCTCATTTTGTTTATCAATATTAATCAATGAATCTTTTAAATACTCATAATGACGATATTCATAGGCACTTTTCTCAAAATGACTTGATTCCAAATATGCTTCAGATAATATTTCTGAAATCTCCATAAGAGTACGAGTATGCTGCTCTGAATCTAATAAGGATTTTGATTCTTCCAGTAGTTCTACAGCAACTTCGTATTTCTCTGAATCCATTTCTAAGGAAGCCAAATACATAAGTACCTTACTGAGCCACAGCCTATTATCCATAGAACGAAATATCACAATCGCCTCTACAAATTTGGTTCTTGAATCTTCAACATCACCAAGAGAGTGTAAAACCTGCGCAACATTACTGGCACAAATTCCCTCATTTATTTTATCTCCAATTTTTCTATAAAAATCTTCTGCTTTAGAATAATATACTAAAGCCGAATCAAGATTATAAACACACTCCTCATAAAAAACACCATAATTATTAAGAGCTGAAGCTATTAGTGAAGAATCATTTAGCTCCTTTTTTATTTCGTAAGATCTAGAAAGATTCTGATAAGCCTGATCAACATTTCCAAGTTCTTGATGTACTATTGCAATATTATTGTAAACAACAGACTGGCTTCGTAAATTCCCAGCTTCTCTAAATGTATTTAATGACTGTTGATAGTTACTCAATGCTACAACATAATCCCCTCTGATTTCGTTTACAACTCCAATATTAGATAATAGCTCTGCCTTTTTATCAAAATCTTGTAATTTATCTGCTTCGTTTAGAGCTAATTCAAAAAAATCTTGTGAAAATTCTAATATATCTTTAGAATAGAATAGTATTGCGATATCAGTATACTTATTTAATGCATCAACACCTGAATACTCTAACCTAACTGATTGAATTAATAATTCTTTTAATGGTTTAAATTGTTTTATTGAATCATTGCTTGTATTATTAACAAGATCAACTAATTCATCTGTCTGGGAAAATACAGATAAACTTAAAAAGAAAAATATTATAAAACTTTTAAACTTCAAACTAATTATTAATATTGATTACAAATATAGCTAATTCGATTCAAGAAATTTAATCAATATTATTAAATAATTCTTTACATAATATATCTAACTGATTCTGAACATCCTCACCTTTTGCACCTAAATCATAAATATTTTCTAATTCATTAGTTTTATCAAAAAATGAAACTGGTATTGGAATTTTTTCTAAATGGCTTTTCAAGACTTTAGTTGAATTAAACATCTTTTGATACAAAAAGGAAGCAATTGATGAATTTAAAAATGCAGATAATGCTTTTGCGGAAATATTACTGTCTTGAATAATAAAAAAGTTTATACTGTTTAGAACTAAGCTTCCATCAATATCATAAAGAGTTCGTAACGAATTTGAAATAAAGCTATAACAAATTTTTGGAGATCTATATTTTCGTAATGGGGCAACTTGCTGTAAGTTCTCAGGAGAATAATCTATATGATATTTGGCAGGTAAAAATCTAAATTTTTGAAGTTCTTTACCAGTATAAATATTTTCTTCACCAGCCTTTTTCCTCTTCCCTTTTATCAGCAAATGACTGCTATTATTACCAGTTACAATTCCCAATCCGAATTCGCATTTTCTTGATAAAGTAAATGTTTCTGCCTTAAAAACATCTTCCAGAATTTTAATTTCTGTTTCATCATAAACATAAGGAGGAATATTACCATTTAATTTTATAAGTTCATTAGGCACATGTATTTCTTTATTATCAATTTTATAAAAACAAGCCTTCTTTCCTTTTGTAACTTCTAATCTGATAATATTAGACATTACCCCTTTAAATGCTTTACCAAAAAACTGGATTTTCAACCTATAATTTTTTGAGAAAATATAATTTCGAATATTATGGTGAGTTGATACATATAAAATTGATTCAGGTAAAATAAAAATCAATCGTTTATTCTTTCTTAAACGCTTTAATGAGTTAAAAAGGACAATACTAAATGTTTCGCTTGTAGATAAATCAGGATACTCAATTTGCAAAGCTGCCTTATCTGATTGAGACAATTTAGCTCCATAAGGAGGATTTGTAATAATTACATCAAATTGAGATTTTGAAAAACTGTCTTTAACCAATGCACTTGCAGAACTAACATTTATTAGATCGTTTACATTATTAAAATATAACACAAAATTGATCATCGCAATATTTAATGCTAATTGATCAACATCTTGCAAGAATATTTTACGTGGATTATGAGAATTACTAATAACAGAAAGAACGATACTTCCTGTACCTGCACAAGGATCAAAAACTCTTAAATCTTCATCAACAGACAAATCTTGAACAATCGCTTGAGGTGTAAAATATGCTCCTGCTTGAGAACGATCGGCAACTGTTCGCAATGATTCATAAATTCTACCCAGAAAATCTTTTTCATCATTCGGAACTTCAAAAACAGGAAAAGCTTTAAATAACTTTATTTCAAAATCAGACAGACTATTTTTCCACTTATTAAGAAAAGCTGTTAGTGTTTTACTCTCAGAAGAAATTTTAATATTTTCCCTCCCTAGTTTATAGCTAACCAAGCCTTTTTGCTCAAGAGAAATCAAAGAAATTGCAAACATTATTTGATTAAGTTCATAATCATTCTCAATCATAAAAGATAAAATACTCTTTATTAGAAACTTCCCTGAGTTACTATTATAAAGTGCAGAATATAATTGATGTGAGTCATCCGAATTTCTGTTTACCCTAGATTTCAATTTACCATACTTAGATTTAACATCAAACATAATGCTATTATACTGTTCCAAACTAAAGAATTCATCTTTGGCTAAATATGGTATAACACCTGTTTTTACCCAATTCCTAATTGTAGCTTCAGTTACATTCAGGTCATTCTTTATGTCATTATAATTTTTCAAGAAGTACGAATTGTCTATACAAAATTAATTTAAAATATCATTTAAAATAAAAAAGCAGGATAAACTTTTACCCTGCTCAATTTTAAGTTATGATTATTTTACAAATCTTCAGCTTTAACACGCCCAAAGCGCAATGCTTTTAGCATCCACATTGGAAGTGGTTTCTTAGGGTCACGTTTTCTCATATTTAAGTTCATTCCTAAGGATTTAATTAATGGGATTTTATGAGTTTCTACAAATTCGAGAAGTGTACCGTCAGGATCTTCGATATAAGTAAAATGTCCTGCAGCTTCCCCCATATCAAATGAATTCACATCATTATGTTTTACAGAGCTATCTACCGTAAATTTATATCCGTGACTTTCACAATGTTTCTCAAATGCTTGCATATTACTAACATCATAACAAACTTGAATAAATCCAGGATCTCCCCAATAACGACCTTCGTAGATTTTTCTAGGTTCTCTTTCAAGAGCCTGAACAAGTTCGATATAGGATTGCCCAAACATTGGTGCAAAACCACCATTTCGTGGTTCAGAATGGGTCAATAATACACGTCTAAATTTCTGATCTCCACTATTTAAAGGAGCTAAATCTGAGAAAACACCTGTCTTATCAGCAATAACTTTGTCATATCCTAAGATATCACGATAAACAGAAAGAGATTTATCTATATCACTAACACCAATAATAGCACCTACAGGACCTCCAGATGAGCGTTTCTCGTCACGCATTACATATTTATCGTGAACTATTTGGAAAATATTACCAAACGGATCTTTAATAAAGAATGTATGACAATTATCTATTGATTTTTGAAGATCTCCTAATATCTCAATTTTAGGATTTGCTTTAAACTCTTCGTAAGTAAGATTTACATTACGACTTTTAATTTTAGCTGCAAAAACGCCAAAATCGCCAAGATGTATATCAAAATCTATAGTCTTTGGTTTACGGTTTGAGTATTGCCATATTTCAAAACCTCCTCCACCTTGCATATTAATTGCAATACATGCATGACGTTTTTGTGCCTGATTACCAGTATAAGGCAACATTAGTTCAGCAACAGTGTCGTCTTCAAGTATCCTTACATCCATATTAAAAACATCGATATAATATTTCCAAGCTTCTTCAAAGTTTTCTACACCGATACCTATTTGCTGTATTCCGCTAATTACAAAATCACTCATATTACATTGGTTTTATTTTTCTTACAATTTTTCTTGACCATGAAGGGAAAAATCTTTTAATATAAACCATCAATAGTTCCTTCTTCCCTACTAAAACTTCTGGTTTTTGTTTTTTTATTGCTTTTACAATTTTCTTTGCTGCCTGATCTGTTGTTACACCACCAGCTTGTCCTGCATCCATTTTCGAATGTTGTTTCCCATCCTTTTCAAGGGCATAGAAAGATATGTTAGTTTGGACTCTGCCTGGACAAACAATTACAACCCTAATATTTTGATCATAATATTCTGCATGAAGAGTTTCAAAAAAACCATACAAAGCATGTTTTGATGAACTATATGCCGATCTCAAAGGAAAGCCAAATCTACCAGAAATACTTGTGGTAACAGCAATTGTAGCGCCCCCCTGTTCAATCATTTTTGGCAACAATAGTTTTGTTATCTTTACTGGAGCAAAAAAGTTTACATCCATAATTTTCTGATCTACAGAAAAGAAAGTATCACCTGCTTTTGCTCTCTGACTTATTCCTGCATTATTATAAAGGATGTCTATTCTTCCAAAAAAAGCAAGAGCTTTTTCTACTAAATTTTCTAATCCATCAATATCAGAAAGATCATAGGGTAAGATTTCGCATTTTCCACCAAGTTCAATACACCTTGCTTTTACCTCTAGCAAGATATCTTCTTCTAAAGCAGTTAAAACTAAATTTGCACCCTCTTTTGCAAACTGATAAGCACAAGCTTCGCCAATTCCAGATGATGCGCCAGTGATCCAGATGATTTTGTTTGAAATTTGTATCATAGATTGCTTATAACTAGTTTATTGCATAGCGCAAATAGCATGGCGCATGGAGCACATAAGTATTGAATTGAAATTTTCTTTTTTTTATTCATTTTCGATTCTCTATTTCAATATCGATTTCCTAAAGTTTGCGATTTGAGCACATAACTTTGCTAACCTCTCAAATAGATTTGTTTTTACTTCAGAGGAAATTAACTTACGTCTATAAAGAATTATCAAAATATTTGCACATTCAAAAGCTGATTTTCTTGCAATTGCAAGAAAATTTGCAAAATCTTTATCTGAAAATGAACCACTCCCTTCAGCAATATTATTTGAAATACTCATAGAAGCACCTCTTAACTGCTCAGCAAATCTAAAAAGCTTCTTGTCATAGAGATTATCTGCAATTTCAAATAACTCATCTGCAATTTCAATACTGTCTTGCCAAATTTTAAGATCTTCAAACCTAAATGTTGCCATAAATAATTCGCTTTTTATTTGCACAATTCTAAGTCCTTTGCACTAGACTAAATACCTTATGCCCTTTGCCTTATGCCCTTTGCTTTTTAGTCAATTACAGCATCCCAAAGTTGTTTACGATAACTATCAATCAAATGAGGTTTACAGTCATCGACACTTTCAACTTCTTTTGTTGTATATATCATTTCATCGACAAAATCAGGAGCTCTACGAACACCTTCTCCAGTATTGATAAGAACAGTTTCGCCATTCTTGATAAGTCCTTTTTTCAAAGCCTGGAAGAAACCAGCCATACATACTGCTGACGCAGGTCCAAGAATCACTTTTCTTTCAAAAGCAATAAGTTTACCATAATCGGTAAGTTTAGATTCCTTCATTCTTATGAATGTACCACCTGATTCTTTAACCAATTTTGCAATTAAAGGATAGGTTGCAGGTTTACCTGTTGCCAGAGTTGGAACCTTAGTTTGTGGATTATCAATGGTAGGATAATTATTTTCAAAGCCTTCAGGGAAACCAGATTTTTCGGCATTTTCCCATGCCTGTACCATTGGGTCACAAGCATCTGGCTGCACCATTACAAAGCGAGGATTTTTCAAATCAGGGTAAACAGATTTAATTTCTCTAATTCCTTTATCAATTGCAATTGGTCCAGTTCCACCACTTATTGCCTGAATATAAACATCCGGCATTTTATCTATCTGACGAAGCCATTCAAAAACCATTGTTTTTTTAGCTTCAACTCTAATAGGATCAATATTTCCTATTGAAATAAGAATTTTATGTTTCTTTGAATATTCAGCAGCAATTTCTTTAGCCTTTGCATAATCGCCTTTTACCCTTAAAACCTGTTGTCCAAAAGCACTAATTACTGCTTCCGAAGCTTTTAAAGCATTTTCAGGAATAAATACAGAACAGTTTACTCCAGCAATTGACAAATATCTGGCATAAGCAGTTGCTGTGTTTCCTGTTGATGCTACACAATATTGTTTAATATCATTTTCCTTAAAAATACTAGCTGCTAATGAAGCTGCAACATCTTTAAATGTACCTGTTCCTCCATTTAAGTCGTTACGGTAAACCTGAACATTGATATCTAGACCGTATTTCTCTTTTGCAAAATCTTCAAGGAACCACCAGTTTTGTAGGGATACAGCTCCTTCTTTACGAGAGATAATATTTTCCTGTCTTGAAAGCGGCAAATAGTAAAAATATTGCCAAAAACTAATTGGATTACCTTTTATGATCAATGGCAGCTCTTTATAATCACTGTTATACCATACTTCTGAGTGATTACTTCCACATTCTGGACATACTTGATTTTGCTCGAACCAAGCACCAAAATCAGGAGTTACATGTTCACATTTTACGCACTTTAAATAATATTTATTTTCCTGTTTCATAAGCCTTATTTAAAAGTTTAAAAACGAAGTATACTATAAAAATACAGTATAACTTCGTTTCAATATATTCACAATGAAGAATCGTAATTATTCGATATTCATTGATTTAATTTCATCTGTATTATATTTTCCAGCATCAAGATTTGATTTAATAATCTTGAAAACTTCAATAGTTTCTTTTACATCTTCCATTGTATGAACTGCTGTTGGGATAAGTCTCAACATTAATACACCCTTAGGGACAACTGGATAAACTACGATTGAACAGAAAATACCATGATTTTCTCTTAAGTCATAAACAATATTTGTTCCTTCAGGAACAGAACCACTGAAGTAAACTGGAGTAACAGGAGATTCTGTTTCACCAATATCAAACCCATTTTCTTTAAGACCATTTTGAAGTGCAGTAGCAACTTCCCATAGTTTAGCTTTGTGTTCTGGTTGATTTTGAAGCAATTCTAATCTTTTCAATGCACCAAATACCATAGGCATTGGAAGTGATTTAGCAAAAATCTGTGAACGCATTGTATATTTTAGGAAGTCAACAATTTCTTTATCACCAGCAACAAAAGCACCGATTCCAGCCATTGATTTAGCAAATGTTGAGAAATAAACATCTACTTCATCCTGAACACCATAATGTTCTCCAGTACCTGCACCAGTCTCACCCATTGTTCCAAATCCGTGAGCATCGTCAATTAAAAGTCTGAAGTTATAATCTTTTCTCAAAGCTACAATTTCAGGTAAATGTCCAGTATCTCCTGCCATACCAAAAACGCCTTCAGTAATAAGAAGAATACCTCCACCATTTTTTTCAGCATGTTTTGTAGCAAATTTTAACATTTTATCACATCTCTCAATATCATTATGTGGGAATACAAAACTCTTACCACCTTTTGCTTTGTGTAAGAAAATACCATCCATGATACATGCATGAGATTCTGAATCATAAACTATAACATCATTACGAGTAACCAAAGAATCGATAATTGACACCATTCCTTGATATCCAAAATTCAATAAAAATGAAGATTCTTTTTTAACAAATTTAGCAAGTCTATTTTCAAGTTCAGCATGGTGTTTCGTCTGTCCTGACATCATTCTAGCACCCATTGGATATGCCATTCCGTATTCAATTGCTGCATCAGCATCAGCTTTTCTTACTTCAGGATTATTTGCAAGACCAAGATAATTATTCAAACTCCAAGTTAAAACTTCTTTTCCTTGAAACATCATGCGTGGTTGAATCTCACCTTCCAATACTGGAAACATAAAATATCCTTCAGCATCTTTCTGATACTGTCCTAAAGGTCCTCTGGCTTCTTTTAGCCTATCAAAAATATCTACCATAACTATATTATTATTTTTTGTCAAATTTATTTTATTTTTCTCTACTTATGCAAAATCAAGCTACATTTTTAGTACATTTTACTAACTTATTATGTTTATTTCTTTATCAATAAATATAATACATGTTTATTATTAAAGGTACATGCCGCAAATGTATCAATATGCTAAAGATTTGAAAAGATGGAAAATACTGCAAAAAAAAAGCATTTTTACTTACTTCACGTAAGCATTAATACCTACAAATCAAAATCCGTTAATTAAATCTATACTAATATTTTCTATCTTAAAAATCAATCTACAATAATCACTCTTTTAACCTGAGTTCCATTTTCAGACTTAATTCTGATAAAATATGTTCCTGCACCTAAATTCTGAACAGGAATATTTATTATTTTATTAGAGATCCCAAAATTTTGAGATACAGAATAAACAACTCTTGATGAGCAATCAATAAGCTCAACTATCTCTACACAAGCACCTTGGAACAACTTAACTTTAAGGATTTCTGATACAGGGTTTGGATAAACATCAAAATCTACTAGTAATGTTTCGGGTACTCTCGTTGCACTGGAGTAAGTAAAAGTTGCTTTATAGTTTTGTGAACCATTATTCAGGTATTCAAGCACATTATCTCCATCTTCAACTTGAAAATAAACTTCAACAACATAATCTCCATCAGATATTCCATCAAGCATATTAAAATCAATTTCATCAGGAGAATCGTTCCACCATAATTGATTTGTAACGCCTTCACCATCCCATTCCGAATGCCATGGTAAATCAACATTTATAAATTCACCAGGAGTTTCACCATCTTTGTATAAACGGTAATACATCTCTACATCAATAATATCACCCTCCGCATTTTTCCAAATAAAAACCTGACCTGATTTTAAATACAAACTTGATTCAGAATTTAAAGTCCCAAAATCATGTGCTTCAAAATCTGTTGCATTATAGAAAGCGTCCTCTTCACCACCCTCCCAGAAAGAAATCATAGCATGGTCAATACCTTGATTTTGTGCAAATAAATTCACAAAAGAGATTAACAGTAAGAATAATAGAGTAAAACGTGTCCTCATATTAATGTTCATTTGATTATTTCATCGCTAAAATACATCATATTTAATCTATTTCAAAATAATACAAAAAAAAGGTGGTCTTACAACCACCTTTTATATCTCAAATTCAATATTACTATTGAATGATAATTCTTTCCACTTGAATCCCCTTATCTGTTTGCACACGAATAAAATACGTTCCTGGCTCCATATCCTCTATTGGAATATCCAAAACATTCGAAGCACCTCTTGATTTAGCTCCTTCATATACTATTAAGGATTCATTATTAATCATTTTTACGCTATTTACATTTGCAGCGACGTCAAATTTTAATGAAAGTTTTTCATTTTGTGGACTTGCAACAACCGAAAACGTACTATTAGAATTAGTAGTTTTAGTCATTTTATTTCCATCTTTGTCTTGATCGTTAACATTAACAAATACTGGACTAGCAACGTTTGCAAAGGCAAATCCAATAATCATAAATGTTAGAACAATTAAACTAGAAATCTTTTTCATATCATGGTTTTTTCTTAACTCTACAAATATACGAAATAATTATTCACTATTCCAAATTAATTTGTATTTTTTTATCCTTTTTCGCAACCATTTCCCAAAACCCTACTAATCAACGCCTTACAATTACACACTTTCGGTTTTTTTTATTAATAATTCGTTGTTAATAACGGATTTTTATACAAATCGCAAATTAATCACAAAAAATCAACCATTTCAGCATTTACCTGCTACAATAAAAACCATTCTCTCTGGATTTAAAAATCTATTGGCATATTCTAAAAGGATAACTGAACTAATAGAATTAATTTGCTCAATATTTTTACGTATAAAATCTTCATTACGATTTCTGTTAAACAATTTTTCGAACACCATAGAAGTAGGAATAACGCCATCCAGTGAAGAAATAAGCTCTCCCATCATGTAATTCTTTACCAGGTTTAATTCCTCATAATTAACGAGATTATTTCTCAAAAAATTTATCTCTTTATAAACTTCTTCAATTGCATTATTTGTAACATCAACTCCAACATCAGAAACTATTTTCAGTAAAACAGAGTTAGAATACTCGACTATGAACGAACCTATGCCATAAGTATAACCTTTATCTTCTCTGATATTTTTCATTAATCTTGAACCAAAATACCCTCCAAAAACAGTATTTAGTATTCCCAAATTAATAATTTCCTCATCAGTCTCGGGGCTAAGTATTAAACCTCCATAAATACTAGACTGTACAGCTTCAGGAAATTCATAAAGCTTTAGCTTTTGCATATTCCCATTAAGTCCGACAGTTCTGATTTTCTGAGTTTTATTGCTCCACTGATCAGATACGTTTGATTTACCAAAATAATCATTCAATAAATCTAACATTTTGTCATCAAAACAACCCGAAATAATAATTTCACAATTCTCGGCAGTATAATGTCTACTGACAAAATCTGATATATCTGAATGTGAAATTTTAAAAGCATCTTCTGGATTAACAAAATATCCAAGCTGATGACTTTCACCAAAGACTTCTAGATTTAGTCCTCGCATTGCAACATACTTTGTTTTCTTGAGGTTATTTAAAATTGAATGTTCATATTTTCTCTGTAGAATTTCAAATTCAGATTTCGGCAAAGATGGCTTTTGAATCAAGTCAGCAAAGACAGGTAATACTTCATCAAAATTCTTGGAAGACACAAAGAGTCTCAAACCAGAAGTCTCCGCTCCTGCAAAGGTTTCGACATAACTCCCATAGTAATCAAAAAACTCAGCAGTCTCGTTTGAGCTCATACCTTTCGGAGCTTCCTTAATTAATGAATTTGCTAAAACTGATTGCAAAGCTATATCCTGATACTCAACACCAGCATTAAAGATCAAATCTAATTTAATTACCGGAGCATTACCAGAATAGAAACCATGATAAACTATTCCATTATTCAATTCTCCATTTACAGGAGTTTGAAACTGTAGAGATTCTATCTTTTGGGTCGGGGGTGTTATTTTTCTGTTTATCATTACTATTTTTCTGATTTATAATAAATACAAGATAAGTTTTCATCGACAAATATTTTATTTGCCACTTCAACCATCTTATTAAAATCTACTTCATTATATTTATCCTCTACCTCATTAATCATTTCTGCCTGACCAATATGTTCGAAGAAAGCCAATTCCATTGCAATATTCAAAACTCCTAATCTTGAAAAAAGCAAAGCACTTTGCACTCTGTTTTTTACTTTCTGCAAATCTTTTTCTGTAAACTTTCCTTCTTTAATAATATTTAACTGTTCCTTTATTTTTCTCTCAGCTTTATCAAAATCAACTTCAGGATAAAGCTTCCCATTTATCATAAATAAACCAGGATCAACCGCACCTTGAATATATGCATCAAGTTGAGGAAACAACTTTTCTCCTTTAATCAAGTTTTTATTAAACATAGATGAACGACCATTTGATAACAAATCCGATAAAAGATCTGTAGCATAATAATCACTATCTAATCTACCACACATATGATAAGCTAAATAAAGAGCATCAGAAGGAACATCTCTTTTTAATGTAAGCTCTCGTTTTTCTTTTTGCACAGGTTCTGATGGAATATTTTTATTTAATATTTCACGTCGTGGAATATCAGAAAACCATTTCTCTGATAATCTTTTGATTTCATCAGTATTTACATCTCCTGCAACAACCAAAATCGCATTATTGGGGGCATAATAATTATAAAAGAATTGCTTAACATCATCAAGGCTAGCATCAGTTATATGTTTTATCTCCTTACCAATAGTTGACCATTTATATGGATGAACCTTATACGCCAAAGGTCTCAAATACAGCGACATATCTCCATAAGGCTGATTCAAATAGCGTTGTCTGAATTCTTCTGAAACAACATTTCGTTGAACATCCAAACTTTTCTCCGAAAACCCAAGCTCCAGCATTCTGTCCGACTCAAGATAAAAAGCAGTTTCCAAGTTTTGCTTTGGAACTGTAATATAATAATTGGTAAAATCATTATTCGTAAATGCATTATTTTCGCCACCTGCATTTTGCAACACAGTATCATAATCAGGAACATTAACGGAACCACCAAACATCAGATGTTCGAACAAATGCGCAAAACCAGTTCTATCTTCATCTTCATTCCTAGCACCAACTTTATAAAGCAAATTAACTGCAACCAAAGGTGTTGAAACATCTTTATAAACCAAGACTTTCAAGCCATTTTTAAGAGTAAACCTGTCAAAATCAATCATAGATTATCAAATTTAGTGTGCAAAGATAGCAATTTTAACAAATCAATAGATTTCAACAATATTCTCATAATTGTTAATTAATAAATATACAGTTTAATAAAATAATCGATAAAATATACTAGATTTGATGCAACCTTATATAACATAAGGGAGTTAGAAAAGTATTGTTACTTAATTTACCAAATTATGAAGAAATTTACTACAATTTTTATTGCAGTTTTATGTGCTATAAGTGTATTTGCACAAAAAAGCTTTAATACTGCATTTGAAAAGCCAACAGAAGGTGTTTATGATGTCGACTTTAGTCTCAATTATTGGGACTTACAAGAAAAAACTATTGATGGTGTCACTTATCAATATATTGACATGAACGTCAGTACTGTAACTCAACAAACTGGATGGGCAGAATTACCGATAATTAGTGCAACTGTCCAATTACCAAATTTAAAAAATGTTGATTTTGAAATAATCTACACTGATTTCACTGAAATTAGTCTAGATTACCCGATGTTACCTTCGAGAGGTGTTATTTATAGAGATCAAGATCCGTCAACTATACCTTATATTATTGATCCAGAATCTCAGGTTGACAGTTTTTATCCTGCTGAATATACAAAAATGGAAGAGCCTTTTATTTTTAGAGATGTACGTGGAACATCTGTTAGACTTACTCCTTTCCAGTATAACGCTGCGACAAACACTCTAAGAGTTTATAATAGCGTTAAAGTAAGAATGACAGAAAACAATAATGCTCCATCCAATCCATTATTCTCAAATCACATTAATAATATAAAAGAAGTTGAAGGAATTTACGAAAACATGTTCATCAACTATCAAACTTCAACATTAAGAGCAAATGCTAGTTTAACTATGGATGAGTATGGAGATATTTTGGTAATCACAACTTCTACATACGAAGCTTCTATGGCTCCGTACATTCAATGGAAAAAAGAAAAAGGTTACAATGTCAGCACACAAGTTGTTTCTGCAGGAACAAATGTTGAAACTACTATTCAAAATGCGTATAACAATAATCCAAACTTAATGTTTGTACAGCTTGTTGGCGACTGGGCAGATATAAAATCTCCAACAATATACAAAGATGGAGTTAACTGTCCTGTTGACCCTTACATGGGTACAGTTTCTGGTACAGATGATCATATTGACATTTCTATTGGCAGATTTTCGTGCACATCAACATCTGATTTAACAACCCAGATCAACAAAACTATCGAATATGAAAAAAATCCTGATATGACTACAGGCTGGAGAGAAACATTTATTGGTGTAGCATCAAACGAAGGTAGTGGAATCGGTGATGATAGTGAAATTGATTATACACATGTTCAGAGAATCTACAACAACAGACTTGATGGATTTACGTATAGTACACACAATCAAAATTATGCTCCAAGTGCAAGTGCCTCAACTCTTTTTGGACATATTAACTCCGGAGCATCTACAATTGCATATTGTGGTCATGGTGATGTTGACATGTTTGTTACTACTGGTTTTGACAATTCAGACATTAGCAGTTTATCAAATGGCAACAAACTACCATTTATAGTTTCTGTTGCTTGTGTCAACGGTGCATTCCATAACACATCACCTTGTTTTGCTGAAACATGGTTACGTAAATCTGGTGGTGGAGCTGTAGTTACTTGGATGTCAACTATAAATCAGCCTTGGCAGCCACCTCAAAGAGGTCAAGACTATTTCTATGACATTTTAGTTGGTGGCTTTAATTATGACACAGATGGTATTAGCAACACTACTGGATACAACACAACTGAACAACGCACACATTGGGGATCTATTGTTGTTAACTCTTCTGTACTTATGTTAACAGAAAGTTCAGCTAGTGACGATATTGAAACAATTAAAACTTGGACAACTTTTGGAGATGCATCTTTACAATTAAGAACAGAAACACCTAATGCTCTTACATTATCTAACACAGATCCTGAAGTGGGTGTACCATTTGAAGGAACAGCATATATTGACGGATCTCCTGCTGAAAATGTACTTATCTGTATTTCTGCAGATGACAATTATTATTCAGGCTTAACAAATGGATCTGGAGCATACTCAATAACACACAGTCTATCAGCTGGTGAAGCATTATTAGTTGCAACTGCATTTAATACAACTACAGTGCATGAAACAACCACAGTAATTGATGCAGACCCTTGTGCTTCTATTAACAATTTTGTTGCAATTTCAACTGATGACGATGTAAGTCTTACTTGGGAAGTGCCTGCTGATGGCAATGTAACTGGATATAACATTTATCAAGACGGTTCTCTTATAACAACAGTTACTTCTTTATCTTACACACATACAAGTCAAGCAAACGGAACTTACGAATATTGTATAAATGCAATATTTGATGGTGTAGAGTGTTATAACGATGAGTGTGCAACAGTTGTTGTAAATGATGGGAGTAATAGTTCTTGTGAATCACCGTTAAATCTATCAATAAACGAAGTTGATCCAACTACTCACACATTAAGTTGGGTTGCTCCAGCAGGTTCAGAAAATATTTTTGATGACATTGAAGGACATACTGCATTTACAATTAACTCAGCAGGTAATGTACCTTGGACATTCATAGATGGTGACGCAACAACAACTTACTCAATCTCTGAGTACACTTTTACAAACCAAAGCTTAGAGATGGCAACGATTGTATTTGATCCTACATTGGTTACAAATACGAATGATGGCACTCCATTAACTGCAACAACGAACGGAGATCCTTTCACTGCATATTCAGGGAATCAATTCTTTGCAACTTTTAATGCGACTTCTTCTACTCAAACTAATGACTGGATTATAAGTCCTGAACTAAACTTCGCTGCACCATTTGAATTTACTTTCCAAGCGCGTAGCGGTCACAAAGTAGCATTTCCTGAAGCATTTGAGGTTCTTTATTCAACAACGACTAACGACGAAAGTGCATTTACAAATGTTTTGGAAACAGTTTCTTCAGCTCCTTTTGCCTGGACTGAATACTCTTATACAGTTCCAGCAAATGCCAAATATGTTGCAATCAACTGCAACTCAAATGACATGTACTACTTCTGTGTTGATGACATTTATATTGGAGACGGATCTGCTCCTACTGCAGCTTTAACAGGATATAATGTATACTGTGATGGAATCTTTTTAGAAACTACCACAGAAACCAGTTTCACAAATATTGACGCAGACACAGATTATCATGAGTATTGTATTGAAGCAACTTATGCTGACAACTGTATTTCGCCTCAGATTTGCGAAACAATTGGTGCAGCTTCTGTAACTTATGAAATTGTTGCTACAGCAGGAACAAATGGGACTATCTCACCAGCAGGAACAACAACAGTAAATCAAGGACAAGGACAAGTTTATACAATTACTCCTGCTTCCTGCTATGAAGTATCAGATGTTCTAGTAAATGGATCTAGTGTTGGAGCTGTTGAATCTTATACGTTTAGTAATGTAACATCAAATCAAACAATATATGCTACATTTACTCAAACATTTTATGCTGTTTCAAGCACTGCAGGTACTGGTGGTAACATAACAGCAGCCAGCTTAGTTAACTGTGGAAACAATTTCACTTTTACTGTTGATGCTAATGCTTGTTACGAAATTGAAACTGTATCTGTAAATGGTTCTCCTGTTACACTATCTGGAAACTCATACACTGTAAATAACGTTACTAGTGACCTTATTATTGATGCTACATTTACTGAACTTGTTTATAATGTTACAGAGAATGCAGGAACAGGTGGTATCATTTCTACTTCAGCTTCAGTTAACTGTGGTGATGATTTAACTTTCATAGTTGATGCCGATGCATGTTATGAAGTTGGAACAGTTACTGTGAACGGAACACCTGTTACACTTAGTGGAAATAGTTATACAATACATAATGTAACTGAAGATATTGAGATTAATGCTTCTTTCGATGCTATTATATATAATATTACAGAAACGACTGGCACAAACGGCTCTATAACTGTTGCAAATACTGTTAACTGCGGTGATGACTTAGTTATCACATTTATTCCGAATGAATGCTATGAAGTAGCATCATGTAATATTAATGGCACACCAATTACACCTGTCGGAAATAGTTATACTGTAATAAATGTTTCTGAAGATATTGATATCGAAGCTAGCTTTAGTATTGCAGCAAGTTATGACATTATTACTAACACTAGTACTGGTGGTAGCATAGATCTTACAAGTCAATCAGTTGCTTGTGGTGGCGAAGTAACACTAACTGTTACCCCTGAACCTTGCTATGTAATTGGCGAAGTTACAGTAAATGGAACTCCCGTAACACTAGTTGGTGATAGTTATACAATAACAAATATTACAACTGAAACTACTATCAATGCTGAATTCAACCAGATAGTATATAATGTTACTACTAATGCAGAAGCTGGTGGAATTATCGTTGCACCAAGTACTGCTGACTGTGGTAATAACTTAGAAATAATTGTTGATGCTGATGCATGTTATGAAATTGGAATAGTTACTGTGAATGGTACACCTGTAACGCTTAGTGGTAATAATTACACAATAAATGATGTAAATGAAGATATCAATATTGAAGCTACATTCACATTATTAAGTTATACAATCACTGCAAATGTAGGAACTGGTGGAAGTATTACTCCAAATGGAGAAACCACTGTAGATTGTGGAACAAATCAAACTTTCACAATTACTCCTGATGTGAACTATATTATTAATGATGTACTTGTTGATGGATTAAGTGTTGGTGCTCTTACTGAATATACATTCAGTAATATTACAGATGATGCAACAATTATTGCTACGTTCATTCAATCAACAGGAATATTTAGTAATAACAATTCTGAAATAACTGTTTATCCTAACCCAGCTGATAATTTTATTACAATTGAACTTGACTTTAATGAAACTGAAGCTCAAATTATTAATATACTATCTATCGATGGAAAATTAATCAGAAATATAAATATAACATCTGATGAAACAACTATTGATATTTCTAGTCTTTCTTCTGGTATTTATTTTATAAATATCGCTTCAAAAAATGAATCATTACAAGTAGTTAAGCTTATTAGATTATAAGTACATTACAAAACAATATTTTAAAAAGCTGCTTGTTTCAATACAAGCAGTTTTTTTTTATCTTAGCACCCAAATATTTATTTTATGAAAAAACTCATTTTTATCTTTTCAATTTCACTGCTTGCATTCTATTCTTTTGATTCTTTTGGATGCACAAATTATTTAGTTACAAAAGGTGCCAGCAAAGATGGTTCAACTATGATCAGTTATGCTGCAGATTCGCACATAAGATATGGAGAATTATACTGGAGACCAGCTAAAACATGGTCCGAAGGAACTATGGTAACATTATATGACAGAGGCACAGCCGAACCACTTGGACAAATACCTCAAGTTGCTCAAACGTATCAGGTAATTGGTTTCATGAATGAACATCAAGTGTCTATTGGTGAGACCACTTATGGAGGAAGACATGAACTAATGGACAGTCTGGCGATAGTTGATTATGGGAGTTTAATGTTCCTTGCATTAGAACGTTCTACCAGTGCTCGTGAAGCAATTAAAGTAATGTTCGAACTTGTATCTGAATATGGTTATGCAAGTTCTGGTGAATCTTTTTCAATCGCAGATAAAAATGAAGTTTGGATTCTCGAAATGATAAGTAAAGGTTGCGATCCAGTTTGGGATAAAAAACAAAAAAAACATATCAATAAAGACAAAGGTGCTGTTTGGGTAGCGATACGAATTCCTGACGGGTATGTTTCTTGTCATGCTAATCAAGCAAGAATAACTAACTTTATGCTAAGTGATGGGAAAACATCAATATCAACAAAAGAAATTGATAAAATATTTGAACCTGAAATTGAGATTATTTATTCTGAAGACATCATATCATTTGCTAAAGAAAAAGGCTATTTTGATGGTAAAGATTCTGAGTTCTCATTTTCTGATGCCTATGCACCTATTACTTATGGAGGAGCTAGATTTTGTGAATTAAGAGTATGGGCTATGTTTAATGAAATCAGTGATAATATGGATAAATACTGGGAGCATGCATGTGGAAATGACTTTAGTATTAGAATGCCATTATACATCAAACCAAACAGAAAATTAACTCCTGCTGACTTAATGAGTTTTAAACGCAATCACCTTGAAGGGACAGAACTTGACATGGCTAAAGATGCAGGAGCTGGTCCATTTGAAATGCCTTATAGATGGCGCCCTCTTACCTGGGAGCATGAAAACGAAAAATACTGCAATGAAAGAGTTACTGCAACACAGCAAACTGGATTTTCATTCATTTCTCAGATGCGCTCCTGGTTACCTGATGCAGTTGGTGGAGTTTTCTGGTTTGGAGTAGATGATGCAGCATCTTGTGTTTATGTTCCCTTCTACTGTGGAATTACTAAAACTCCTAAAAAATGGGCTGAAGGCTATGGTGATATTCTTACTTACAAAGACGATGCTGCATTTTGGGTTTTTAACAGAGTTGCTCACTTTGCATACTTATTTTATAATAGGGTCATGCCTGATCTTCAAAACCAACAATCTATGCTTGAAAACAAGTTTTTTGAATTCCAACCAGTTATTGATGAATCTGCAGTTAAGCTTTATAATGAAGATCCTGAAAAAGCAAAAGAATATCTTACTGATTATTGTGTATCTAATGCTAATTATGTTGTAGATTACTGGAAAGAGTTTGGCGAATGGTTGTTTGTTAAGTATTTGGATGGAAATGTTAAACAAGAAGAAAATGGAGAGTTTTTAAGAAACCCATGGGGTTATCCAAAATCTCCAAAATTCCCGGGATATCCTGATAGTTGGAAAGAAAATCTGATTGAAGAAACAGGAGATCAGTTTCAAATGAAGTAAAATTGACAACAAACACATCATTAAAACCAGCCACGAACGACTTTTACACTCAGTAAAGCTAATGCACGAATATAATGCTTATTCGTGCATTTGTGGAATCATGAAGCTTATTCCTTAATAATCTGAGTTCAATTCCAAGACACTTTTTCAGTTTTATTAACTTATAACAATATAAATGACCTTTTTAGTCATCCTACTATTATTAATAGTTTTGTAAATAAAAGCATTTTCACCTAGAGCATCTCACTACAACACACACATAGAAACCAAACAATCAAACATATTCATATACGTATCAGCCTCCAACTTAATTCTCAGAATAAAACATTTAAAACCCCAATCACATAGTAATAATATTCAATTCTTAAGTACGATTCATTTATCTAATATAATACACTACATAATCTACTGAATATCAATACTTTTGTCGTATAATTATTATTAAGGTATGTTATGAACATATAAGGTAATAATGGAATCGAATCTTAAGTAATAATTATGTTTTATGCAATAATTGAAAATAATATCAAAAAGTTAAAATTTCTAGACAATTTTTTGACTCTTACAATTATAGCACTCTTAGTGTCTATTGTATCTTTTGCACAAAACGAAGGGGACTATCAATCATTTCAAAGTGGCAGTTGGCAAACAAGTTCAAACTGGCAGATATATTCTTCTGGATCATGGACAGCAGCAACAAATTATCCTGGAGAAGTTGGTGGAGACTACACTGTAACAATATTGCATGGACATGCAATCTCTATCAGCAGTGCTGGAATTAGTACTGAAGAATTTAGCAATTTAATAATAAGTGGAACACTAAATTTAAATGGTGAAACAAGTAATTCTACAGATTTTATTATAAATACTCCTTCGATTTATGTAACACCATTTATAACCCCTTATGCTACAATATATTTTGTAGATAAATGTGCACTATGGCTTCCAAGTAATGCAACTATTAGAGTATGGACAGGTGGCCTAAGTGGTGATTGTAGTAATAACCAAGAAATACATATTGGAGATGCATTTAATGTATTTGCAGCATGTAATGGTGCTCCTGGAAACATTTTTACTTTTGCAGAACTTATGGCAAGTGGAGGGACATTAAACGCTGAAATATCAAATTCCAGTGATTCAATATGTATTGGCACAACTATAAATTTAAATGGTAGTTATTTAGGTGCTGTTGCTAACTCTCCTACTTACGAATGGAGTTCTTCTGGACCAGAAGTTTTAAGTTTCTCTCTCTCTTCTACAAATCAGAATGTTAGTACTACACCTACTACACCTGGAACCTATTTTATTAAATTAACTGTAAATACAATTAACGAAGGAACTCTTTATAGCAATACTGACAGCATAAAAGTTATAGTGGAAGAAAAATCTCTAGACCCTACATCTGTAAGTGCTAGTCAAACTACTATAATGTCAGGTAACAGCACAACTTTAACTCTTAATGGAGGTGGTGGTGGAACATCTGAACAAATCTTTTGGTACTCCGAATCATGTGGAAATGGTTTGGTTGGAACAGGTAATAATATTATTGTAAGTCCAACTGAAGAAACAACATACTACGGCAGATATGAAAATTCATCTCCATGTAACTATAATACTACTTGTAGTCAAATCACAATAAGCGTAATTCCTTTTGCTAATGTTTGGGAAGGTAATACTAGTACCGATTTTGGGACTACATCAAATTGGCAAGGTAATGTGGTCCCAACAAATGGAGAAGACATTTTATTTGCTTCAAATCCAATAAACAACTGTATTTTAGATAGAGATTTTTCAGTAGACCAAATAATAAATGCATCTTCAAAACATTTTATTGTCAGTAATCATGAATTAATCATAACGAATAATATTGATTTTACTGGTACTGGCAAAATGTACGCTGACAGCACATTAGCAGAAATTGTATTTGCAGGAATAAGTTCCCAAACCCTTAATACTTCAATCTTCTATACTAATAAAATTAGCAATCTAGAAATCAGAAATGCATCTGCAGTGACTTTAGATGGAGACCTATATATATCAAACCAGCTAAAGTTATCTTCGGGCAACTTTGTATTATCCTCAAATACAATAGAATTGACGGGCTATATCACATATTCTGGAGGAGCAATTGTTGGTGGAGGAAACTCTAACATGAGCTTTCAAAATTGCAATAATGAAGTTGAACTCCAAGACATCTCTTTAAATAACCTAACTATTAATTCTATCAATGGAATACGAATGTCTGGAAATGTAATTGTACAGGGAGTTTTAGATTTAGACACTGGAACACTATTTATTAATTCAAATGAATTAGTTATTTCAGGCACAATTCAACGAACAAATGGGAAAATTGAAGCAAGTTTTGCTTCAGATTTGATAGAATTTGCAAATCCGGTTCTAATATCAATTCCAGCAGGAAGCTTTATTTCAAAAATATATAATCTTAAGATTAATGGTGGAGGCATTAGTCTCACTGAAGATATTACAATAGATAATACAATAGAATTCATTTCAGGAAACATTACCACAAATGAGAACATAGTAATATTAACAAATTTATCAGGAGCAATTATCGGTGCGGGAACAGGTAAATACATAAATGGATATTGCAGAAAGATTGGAAATACATCCTTTGAGTTCCCTGTTGGGAATGAAAGTCTTTATGCTCCAATTTCAATCTCTGCCGCACAAGGTGGAGGTTCAAGTTCAGACTATTTTACTGCTTCATATTATCATCAAATGCCTCATGACTTATACGATAGCACACAGTATGAACCTGATATTGTAAGAATTAGTGAAAAAGAATATTGGATTTTGGACAGAAATGGAACAAACAACGTTTCAGTAACTTTAAGCTGGGAATTAAGAAGCGGACATATCAATGATTTATCTGAGCTAACTATTGCCAGATGGGATGGACTTACATGGCAGGACGAAGGAAATTCTGGTACAACAGGTAATATAAATAGTGGAACAATAACTTCCGATTATGTTACAAATTTCTCACCTTTCACATTAGCTTCTAAAGATATTGAAAAGAATCTGTTGCCAGTAGATCTAGTGAACTTCTCATCAATATGTAACAATAACATACGAGAAATATTTTGGGAAACAGCATCTGAAACCAATAATGATTATTTTGAAATAGAATGGAGTCAAGATATAGAAAATTGGGAATTTTTAGATAGAATAAATGGAGCTGGAAATTCAAGTGGAATAAATTATTACTCAATTATTGATAATTCAAACTATAGGAATAATACTTTTTACAGATTAAAACAGTTTGATTTTGATGGATCTTGTAAAATTTTCAACTATATATATTCAGAGAAATGCGCTATTGAGAACTCTGAGAAGTGCCTCCTCTACCCCAACCCAGCAACAGATTTTATAAACATTGATGCAGAAGGTTTTGTTTTAGCTGAAATTACTGATGTTCTAGGAAATATGATTATCCAAAGTAAAAACAAAAAAATTAATGTTTCAATACTCAATAAAGGCTCGTATTTTATAAAAATCCATCATAAGAATAATATAACTACAAAGAAATTTCTATTATACTAACAAATTCAAAACATTGCCATTACTCTTACAACTTGTGGTACATTTACATATTTATCATAGATTTTAGTTTAGTTTACTGCTTAATAAACTTCAACACCTCAGATTTACTTTCATTATTAACATTTACAAAATACAGACCTGCAGCTAAATCTGAAATATCAACAGATGCTCTATTTTGAGCATTTACTTCTTTTTGAACTTTACCACTCAGGTCATAAATTACTATTTCTGAATCGTCTGTTAAACCAACAATATTAAGTTGATCATTTGCAGGATTTGGAAAAATTAAGATACTTTCCATATTTTCGATAGGCTTATCAACTAAGACAGTTTCATAGACAAATTCCCATCCAGGAGATGGCAAACTACCATCTGTAACATATACTAAACTAACAATATTACTTGTTGATGTAAGTATTTCAGGAGGAGCTAAGTAACTTGAATATTCTCCCAACAAAGGGCTTAATTCATCTTCGCCATCATATATATATAAAAAATCATTTTCATAAAGATCAAAATAATTAAACCTAAAACTAATTTGATTCTCTGATTTAGAATTTGGAGCTATCAACCATGAACAATTTGTATTATTTAAAGAAGGATAAAAATCCCCGCTACCATCATTAATTGTATCAGTCAGCCCAGTATATATTTCATCATTACAAAATGAAGGACAATCAATTCCAGACTCAATAACAGCAACATTAAATGTAGTATCAAATGTACACCCCCATTGATCAGTAACACTAAATTGATAATCGTAATCTCCAAACTCAAATAACATAGCAAATGTAGTATCCCCTATTTCGTTTGCAACACCATTACCATACCAGTGTAAATCTTCTGAATCTTCACTAATATCAAAACTATTAGCATAAACCCAGTCTTGGTGTAATAATTCACCAAAAAGTTCAATAGAAGCACTAAATACTGTTCCATCATCAATCCCTAAGTTATCATAAAACTGAAAGCTCCATTCTCCATTTATAGGACATCCGATAAATCCTTCAAAGCTTTCATCAGGCAAATAATCGCCAGCTGGAATCGGATTATCAACATCACAATTTTGATTAACATATGACTCTGCATCCATTTTCCAACAATAAGAATATCCTATACCTGGCACACAATCATTAGATTCATTTGGCTCTCCAAAATATGTATTACTACATGACTGATTAAACAATGTAACTCTTTGACCATTTGGACATTCAACAACAATATCAATATCTCCAATATATGAATGCTCTATCTCCATACAAATAGAGGAGATATCACCAGCAGTTTGAATAAGCCCAGACTGAGTCATTGAATTACTAAGAATTTCATATGATTGCCATACACCCAAAACATCTTCTATGCATGCAGGAAAACCAACGAGTTGCGCTTCTTCGTGCAGATAAAATATTTGTGGAGTAAAGCCTCCATTGAGTTCTAATGGAGTACCCGGACAAATAGAATCCATCACATTTGACACAGAAAAATCAGGAGGTAATGCTGTTCGAACTCTAACAAATTCGCTATAAGCACTAGGACAACCTATTGTATCAAATGCACTAACATAAATAAGGTAACCACCATTAACATCAAAATCATATTCAAATTCATTCATACCATACCCAATAGAGTCAATAAAAGTATCATTAGTTATTACTCTCCAGCTATATGTTAAATTTTCTGTTTCTTGATAATATGCATTTTCGTTCTCAGGGAATTCACCATCAACTGAGAACAATATTGTTTCACCAGGACAAATATCTATACACAATAATTCCGGATCAGTAAAACTAGGGTTAGAACTAATCGAATTCAGATAAAAATTCTGACAAGGATATTCACAGCTAATCAAAGCTTTAAAACCTTCAAAATTAACTGATCCATCTGTACTCATCCTAATTGTCAGGCAATTACCTGTAGACTGAACCCTCTCACCCTGAAGCTGATTTGAATAGCTTCCGCTATACAAGACAGGAGACTCTAGTGAATTTCCATCATAAATACTGAGTTTATCCCAAATACTACTCTCAAGATTAAATTCTTCAAATAATAAAACAACATTTTTATCGGGATTGGTAGCATAAATGGTTATGGTATCATCTCTATTACTCAAATAATCCCCTTCAGCACCACCTGAATCATATAAAATCCCATCACATGTGGTAATAGTCCCCCCCTGTGAAATCAAGTATGTATCCTGTGAATACAATAAAAATACAGACAACAAAAAAAATGACGTCATTACAAATATACGAATAAAACTTTTCATAAACTATACACTATGATATATATTAAATGCCATAGTAAATATAAATCAGAAATTTGAACAATCCAAATAATTTAACTATTTAGTTAGTCGCTCCTTAATAATGTAGTTTTAGATTTTGTAAAAAGACATAAAGAAAAGGTTCCAAAACAAAAAGCAACCATTTTTTTAAACCATGTTTTAGTTTACTCATCAATTTTTTAAGATTCCATCCAGTTGCAGCTAAAAAAGCGTTTATTTGTGGAGATTTTTCCCCATGTAGGTAATTCTGTCCCATCCTATAGTCTGTTTTTAGGTGTCCAATAACTGGTTCTATAGCAGCTCTTCGCCTAAACTTTTTTCGTTTACACCTCTTCTGATATTCGCTGTCTCTTTTTAGTGGTTTATAATCAGGAGTGGAGACTTTTGTTGATCCAATTTGCTTTTGCCCCTTTCCACCTCTATCATAAACAACTTCTTTAGGTCTTTTTCCAAGGTTATCTTCGTGCTGTTGTAACAATGGTTCTATTGTCTTACTATCATGAGGGTTGCCAGAAAAACTTTTAACAGCTGTTATTATTAAAGTGTTAAAAGTTGTAATAATCCCTATTTTATTACCAAATTCATATTGCTTATGGACTTTCCCCTTTGCAATACATGCTGTAAATGGTTTATGAAGACTATAAATCTTATCTTTATCATAACGTGTTTGTGATAGAGCAAGCTTATACATCTCTAACTCTTTTTTTAATGCACATAATCTTTCTTGTGGAAGTTCACGCTCTAATTCTCTTATTAAACGACCTGCTATTGTCTTTAACTTTTGACTCGATTTTTTAGCTTTTTTCTTACGCTTTGGATGCTGTGAATTATAGGTGTCTCTTAGCAATTGTTTTGAAATGTAAATATAAGTTTGACGTTGTTTTACGCCTTCTTCTTTTGCTATTTTGTTGCATTTATCGATTACTCTTTTTGCTAATTTGGAATCGGTAGGAAAAGTAGTATTGTTTTCTTGGACTGTAGTATCGGACAGTGTTATCTTTTCTTCCGCATCTTTTCCATGTATTTTTACTGAATATGCAAATATCTTTTCGACTCCTTTGACACCTAATCGTTTTCTAAAATGGACAAAATCACTTGGGTCACAGGGAAACTTGTGCTCAAAATATGCCATTCCACAAAAATATTGCATGTATGGATTCATTATCCAGGCTTCTGCTAATGTTTCATCTCCTAAATTATAAAGACGTTTAAGGAGTAAGCTACCAACCATCAACCTTATTGGCATCCCTGGTGCTCCAACATTTGAGTAAAGTCCTGAAAACTCATTCTCAAAATAATTCCAATCTATTTTATTGGACAATAAAACTAATTCGTGTTCGCGATTAATAAAATCCGAAAGCAATGGCTTAAATAAATTTCGTTGTGCCTGATCTGTTACTTTTCCAATCATATTTTGCAAGCTTTTAACATAAAAATACATGTTTTCTTGCAATTTCGCAACTAGTTTTATGCTCTTTTATTAACAATATGATATTGATATTCAGACTGTTGGTGCATTTTTAAGGAGCGACTAGTTAGAAATAATATCCTACAAACAAAAAAGAGGCAAACAAATGCCTCTTTCTAAAATATATTTGAATTTATTTTCTTACTGCTTAATCATTTTTTTAACTACAGAGTTTTCTGAGCTGTTAACTTTAACAAAATACACTCCTGCAGCTAAATCTGAAATATCTATAGATACTCGATTTTGAGCATTCACAACTTTTTGCACTTTACCACTAAGGTCATAAATCTCAATTTCAGAATCATCAGTTAAGCCAACAATATTTAAAATATCGTTTGCAGGGTTTGGATATATTGTCAAATCAGAGAAAACTTCATCTTCTACACCTAATACTGAAGTGCTATACATTACTTCCCAACCATCTGCCTGACCATCAGAATTTGTAACAAACTTAAAATATACTTCATTGCTATACACGATTAGCTCTGTTGGGATATCATTTAAAGAGTACTCACCAATTAGTGTCCCAGCATCAGAATTACCTTCATAGACATAAAGAACATCTCCTTCAAGGGTATTGAATTTTGTAAAATTAAATTTAATGAACTCTACATCATGATCAGTCAAAGATATTAACCATTCACAATCTTGATTATTAAAATAATAATTTGGGCCACTACCATCATCAAAAGTCCAGTCTGTTTGATTATATACCAAGGAATTACAGTAAGCTGCATCATAAGAAGTAATATTAATCAATGCTCCCTGACTATAATGAAAGGACATTTGCGGATTAATATTATCTAAATAATAGAATCCATCAGCAGCGCCTCCCCAGCCCCAATTAAAATGAAAATATGAAGTATCCTGATAACCATCACACACAAAAGCATGACCATTAGATCCTGCATCTGTACCACGATACAATATAGGATGTCCTTTATCTAAGTCTTCTCTCAACAAAAATTTCCAATCAGAATCATCATATCTATACTTAGTGACTTCTTTCAAACCTGGCTTATATTTAAAATTTTGCTTTAATGCAAAGTACGATTTAGTAATTGAGGCACCAGAGCCATCATATCCATAATTCATATCAACAGATACACCACAATGGTATATAAGTTCAGCTATAGCATTCAGACTGACATCATTTATTGTCTCTGTCATTTCATCCCACTTATATTCTGTTTCTCCAAAATTAACATTATCATATTGCCCCCAGAAAAATGCTATTTCACCTCTACCAGTTTCAGGATAATTCCAAAAATTCATAACCTGAGCCATTGCAGTTGCAACACATCCAGCATATACTCGCCCACCAGGTCCTTGAGAATGTAATGGACAATAATAATTATATGGATAGTTTTGATTCCATTGTGTTTCGAGTAATTTATCTACTCCTTTAATTGATTTATTTAAAATAGTTGACTCACCCAACGCTTCTTCCCACATTAAATCAAGTCTCATGTCTGATGAAATATTATTTTCAATAATTAAATCTAACTGCTCCATATACATATTTATCCAATCCTGTGTAGCTGGTGCAATATCATTAGCACTAAAAGCGTTTTCAAACGAATAAGCTAGAACTGGAGCTATTCGTTTATCTGCGCTAACAATGACAAATCCTCCATCTTCATAATTCAACACATAAAAAGCTTCATTTCCAGACTCGGTTCTTAGCAATTTTTGGTTTTTAATTCTTGATTGAGATTTTTCTAAATTAAACTCCGATGATTTTTGCAAATAAAATTTATTTCCAACCTCAGCAGCTTCTTTAAAATTAACAGATTGAGCAAACAATCCAAGACTAATAAAGATAGTCATTAATGATAATACAATAAGTTTCATAATAATAGGTTTTTTCGCGTAAATTTAATATTTAGACTCTTAACTTATAGCAAGAGATGCATATATATCCCAATTTTATACTAACGACGAAACATCAAGCACTACCACACTCATTATCAAAACATTACAATTACAATTTTACAGACAAAAAAGTTTTAAATAATAACATTTTAATAATTAAATAAGCTTTATTAAATTTTTCTATCGAAAAAAAATAATAAATTTGTATATTATAATAAAATAGAAATAATTATGCAGTTAGGTTCAAAAACAAAAATAATAGCAACACTTGGTCCAGCAAGTGAAAACAAAGAAATACTTAAACAAATGATTCTTGCTGGTCTTGATGTTTTTCGTTTGAACTTCTCACATGGGAATTATGAAGAAAAAGTCGAAACCATTAAAACAATCAGGCAACTTGAAATTGAACTAGATGTTAGTTTAGCAATTTTGGCTGATTTACAAGGTCCAAAATTAAGAATCGGTGTGGTTGATAATGAACCTGCAATACTCAATGAAGGAGACATAATCCACTTTATCACAGACGAAAACACCAAAGAAGAAAATTCTTATTACATGAGCTATCAGTATTTTCCAAAAGATGTAAAAAAAGGGGATACCATATTAGTAGATGATGGGAAATTAAAGCTTGAAGCAACAGAGAGTAACAAAAAGAATAAAGTTAGTGCTAGAGTAATTCATGGAGGGCCTCTAACTTCAAGAAAAGGAGTAAATCTTCCAGATACTAAAACTAGCTTACCTAGTTTAACAGAAAAAGATAAAAAAGACGTACTTTTTGCATTAAACAACGATGTAGACTGGATTGCACTATCATTTGTAAGACAACCAGAAGATGTTACATATCTTCGTAACTATATTGCAAATTTCAATAAAGAAGTCAAAATAATTTCAAAAATTGAAAAACCCGAAGCTGTTGAAAATATTGATAAAATAATTGAATTAACAGATGCAATTATGGTAGCCAGAGGTGATTTGGGTGTAGAAGTAAACTTTGATAAAGTTCCAGTAATTCAAAAAATGATTGTTGACAAATGTATTGAAGAATCTAAACCAGTAATTATTGCAACACAAATGCTTGAAAGCATGATTACAAATTTTAGACCCACACGAGCAGAAGCAAACGATGTTGCAAATGCAGTTTTGGATGGAGCTGATGCCCTTATGCTTAGTGGTGAAACTTCAGTTGGAAACTATCCTGTTGAAACTATCGAAGCTATGCAAGGAATTATTGACTTTACTGAAAACAATAGAGATATTTATTACAAAGATCATTCTCCAAAAGAAGAAAGCACAAGGTTTTTACCTGACTCTTTGTCACAATCCGCCTGCACACTAGCTGAAAAAGTAAACGCAAAAGCAATTATTCCATTTACATTCTCTGGTTATACAGCAATACGTTTGTCAAGCCATCGTCCCAAGGCAGAGATTTTCACTTTTACTGCAAATAAAGATCTACTCAGAGTTTTACCTTTACTTTGGGGGGTAAATACATTCTATTTTCCTATTTTTGATTCTATTGACGAAGCAATTGAGTATTCAATCAACAAGCTATTAAATAAAGGTCTTATTTCTAAAGGTGATTTAGTAATTCATATAGCAAGTACTCCAATTACTGCTAAAGATAGAACTAATATGATTAAATTGAGCCGAGTGTAGCTACTTACTCCTATAGCTTTGCAAATCGCTACATTCACTTATATGTATATCATACATATCAAACTGGATAAAAATAATTTAAAGACAGAATAAACAAAGAATAAAAGATTATGAGAAAAATACTCACCATATCATCAATACTACTTTTATCTTTACTATTAGTACAGTGTAACAACGATAAGAAAAAGAAAAAGCGCACACCAGTAAATAACAATAATGTTGTTCTTGCCGATCAGAACTATAGCTTTGAGAATCCTCCAAAATTCAGAAAAGATGACGAATTAGCGTTTGTAGATGCTGAATCTGACGAAATTCTTCTTCAAATTAATGTAGAGGTGGCTAGTAACGATATTGAACGTGCACGTGGACTAATGTTTCGTGCAGAAATGGAAGAAAACAACGGAATGCTATTTTTGTTTGGACAAGAACATACACAATCTTTCTATATGCGAAATACTCTGATTCCTTTAGATATAATCTATATAAATTCCAGAATGCAAATAGTTGATATATATGCTAACACTAAACCTCTTGATGAGACTTCTCTCCCATCCTCGGCTCCAGCACAATTTGTGGTAGAAATTAATGCCGGGCTATGTGAAAAATGTGAAATTGAAGTTGGAGATTTTATTGTTTATTAAGATAATTACGGTGGCTTCGACTTCGCTCAGCCACCTTCACATACAAAAAAAGAGACCATAAATGGTCTTTTTTTTTGTATTTAGTGTGCTGGTGACTATGTGGAATCGAAGTCACCACTTTTTATTTATTTTTTAGCTGCTTCAAGAGTATTTAGCAATAATGCAAGTCTTGTCATTGGTCCTACTCCACCAGGAACAGGTGTGATATAAGAGCACTTCTTTGCTACATTATCGAAATCTACATCCCCAGCTAGTTTAAAACCACTCTTAGTTTTGTCAGATTTAATTCTTGTAGTTCCAACGTCGACAATAACAGCACCTTCTTTAACCATATCTTCGGTAATATACCCAGGTTTCCCCATTGCAACAATAATGATATCTGCAGATTTACAAATTTCTTTGATATTTTGTGTACGACTATGAACAACTGTAACAGTTGAGTTCATTTCTTTTTGAGACATTAGCACACTCATCGGACGACCTACAATATTACTCCTACCTAGGACGACACAATTTTTCCCAGAAGTTTCTATCCCATATCTCTTTAATAAGATTTTTATTCCCATAGGAGTTGCAGAAACAAATGAAGGTAATCCTGTCATCATTCTACCAACATTTACAGGATGAAAGCCATCAACATCTTTGTCAGGGTTGATTGCTTCTAAAACTTTGTTTTCATCAATATGTTTTGGCAAAGGCAACTGTACAATAAACCCATCAACAGAATCGTCATTGTTTAATTTATCAATAGTATCAAACAATTCTTTCTCGGTTACATCATCTTCAAAACGTATTAAAGACGATTCGAATCCAACTTCCTGACAATCTTTCATTTTAAAGTTAACATAAGATTCGCTTCCTCCATCGTGACCAACAAGAATTGCTGACAAATGTGGAGCTCTACCTAACTTTTCACTAAGCTCTTTTGTCTCAAGAGCGATCTCTTCTTTTACTTCTTTTGCTACTTTTTTCCCGTCAATTAGTTCCATATGCATTATATATTTTTATTGTGAGTAAAAAGTTTAGGACGGTTAAAACCGTCCTTTGCACTTACTCACACTAATAGTTTATATTTTTACCTCATTCCTCTCATCATTCGTTTTTGACTCTTGTTTGAGGTCATTTTTTTCATCATTTTTTTAGTTTCTTCAAACTGTTTAAGAATTCTGTTGACTTCTGGAACAGTTGTACCGCTACCTTCTGCTATACGTCTACGACGACTACCGTTGATAATATCAGGACTTTCACGTTCTGCAGCAGTCATAGAATGGATAATTGCTTCAATACCTTTAAATGCATCATCATCAATATCCATATTTTTAATGGCTTTACCAAGACCCGGAATCATACCTGCAAGATCCTTAATATTACCCATTTTTTTGATTTGTTGAATCTGCGCTAAGAAATCGTCAAAATTAAACTGATTTTTCGCAATTTTCTTTTGTAATTTTCTTGATTCCTCTTCGTCAAATTGCTCTTGAGCACGCTCAACAAGAGAAACAATATCTCCCATACCAAGAATTCTGTCAGACATACGTTCTGGATGGAAAATGTCAAGAGCGTCCATTTTTTCACCAGTACCAACAAATTTGATTGGTTTATCCACAACTGAACGAATAGATAAGGCAGCACCACCACGAGTATCACCATCAAGTTTAGTTAAGATTACACCATCAAAATCAAGTCTTTGATTAAATTCTTTTGCAGTATTTACAGCATCCTGACCAGTCATTGAGTCAACAACAAAAAGAATTTCCTGTGGATTAACGGCTTTCTTGACATTCTCAATCTCAATCATCATTTCTTCATCAACTGCTAAACGACCAGCGGTATCGACAATAACTAAGTCATGACCATACATTTTTGCGTGTTTCACAGCATTCTGAGCAATCTTTACAGGATTTTTATTGTCTTCTTCAGTATATACGTCAACGCCAATTTGCTCACCAAGAACTTTAATCTGTTCAATCGCAGCAGGACGATATACATCACATGCAACTAATAATGGTTTCTTTCCTTTCTTGGTTTTTAGCATATTAGCTAACTTACCACTAAAGGTAGTTTTACCAGAGCCCTGCAAACCTGACATCAAGATAATTGCAGGACTTCCTTTAATATTGATATCGACTGCTTTTCCACCCATAAGTTTTGCCAACTCATCATGGACAATCTTTATCATCAATTGATTTGGTTTAAGTGAACTAATCACATCCTGCCCTAATGCCTGATCTTTAACATCTTCAGTAAATTTCTTTGCTGTTTTATAGTTAACATCGGCGTCAAGCAAGGCTCTTCGTACATCCTTAAGAGTTTCGGCAATATTAACCTCAGTAATTCTACCTTGTCCTTTAAGTAATTTGAACGATTTCTCCAGCCTTTCCGATAAATTCTCAAACATATTGTTGTAATTTTTTAAAATTCAGTACAAAAATAATATTTTTTAGTACTCGAAATAATTTTTTACCTTTGATTAAGCAAATATTCCTAAAAATCATCCATTTTTTAGTATAAAACCAATTTTAATAAGTTAAATTTAAATTCACAACTATGAAAAAATCAATTTTTTACTTATTTATTGCTGCTTTTTGCTTTGCAGTTATTTCATGTAATAATGAATCTGGGAAAACAAATGATTCAGAAAATCAAACTAATGAAGAAAGTGTTATTGAAGAACAGGAAGAAATATCTCCGGATGAATTAGCTCGTCTTACACCAGCAGATGTTGATGAAAACACACCAATTCCTGTAGCAGAACTAAACAAAGCATTTTTTGAATGGCAAGATGTAGAAGTTACTATCGCAGGATATGTGAGGATGTATTTGGATTCTGATGATTTAAAAGAAAATTTTCAAATTGTAGGCACACCAGAATCAACAGACTATTTATTTAACTGTACTTTTGCAGAAACTCCTGAAGGGACAATAAATTCTGATGATGTTATAATCGTTAAAGGAAAGATTAGTGGTTCATCATATTCAGGAATAAAATTGATGAATTGTACATTTGTTGGCATTAACGAAGACTACACTGAGGAAAAAGATCTTTCTCCTTATCGCATGCCAAAAGAACCTATGTTTGCTCAAAACTTATTCGACGTATATAATTCATGGACGGATGTTGAAGTTACAGTAATTGGAAAATACTACAGCACTACAACATCGACTCTTAATGATGGAGTAATTTGGAGAGTTGACTTATCTGATCCTGAATCTGGTAAAAAAATGATAGGATGCCGTACAATCACTGAGCCAGACTCTGATTTTCTAAAAGATAATCGTGAAGATGTTGTTATTAAAGGTATTATCAAAGGAGAATCATTTAGTGCTGTTTTAATGGAAGAATGTGAGATTCAATAAAAAACTAAAAATATTTTTGCTGCTGGGAAATTCATAATGTTGAGTTTCCCGTTTTTTTATTATTGGTCTTAAAGTTACTCGAAAATCAATAATGGATGCAAAGAGTTATCAATATATATCAAATTTAAAAATCGACTGATATAGATTATCCACATCTTTATCAGCATTCAAAACGACTTCTGATTTCATAAGTAATTCAGTTACAGCATCAATTACATCCATTGTAGGATAAGCTTCAGAGTTTTCAAAACTATTTAAAAACTTTACAATCTGAAATGCATCAAATTTTGTGAACATCCTCTTTATAAATGCTTGTTCTCCAGAAGTATTGTTTTTACATTCCTGGATTATTTCTAACATTTTATTTTGACCATAAAAATTCAATATCTCAATTGGTATTTCTGACAAATTGGAATTCTCAGCATAATAAAATTCAACAAAACAGGAAAAAAACTCCTTAAGTATCTTAAAAAGCTCAAAATTATAAACTTTATAATCCCCAGACTCAATTATTTGTCCAACTGCGGGACCTGTTCCAAAAGGGACTCTGTCCGATAATCTAGGAGAAGGATATACAATCACTTCTGGAATTTCGATATACTTAGTCTGCATTACAGTTTTGTGCAAAAAGTAAAAGTCTTCTCCACCTTGACGGCGCGACATCCCTCCTGCTTTTGCGTACACAGTAGCTTTTACAGCAAAACAAGACCCAATAGTATGGATGCTATATGGAAATCCAGAATATTTTAATGCCTGCCTAAAATACCTTAGATATATCTCATACAATCTGCAAGCAGAAATCACATCACTGGAATATAAACAATTATTAAAATCGTGCTGAAATTGGAATATTGCTAACCCAGTTTTGTCATTCTTTAGATTTTTTTCAATTTCAATAAAATAATTCTCACTAACGAGAGAGTCTGCGTCAAGAGAAACAATAATTCCCTGCTCATTATTATGATAGTTAAAGCGCTGTAATGCTTCGTCCATTCCTATTTTACGAGCATTACCAACTCCTGCATGTTTTCTAGGGACATTTTCAATTAAGTGAGGATAAAGCTGAAATCTTTTGTAATATGATGATTTTGATTTTTCTATTAATTCGGCAAAAATTGTTTGATTTTTTTCAATTATTTGCTCTGAAGTCAATTCAGATGAATTTACAATTACAATTACTTCAACATTTGATTTATTCTGTTTGGTTATCTCTAGCGAAGCAAGAGTATTAAAGATGAATTCATCGTCATAACATGGTATTACAACAATAATCCCCGTATTACTACGAGGATTATCATTAAATATTTTTGTATTACAATTAAATCGTTGAAAGTACTTATCAGCGAAGCCCATCAAAAAAGTTGTTTACAGATTTTCCTGAGATTTTGCATAACGAGCATTTAAAGCATCTACTACTTCACCAGTAATATTCATGCCTTCAGCAGCATAAAGGATATTGCTACCAGCAGCATTTCCAAGAATCAGAGTATACTTACCTTTATAAGCTTCATCGATAAAGTTCATAACAGAATCATACAGTTCAACATTCATTTCCGCTTGCTTCATATATAACTCCTCAGAAAGCTGAGCGTCTAACTGCTCAAGATTAGCTTGTTCCTGCATTAGTTCATTTTGTTGTGATTCCATGCTAGCCTGAGAGATAAAACTGCCTAGGCGCATTTTTTCCATAAAATCGTTATATTTTTTCTCAAAAGATCTAACTCTTGCTTCAAGATTTGATTTTGCTTTAGCCTGTTCTGTTAATAAATCTTCGTTTAATTTGATAGAATACTTATATTCCATTAACAAAGTATCTAAATTAACATAAGCAATATTAACATTACCAGCAGAGTCCATCATAACAACACCAGAATTTGGGTCTGTAGTTTCTCCACCACCATTATCTGACATAAATGTCATAACTAAAACAACTACACTTGCTATCAAAGCAACACCACTGACAATAAGGGCGATTTTCGAAATTTTTGTATTATCCATGTTTTCCTCTTTTATTTTTGTTTTCACAAATGTAGGAATAATTTTATATCTATTCAATTAATATTATCTTAAAAAGAAATAAATGATAAAAGGTCTTTCTTTAAAGTTTTGGTTTGAAACAAGTTCAAAATAACTATTTTTGCAAAAAAAACAATACTGTGGGAAGACGAAAGAAACCAATTATCAGAGACTTAGAAATTACAGACATTGCTGCTGGTGGTGTTTCAATAGGCAGACATGAAAACTATGTAATATTTGTTCGTGGAACAATTCCAGGAGACATTGTCGATGTTCAACTTACAAGAACACGAAAAGCTTATGCAGAATCCAGATTACTGGAAGTAAAAAAATATTCTGAAGACAGAATTGATGCTTTTTGTGATCACTTTAATCGTTGTGGTGGTTGTAAATGGCAAATGTTACCATATGAAAAACAACTTGCATACAAACAGCAACAAGTTGTTGACCAATTAACACGTATTGGAGGAATTACTGTTGGTAAAATAAATCAAATTTTACCTTCTGAGAAAACTACTTTCTACAGAAACAAACTAGAATTTACGTTTGCAAATCGTCGTTGGTTAGAAGCTGATGAACCTGTAATGGAAAAAGATGGACGTGGTCTTGAAGGTCTTGGATTTCATGTTCAGGGAATGTTCGACAGAATAATAAATGTTGATAAATGCTACTTACAGACTGATCCATCTAACGAAATACGTAATAAACTACGCGAATTTACTAAAGCCGATGGTTACGATTATTATAATGCTCACTCTCACGAGGGTTTTATGCGTAATGTTATTATCCGAACTGCTTCAACTGGTGAGTTAATGATAGTAGTTATTTTTAATAAAAATGACGAACAAAAAATAAATGATTTAATGGAGTTTCTTTATAAAGAATTTCCTGATGTTACATCTTTACAATATGTTGTAAATTCAAAGTTTAACGACTCAATTTACGATCAAGATGTTGTACTATTTAAGGGCAGAGATCATATTTTTGAAGAAATGGATGGTTTAAAATTCAAAATTGGAGCAAAATCTTTCTTTCAAACTAACACAGAACAAGCTTTAAATCTTTATCGTAAAACTGTTGATTTCGCTAACATTAAACCCGACGAGGTTGTTTATGATCTTTATACAGGCACTGGAACAATAGCAAATTATGTTGCTAAAAAATGTAAAAAAGTTGTTGGTATAGAGTCTGTACCAGAAGCAATTGAAGATGCAAAAATAAACTCTGAAATTAACAATATCAACAATACTGTTTTCCATGCAGGAGATATGAAAGATATTCTTGATGCTGATTTTATTGCAAAACATGGAAAACCAGATACTATTATTTTAGATCCTCCTAGAGCTGGTGTTCATGAAAATGTTATTAATGTTATGAGAGAAGCAGCTCCATATAGAATTGTTTATGTTAGCTGTAATCCTGCAACACAAGCAAGAGACATTGGTCTTTTAACAGATATGTATGATGTTTTAGATATCCAACCTGTCGATATGTTTCCACACACGCATCATGTTGAGAATATTGTAACTTTGGTAAAAAAATAATTCGAAATTCCGAATTCCGAATTCCAAATTCCAAATTCCAAATTCCGAATTAAATATTATGATAAAATACAAAGAAATAGAATCCGAAAAGGAATTATTGCAAGTAATTGAAAGCTGTAATGGTGGAATTAGCACTTATGCTTTTCAAAATCTTGACTTTTATACCGTCGAAAGTCTGATTACAGATAAGGTATTTTTAGACTGTATTTTTCTAGGGTGTAAAATTCCTGAAAATTTGAATTCTAATATTTCAAAAGATTGTCTTGTTTTTCAAAATATTGAAGCTCCATACAATCCATTTAGAAATTGTCTTTACACACCTGAGTCTCTTTTTAAGAATTATGAATATGGAAAACCTGAATCATACGAAAACACTTTAGACAAAGTTGTTTACAATCATTATATTGAAACAGGAAAAGAAGCTAATGACATAAAAGAAACTCTTTCAAGGCGTTTACACGACCACTCTATCACCAATGCATTATATGATTTTATTTCAAATTATGATGAACGAAAATTGGTTGCAATAATGGGTGGTCATAGTCTATTAAGAGATGACCAAAACTATCTAGAAGTGGCAAAAATCAGCAAAAAACTAACAGAAGCTGGTTATTTGATGATTTCAGGTGGAGGACCTGGTGCAATGGAGGCAACACATGTTGGTGCATGGATGGCTGGCAAAAAAGAAGAAGATCTGATTAAGGCTGTTGAAATTCTTGCCGATGCACCAAGCTACAAAGACAAACACTGGCTTGATAAATCGTTCGAAGTACTTGAACTTTATCCTAAAACAGTTTTCGAAAGTCTTGGAGTTCCTACCTGGCTATACGGACATGAACCTCCTAGTCCATTTGCTACAAAAATTGCAAAATATTTTGCAAATAGCGTTCGTGAAGACGGCTTGTTAACCATTGCAAAAGGCGGAATTATTTTCACTCCCGGAAGCGCAGGAACTGTTCAGGAAATCTTTCAAGAAGTTACACAAAATCATTATTTAAGTTTTGGATATGCAAGTCCTATGGTATTCTTTAATACCAATTTCTGGACAAATACAATTCCTATCATACCATTCTTCGACAGAATGATAGAAGAAGGAACTTTTCAAAACATTTTGATCTCCAAATGCGATACTTGCGTAGATGTATTTGAAGCTATTGAGAGTTTTTGAAATTCTTTTATTACTGAATAATTAACTTACAATTTGACAATTGATTTTTTAAACTAATCAGATATACTCCTTTTGGAATGTCGTTTAATTCAATTTCAAGATTCTCAACACCTGCTTCAACTATTCTACTACATAAAACTTCACCCATAATATTTACAATCAGCAGTTCTGTTTCTTCAAGTAACGGAGAAAATTCAATTTTAACAAAGTCTTTTGCTGGATTAGGATAAATTCCTATCTCAAAAATACTTTCCTCTATTGGATTATTCAATAAAAGTGGATTAAAATCATAAACAGTTCTCAATACCTCATTCGTAATAACAGGCTCATTAAAATCAAAATATATTCCTGCATCATTAAAAATCTGAGTACCATAAGGTAAATTAGGATTTAAAGAAACAGAAAAAGTAACGAAACCATGACTTTCAGGTTCATTTGTTGTTGAATCAACTAATAATATATCATTAAAAGTCCATTGAAGTACTCTTGAATCTAAAATTTCAAAATCATAAGCATGACTTGCAACTCCTGAATTAACTGTAAATATATTTAAATTTGCATCTAAGGTATCTCTAATAACAACTGTGAAAGCTGTATCGTTACCTGTGTTTTGAAATCTAATTTTGTATTCTAAATCAATATCTGGAGGAATATTTCCAAATTCACCAACACCAGCTGGAGATGCTGCTTTATCATTCGGATCGAAACTTCCAACAATTTCTCCACAATAAATATCAGTAATTGGATCAAAATCGTCCTGATATTGAGCATCAACATACCCTGTAGTCCATGATTCGGGATTACCACATAACTCTACTACAGCATTCGGATATGAATTTCCAGGATGTAATGGATGTTGGTCAACCTCCATTCTCCATGTATTTCCACCTGCAAAAAAACTATAAACCTCTGTTTCTCCACCATTTAATAGTATCGATTCTACAGATTCTAAAACCCCATCAATATAAATTCTAACAGGCGAAAGACATTCCATATCGCCATCACCATAATCTCCAGTGTTTGAAACACTAAAGAATACTGAATCATTATCACACCAACCTTCAACACTAATACTTGAATGATCCCAAGGAATTTCACATGGTGGAATTTCTCCTGTTGCACCACCTGGAGCAGATGGAGAGTCGTCATAAATACAATCTTCGATTGGAAATAAATTAGCCTCCATACATAAAGTTTGTTCTAATACAGCATCACAACTCACTGTTACAATTAGTGTCCAATTAATACTTTGCCCTGGAGCAATATCACCTAATTCAAATTGATAAGTATTATCACCTAAATCTGTATAAGGGATTGATGCCGATTGAAAAATAAACAAATCTGGAATTGTCACTTTTGCATAAGCTCCTTCTAAATTATATGTTGCCAAATAATCATTTTTTGCCTGAACAAAAATTTGTTGATCAGAAAAACATCGTCTTAATATTGGAGCATTAATTGTAATACTAGGATTGGAATATGGTTCTAAAGAATACATCCCAAAAGAAGGAGCATAAGTCACACTTCCTACATCAAGAACCTCAAATGACTGGCTTACTTCACAAGAAGATTCCCAACTTTGATTAGTTGTATCTATAGTTGCAATATAATTTCCCGGAGGTAATGAATCGATAAAATACGTTCCATACGATGATGTTTGAACAGTATAATCACCTGGAGTAATAAGTACTGTAAAGCCAGATAGACCTACCTCATATGTATCAATATTACAGTCTTGATTAAGATCATTAAATACTTTTCCCTGGACAAAAGTTGTATTTGAACCTGGCAAATAAGCTTGGCAAGAAAAACTACCAGTATTTAACGAATCCAGCCATGGCTTAAGTTGCTCTAGACTTGTAGTGCCATTGCTTTCCCAATGATAATCAAATTTTCCAAATAGATCATTTGAGCTAAACTCACTAGCTCCACAATAAGAAGCACCTCCACTACAAGTACCAACTATTAACTTTTCTTCGTTAAATAACGGACAACCTGATGAACCACCTTCTGTTACACCAAACCCACTAACTGTTTCTACCCATTGGACTTTCCAATGTTCATTTGGAGGGCAAGTATTAAAAGTGGACTCAGTTGCCACATCAGAGTATGTAGAAATTTTCTTTATATCACCTGCAGGGTGATGAATTGTCACTCCTGACTGAGGAGGTTCTGTACCTCTATTCCAACCATTATAACAAACTCCTAATGAACTTAAATCACCAACAGTACAATCTAATTCTAATAATAAAAAATCTGTACCTGTATTTTGATCTCCTCTTGCCCTACGAACGGCTCCAGTAATAGTGTTATAAACAGGTTCTGAAGTAGGATCATCACAACCTTCACTTTCGTAATGAAAATAGAATTGCCATCCTGAAAAATCTTCGCCCGATCCTCCACAGTGATCTGCACTTAGAAAGTATGGTGTACCATCGAAAGATGTATTATTTATTACAGACCCTGTACACAAACCTGTACCTGTAAAAATTTCTGCAATTCCTGTTTTCTGAGCCTGCCAGTCTTCTCCCTCTGGGCAATTTACGTTTATTTCACACCCCTGAGATGACCCAACGCCTCCGGTTGGTCTTTCATTTTTATATTGTCCAATTAAATCATCAACACCCCTAAACACATAAGAAATCTGGTAAATCTCAATATTTGCTTGTTCTGTTGCCTCAGGCATCTGTATTAACTCCAAACACACAGTTTCCCCCTGAATAATTTCAGTAGAAAAATTCGAAACTAATCTTGGATTATTTCTACTATCAAATGCTCCGATTACATGTCGATGGTTTTCATTATATAAATATAGTTTTGTATGCTCCGGAAGATAAAAATCATCGTAATACAAAGCTATTCCTTTTGCTCCTTTAGATGAAATATGAAGTCTCCAAATTCTTGTACCATCATCTAAAACATCCCATGTCCCCGAATTATTTATTGAGATTACTACAGGAATTAAATCAGCAATTTTATAAATTTGTCCATTCTTCTGATAATTATCTGCTTCTTGTAATAACAAATCTAAACTTGGAGCAGGAACTATCACATGATCTACTTCACTATTTAGACTTCTATTTTCAAAACTTGGTGGAAGACCTCCGTATCCAGGCTGTGAATACAAATCAAGAGAAAACGAAAATGCTAACGTAATTATAAGTACAAAAATTTCTTTTTTCATAACTTCATGGTTTTATGAGTAAATTGAGAAACAAATATTAAACAGTAATCTACAATATTCATTTGAATAACAACATCGCCAAGGTAATAAATTTTATACCAAATAACAAATCTACTATTCAAATTGATTCTTTTTTGAATTTAATTATTTAACAACAAACATAAGACCGAACATTATTGCTAAACGTTGTATCAAATAAATCGTTCACTCTCCAAATGCAACAATTACATAGAAATATTTGAAGCTATTGAGAGTTTTTGAAAAAATATCTACTTAGAATTATATGTAAATACATAGGTTATATGCCCTATTCCATTAATTTAAGCATTCTAGTTTTAGATTGAATATCGTCTGAGATACTATATACAGAAATTGTTGCATTTGAGATTGCATCAACATTTTTTCCTACAATTAATTCACTAGATCCATCATATCCTACAAATTGCTTTAACCAGCCTTTTGAGCATACTTCATGACCATAAGTAGCTTGATAATTATAAACTTTTATTGACTCAATCTCTTTATTTAAATTGAACAAAATATAGTAGTCAAAATATTCATACGAATCCATTTTTACATCACTTATACTACATCCTTTGCTTCTGCAGCTATTCACACGTCCAATATAAACGTAATTACATATTCTTTGATTATTAGAAATCTTAAAAAACTTACCTAATGACAATTGCGCATCATCATCAATAAATATCTCCTCCATCTGGAATTTTAAATGTGAATTATTTTTTTCTAATTCTTTGAAAAGCTTTTTTGGATTGTAATCAATAATTTCCTGTGATAACATTACCACAGGAAGAAATATTGAAATTGCGATTATAATAATTGATTTCATATCTTACATTTCTTTATTGAAGTATAGAGCATTCTTTAACAAATGCTCTATACAATTCATAAAAATTAAAATCTAATCCCAAAACCTGCATTTACAGTTTGAGAATACTTATCTGACAAATCATTTTTAACTAATTGAAAATCTGCTTTTAACACAGAATTATTTGTTAATTTATAATTCAAGCCCATAGTGATTATATGGTTGTTATATTCTCCATTAAAATCTGTAATCCCATCCACAGCATAGTGTGTATTATAATGCTCATATCTTACGAATGGGATAAGCTCTGTATCGATTTTCTCGCTAAAGCTAAAAACATTATACCCAGCTTCCAGATAATAACCCATCATTTCACTTCCTAAGTCATTTAAATTTCCATCTACAGCAGTAAACGTGTTGTATTGTTCAGTATTAGATAAAGATGTCAAATAAAATTGACTACGAACATGTAATGCTTCTAATTGATATCTAAAATCGACACCAATCATTGATATTCCAACTACAGAAGAATCTGCTACAGCCATATCAGTAGCATCATTTTTATCAATTCCATTATACAATTTACTCTGAGAATCACCAAAATATCCAGATACTCCAACATTTAAATTTCTGATTCCATAATACTCTATCCTACCTGTAAAGTTTGGAGAACTAACATAAGCTTTTGCTCCTTTTTGTCTTCCGCTTCTTAGTCCTTTCGATCCGTTAAAAACTCCTTTCGAATCATATCCATTCAAGCCTCCTACAACATAAGCCTGATATTTTAAGTTTAAATCTATAATATTACCTGCGAAACCAGCTCCTATTTCACGCCAAGTACTTGGAGCAATTTTTGAGTCAATAGTTGGACGCTCTACACTATAAAAGGTAGTTGGTTCATGATATTCGTTAATTATACCCATTGGGATTAGCATCAAACCTGCTCTAAAATTGATAAATTGGTTTATCTTGTGCTGTAAAAAGGCTTGTTCTACCCAAAGCTCATTGGTATGTTCAAATTCTATTTCAGTAACAAACTGAGTTTTTTCATTAAAATTATACCCCATAAACATTATAACCCGATGCAAATCCAAGGTGCCGAGTTTCGTTTTATTGGCCTCAATTGGTTGATTGTAATGTACCTCACCATAACCCCCGATACTTAATTTGCTATCACTTTGCAAAATCAAATCGGCATTATTTTGATAATTTGAAGAGTTTGTCACCGAAGTTTGTGCAATAACAGTTGTTGTACCTAGTACAATTAACAACAGAAATAATAATTTAAATTTCATTCTTTTATAGTTTTAATATTTGCTACAAAGAACGAACTTTATAAAACACACAACAATCCCTAAAAATTGGGATAATTAATCTAAGGTTTAAGAATAATCATTAGAAGTAGTGATTAAAGCTTATCAATATCTACAATTTTGTTAGAAATTGCATATATTGTAAGTCCAGATTGACTTTTTATTCCTGTTTTTTGACTGATATTTTTCCGATGACTAATTACAGTATGAACACTAATATTTAAATTATCAGCAATTTCTTTATTTGAAAAGCCTTTTACTAATTGCACAAGCACATCAGTTTCACGAATAGAAAGGGTATTTTCTTTTACGGTTTGATTGTTTTTTACACTTATTTGATTCCCTACATTATTAATTAATTTATCAATTTCATCTTCAGTATCATCAATTCTAATAACACCATCGAACAAAGAGACAATCTCATCATCCACTAAATTTGTAATAATCGTCAACCATCTTATCGCAGGATATTCCATTTTAATTGTTTCAAAAAAGCTTATTCTATTTAGAATTTGAGCAGCATTAATAATTATAATATCAAACTTATTATATCTAATTGCTTTAGTTAATTCTTCAATATCATTAATTTTGAAAATTGTATTTACCCCTACTACTTTACTTACAATATTGGATAATCCTTCAAAAACAATTTGAGAGGGCTCAATTATTAATATTTTTCGTCTGATGTCACCCATTTCCATCTCGTTCTAAATCTAACATTAATGGAACCAAAATATTCTCTTCTATTAAAGAGTGAACCTTTAAATCGTTTTCTAATTCAAATAAACTAAACAGCAGCTTTCTTTTTAAATTACCATTACTTTTTGCCTGTAAATGAATTAAAAGTAAGTTTTTTAAATCCGTAAGTTTAGACTCAATATCCGAATGATGTTGACTATAATCATCTACTGAAAAATCCACTATTTGAGAATTTGAACTTTGACTATTCAGCAGCCTACATATATATGGGAATGCTACATTTTCCTCATAATCCAGATGCTCAATCACTTCGTCAAAATATTCAATAAAGAAACTTTCTAACATCTCAGTCTCTCTTGTGTTATTTGATTTATTTAATTGTTTTAAATATTCCAGAATTTCAGGATATTTTTCGTGCTTATAATATTTATGACTATTTTTTAAAAGCTTTACTATTACAGTAATGTCCTCTGTTTTAAAAGAATCTATCCCAATCACATTAAAACCCCTATAAAGATTTGCAATAGCAATAAATAGTTCTGGTCTTATTCCCGACTCTTGACAAACTTTAAGAATTGTTTTATCGTTCCAAATTAGATTCAATTCTAAATGCTCTAGCATTAGTAACAATCTAGGATTTTCAATTACTAAATCCGAAACCTTCATATTTAGTTTCACCTGTTTTAACGAAGATTGATACATAAGCCTTATCTTTTAAAATATTTTTTGTTTCTGGTTAAACAGTATTATATAAAAAATGTTTGGTTTACATATCATGATAAATTATTGTTCAGGCTTATAGTATAGAAATCAAAGATGCCTGAAGTATACATTCCAGACATCTTCACCTTTCGAATCAGAACTAAAAAACATAGCACTTGATTTTTTAATACTACGTATTTTATTTCATCACAATTTTTTTAATGTAAGTATTTTCATCACTAACTACTTTAAGAGTATAAATCCCAACTGGCAAATGCGAAATATCCATTTTACCAGATTCTATTGTTTCGTTTACTACAATTTGCCCTTCTACATTCATTATTTCGATAAAAATTTCGTTAGAAATTGCATCTTGAATGTTTATATGGATAATTCCACCACTTGGATTTGGATAAATATTTAGATTTGACATATTTTCAGTATCAACTCCAGCACAAATTGCCACAGTTATTGAAACAGTCTCCACATCCTCTTCGCAAGCACCAAATCCCATAGCATGATAACTAAATTCATAATCTCCGAGAGCTATATCCTCAACATCTACCATACTACCATTTAGAATTCCTGTTCCATCATCATCTGTCCAGTATCCATACATATCTTGTGAACCATCAAGAGTTTCGTTAAGATTAAATATTGGGTTTTGATCTTGGCACACTTCAGCAGCCGAACCGTTACCTGCATCGGGAGATTCATTTAGATTTAAAACAAGACTAACTTCAGCAGTTCCCGAACATGGTGCTGTAGCTTCAACAGAATAAGTAAAATTATATTCCCCTTCACTCAAACCACTTGCATCCAGAACTCCATCAGTAAGAACTCCTGTTGCATCAACATCTGTCCACATTCCTCCAGCATCAGGGTTTCCAATAATATAATCCATTAGAATTATTCCTGATTCGTTACATATTTCATCATCCGAATCAAAACCAGCATAAGGTGGGTCAATTACAGTAAGCTCTATCAGCTCTGGACATTGACCACCGGTACTTGCCATTACATTAAAATACCCCCCGTCTTCATTATTAGTCTCTGAATGAAAATACATTCTGCTTGTCCATGGAGAGTATATTATTGAATAACAATCGTCCGGATAATAACCATTACTATCATCTTCAAATGTAAAAGTTTCAACAATCAAACCACTTGCCAGCTCTAAACGTTCTATTTCATCGCTTCTTGGACATAAGACTGATACTATTTCTCCCGACATTTGTTCGACTACTCCCCAAACTGCCCAATTTTCAGACGTACTAGTAACTAAATCAGCAAACACGCCCAAATTTGTTGTAACACCAGTTTCTATCTCGATCTTATATAAGTTATCATTATCTCCATTCTTAACTAAAACAATACCTTCACCGGCAAATACACCGTTATCTCCATAACTTTGAGTTATTTCAAAAGGATTATCCAAACTTATAATATTATCAGAAATTGCAAGGTCTGTATCCATTTCAGCAATAGCATTTACTGTAAATGGGAAAGAACTATAATCATCACTCAAGTCTTCTGATAAGTCTGAATTGTACAAGGTATAAATTTTACCTGTCGCTAAATCTGAAAATATCCCATCCCGTATCGGCAAAGACGTTTGGTTTTCCAGTGACATAGCTTCCATTCTAACAGTATTATCATCTCCAACAATATATAAATACTCCGGTGTAATAGCAATTCCTGACCTGTCATCTCCTGATGTTCCATCATGGTCTACATATTCAAACTCGTTTTCAAAATCAAACAAATATATCCCACCTGTAAAACCTGTAACTTGAAACTCTTGCGATTCAAAAACATTAAATTCAGTGGTATATGATTCCGAACCAAAATATATGACAGATTCTGGGTCATTGGCATCAACCCATAAATAATTATCTGCGCCAGTTGCTTCTAAAAATGCAGGTTCGCCATAACATGCCATTGCAGAGGAAGTTTCAATAGACAGTAAATCAATAGCCAGCCTTTCTAGAACATTATTTTCAATTTCATCAATTATATCTATTTCGGCTCTAATCATCGACATATCACCATCGTTATCCAATTCGACCAAATTCTGCATGATGAATTCTTGATAATCATATTGCTCTAATACATCAGTAACAGTATAGGTTTCTGTTAAAACATCATCAACATATATTTTAATATCAAAATTACTTTGTGGAGTTGTTCCTTTACTAAGTACCGCAACTGTAGGATAGAAAGGGGCAAAATCACAGGTAAAATTATTTGGACCAAGATCCAAGTCAATTAACTGAAGCTCATCAACATAACCAGGGTTAAAAACAACTGTTGTTTCTACAGTAGGAAAACTACCTGTACCTCCATCTATAAGAGTATAATGAATTCCATCCCCATAATTGATTCCACAATACTCTGACGAGCCAGTACTTCCAATAATATTTGTATAATTTAATTCAATTATATCAACATATTCAATAAAGTGAATTTGAATATCAGAACCGTATGAATCAGAAGCTGCACCAATTTGATATTTAATCTGAATAGTAAAAACCTGGGGACCATCATCTATTTGCCATCTTTTAGCAGAAATCTCTGCTACTTTACCATCAGAATTTCCACCCCACTGTAGTCTATAAGTAGAAGCTGATGGCAATATTTCGCCTTGTACAGTATTACTTAAATAACTGTTTACTTCTAATATCCCTTCGGCATTAATATAGAAGTACTCCAACGGCACATCGTAAAACATAAAATTCTCAAATGGTGGAAATCCTTCTTCAGCATAATCGTCAGGATATACATCCCATGTACATGTCGAGCATAATTCACCAATAATTTCTGCATCCGACATATCAATAGCTCCAATAAATGGAGTTGTAGAGGCTGTGTAGTCCCATACCTGTGCTCTTAGCGTAAATGCAAATAGCATAAATGTTACGCAAATTAAAGTAATAGTTTTCATGATAGTATATTTTAAAGTTAATAATTGATTAGCAAAACAGAAGACAAACATCATTATATATATATAACCGTAAACTTTAAAACACATATGCATATACACATAAGTATTATTACAACACTTATTTATATACTTTTTGCATTTTTAAAACAAGCAATCACAATTATACACATTTCACACATTATCATTAACAATAATTTTGATATTTAGTTCAAATTGCTATGGTTTTTATAAAAAAAATAAGTGCGGACAAAAAAAAAAAAAAAAACTCAACCAATTTAAGATTATATTTATTTTATGCAGACATTTGTCATATATACATAAACAGAAGTAGTATCTACTGAGTAGCAACCTATTAGGAATAATGCAGAAGTTCAACGAAAATATCATTCAATGAATTTAGAGTATTAATAATCCTTATAAAGAACGCAAACATACATACTCAACCACATCTGTCCTAAATAATTAAAATTTAATAAGCCAATGAGAACCTGATTTCTCAGGTTCATTATTTTTGTGTTACTACGCACTAAAAACATATTGGCTATGGTAACAAAATTAACACTATTTGCTCAAATAACACAAACACTAAGTAGAAATTCTTTTAGAAGTTTAGTAAGTAAATACAAAACAGATAAGCATAGCAAAGGGATTGATAGTTGGACACATCTAATTACAATGCTATTTTGTCAATTTTCAAAACTAAATTCTTTACGAGATGTTACTAATGGATTAAGATCTGCCTCTGGAAATTTAAATCATTTGGGATTAAAAACATCTCCATCAAAATCGTCATTATCATATCAGAATAAGCATAGAGACTGGCATGTTTTTGAAAAATATTATTTCAGTTTATTAGGACAGCTATCCGATGTTGCAAAGTTCCGGCAAACAAAATTTAGATTTAAGGCTAAAATTTTATTGTTAGATTCAACCACTATTTCATTGTGTTTGAGCCTTTTTGATTGGGCAAAATACAGAAAAAGAAAAGGAGCTATTAAACTTCACACACTCCTTGACTTTGACGGCTGTTTGCCTGTATATATAAATCTCACAGATAGCAATGTTAATGATGCAAAAGCAGCAAAAGAAATTGTCTTACCTTCAGATAGCGTAGTGGTTGCAGATCGTGCATATATCGATTTTGAGAACCTTTATCGTTGGGATGCTGGAAAAAGTTTCTTTGTGGTTAGATCTAAGAAATCAATTAAATACAAAAGTCTAAAGCGAAAGAAATCTCCAAAAGATAAATATAAGAACATTCAAATTGACGAATATGTAGAATTAGCTGAAGTAAGCACAAAAGCTAAATATCCAAAAAGACTTAGAAGAGTTGTTGTATGGGATGATATCAATGAACAGTTTATCACTCTAATTACAAATCAATTTACTTGGACAGCAAATACAATATCTGAACTTTATAAATCTAGATGGAGCATTGAACAGTTCTTTAAAGATGTAAAACAACTCTTGAAAATAAAGTCTTTTCTTGGAACATCTACAAATGCAGTGTTAATACAGATTTGGACAGCAATGATTACAATACTTATTTTAAAGTACTTAAAAGCTTGTGCAAAACACCCTTGGTGCTTATCAAATCTGGTAGCTTTCTTAAGGTTAAACCTACTTGTTAAGTTCAATTTAACGCAATTACTTAATAATCCATTTGAACATCCACCAAATAACCCAAAACCAGAATATATTCAAGGAATATTGTTCGAATGGGGGGATTGATTTCTGAAATTTGAATAAATCTGTCCTAATGCCTGATTCTATCTAAACAAAAAACATTATTGCAATTTATTTAGGACAGCTCTGATACTCAACCCTTAAGTTCAATTAGTAAATGCACTTTTTTCTCTCTTCCTGAAATGTAGCGTAGCGAAATGAAGGGAAGAGAGAAAATTCACAAAGAATTTCCTCTCTAAAGTTTAAATACTCATATTTGTCTTCGACTAAAAAGCAATTTATGAAGCATTTAAAACTAGAACAAAGGTACGCCATTAAAGCCTATTTAGAAAGTGGGAAGAAAATAAAATTTATAGCAGTACAATTATCTGTACATGAAACAACTATTCGCAGAGAATTAAAGCGCAATAGTACAAAAACAGGAAAATACAATCCTGATTATGCACAAGAACTTGCATGTGAACGCAAAGATCGATTTGTGAGCAATAGAAAATTTGATGTCAACATAAAACGTTTTATTGATGAAAAATTACTTGAAGAACAGTGGTCCCCAGAGCAAATAAAAGGATATTGCGATAAAAACAATATCGAAATGGTTAGTGTTGAACGCATTTATCAGTATATAAGAGAGGACAAGGCTCATGGAGGAGTTCTCTATAAACAATTGAGACATCAACTGAAGCATAGAAAACGACCTGTAGGAGGTGGTAAACATCAAAATATAAAAGACAAAGTTTCAATTGATGAGCGTCCAGATGTAATAAATAATAAGATGCGTTTTGGTGATTGGGAAATAGATTTAATCGTTGGTAAAGACAACAAAGGAGCAATGGTTACAATTGTTGAAAGACAAACTGCTATGATTATGATTAGAAAACTCCCTTTTGGTAAAAATGCATACGAACTGGCTAAAATTGTTATTGATATGTTACTTCCATATAAAACCAATGTGTTATCTATTACCAGTGATAATGGTAGTGAGTTTGCAATGCATAAATTGATAGCAAAAAAACTCGATTGTAAATTTTACTTCGCTCATCCCTATGCTTCCTGGGAAAGAGGACTAAGTGAATATTCAAATAAAATAATTAGACAATATATACCTAAAAAATCTTGTTTTGATGATTTTGAACCGGATTATATTAAATTTGTACAATATAAAATTAACAGAAGACCTAGAAGAAATTTAAACTTTGAAATGCCTGTGAAAGTCTTTTATGAATTGGTTGCATAAAAAAATGCATTTGCAACTTGAATCTACGACCTCCCCTATAACTAGAATCCCACAAAAAAAGCTATATTTGCATCCTATTTTATTTCTAGAGATGAAGACAACGATTGCTAGCTTAATTATTTTACTATTTACTATTTCAAGTTTCGGTCAAATACCTACAGGGTATTATGACAGTGCAATAGAATTAACAGGAGAAGAATTAAAAACCGAATTATATAATATCATTAAAGATCACACTGAGTTTCCTTATACAGATGCAAATACTGATGTTTGGGACATTCTTAAGGAAACAGACAAAGATCCAGAAAATGAAAACAATGTGATTCTCGTATATACAGGTTGGTCTGTTGATGCAGCTCAAGAATGGAATAATGGTAATGGCTGGAATAGAGAACATATTTGGTCAAGATCACATGGCGATTTTGATTACGATTCATATCCAGGAACCGATGTTCATCATATTCGACCATGTGATCCTAGTGTAAATAGTGCAAAGAATAGTCGTTGGTTTGATAATGCTTCATTTACTTACGTAGATGATGGCGTTTTTACTGATTGTTATACAAGTAGTACTGACTGGGTATGGGAACCTCGAGATGAAGTAAAAGGAGATGTTGCCAGGATGATTTTTTATATGGCAACAAGGTATGAAGGAGACGAAGGTGAACCAGATCTTGAGATAGTTGATTATCTCCCTGAAGACAATTACACATCAGATCCTATTTATGCCAAACTATCTACCTTAATTGAATGGCATAACAATGATCCTGTTGATGACTGGGAAGAAAATAGAAATGATCTAATTTATTACGAATATCAACATAATAGGAATCCATTTATTGATTATCCAGAATTCGTAGAACAAATTTGGGGAAACCTATCCAATGATACTGATAAAAACCAATTGAATACCACAGTATATCCAAATCCAGCATCCTCAGTAATAAACATTGATATTAAGAATATTGAAAACATTAAAATATTAAATAACAATGGAGTTGTTGTATACAGTGGATTATCAAACAAAATCGATATTTCCAATCTAAACAATGGGGTTTACATGGTTTTGTTAATCACTAATCAAAATGTAATATCACATAAAATTGTAAAGCATTAAACAGGATCAGTTCATAATTCTTGTTGGTGAATATTTTTTTATGCATAAATTTTAGCTAATCGGAATAAAAAAAATGTTATATCACATACACCTCTCAAAGATGATCTAAAGTTTTTTAGTTTAGCATTAAAAGATTCAGCAGAAGCATTAGTGCTTCTATTGTCAAAAAAGTTTAGGATTTCTCTGTAATGAGTGTATATTGTTGCAGATATTGTGTTGAAGGATTTAAATTCTGATTCAGTTACTTTATTGTACCATTTTGCAAGTTTTGTGTATGCCACAGCCTTTTCTTTTGTTTTGGAAAAAATCAGTCTAAGTTCATGAGTCAAATTGTAGGCATCTCTAATATTTGGATATTGAGCAAAAAGTATCTTAGCTCGTTGATTTTGTGTTAAAGTCCATTTATTAGCAGACTTAAAGAGTAAGTATCTACTACGAGCAAGTAATTGCTTTTTTGTGTCGCCATTTTCAAATCGCACAGGCACATATTCTTGATTTTCCCAACGAGCATTATCAATTGCATTTGTTTCTTCATCTATGGCATCCCAACGATGTTTAATTCTAATTTCTTGTAAAGCATCATAAGCTAATTTTTGCACATGAAAACGATCAATAACTTTTGTCGATTTGACAAAACATTGCTTTACAATAAGGTTCATAGAGCCTGCCATATCAAGAGTAATTTCTTGAACTTTATCTCTTTTGTGTTTAGGCATTTTCAATAATATATTAATAACTGTTTCTGCTTTAGTCCCTTTTATCATTGCGACTAAAGTCCCTTTTTTGCCTTTGCCTGATTTATTTGTCAAAATAGTATATAACTCTCCATTAGAAAGTGAAGATTCATCAATACTCAAATGTGTGCCCATATTATCGGGAAATATCATCCATCTTTCAGCATGTTCTTTTTGATCCCAGTCTTGATAATCGCTCAAATGATCTTTATAGTGTTGTCCTAGTTGATTACCATTCAAGCCATAATGTTTTCCCAAACTTGTACTACTTATTGGTTGATTGTCTAAATACCTCTTTTAAAAAAGTCGCAAACTCTTTGGAGTAGCTCGTGCCTTTTGCTGTTATATCCCATTCTCTTGTATAAATGGTATCAGTTGATTTATCTTTCCATTTACGACGACGAACCACTAAATAAACTTGTTTGCCACGTAATGGAAAATCCTGTATGTGTACTGGATCTGTAAAACCATATGAGATAATCTGCTTGTTTAGATGCTCTGGTGGTATTATTTTCTTCTCATCTAAGTAAAGATGTAAAACTTTTGTATTTGTGTTTTTTACTTCTACCAAATCAAAATATAAACTCAAATCTCCTGGTAAAAGATATTGTAATAATAGTCCTAATTCCATTTTATAAAATTACATTAATTAAATTTACCAACAAGAATTTCAATGTGATCCATTATTTATATATGCTATGGATAAAAAAAGAAAACCCTGAATATCATTTGATTTCAGGGTTTTTCGTTGTTTTGAGTTTCTGACTCAGCGGAGAAAGAGGGATTCGAACCCCCGGACCCGTGAAGATCAACGGTTTTCAAGACCGCCGCATTCGACCACTCTGCCATTTCTCCAGTACGAGTTGCAAAAGTAGAATTTATTTATTAATCTCCAAAAACAATCTCACTTTTTTTTTACTTTTTTTTCAGTTCTCAAATTGTAATCCTAAACACATACTTTTTTTGTAAACTAAAAGTGTATTACGTAACAAATATTTACAGTTTTATATACATCGAATCTTGCAGTTGTTAATACCTTTTCAACATGTAATCAACAGGTCGAAGACATACTACTTTGTAATAGCAACACTTACGTACTTTATTAACAAAAGACATAAAATTGACGTTTCTACTTCTATTTTAACACTCAAATCACACAAAACCCTTGATTATACAGCATTTAAGACACTTAATAAGCAAATCACACCTTCATTTTGTTTACTTTTTTAAACTCTTTTGCTATACAATAGCACTGAACCCCTTAAAAACAGTGGGGTTTATCAACAAATAAACCAAGATATTAACAAAATGTACATTTTTTTTTGAATAAACTTGCTGAAACGCTTATTGTATCTATATTTGTAATTGAATAGTTAATAATTTTACTAACCTAAAAATTAAAAAAAATGAACAAAGCACAATTAATTGACGCAATCGCAAAAAAAGCAGACTTAACAAAAGCAGACGCAAAAAAAGCATTAGACGCATTCGTAGAAACTACAACTGATACTTTAAAGCAAGGTGATAAAATTGCTTTAGTAGGTTTTGGTACTTTTGGTGTAACTAAAAGAGCTGCTAGAAAAGGTCGTAACCCACAAAAACCAAACGAAGTTATCAATATCCCTGCTAAGAATGTTGTTAAATTTTCAGTTGGTAGCGAACTTAAAGAAGCTGTTAAGTAATTTCGTCAATAGAAACTTACTTGAAAGGGAGCATTTAGCTCCCTTTTTTTTGTATCATACTCAATTACTAACAAGAAAGATTTCACAAACAAGAATAAAACATGTGCAATTATTAAAATTTTAAAATCTGATTACATGCATTGGAGTTTAACCCAGATTACAGGTACTTAATATAGATAAAATCACAGTATTATTTTTGAAATATCATCTAAGATTTTATTTTTGCAGTATGAAAATCTCTGATAAAATTCAATATTTAAAAGAATTTGCAACTGAAAAACGATTCGAAACTCTTAATAATGTTCTTAATCAAAGAACAAGACATATTACTGTAGTGCTTGAAGATATCTTTCAATCCCACAATGCATCAGCCGTACTTAGAAGTTGTGATTGTTTTGGAATTCAGGATATACACATGATAGAAAATAGCAATGTGTTTAATACAAACCCTGAAATTGCTGTTGGATCTACTCAATGGTTAAACACAATAAGACACAATAAGGAAGAAAACAACACTCTTAATACAATAAACTATCTAAAAGAAAATAATTACAGAATTGTTGCAACTACTCCACACACAAATGATTGCCTAATCGAGGATTTAGATTTAACAAAAGGTAAAGTAGCGCTATTCTTTGGTTCTGAATTACCGGGTTTATCTAAAGCAGTTATGGATAATGCTGATGAATTTGTAAAAATCCCAATGGTGGGTTTTACAGAAAGCTTTAACATTTCTGTTTCAGCAGCATTGTGCTTATATGAATTATCTGGTAGACTACGCAAATCGGACATTCACTGGGAACTATCACAATCGGAAAAGGATGAAATTCTATTTAAATGGCTAAAAACCAGTATTAAAGATTCGAAACGAATATTAGAACGCTTTGAAATCTCTAACGAGATATAATTATCTCATCATAATATCGTTTATTATTTCCTATAATTTCAAGTTGATATAGTCCAGCAGGAAGAAATTCAACATCTAGTTTAATATTATCTCTTATCTCATTTTCATAAACAAGCTTTCCTTGTGAATTATAAATATTTAGTGTGCATAAATTCTGCATCCCAATTGGCAACTCAACATTTATAATTGAACCTGTAGGGTTAGGATAAATATTTATATTATCTGTTTTAGGAATAATTACATTACTTGGATGTATTGTTTCATCATATACTGTTTGTACATTATGAACCGCCTGCTCAAGGTCATAAATATTACTTGCAGCAATAATTGCAATTCCCACTCTTAAAGTATCTTCAACAAGTATGTCAAATGGTCCTGCGCCTGTATATTGCGCAAAATCTGAACTTATAGTTTCTTCAGGAATAATAGTATTGCTAATCATGTAATACTTCTCAATATCTGCAAATCCATCAGAGATATCTACTACTCCATCTCCGCCTGGAATTTGTGCAAGTGAATAGTTATTGATTTCATGCTCTGTCAGAATTTTAAATCCGGCATACATACTTTGTGTACCATTGTTAAAACAATACATAAAACGATCTTCTTCAATATAACCTGTCGAATTATTTGCTGCTTCTATCAAGTCCCAATCTGCAAATAATCCAAAATAGAATCCTTCAATATCATACAAGCTGTTATTTATTAACCAATAATCAATAATAATAAAGTTCTGATTCTCCTCAGTATCCCACGAATAAGCTTTTGTAAGTATCTCAACACCTCTTGAATTAGCATCATCACTATCATCGATTTTAAGATCTATTTCACTATCACTTACAATTGGGTTTTCAGAATATGATGGATACTCAATAGTAGCAAAATCTGAAACTTGTCTAACACTACTAAAAATTTCCAAAGCAGATGTGCCAGAAATAACTCCACAATCAAAAAACAATGGAAAATAATCTTCAAAAATCAAACCATCACCGATAGTACTATTCACATCAGAAAATCCTAATCTACCACTTGATGCAATCGACAACTCTAATTTTGGAGTACTAATATTCTTATGACCGGGGTTTATAACCAGTTCTATTGTCTGTGTCCCAGAATAATCTAAAGCTTCATAATCAAAATTTAAAGCCAATGTATAGTCGTAAGGTGTTTCTTCAGAAAAATTAACAATTATTTCATTTGTAGAGTCATATGATTCTAGACTTCCAAGATCTCCTGAATAGATTTGAGCAGTTTCAATATCAACAAATTCAGAATCTGTACTAACAGTAATTGTTAAGCCAGTTGCATCTTCAAGAAAATTAATAAATTCTGCATTTATTGTCAAATAGTCATGGTCTGTTATCACATTATAATTTTGCAAAACGATAGAAGGAGTAATATCCATAGTGAGTGCATTATATAAATTCATACGCCCTGTTCCTAGCATTCCTGCATACGGAATATTGTACGGTATAGTATCAATTAAGTCGGCAGATATTTTAATTAGTTCTGCTATTTGATTTGCATTATAATCGGGATAAGCAGCACGTAAAATACCTGCACAACCACTAACAATAGGTGCAGCAAAAGAAGTCCCTCCCCACATTAATGTATATCCAGAACCTGTTCCAGTAGATTTGAACATTGTAGCAGGTGCAGATACATCAACATAATATGAATAACTTGATCCATTAGGCTCAGTAGGTGAATTTTCAGGAGACCAACGTTCATCAAGTTCAGTTGTTCCTGCCACCGATAAAACATTTCTATAAGATGCTGGATAATAATCGCTCTTTGAATCAGTATTACCAGCTGCAGAAACAACAAGCATATCGTGATTAATCACAGCATAATCTATTACATCCTGAGCCATTCGTTGATAATATGTTCCACCCCAACTACAATTTAAGACATCTACACCATGATCAGCTGCATAAACAATTGATTGATACGAATTTTCCAAAACTCCATAAGAATTAATAATTTTCAATGGTAATATTTTACATTTAAATCCTGCACCAGACACTCCAATCCCATTATCTGTAGAAGCTCCTGCAATTCCTGAAACCCATGCACCATGATTATTTCCATCAACTTGTGCATTATTATTATTTTCAGCAAAATCCCATCCTCTAAAATTATCAACAAATCCATCCAGATCATTATCTATCCCATCAGGCATATCAGCATAATTATTCTTTATGTTATAAATAAGATCGTCATGAGCTAAATCACAACCAGTATCAGATATTCCAATAACAATATTTGTATCACCCTGATGTATATCCCATGCATCAAATGCACGAATACTATTAAGCCAATATTGATCGGTCTGATTCATTGGATCATCAGGAGTGTACAACAATTCTAGATTATATAGAGGCTCGGCATATTCTATAATCTCAAGTTCTTCCAAAGATTTAATTGCAATAAACAGATTAGATCCTACATCAATATTACAATAGTAAATCGAACTAATATCAACCTGAATTTGTCCATACTCATTGTACCTTTTATAGGGTACTTGAGAATTCGAAAACATTTGAACAATATCATCTAACATAAATTTTTCAGCTATTTTAGAAAAATCATTATCTGATTTGAAAGTCGTTTTAAATTCTGGATTAACTTTAAAAATTAGAACACCTTCTTTATATGGTTTTCTTATTTGTTGTTGTGCAAAACAAGCAATAAAACTAATAATTAAAAATCCTATAACAAGTATATATCTCATTACTTTTTTCTGCAATATACAAAAAAATATAAAAGATTATTTGTAAAAATTACATTTTATAATTATAATGCAACCTTAATAAGTACTTTATTTTTTAGAAGAAAAATTGACTGGATATGATAAAAAAACACATCGCAATTACTTTTCTAGCAATATTGTTAAATGGAATAAACACAATTGCACAGGAAGCACACATTGTTTCTGACATATATAATGGTTACAATAGTTCAAATACACATGGCTATGTTGAAATAAATGGGACTCTTTATTTTAACGCTAGCACTGAAGCCCACCCTCACCACATATGGACTTACAATGGTGTTACCCCTCCTGTAATTTGTAATGAGATTTCAACAGAAGAGTTTAACTATGTTTATACTTTGGGAGAATACAATGGCTCATTAATTTTCATAGGCAACTCTAATGATGAAGGCGAAGAATTATATATCTATGATGGTAATAATTCCCCAGTAAGAATTTCTAATTTAAAACCTGGAGTTGAAAACTCATTTGAATATATTAGACAAAGGTGTTTTACTTATGGCAATAAGTTCTATATAGTAGCAAACGATGGTGAAACAGGTATGGAATGGTGGGTTTACGATGGCACAAACTTTATCTACCTACTTGCAGATATGGGTACTGGACTAAACTCAGCAGAACCATCTAATCCCATAGAATTAAATAATAAATTATATTTTAGAATTTGGAAAGAATTTGTAGGATATAAACTTTGGGAATATGATGGAACTAACCCTCCTGAAGAAATATTAGAAATTGGTGGAAATTCAGACTATTTAATAAACAGCTATCTTTTACATGACGATCAACTGTATCTTGAATTGGATGAGGAGGCATCTAAAATATGGAAGTATAATGGTATTGATGAAGCAATATTAGTAACGGAATTAACATATAATAATGATACTTTAAAACATATTAGTTTAACATGGTATAATGAAAAACTATGTATGCTTGGGATCAATCCAATAAACACAAATAGCTACTATGGAGATCTTGAGTTATGGGAATGCGACGAAACAGGGACAAGCTATAAGGTTAGTACATTATACACAAACGATAGCTATAGTGGCATTGATGTTGTTGGGTTCGAAATCATAAACAATAAATTAGTTATAGCATTAACTTATGAAGATGATGGTGGAGAAGTATGTGTATATAATGGAACAGATATTGAAATAATTGCCTCTGTCCCTTTTAATGGTTATTATCAACAAAGTATTATATCAGTTGGAGACACAAGCTACTTCCAAGCATATGATGAAACCAACCATGTTGAACTTTGGGGATACAATGGAATTACAGAACCATTTCTAATTTCAAACATTAAAGAGGGAGATAACTATTTTAATGGTAGTTCAAATCCTATGCAATTTATTGAGTTCAATAACAGTCTATTATTTACTGCAGATGATGGAATTCATGGAAGAGAGATATGGACTACTAGCAACATAAATTACTCTAATATCATACTCACGAATAATTCCATTTCTTTATTTCCTAATCCAACCAATGGAGATATTACTTTGCAATCAAAGAACAATTCGTTAATATTAGGGCTAAATTTATTTTCAATTACAGGTAATTTATTAGAATCTGTTTATAATATAAATAAAACTAATTTTAAATATTACATAAATTTCCCTGCAGGAATATACATACTTGAGCTTGAAACTAAAATTGGCAAAGAATATTTAAAAGTTGAAAAATGTATTTTCTAAAAAATCCTAATCTAAGAATACACTAAATAAAAAAATATTCATCAAAGATAAATTCTAAGGGATCAATTAAAATTCTACCACGAACAGTTGTAGCCCTTAATATCTGCCCCGATACTTCGGAGAAGTAATTTAGTGAAAAGAATTACTGCATTATCAAAAATCACAATTATTTATACTATGTTATCTGTCTTCCTTTCTTACTTGAAAGGTATAAATATAAAAAAAGTATTACCCATTAAAATAAGTATAGTACCTTATTATTTAAAGTTATAAATATTTATCTGTAAATAAAATAAACATAATTCTATCTCTTTAATTATCCTTGAACTTGTGCCTTTTATTTAAGGATACTTATATTTAGTTTAATTCTATATCAAAAAGAATTATGAAGTAATACTTTTAAAGTAATTCTATATTTTTATTGCTTGCTTTATACAATAGAAAAAAAATGGTCAGCTTTGCTGACCATTCATTTATATCTATTTTTATTTTAGTTTGATGGTTCCTTTACGTCACCTGTAATTTTAAGTACAACGCTTGCTTGTTTTGGATCGTTAGTAATAATTGTAATTGTTTTATTCTGACGACCTTTTTTACCTGCAGAGTTAAAAGTAGCAGTAATATGACTCTTCTCACCTGGCTTAATTACCATTTTTTCAGGATTAGTAGCAGTACATCCACAAGATGCTTTAATTTTTCTAATCACTAGATCACTTTTACCTGTATTTTCAAATTCATAATTATGTGTAGACTTTTCACCTTGCTTAAGTGTTCCAAAGTCAAATTGCACATTTTCAAATTTAATAGCAGGAGCTTGAGCAAGCTCTTCCTCAGAAAGATGAGTAAAGTCCTCTTCAACAGTAGCGCTGATAGAAAGTCTGTTTCTGTTATTTTTCTGACCATTAATAATAACATTGATTCTGTCCATTAAAAATCCCCAGTCTTTTTTTACTGTTGCATCATAAGTAACTGTAATGTAACCAATTTCTCCATGCTTGGTATCTGGTTTCATTCCTTTAAGAGTCTCTGGAGTACATGTTATTTTAATATGTGATGGTACATTTTCAAAAGTAATTGTCATATCTTCAGCACCCATATTTACAACACCTAAAGTATCTGTAACAACTTTAGTATTATAAACTTTATTAAATGCCATGTGTGAAGTTTTAAGTCTTAAATTATCAAATGCTTTTGGATAATGGTCTTCGATACCTTTTTCACGAGGAGTTACTTGTCCTTCGATTCTCAACAATGTTGTTGGATTCTCAGTGTTAGTTGTAACTGTTACAGACTTATTAAATTTCCCTGGTCTGTTTTTAGGATTATAAGTTGCTTTTACATAACCTTTTTTCCCTGGTTGTATCGGCTCCTTAGTATAATCAGTTGCAGTACACCCACACGAAGCCCTTACATTAGTAATATATAAAGGTTTGCTACCTGTGTTAGTAAAATTAAATGTCGCTGCTTGCGGCCCCGCTTCTTCTTTAAATGTTCCAAATTTGTGGACTGTCTTTTCCCAAGAAACTGCTGGGTCCTGTGTTTGTGAGAAGACGACAAATGAAAGTAGAATTCCAATGATTATTAATCCTGATTTTTTCATAGTAAAATATTCTTTTAAGTTAACTATATAGTTTATTGTTGTTTCATAGGGTTCACATCTCCCATAATTCGTAAGACAGATGTCGGCTGAAACTCATTTGTTGTTACTGTAATTGACTTATTAAATTTCCCAGGTCTTTTTGAAGGATTATAGGCAGCTTTTACATAACCTTTTGCTCCCGGCTGAACAGGTTCTTTTGACCATTCAGGAGAAGTACATCCACAAGAAGCTTTTACATTAGTAATATACAATGGCTCATTACCTGTGTTTACAAATTCGAATGTTGCCACTACTTTTCCATCAGCTTCCTCAAATTTACCAAAATCATGAACTGTTTTATCCCACGAAATTGCAGGTCCACTTTGCTGTGCAAAAATCATAGTAGAAAGTGTCACTAAACCAACAAATAATAATATCTTTTTCATAACTGTAATAATTTAATTTATAATTCGAAAAACAGTATTTACAAATTTCAGACCAAACATAAGTTTTAGTTGTCTAAATTTATTCCAATGTACGTTAAAAGTCCGTAAAGTTCAATCTTGCCTGAGGTAAGACATCTAAATTTGATAATTTACCACAAAGATACATAAAATGTCCAACTAATCCAATCATTGCAGCATTATCTGTAGTATATTGCAATTTTGGTAGATGTACACTCCAATTTTCTTTAGCAGCTAAATCAGTCAAACCATTACGCAAACCTGAATTTGCCGATACTCCTCCAGATATTGCTATTTCCGTCACTCCAGTTTGTTTTACAGCCTTTTTCAACTTCTCTAACAATATTTCTACTATTGTATTTTGCAAAGAAGCTGCTAAATCGTTTATATTCTCTTCGATAAACGATTCATTTTGCTTTAGGTTGTCTCGTAATGAGTAAAGAAACGAAGTTTTTAATCCACTAAAACTAAAATCTAAATCTTTTATACGTGGTTTATTATAAGAAAAAGCCAACTTGTTTCCTGTTTGAGCAAGTTTATCTATTACCGGACCTCCTGGATATGGCAGTCCTAGCACTTTTGCACATTTATCAAAAGCCTCGCCAGCAGCATCATCTATTGTTTTTCCTAATATTTCAAACTCAAGATAATCCTTAACAAGAACTATTTGAGTATGTCCACCAGAAACAAGTAAGCATAAATAAGGAAACCTCGCTTCAAAAGCTTCTTCTTCTCTAGTACGCAACATGTGAGCCATAAGATGACCATGTAGATGATTTACACCAACCATCGGGATACCTGTTGATAAGGATAAACCTTTGGCAAAAGAGGTTCCAACCATTAAAGAACCTAATAATCCAGGCCCTTTGGTGAAAGCTATTAAATCAATTTCATTCATCTCAAAACCAGACTGTTCAATTGCCTCTTTTACAACTAAAACAATATTTTGCTGATGCGCACGACTTGCCAATTCTGGCACAACCCCACCATACTTTTCGTGTATCTTTTGCGTATTAATAACATTTGAGCAAAGTTTTCCGTCACTCAACACTGCTGCCGACGTATCGTCACACGAAGATTCTATACCTAATATTTTTAAACTCATAATTGTGAACAAAATTAAATATTTTATCATATTCTAATGTTTTTTTTCATAATATTTGTAGAATAGGATAATTAAAACTTTTTAGGATTTGCTAAAAACAAGGATAAAACGATTTATTATTATTATGTGCCTCCTCTTGGTAAGGGACATAATTCTCTTGTTAATTATTGGCAACTCCCCTTTCCTACAAAGTTTCCTAGCCAAACAAACAATTGCATTCTTTGCTAATCATTACGACATTGAACTTTCTGTTGACAAAGTATATTTAAAATTTCCTAATGAGATAGTATTAAACGAAATCCAGATGTTAGACTCTATTGGCGATACAATATTGGTTTCTCACGAAGTTTCTGCATACATATCGAAAGTTAAAATTTTAGATAACGAATTATATCTTGACAAGATATCTATAATTAATCCAACAATACACGCAGATGTTGACACAAATGGTGTCGCAAATTATGAATATATTCTAAATAAGTTTGCATCAGAAGATACAGATACAACAGAATCAGCAAAATTCGAGATTTATTGCAATAATTTCGAGATAATTAATGCAAATCTTAAATATCGTGATCGTAGAGATTTACAAAAAAATAATATATTTAATCCATCAGATGTCGAAATCAACGGCTTTAACCTTACAGTAAACAATTTCAACTACTACTCCGACAGTCTGGAGCTTGATTTAGACAATTTTACATTTACAGAAAAATCAGGAATAGACATCAAAGAAATATCAGGACACTTTAAATACTGTGATACTGCAATAAGTGTCAGTAACTTCACACTATTAACCAAGAATTCTCAGTTTAATAGTTCGTTAATTGAACTTATTGGTAATGATAAAGAGTACCTTTCTGATATTAATAAAATGAAACTTGAAATCAATATTGACACCTTGATTTTTGATATTGCAGACCTATCACCATTTATGCCTGAATATATTAATATCCACGACAAAATCCATCTATCAGGATTATTTAAAGGTAAGCTTTCGAATTTTAAATTTAAGAAATTTAATGTTGCTTATGGTGATGATACTCGCATGACAGCAAATCTGTCTGTTGATGGTTTACCTGATTATGATATGACTTTTGTTTTTGGTGATGTTTCAGAATTTACAACATCAAATAGGGATCTAAAACGAATTATCAGACTAACTTCTCCAGGAGAATATGTACACCTACCTCCTACAATAGATGATATTGGAAACATTTCGTTTAATGGAAATCTGGCTGGGATGTTTAACGATTTAGTTGCTTACGGAGAGTTTAACACAGGATTAGGTGCACTCAAAACCGATATCGCAATTGTCACAGACTTTGAAACATTTGATGTTGATTATAGTGGAATCTTAAATGCCTACAAATTTGACTTAGGAAAAATAACAGGAGATCCAAATAATTTTGGTATGATTTCTATGGATTCCAAAATCAATGGAACGGTTGATTCAACCGGAAACTTCATAGCAAATATTGATTGTAATATTACCGAACTTGGAGTATTAAACTACAATTACACAGGGATAAAATTAGCTGGAGATATTTCTAATACATTCTTTGATGGAGAACTTTTTGTTGATGATCCAAATCTTAAAGTAGAATTTTTTGGAAAGTATAAATATGTAGGTGCAAATCAATATCTCGATTTTTCAACTGACATTTGGGCAGATTTAAATAATCTGAATATTACCAACGACAGCCTTGATTCTCAAGTTAAATTTGTTTTGGCTTGCGATTTAACTGGAGATTTACAAACAAGACCAGAGGGCAACGTATACTTAAGTCACTTTAAATATACTACACATGGTGATGAATTAAAATTGAACCAATTAAGCTTTAACAGCTTTATTGACGAATATGACCAACAATATTATACACTTCGTTCCGATTATCTTGACTTAAACTTTTATGGTAGTTTTATTTTTACAGAACTTACACAAACAATGTATGATATTTTTGCTGGTTACACTCCTGCATTTTTAGGTTATCCAGAACATTCCGAAAACGAAAGTAAGAATATTGCCAATTTTGATATACGTTTTAAAAGCCTGAATAATATTACCAAAATTTTTATGCCTGAACTGGATATTGATAGTGATGTATTTGCTGAAGGAATGATTTCAGGCAAGGATTATAGGTTTAATGCAATCTTTAGTATTCCCGTAATTAAGTACGATAGTATCTATCTTTGGGGTAACGAGTTTAACATTAATGGTTATAAAGATTCTCTTGATATTAATCTTACAATGCAAGAAATCAGTAAAAAAAGCTTCCCTTGGTTCGAAAACATTAGTCTCAACTTAGATGTATCAGATGATAGTGTAATGCTTGCATTAGATTGGGATAATTTTGAAGAGATTAGAAACTTTGGAAACCTTAAGATAAGTACAAATTTTATTGAGAAAAGTAATACTCTAATCCCTAGAATTGAAAGTATAATACACTATTCCGAAGTTATTGTTGAAAACAAACTTTGGGAAATCAGCAAAACACCTGTAACAATTGATGGTCAGGAAATTGACATTGATTATTTCTCATTAACACATGATGATCAAGTTTTAAATATAGATGGTGAGATATCACCCGATAAAACAAAACTACTGAGATTTCTGATTCAAAATGTTGACATCAGCAACTTTAATTCATATGTAAGTCAAACTGGTTATCAATTCGCTGGAATCTTATCTGGTAATGGAAGAGTCGCTAATATCTATGATATCCCAAGCTTAAAATCATCGCTAAGTATAAATGACTTTAGAATAAATGATGAAGATTTTGGACGTTTTGATTTAGCCGGTATTTGGGAAGGAGAAGGAAATGGATTTAAAGTCGATGGAATAAATAAATACATGAAGATAAAAGGCTCATACTCTCCTGAAAAAGATAGTTTAGATGTTAATTTCTCGATGGATAACTTCAAACTAGATATTCTTGGACCATATTTACTTGATTATGACATAAGCGAATTAGCCGGAGCTGTAGATGTAAATCTTAATATCAAAGGTAAATTAAAGGAGCCAGAAATTGATGGAATTATCGACTTTGAAAAGGCCCAATTTGTTTACGATTTCCTAAAAATAAAGGCATTTACTGAAGATAAAATTATTATTACAAACGATGCTATTTTATTTGATGATTTTAAAGTTTACGATGAAAACGAAAATGAAGGAAGTATAAATGGTGGAGTATACCACGAAAATTTTGATAATATTTTTGTTGACCTTCGTATTGATGCAGAAAACATGAAACTGCTTAATACAACCGAGAAAGACAACAGTTTATATTACGGTACAGCTTACGGAACAGGAAATGTAAGAATTTCTGGTACTCTTGACAAATTTGGCATTGATGTAGTTGCCAAAACTGAGCCCAATACTGTATTTGTATTACCTATGACTGAATCGTACGAAAGCGGAAACCTCTCCTATGTTACTTTTGTGCAATCAGCAATAGATTCCACCGACTCACAAACTGTCAAACCAATGGAATCGGAAATGGAATATTACTTTAAAATGGATATTGAAGTGACTCCTGATGCCGAAGCCCAAATAGTATTTGATCCTAAAGTTGGAGACCTAATCAGAGGGTATTGTAGTGGAAATCTTAAAATGGAATACACTTCTGACGAAGATTTCTATATGTATGGAGAACTCGAAGTTGTCGAAGGAGATTATCTTTTCACTCTCGAAAATATAATCAATAAAAAATTCCATATCAAACCTGGAGGAACAATTGTTTGGTCTGGTGACGAATACGAAGCAATTCTGGATCTGGATGCAGTATATTATGCTAAAGCTCCTCTTAACGACTTAATGGCAGCAATTGCCGATTCCAGTGACATTTATAACAAACCTATGAATGTAGAATGTCACATGCACATGAGTGGTAGCTTAATGGCTCCTGACATTCAATTTAGTATCAAAGTACCTAACGCAAACGATAAAGCAAAAGCTCAACTGGCAAACCTAACACAAGATGAAATAAACAAACAGCTTCTATACTTATTGATTCTAAACAGATTCTACAATCCAAATGCTGCAAATACTATTGGTAGTGATATGGGATCAACAACTAATGCATTTGGGGTTACATCAAGTGAGCTACTATCAAACCAGCTAAGCAACTGGTTATCTCAAATTAGTAACGATTTCGATATAGGGTTTAATTATCGCCCTGGAACAGATGTTTCGGGTCAGGAGCTAGAAGTGGCATTATCAACTCAAATCCTTAACGATCGTGTATTAATTAATGGAAACGTTGGCATTGGAGAAAATAAAGCTACCACCAGTAATTTGGTTGGAGATATTGAAGTACAATTAAAAGTAAACAAAAAAGGCTCATTCAGATTAAAAGGATTTACCAGAGCAAATGATGACCTGGAAGCAGAATTCGGTCCATACACAAACGGTGTGGGTATATTTTATACTGAAGAATTTAATACTTTTGGAGAATTAATGACAAAATTTTGGCATAATATGACATTTCGTAATGCACGTGAAAAACGTAAAGCAAAGAAAATTCTTGAAAACAAAAAAGCTGCAACTGAATAGTTAATCATGTCTATGGTAATTTAGTTTTCCACTATCGCTCGCAGATTACCCATTACCGATTACCAATTACCATTCTTCTGATTAGGTTTTCGTCTCTGATTATTTCCAGATTTCTTTGGTTTATAATACCTTTTCTTTTTAGTTTGGATAATTCTGTATTCAGGTCCTTTTGGTATTCCATCAGGATTTTCAAGTTTATCAACAGTTTTCTCTAATAGTTTTTCTATTCTGTTAAAACTCAATACTTCCTTTTCACCAATGAAGCTGATTGCAAGACCAAGTTTACCGGCTCTGGCTGTACGTCCTATTCTATGAACATAATCTTCGGCTTTATCCGGAATATCATAATTAATAATCAAATTAACATCATTTATATCAATCCCGCGAGAAAGTAAGTTTGTAGTAACCAATATCTTAATTTTCCCTTGTTTAAAATCCTGCATTTTACTATTCCTCTCATCTTGTGAAAATGAGGAATTCATAGCAGAATTTTTTATTCCAACCATCCGTAGATATGATGAAATTTTGGAAACATTTAATTTTGTTCCAGTAAAGATTATTATTCTTTGTTCCTTACGTTCACTTAATAAAGTCGATAATATTTTAGGTTTATCATTATCGAAAACCATATAAACTTTTTGATCTATTTGCTCAGCTGGCTTTGAAAAGTTTAAATCCAATATTTCGGGATCTACCAAAATCTCTTTTGCAAGTTTTCGTATTTGATTAGGCATTGTAGCACTAAACATTAATGTCTGACGTTTCTTTTTTAGCTTACTAATAATATTTACGATATCATCATAAAAGCCCATATCGAGCATTTCGTCAGCTTCATCAAGTATCAAAAAATCCAGATTATCAGTATTTACATATCCCAGACCAAGATGTGATATCAAACGTCCTGGAGTTGCAACAACAATATCTGCACCTTTTGTCAATGCAGCCTTCTGTCTACTAAAACCATCCTGATTATTTCCGCCATAAATTGCAAACGAAGAAATATCGACATAATAACCAAGACCTGCAACCTGCTCTTCAACCTGCATACATATTTCACGAGTTGGTGTAATTACAAGCGCACGCACACCCTCCTTTTTATTCTTGGAAATATTTTCCATAATAGGTATAAGAAATGCTGCAGTTTTTCCCGAACCTGTTTGCGAACATGCAAGTAAATCTTTCCCCTCTAAAGCCGTTGGAATTGCCTTTTCCTGAATCAAAGTTAATTTTTCATAATTAAAAAATTCAATCCCGGTTTTTAAATCATCCGATAAATCTAAATCGTTAAAGTTCATTTATTGTTTTTCTAGTAAAACTTTTGCCAAAATAAGAAAATTATCATGAATTTGCTATTTAATAGTGATTAAAGTAGATAAAGTGGATTGAATACTTGGAGTATTTAGAGTACTTAGAGTATTTAGAGTACTTGGAGTGTTTAGAGTACTTGGAGTGTTTAGTGTGTTTATCTGTTTAATCGTTAAATCTATTTCCCTTTTCTTAGTGTAAAGTGTTTTCGCCCTTTATTTGCATTTTTGAAAACACCTTTATTTACCATTCTGATATCTTCAACCGTATAGAATGCTCCAGGATTATATTCATTTATTATTTTAATAAGTTCTTTTAATTTTTTTCGTCCAATAGTAATGTATAAAACACTAACATTTCCCTGACTCCCAATTGCAGGAATTTGTGTAAGTCCATAATTCTGGCCTATTAACTCGTCTATCAAATCCTCTGCAGGTTTTGCTGTAACTAGCCTAATACTTACTATTCCTAATGCAATTTTCTCTTCTAGAAGCATGCCAATATAATTCCCAGTTGCAAAACCAGCTGCATAAAACAAGTAACACATCCAATTATCCAAATGAGCCATTATCTGACCTATAGCAACTATCCAAATCAAAACTTCAATAAACCCCAATAATGGAGCTAAAGATTTATAGCCTTTAGAAACCAGAATTATTCTCATCGTCCCTATTGTTACATCAAAAATACGAGCAACAAATATCATTAAAGGAAGCCACACGTATGCAAAAATATCAAATTCCATATTTTCAATTTTAAAAAATCGTGCAAATGTATTGTATTTTTCATTCTGACAATGAGGATTTTACAAAAATTTGACTAAATATGTTTTTAAACAAAATTAAAAAAAGATATTTGTGTTCAAAACAAAACTTCAACAATCCAGTTTATAGAATGAAATTAAACTAAAAAATACTAAAAATGGAAAAATTGTATACAGCGAAAGCAACAGCAGAAGGTGGAAGAAACGGACACGTAAAAAGTTCTGATGGAATTATTGATATAGATGTAAGAATGCCAAAAGCATTAGGTGGTGATAGTGATGATTTTCACAATCCAGAATTACTTTTTGCAGCTGGTTACTCAGCATGTTACGATGGAGCATTAAATCTAGTTGCCAGAAACGATAGACATAAAATCGAAAGCAAAACCACTGCAAATGTATCTTTTTGCAAAGATGGCGAAGGTTTTGGCCTAGCAGTTCAACTTGATGTCGAAGTAAATGGTGTAGACAGAGAAATTGCACAAGATTTAATAGAAAAAGCTCATCAGGTTTGCCCTTATTCAAAAGCTACAAGAGGAAATATTGAAGTTATTTTAAACTTATTATAGGTTTTTCGAAACCATATGTGTGTTAATTTGAGCCCCGTTTGGGGCTTTTTTTATCTAAAAGGGTCAACAATAATTAAAGTAGATTACACTTTATATATATTTATTGATTCTTAACAGATTCAGTTAATAAAAGTAATTATTATCCATCCCAAATCAATAGTATTACAAAATATACTGACAAAATGTTATAAATAATCAAAGCTGTTGTTTTCACTTGTCAATAAGGTATTTATTTTTATTACTATAAATCATTATATAACAATAAATTAAAATCCACCTGTTAGTATTTACAACAAACAGAGCTTACTATGGCACGAAGATTGAATAATTGCGTTCAAATAAAAATTAAATCTTAATTATGAATAACAATTTTTCACTAAAGACCAGCATCTTTTACATTTTTATGATGCTGAGTGTAGGCACTGTTTCTGCACAGTTAAACAAGCAGCCAAAGGTTACAGATATCACTAGAGATCAAGAATTTGTTCTAGTCACTAAGGCAAATCCAAAATTCGAAAAGCCTGAGCGAGTTGTAAATTCAGACTTTGAAGTCGGAGATGAAGCTTTTGACCCCTATAAGTTGAATGACTACACAACTTGGAGATTTACTGGCACAGATGTAATAAACCAAGATGGATCTATAACAAGTTATATTGCAATAATTAACACAGAAACAGGAATGTATTTTCATCGTTCTGGTGACATGAAAACAAAAGAAGAATTTGATAAAGCTACTGAAGAGAATGAAAATAGATCTTGGAAAGATTTTTGGAAAGCTATGGAATTTTACTTCCACCCAGAAATTCAAGAATGGCCATATTTATGGTTAAGAATCCCAAACAATGAAGGTAAAAGCTTAGTGGTAACTCAGATGTCTTGGAATACTAGAGATTTTAAACTTGTACTTGTTAAATAATTAAAAAAGAACAAAATGAAAACTATAAAATATATTTCAATATTTATTTTCTGTGCATTGTTTACTGGACAAGTATTAGCACAAGATATAGAAACATACAAACTACAATTACCTGATATTATACTAGAAAAAGGAGGCCCTATTCATGTATCAACTTTGATTGATGGTACAAAAGAAGAAATAAGTAATAATTTAAGCGAGAATTTCCAAAAAGAAATGACTAAAGGTATACAAGCAGAGGGGCTTGCTTTCAAACACAATCTGCCAACTTTTAACCCATGGATGCGCACAAACCTATATACTACAACTGACAAGCTTGAAGAAGCGACTTATGTAATTTATGGAGACTATAGCTTTACTACGGCACATAAAAAATCTTATACTGAAAAATCTGGTGTAGAAACAGCTGATAGTCTACCTTTCGTATATTATGAATTCTATGAAAAAAGCACGGCAACAGTTGTAGGAACAGTAATAATTACTGATATAGAAGCCGATACTGAAGTCGCAAGAATTCCATTTTCAAAAGAATTGATTGATGAAGATAAAAAAATAATGGAACATGCTAAGTCAAAATCCCCAAAAAGCTTAATTCCTTCTCTTTCAGATAGTTTTGTTCAGGAATTTAGATACAAGTTTAGTGCAGTTAAAACGACTTATGAATATAGTTTTCCCAAAATCAAACCTGAGAACAAAGAGTTAAAAAAAGAGTTTAGGGAATATAAACGTAATCTTAAAGACCTTGCTGATGAAGGAAAACTTAAAGATATGTATACAATGTTTTTAGAAATTCAGCAAAAAGAAGACAGCCCTGAAGTAAACGAATCTTTAGGCATATGCTACGAAATTCTAGGAAACTACTCTAAAGCAAAAGAATATTATGACAAATGTGACAATGCACAACGAAATAGCGAATTAGTCAAACAAATTAATATCCAAAACACTTTGAAAGACTTAGGAATTGCAATAGTTGAACCTGTTTTTTAAGAAAAATATTGAAACAAAAAGAAAACGCAGCTATTACAGTTGCGTTTTCTTTTAGCTCATATATTATAAGTATTCTGTGTGAGTATGTGTGTAAAGTTTTTTACTCTGGACAGTTCTTAATACAGTTTAAATCGCAATCGTAAGTAATTCCTACACTATCCTCATTTCGATAAACGACTATATTATTACTGTTTCTAATAATTTTAAAGTTCTCTATCTGTATTAAGATTTCGTTATTAATGGACAACACTCCAAACATCCCGTCTCTTATCACAAGAACTTTATCACAAAAAAATCTTAAAGACTCGTACTTACAAGGAATTACTTCCTTATTATTAACATCAATGACACCATATTTAGATTCTTTTTCTACAATATAATACTCTCCATACTTTAATACATTTTGATATTCAAATGGAAATTGTAATTTAAAATTATTTTTAATATCAACAATACTTATCATTCCATCTTTATGCACAGTTACATAGCCCTCTGTATATACATGAAACCTATCAAAATAGTATTTATCATAAATAGTATTAGTCCTATAATTCAAGAAATACATTTTAGAATCTAATTTAACTACTGCATTTTCAGAATCAATTAAAAACACATCTTGATATCTAGGTTCAACAACCTGATTCCCAAGCATATCCACAACTCCTGCCAGACCATTTAATTTTACTAATACTACAGGAATAAAAGTATCGTATGTTATATTCCATGGATATATTACAAACTGATAATCTGGTTTAACTACAACTTCTCGATTACTATTGATTACTCCTTGTTTCCCATTTAAACAAAACACATAGTAGCTATCAATAAGCTCTTTATTTCCACAAGCATGAATTTTAAAACTTCTATTAAGAATTATAGAATCAGTAAAAATCTTATTTCCAATAAAATAGCTATACTTGTTATCTTTCTGTAATACTATCGCATCATATTGTTTTTTAATTACATCATATTCCAAAGAAACAACCTTGATCCCAAATTTATTAAAGATACCAGATTTCCCATTATTAGTAACTACAAATTCAAATCCTTTTTTGCGAGTCAAATTTATTTCGTCAAATTCAACAGGAATAACCAAGCCAATATCTGTATTATATATTCCTCTCTTGCCATCATTTAAAACTTCCCAATAAGTATAAGAATCTGTCATTTGAATTATTTTATCATACTCAATTGGAAGTAATATATTCCCAAATTTAGATATCATTCCCCAATTATTGTTTTTCTGTAATAAAAGCAGTTTTCGTTGAATAATATAAATAACAGTATCTAAGTCATCAATAATGATTTCTCCATCTTGATCTTCAATATAAAAGCCATCATCATTTCTTTCAAATGAAACTTCACTTTTTGACACCATGATATCTATTCCTTGTGTATAAGCACATTGCACTACAAGAAAAAATATTAGAACAATTACAATTAATCTTAACATATTTTATTTTCAAAAAAGATTACTAATTAAAAAAAATCTACTCCTGCATTTTCAAGACTTCTCTCTGATTCAATCTATATTTAAGAATATTTACATAATCAAGAGCTTTCTTTATATTATAATCAGTATATGATTTTGATGCCCACTCCATAGCTTTATCTAAGTCTCCATTGATTTCGTTAATAATCGCCATATTATAACACGCTCGTCCTGCAACTTTACGTTTATTATTATCTAGTTCCTTTTCCCATAATTCTGCTGCGCCATTCCAATCACCAGTACGAGCTCTTCTCTTGGCAATTTTGAAATTATCTGTTCCTCTTACATAATATAATCTTGAAACTCTAATATAATATGGTAATATTCTTTGTGCATAAGCAACACCTAAAAATGTGCTTGCTTCCATCACAGCTTCTGTTCGTCCTTTGATTGCCTCTACAGCTTTTAACGGGTTTATCCCAGAACCTTTTGACACAACATCCTGATGACTAATAAATTGATCTAAAACTAATTTATTTACAGGATCATAAATTCTCCACCCTGATTTAATTTTTGTATAAACTGTGGCATAGTGCTTTATTACAGGAACACTTAATTCTCCAATACCAACACTTCCTTCTTTACTGGTTTTATAGTTTACTCTTGTATCAGTATCGTAAAAGGAAAGTACATAAATTACATCTACACCATTATCGTCACATAATTGTTCAACCTCCTCCCAACTTAAGGATGCAGGAAAAACGCCAAGTCCTGGACTTCTAAGGTCTGCTTCTTCAATAATCTTTACTTCATCATAAACTTCCATTGCAGTTAGTTCATCAAAACAACCAAGAATCAGCCGATCTGCACCTTTTTTATCAAAATCCTTACCTTCGATAGATAAAATTTTGTCTGCATCGTCGAGCTTTGCAGCTTTTTCACTTGGAAGGCTTCTATTAATTATTCCAACTTTTCTAACATCATTTGGGATGTCAACAGGTGCAGGCTCTTTCACAGACATTGTCAATGTATTAGTTGAGCTGCAAGAAACTAATAGCAAAGATAGAGCTAAGCTCCATAAAACTAAGTAACTTTTCTTTTTCATAAACTAAGATTAGAGGTCAATACTTTTTCGACAATTTTTGCTCAATTATTATGCCATAAAACCAAAGGTGTAATTTACCTTTTATTTCTAAAAAAAGTCGGGGTGAGATGACTCGAACATCCGACCCCTGGTCCCCCAGACCAGTACTCTAGCCAACTGAGCTACACCCCGAAATTGATTTTACAAAATTAGCAACAAAATTCAAGAAATCAAATCATTTCATATTTTACCGACAAAAAATATTTCTTCACCGAAAAGGAGAATGAAATAATAAATCTGAATAGTATTTTCGTCAAAAATATAAATGATATATTTGTAATATTATTTAAACCTTACTACTAATGAGAAAAATCTTAATATCACTACTTTTCCTGACAGTTATTGTTCAAATTTCTGCTCAAAAACACACTATTAGTGGGTATATAAAAGACAAAAGTACTGGAGAAGAACTTATTGGAGCTAATATTATTGTTATAGATGGCAAAGCTGGGACAACCACAAATACATACGGGTTCTATACATTGTCATTACCAGCAGGAAAATATACTATTAGTTATTCATTCATTGGTTACAAAGAAATTACAAAAGATATAAATCTAAATTCGGATAAATCAATAAACATCGAACTCCCTAGTTCAGCCTACATTACTAATGAAGTAATTGTATCGGGAGAAAAGAAAAGTAATATCGAAGACAGTAAAATGTCTGTTATTAAACTTCCTGTAGAAACAGTAAAAACTTTGCCTGCATTTATGGGAGAAGTAGACATTTTAAAAACCATTCAACTCTTACCGGGTGTACAGGCATCTGGTGAAGGAAACTCTGGATTTTATGTTCGTGGAGGTGGACCCGATCAAAACTTGATTCTTCTAGACGAAGCTACTATATATAATGCTGCCCACTTATTTGGATTCTTTTCTGTCTTTAATGCTGATGCTATTAAAGACATGGAGATTTATAAGGGTGGAATGCCTTCTGAATATGGTGGTCGAATAAGCTCAGTTCTTGATATCTCTATGAAAAACGGAAACATGAAAGAATTTCAGGCAGAAGGTGGAATTGGAACTATTGCCTCTCGTTTTACAGTACAGGGACCAATTGTTAAAGACAAATCTTCCTTCTTAATCTCAGGTCGAAGAACTTATATTGACATCTTAGTTAAACCATTTGTAAAAAAATCTTCACCTTTTAAAGGTTCAGGATATCATTTCTACGACCTCAATGCAAAATTCAATTATCGTTTTTCAGATAAAGACAGATTATTTTTTAGTGCTTATTATGGAGAAGATGTTTTTGACTTTAAAAGTGAAGAGGCTGGATTTGGGATGAGTATACCTTGGGGTAATGGAATGGCCTCTTTAAGATGGAATCACCTATATTCTAGCAAATTTTTCTCTAACACTACTCTTGTTGCTTCTGATTACAAATTTAGAACAGAAGTTAAAATGGAAGACCCAGAAGACGAAGATGGTGGATTCCAGTTTATTCAAAGCTCAGGAATTCGCGATTACTACCTAAAACAAGACTATACATGGATTCCAAATCCAAAGCATACTGTAAAGTTTGGCTTAAACTATATATATCACATATTCACTCCTAACTCAGTAAGTGCAAAATTTGGAGATATCGTTATTGATGATACAGATAATCGTCAACAATATGCACATGAAGCGGCAATTTATCTTGGAGATGACTTTAAAATAAATGAAAAGCTTACTATTTATGCAGGTGTTCGTGGTGCAATTTTCAATCAAGTTGGAGAATTTACACGCTATGTAAAAGACGAATATAGATTACAAAATATTGATACTATTGTTTATGGTAAAGGAGAAAGTGTTGCATTTTACAAGTCTCTGGAACCTCGTGCATCCTTAAAATACAGTTTAAACAGCAAATCGTCCATTAAAGCATCATTTATGCAAAATAAACAATTCATTCATCTTGCTTCCCTATCTGCTTCTACTCTACCAACAGACCTTTGGGTACCTTGTAGCGATATAGTTGAACCTCAGGCAGGAAGACAATATGCTGTTGGATATTTCAGAAATTTCTTTGATGATAAGTATGAAACTTCTGTTGAACTATATTACAAAGATCTTTTTAACCTAATTGAGTATGCAGATGGAGCTCTACCTGGTGATGATATTGGAGATAATGCAGATAATTATTTTATTTTTGGTGATGGAAATTCATACGGCTTAGAATTATTTATCAAGAAAAGAGCAGGGCAGTTTACTGGTTGGATTGGGTACACATGGTCTAAAACAGATAGATTTTTTGATGATATAGACGAAGGAAATCCATTCCCGGCAAAATACGACAGGAGACATGACTTATCTGTAACAGGGACTTATAAAATTAATGAAAAATGGACAGCTGCAGCAGTTTTTGTTTATGCAACTGGAAATACAACTACTCTGCCAATTGGGCGCTACATGATTGATGGAGAAATAGTTAGTGAATATGGTGATAGAAATTCATACAGAATGGCTCCTTATCACAGACTCGACCTCTCTGTTACCTGGGATCATAAGAAAACAGAAAATTGGGAATCTTCATGGAACTTCTCAGTGTATAACGTTTATAATAGAAAAAATCCATACTTTATCTATTTTGAAAATGAAGGTAGCGTGGCTGATGGCTCGTTTGTCTCAAAAGCAAAACAAGTGTCATTATTCCCAATTTTACCATCAATAACATGGAATTTTAAATTTTAAGGATTATGAAAAATACAATAAAATCAATAACATATATTTTTATCATACTTTTTGCATTTGTTTCTTGTGAGAAAGACATATCTGTCGACATGCCAAGACCAGAAGACAAACTTGTTGTTGAAGGCTTTATCGAACTCGATGAATATCCAATAGTTTTTTTAACAAAAAATGCCGCATATTTTGACATTGTCGATACTGCTACAGTTAACAATTCCATTATCTCAGGAAATCAAGCTACTGTTATTGTAACAGACGGTTTCATAATTGACACATTAGCTCCTCATATATTTGAAAAGTGGCCTTACTATGGGTATTCTGGCACTCAAATAAAAGGAGCTATTGGTAGCACCTATGAATTAAAAATACAATATAACGACGATAAGTATAATGCTCTTACATCAATTCCCGACACAGTTGCAATAGATTCTGTTTGGTTCGACAAATTTGAACAACTTGACGGTTTCGGTTTTTTGAATTTCAATTTTCAAGACCCGATTGAAAATGGGAATTACTACTCTTGCCTAACTAGAGTTCATCAGAATCAGCCTTGGTTTTACAGACCATATTTCGGAACCCATATCACTGATGACAAATTAGGAAATAATTCAAAATTTTCATTCTCTCCAATTTCTAAAGGATACGAAAGAAATAGTTTCTTTAACAATAGTGCTGGAACAGAAGAAAGCAGTATATTTGAAGATATCGGATTTAGTATTGGTGATACAGTTTCATTAAAACTATCTACAATGGATCGATTCAGTTACAATATCTGGAACTCTTGGTACAGCCATCAGGCTACAAGTGGTAATCCATTTACAAATCCGGCCACGGTACTTACAAATATCGAAGGGGCTCCTGCAAAAGGTTACTGGATTGGTTATGGTACGCATATTGAAACTATTTATATTTCAGAATCTGATAATATTCAAATTATTGAATAAATCTACTGACATTACGACATATTTTCTACTGCCAATTATTAGACAAAAATTTATATCAATCTTTTCAAACTACTAGCTATCACCATATTAGACTAAATTCTATTTAGAATTTCACATTTACTGCAAAATTTAGGCAAACAATTTGTTATCTTTACAGTTGTTAATTAAAAATTTGGGAAATGAAAAAAACTTTATTACTTAGTCTACTCGCATTATTCAGTTTAAGCATTTTTTCTCAAGAACCAGTGATAGATTGGAAAATTGATCAATCAAGAGCTGATTCTGGAAGTCACATTCTTAAGATATCTGCAAAAATACCACACGATTGGTATATTTATGGAATGAATATGGAAGAAGGTGGTCCCCTCCCACTTTTTCTTAGCTTTGAAGATGTAGACAATACTGTTAACTCGGCAGTATTTAAAGAAATATCCAAACCAAAGCAAATGTTTGACGAAGTATTTGACATGAATGTAAACACATATATGGAATACGTTGAAATTGAATGTGAATTTGTACCAAAAGGTGATTTATCAGATATAAATCTGATAATTGATGGTCAAGCCTGCAATAAAAAAGATGGTAGTTGTGTACAGGTTTATAAATTGATCAAGATAGAAATAATGAAATAATAATAACCCAGATATTTAAATCAAATTAGTTACAATGAGTGAAAAAATTAAATGTTTGATTATCGGCTCAGGTCCAGCCGGTTATACTGCAGCTATATATGCTGCGAGAGCAAATTTAAGCCCAGTTGTTTATGAAGGTCTACAACCAGGTGGCCAATTGACAACAACTACAGAAATCGATAACTTTCCAGGATATCCAGAAGGAGTTACTGGACCAGAAATGATGACTCAGCTTAAAGCTCAATCTCAAAGATTTGGTACCGATGTTCGTTTTGGCATTATTACTGAAGTAGACTTCTCAAAAAGACCTTACAAAGTAATTGCAGATAACAAACACGAAATTGAAGCAGAAGTAGTAATTATTTCTACTGGAGCTTCAGCTAAATACCTTGGACTTGAGTCTGAAGAAAAATTCAAAGGACTTGGAGTATCTGCTTGTGCAACATGCGATGGTTTCTTCTATAGAGGAAAAGATGTTGCTGTTGTTGGTGGTGGAGACACTGCTGCTGAAGAAGCTAGTTATTTAGCAGGAATCTGTAACAAAGTATACATGATAGTTCGACGTGATGAACTTAGAGCTTCTAAAGCAATGCAAAAAAGAGTTCAAGAGAATCCCAAAATTGAAATACTTTGGAATCACAATACTGTTGAAGTACTTGGCGACAACACAGGAGTTACAGGAGTTAAAGTAATGAACAATATAACTAACGAAGAAAAAGATATTGATATTCATGGTTTCTTTGTTGCTATTGGACACACACCTAACTCTGTAGTATTTAAAAATTATTTAAATACTGACGAAACAGGATACATCTTAACAGAAAAAGGCTCAGCTAAGACTAACTTACCTGGAGTTTTCGCTTGTGGAGATGTTCAAGATCACCAATATCGTCAGGCAATTACAGCTGCAGGTTCAGGCTGTATGGCAGCTATTGATGCTGAAAGATTTTTGGCTGAAAACGAATAATATTCTATTTCAAATTTAAAAATACATAATATAGGGTCATAACATGTTATGACCCTATTATTAATTAAATACATTTTAAATTTTATGACAAAAAAAGAACGCTTTGATCACGTACTGGAATGGTTTCGTACGAATATGAAACTTGCTGAAACAGAACTTGATTTTGGTAGTGAATTCCAACTATTGGTTGCAGTTATTCTCTCTGCACAATGTACAGACAAAAGAGTAAATATAATCACTCCACCCCTTTTTAAAGATTATCCAGATGCTGCAACTATGAGTCACGCTGAACCAGATGTAATTTTTGAATACATCAAATCATGTACTTATCCAAACAATAAAGCAAAGCATTTGGCAAACATGTCAAAAATGCTGATGAAAGAGCATAGTGGAATAGTTCCTCAGGATGTAGATGAATTACAAAAATTACCTGGAGTAGGTAGAAAAACAGCACATGTAATTGCTTCCGTATTATTCAGACAGCCTAAAATGGCTGTTGACACGCACGTTTTTAGGGTTTCGGCAAGAATTGGACTTAGTACAAATGCTAAAACTGTTTTACAAACAGAAAAACAATTAGTTAAATATATTCCAGAAGAAGACATCCCCGATGCACATCACTGGTTAATACTGCATGGCAGATATGTGTGTACAGCCAGATCACCTAAATGTGCAACTTGCGGCATATCAGCATATTGTAAATTTTATAAACAAAATGAAAAAAAATAGTTTTTATTAGAAATCTTGGTTGTATTTTTGCATCTGAAACTTATTTATGGAAAAGAATATAAGAAAATATATCAAAGAAGCGTTGGAGTCTCTATACAACGCTGATATTGAGAACATTAGTGTTCCGGTAGAAAAAACAAAACCAGGTATTGAAGGAGACTTTACAGTTGTTGTTTTTCCTTTTGTAAAGCTCAGTAAAAAGAGTCCGGAAGATACCTCTAAAGATTTAGGCGTTTTTATTAAATCCAGGTTTGATGATATTGCGTCTTACAATATTATCAAAGGCTTCTTAAATATCAGAATGTCTCAGGAATACTGGATTTCAAGAATTAATTTTCTTGCATCAGACAAAAACACAGGAATTGAGTCTACTGGGAAAAAAATTATGGTAGAATACTCATCTCCTAATACAAATAAACCACTACACTTAGGACATATCAGAAACAATCTTCTTGGAGATTCTGTTTCAAGAATACTTAAAGCTGCAGGAAACGACGTTATCAAAGTTAATTTGATTAACGACAGAGGAATCCATATTTGCAAATCTATGCTTGCATGGATGAAATGGGGAGAAAATGCGACTCCTGAATCAACAGGACTTAAGGGTGATAAACTTGTAGGTGACTACTATGTTCTTTTTGATAAAAAATATAAAGAAGAAATTAAGGAACTTATTGCTGCTGGCAAAACAGAAGATCAGGCAAAAGATGAAGCTCCTCTCATTATTGAAGCTCGCGAAATCCTAAAAAAATGGGAAAATGATGACGAAGAAATCCGAAAAATCTGGGAAATGATGAATTCTTGGGTTTATGATGGTTTTGATATTACTTACAATCGTCTAGGGATTTCGTTTGACAAACTTTATTATGAGTCAAACACATATCTATCTGGTAGAGAAATTGTAAAAAAAGGTTTAGAAGAAAACATTTTTGTAAAAGATCCTGACAGTTCTGTTTGGGTTGATTTAACTGACCAAGGTCTTGATAGAAAAATTTTACTTCGTAGTGATGGAACAACTGTTTACATGACTCAGGATATTGGAACTGCATATCAACGTTTTCAGGAATTTGACCCTGACAAATTGATTTATGTTGTTGGTAATGAGCAAAACTATCATTTCGATGTACTTAAGAAAATTCTTGATAAATTAGATTCTGATTATTCATCAAAGATACAGCACTTATCATACGGGATGGTTGAATTACCCGAAGGGAAGATGAAATCGCGTGAAGGGACAGTTGTAGATGCAGATGATCTAATGAGCGAAATGTTCGAAACTGCCAAAAGAATTTCTGAAGAAAGTGGAAAAACAAACGAGCTTTCAGAGGATGAGAAAAACAGAATTATCGAAATGATTTCTCTTGGAGCGTTGAAATACTATATTGTAAAAGTAGATCCTAAGAAACAAATGACCTTTAATCCTAAAGAATCTATCGATTTTAATGGCAACACTGGTCCATTCATTCAGTATACTCATGCACGAATTTGCTCAATCCTTCGCAAAGCTGAGGAAATGAAAATTAAATTTATTGGCAGAGTATCAGAAGAAACACAATTACTTGGGAAAGAGGTAAATTTGGTTTCGATGCTTTGTGATTACAATAAAGTTGTAACAGAATCTGCTAACAGACTTGATCCCGGGATGATCGCAAACTATGTTTATAACCTAGTTAAAGAATTTAACCAATTCTATCACGAACATTCTATACTTAAAGAAAGCGATGCTAACATTATGCATTTCAGGTTATTATTATCGCAACAAGTTGCAAGTACAATAAAATCAGGAATGGGATTACTTGGGATTGAAGTTCCAGAGATAATGTAAATATTTTTAAAATACAATATAAAAAAAAAGGGATGAATTATCATCCCTTTTTTTATTCCATATTTTATTGACTATTCTACTCTCACAAACTCAAAATCCTCCCTTCTATACTCGCCGTTCTGCTCTCCTTCAATATATGCAAAAAGCTTATTTTTAGATATTCGCTCATAAACAATTCGTTTAGGAAAATCGTGTTCTGTATTTTCAAATATGAATGCTCCATCTTTATTTTCGATGAGCTTAAAACTAACTGAATTACCATCATTTTGATCAGAAACCTTAACAGTCAGGAAATATTCATTATCTATAAAATGGATTCTGAGATTTTCAGAAAAAACAGTATCTCCATCAGCCAAAACGTAGGATAAAGCTGTGATATCATTATCTTTTCCAACTTCCCAGATTTCTGTCATTTCATAATCATCATTAGAAATACTCCAGGTTCCAATTATCCAGTTGAATTCTTCTGAGATTAATGTTTGTATTTCTCTGGATTGATCAAGCACAGACTTTTGATTTGAATTGTTCTTACATGAAAAACAAAACATCAGGATAATGGCTAATATAATCGAAATACTATACTTCAACTTCATAATCACGTTCAGGAATTTCGATATTTCTAAAACCTTTTTTATGAAGATATGCTTTGTAATGCTCTGCAGGCTCAGCATCACCGTGAACAATAAAAGTTTTTTGTATTTGTTTTGGATCCTGACAGCTTAAAATGTAATCAGCCATTTCTACATAATCACCATGCCCACTAAACGACTCAAGACGCTGAATATCAGCATTAATATAATGTTCTTGACCAAAGATTGATATTTTATTTACACCTGTTTGCAATCTTGCGCCTAATGTAGTTGGAGCACAATAACCAACCATCAAAATTGTATTTTTTGCATCGTCAATATTATTTGCAATATGATGTTTAACTCTACCAGCCTCTGCCATACCAGATGCAGAAATAATTACACAAGGTTTTTTAGATTTATTAAGTTTCTTTGATTCGTTTACCATTTTAACATAATGCATACGCTCAAATCCAAATGGATCTGGATCTGTTTCCATTACATGTAAAACATCTTTATTATAACATTCAGGATGCATTCTAAAAACCTCTGTAACGTTTACAGACAAAGGGCTATCGACGTAAATATCAACTTTTGGTAAACGCCCTTCATTAAACCAATTATTTAGAGAATGGACTATTTCCTGAGTCCTACCAACGCTAAAAGAAGGAATAATTAACTTACCGCCTTTGTTTACACAAGTATTTTTAACAATCTTTAATAATGCATCTTCAGACTCATGATGTGGATCGTGAATTCTGTCACCATAAGTTGATTCTGTAATCAAAATATCAGCTTGTGGAAACGCTTGAGGTGGAACCAAAATTCTATTTGATGGACGACCAACATCACCAGTATAAGCAATATTAGTAACTTTATCGCCCTCCATAATACTCAAATTTACAATTCCACTACCTAACATATGTCCAGAATTTGTAAATTTCACGCTAATATTTTCGTCAATATTGAATGGACGATCATAAGCTACTCCAATAAATAGTTTTAATGTTTTTACTGCATCTTCGTGTGTATAAATTGGTTTTACTGGTGGCAATCCTTTTTTTGCAAGCTTTCTATTATACCATTTAATATCATGCTCTTGAATAAAACCTGAATCAGGAAGCATCAGAGAACATAAATTTCTGGTTGCATCAGTGCAAATAACTGAACCTTCAAAACCAAGAGTATATAAATAAGGTACTAACCCTGAGTGGTCAATATGAGCATGTGAAAGAATTACATAATCAATTTCTTTTGGGTCGAAACCTAAATCACGATTTGATTTATCTGTTTCTTTACCTTTTCCTTGAAACATACCACAGTCCAGTAATATTTTTTTACCAGCATTAGTAGTGATTAAGTGTTTACTTCCTGTCACCTCTTTCGTTGCACCAATAAATCTAATTTTCATATATCTATTTTTTAGAAAAGTTTAATAATAATCTCTGTAAATATTTTAGTCTTCTGCAAGTACAATTAGCATATCATCAGTTGTAAACTCGACAATATCATTTTTATCAGGGTTTACAACCACGCCAAAACCACCTTCGATATCATGAGACAATGCAGCAATTTTGTATCCTATTGCAACCTGCCCTTTACGTTTAGCAGACTCTAACAAAGTATAAAAGTTAACCTTTGTGTTAAGTTTTATATAATTATCAGCAGGTTTTAAGTAAATTTCACTACCCTCTGACTGTAACAAATCTTCAAAAGCCCTCATTAAATGCTTATTCTCAGACACTTGAGTCATCAATAAACTAATCAACTTATCGCTTACAATAAAGTCATCAACTTTTGTTACAGCAGCTAAATCTCTATTTCTATAGTCAAGCATTTCACTCACAATCTTCATATCTATGTTTTTGTCAGCAGAAATACGACGTAAATGCAATAAAGTAATCAAAGTTAAAGCATCAGCTTCCTGAACATCTAGTTTTTCGTCATAACATAATACTTGAACATTGTCGTAGGAAGTAACATATAATGCATCAATGACTTCGCGTGAGGTTATATCTCCTATTTCAAAATCAACATTTGTGTTTACTAATGATTTCCTCATTTGCTCAAACTCATCATTATCAAACTCATAATCAGAAACAATTTTTATATAAGAACCTTTTGCAACGTACTCATCTAGTTCTCTAATTAGAATAGGACCACGAAGGTTCCAACCTAGCATTAAAGTTCTTTCTGAGCCAGATTCTACCTCTTCTTTATTCTGAATTGCATCATAGTTAATATTGTAATCTTTTTTATCAGACACAATCATAGTATCATCATCCTCGGTGATAGTAATAACTTGGTCACCTTCCTTAATAACATAATCCATTGGTGGATTTATCACAACCTCACCATTTGCATATTGCAATCCCATTACCGAAGAGGTTTCATAAGCAAATATAGCTTCTTGGAAAGTTTTTCCAATCAGCTTTTTTTCATGCCCAAAATACATTTCATCTCCATCATAATCCATAAGCTCTTGATATACCAAGCTCAAGCCACTTTGACGAGAAGTTTGCACCATAATTCTGGCAAATACATCATCTGTAAGAATAATTTCCACTTCATCCTCTCCAACCATTTTTGCAACTTCGTAATTCTTAATATCTTTAATTTCAGATACAATATGATATGAACCTTTTTTACGTTTCGGATTATTTGTTATTGCCAAAATAGTTTTAATAGCCTGAGAATCAGCATTCCCTTCTTCTGGTGATAAAATAATAATAGATTTTGCTTCGTGTGGATTTACCATTGCAAGACTATCTAAATCGTTAGGACTACCTGTACGACAAATAACTTTCATATTCCCCATATTAGGAATTTTTTCTCTTATTGCATCTTCCATTTCAACTTTATCTTCTTCTGAAAGAATTACAATACGAGGTGCTTTTTGATTTTCGCCAGCAATAATCAACTCAGATATGATAGTAAAAACTTTATTACTCCATCCCAATATCAAAGTATGATTTGACTCAAGAACTCTACTCTTGCCTTTTCTTAATTCGTCAAGTTTACTTTCGATACCTGAACCTAAAATACCAATTAAAGTAGAAAGAATGAATATTCCACTAAGAGTAATAAGTAATCCAAACAGTCTAAAAACCCAATCTATGTCTCCAGCTACAGTACCAGGATCCATTGCACGCATCAATCCCTGCCAAAAACCTTCAGCAATATTCATTGGATCTTCACCTTCAGAAGTTAATTTAAAACCCCAATAAACAAATCCAGCAATAATTACTGTAATTAGAGATAATACCCCTAGCAATCCTATCATTGCCCCTGGTCCCTTACTCATCAAATTATCAAACTTATACCTATACTTCTCTTTAAAACTTGGTTTTGAATTCATAAAACTTTGATATTTATGTTAAAAAATGAAAGTCTGTAAAAGTAATAAAATTTCAATGTAAATTTTAAAATGGGGGGAATTTTTTTGTCACGATTTTTAAACAAAAATCAGCACCAATAGCAATACACAACTATTTCTTAATACAAAAAAAACAATTAGTGCAAATTAACATTTTCTATAGTTAAAATATCTAGGTAACTACATTGCTAATTTGATAATTACTATCCAGACACTGATATCTTCATTAATTTCTCACGATCCAGAATTACAATCATACCATTATCATCTGAAATTAAATTACTCTCTTTAAAATCTTTAATTCCACGAACTACACTCATTACCGACATTCCTGTAAACTCAGCAAGATCTTTTCGTGAAAGAGACAATTTAAATTCATTTGATTTATAAATGGAATCTGCAAGGAACAAAATTGTTTCGGCGAGACGACCATTCATCTGCTTGTGTGTCAGCGACTTTATTCTATTAAAATTATATAGCAAACAATTATTCATACTAGTTATTACAGAAGCAGCAAAATCACCGTTTTTCTTAATAAAATCCTCAAAAAGTGTTTTATCCATAGCACATATCACAGAATCGCTAATTGCAGAAACGGTGTACTCCATTTTTGAAGTACTATATAACGACGGTAAGCCTATTAAACTACCACTTGGAAATATCGTAAGGACCAAATTCTCCTTATCATTAATCTCCTTGTAAACCTTAACAAGTCCTTTTTGTAAATATAAAATCTGTGGAACAAAAGCTCCTTGCTTTGTAATAATCTCACCTTTTTTATATTTTAAAACTACTTTATTTTCGTCAATTTTACTCAATTCATTATCAGATAAAGCATTGAAACACAACGACTTTTCAGGGCAATTTAAGCATGAATTATTGTCTAAAGTCCTATCCATTGTTTACTATTTAAGTAACATATGTTAATTAAAATTTAAATATATGTTATTTTTTTTCATAAAGCAAGTTTAAATAGAAATAATTCAATGTTTTGTTTAATTTAAATCATTGTTTTTAGTATATTTACACATCAAGCATGAAACAATATTATATTTGCATTGTAGTGATTAAATCTTAATTTAAACTCGATAATAATGAAAATTAAGTCATTTCTGATTATCACAATTGTTCTATTTTCCATCTGGATATTACTAAACAATTCTCTTGATCCTATTTTACTATTAATAGGTGCAGGCGTTTCAATAATTATCGCCTTACTATTTTGTTCAAACTGTTCTGTTTTCGAACAAATTAAGCTAAATCCAAAGTCTCTAATCTTTTCGATAGCTTATTTATTTGTGTTCATTTTCGAACTAATAAAATCGAATCTTGATGTAGCTTACAGAGTGATAAGTCCTAAATTACCTATTAATCCAGGTATAGTAAAAGTAAAAACATGTTTGAATTCCGAAATGGGTCGGATGATACTTGCAAATTCTATCACACTTACTCCAGGGACATTAAGTGTTGACATAAAAGACGAATTTATCTATGTTCACTGGATTGATGTTACTAACAAAGATTTGGATGTAGCAACAGAAGCAATTGTTAACAAATTTGAAAAATTATTAAAAGAAATATATGGTTGATCAGTTATTAAATATTTCGGCTGGAATAATACTTGTATCTGTATTACTCTCTTTATTCAGGTTCATAAAAGGACCTACAACTTTCGACAGAATAGCTTCATTCGACACAATGACAATTTCTACAATTGGCTTAATTGGGATTATCTCCTACTTATCTGGAAGAGGAATTTATATAGATGTCGCAATTGTCTATGGACTGTTGAGCTTTCTAGGGGTTATTATTATTTCAAAGTATCTTGAAAAATCATTATAGATGGAAACATTAAAATTAATAGGTGCTATTTTTGTTCTTTTAGGTTCAATTTTTTTACTACTTGGATCATTAGGTCTTGTTCGTATGCCTGATCTGTTCAATAGAATTCAAGCTGGAACAAAAGCATCAACTTTAGGCACAATGCTAACTTTATTAGGTATAATATTTTTAAATACAGACTGGGCAGGAAAACTCATAATTTTGATTCTTTTTGTATTGATTACAAACCCAATATCATCGCACGTTTTAGCACGAGCAGCGCATTTTCGTAAAATTAAATTGTCAAATAAAACCATTACCGATCAATTAGCAGATGATGGTATCGAAGACAATAAAAATGAAGAATTAAATAATCTCAAAGAAGAATAATATGATTTGGATAATTATTGCAGCAGTACTTGGACTGGTAATGATAGTGATGGCTATTATTGCAATTCATAATAAAAAGATCACTATTGCGATTCTGGCTACCGGAGGTGTTAGCCTCATTGCATCAATATTATACCTGCTACTTGCAGCTCCTGATGTAGCTCTTACTGAAGCAGCTATAGCGAGTGGACTTACAACATTTATTTTCTTTTACGTATTGAACAAAATTAAAAAATATAAGCATGTTGAGGAATAGTTTAATATTTATTTTGATACTCGGCCTGGCAGCAATAATGTTCAGTGTCTTTATGGATTATACACCAAAAGATAAACTAGGCCCAGTAGCTGAACATTATGCAAATAATGGCAAAGAAGAAGTTGGCGCAGCAAACCTTGTTACTGCAGTTGTAGTTACATATAGAGGTTTAGATACACTTGGTGAAGTTTCTATTCTTTTCCTTTCTGCAGCAATAATTGGCTTTTTCTTAAAGGTACGACACAACGGACAAGAAGAAGCACCCAAGATAAAACGTTATAGTGAGATTCTTGGTACTGGAGCTAAGATATTAGTTCCAATAATAATTCTCCTAGGTGTTTATGTATTTATTAATGGTCACCTTACTCCAGGAGGAGGTTTCCAAGGAGGAGCAATTATCGCATCAGCATTTGTTTTAATGCTAATTGCATTACCCAGACCCGCTCTTAATCATAGGATACTTTCTGTTATTGAATCTTTATCTGGATTAAGTTATGTATTTATTGGAATTTTAGGAGTTTTACTTGGATTAGGATTTTTAGACAATCAGATAATGAGTCTGGGAACATTTGGAAGCATACTAAGCGCTGGAGCAGTACCTATAATATACATACTCATAGGATTAAAGGTTGGCACTGAATTAACGGGAATAATTGGAAATTTAAAAGAAATTCAAAACGAAGAATAATGCACGATATTGGAATAGAGCAAATTAGCATCGCTGTAGGTTTTATCCTGCTTTTACTGGGCGTTTGGGGAATGTTATCGCAAAAAAATATTCTTAAGATAATTATTTCATTTACCATATTCGAAACTGGTTTAAATGTTATCCTTGTTGCAATTGGGTATGTTCGTAACAAAACAGCTCCAATTCTGAATTCAGAAGATCTTCAGACCAATACAGCTGATAAAATTGTTGACCCCTTACCACAGGCTTTGGTATTAACATCAATTGTTATTGGCCTTGGAGTAACAGCAATTTTACTTGTTTATGCTCTTAAAATGTACAAACAGAAAAAAACATTACTTATTAACGATTATAAAGATACAAAATGGTAGATCCAATTTATATTGTAGCCGTATTACTGGGAATAGCGTTCTCATTAGGCTTTCTGGGAAAAAAGTCAGAGACTCCGGCAGGCATTCTTAGCCTACTAGGTTTAGGATTTGCAACATTTGTCTCTGCATCATGGTTTTATAATTTCGTTACAACAGATATCGAAACTTATCACATATTTACTGCCGCATTCAAACCTCCATTTTCTATAAATCTAATGATGGGTAAAGACGAAGCTTTATTCACTCTATTGATTAATACAATTGGGCTATTAGGTGGTTTTTACATGTTTGACAAGCTTAAAAAAGCTGGAAAAAACTCATTTATCGCTCTTTTAATGTTGATAATGGGATTGAATGTAGTTGTTATGACACGTGACTTGTTTAACCTGTTTGTTTTTCTTGAGATCAGCAGCATTGCTGTTGCCGGATTGATAATCCTTACTCAAACTACAAAAAGTATTTCTGCTGGATTCAAATTTATGATTGCTACTGGAATAATTTCAGGAATTCTATTATTAGGTATTGCATTTATCTATTATTATTCTGGCACACTCAACATTGACTTAATTCTAACACAAAACCTCGAAGCTGCTAAAGGCTTATCTATTGCAATTTTCTTTATTATGATTGCAGCAGTACTTGAATTAAAACCATTCCCTGCTAATGGTTGGGGACTTGACGTATATAGTAATGCTGAAAGTGGAGTTAGCTCACTTTTATCTTCTGCTTATGCTACAGCAACGGTTTATATTCTTATGAAACTTTTACCATTGGCTCCTGAGAATTTACAATTTCTTATTGCAGCTGTGGGGATTATCACATTTGTTGGTTCGAATTTAATGGGAATGCGTCAGGATAATCCAAACAGAATGTTGGGTTATTCATCAGTTTCTCAAATTGGCTTACTTACAGCAGTTATCGGACTATCATCTGTAATTGGCGATTTTACATATTTTATAGTAATATCTATACTTCTAAGCCATTTCTTTGCAAAATCAGGATTATTCTGGATTGCAGGAATTGTTAAACAAGACTCTATTAAAAATTGGTCTGTATTAAGAAGCAATAAACTATTATTAGTTTTATTTGGAATTTTCATTTTTGCTTTAGTTGGGCTTCCTCCTTTTCCAGGATTCTTCGGGAAATGGGAATTAGTAATGCATCTGGCAGAAACTAAAAATTTCATCTGGGTATTTGCTGTATTAATCGGTTCGTTATTCGAGATAGTTTATATGTTCAGATGGCTAGGTTACACTATTAAACTTGATTTACCATCAGAAGAAAAGCTTAAGGTTAAATTTCATCAAATAATCCCTTTAATACTATTTGCTATTGCAGTATTTGGAGCAGGTTATTTCGTTAGCAATGAGCATCAATATGCAAGCATGATAAATTACTTACCACTTGCTGTTGCAATTGGATTTGCATTTATTGACTTCTTACCAGCATTTATCAAAAACACATTAGCTATAGCAGCAATGGCAGCATACTATTATTTCAACAAAGATAATTACACTGACATTCAAGGTATTTTTGCTGCAATTTTCATGATTGGTGGAATACTTACACTTATTGCTGGGTATGCATTTAAAGGAAAACGTATGGGTTTCTACCCTTTTGCACTAATAATGTTTGCTGGATTGATAGGATTGGTAGAAGCGACTACAACATTAGAATTTTTCTTTGCTTGGGAATTAATGACAATCGGATCTTACTTCTTAATTTTAAGAGGTAAAAAATCAATGAAACATGCTTTAAGTTATATGCTATTCTCTATTGGTGGAGCTTATTTAATTTTAGCAGGATTCGGACTGGCTGCAATTGGACAAACAGGAATTTCACTTGGAATACTTTCAACTGTTGGCGAATATGCTCCTTGGATTTTCGGATTACTGGCGATTGGATTCATGACAAAAACTGCATCAATTGGTCTGCACATTTGGTTACCTGGTGCTCATGCAGAGGCTGAAGCAGATGTTTCTCCAATGGTTTCTGCAATTCTTCTAAAAGCTGGAGTATTTGGTTTAATAATGCTCTTCCTTTCAATGGGGGATCAGTTTGTTGGGCCAATAAATTATGGATATATTTTAGGTTGGATAGGCGTTATCACAGCTCTTATGGGTAATATGATGGCTGCTTTCCAGGAAGATGCAAAAAGATTACTTGCATACTCAAGTATTGGAGCTCTTGGATACATTTTATTTGGCCTTGCTTTGATGTCTCACCTTGGTTGGTTAACATCTATTTCCTTCTCAGTTACTCACTTTATGTTTAAAGCATTATTATTCCTTGCAATTGGCGGAGTAGTTTGGAGAGTTAAGACAAAAAATATGTACCAAATGGGTGGGTTAATTAAAAAAATGCCATTTTCATTTATATCAGTATTAATTGGAATTATTGTATTAGCAGGTGTACCTCCATTGACAGGTTTCGCAGGAAAATGGTTATTCTTTCAGGCAGTTGTAGAAAAACAATGGTATCTCCAAGGAGCAGTTTTATTTTTCTCAGGTATCATTACATTCCTTTACTGCTTTAGATTAATCCATACTATTTTCTTGGGTCAGCCAAAAGATGAACATAGAAATATCAAGGAAGCTCCTTTCTGGATTTTAGTTCCACAATATTTAATCCTTGCTGTAATTATGATATTCTCTATGTTTCCAAATTCATTATTAAAACCAATCGGTGAAATGATTTTGCCATATTTCCCTGATGGAGCGATAGTATGGGACGGACAAATGGCAACTACAACACTGGGATATTGGAATGGTAAAATTGTAATGTATATTGTTGTTGCAATCTTTGCTGGCGTATTCGGCTGGTTATTCTTTATGAATCCTAAGGCACGAAAAGTTAAACAATTCAATATTGGCTATGCTGCCGAAAGACCATTCTTACCTGAAACAACACATTTTGCATATAATTTCTTCGCTCCATATAAAAAAGCTGTTGGTTTTCTTGTTGCTCCTGGAATTACAAATTTTTGGAAGAGAGTTGATGAAGGAACACACGCAATTTCAGACAAATTTACAAGAATTTACAGTGGAGACGGACAATCATATCTGATTCATATAGTGGCATTTATCTTAGTTATTTACTTAATCTCATTTGGAGGATTCTAATGGACCCAATTTTAAAACAAATATTGTTTGCATTACTAACATTATTCATAGTTCTTAACTATGGTTTGCTAGTGCAGGGAGTAATACGAAAAATCGGTGCCAGAGTTGGTAGAAGATATGGAATACCATTTTATCAACCTTACATCGATATAATTAAAAACTATTCAAAAAGGACACGAATTAGTCATGGTATCATGTATTACATAGCTCCTGTTTTCAGATTAACTGGAGGTATTGGTTTACTGATGTTTATGCCTGTAATTTTTGGTAATAACCTTTTTCAGAACTTTTCTTTTACTGGAGATTTATTATTAATTCTATATTTCCAATTCTTTGGAATTCTTGGAATGGCTCTTGGAGCTGGCGAAAGTGGTCACCCCCACTCTGCTATTGGCGTTTCCAGAGGATTAAGTCAGGTTACTGCATATGAAGTTCCGCTAACTCTTGGAGTATTATCATTAGCTGTTCAGTACAATACAATAAACATATCAGATATTGTTGCTGCTCAACAAGGAGGAATATTAAACTGGTCTTTCTTTACAAACCCTTTAGCCAGTGTAGCAATGTTACTTGCATTTCTTGCAGCTATGGGACGTAGTCCGTTTAGTGTTGTATTAGCTCCTCAAGAAATTCCAATTGGTCCTCCAACAGAATTCCATTCTGGATTCTTAGGTGTATTACAACTTAACCGTGCAATTTTTCCTATCGCAAAACTCATTCTATTTATGAATCTGCTATTTGGAGGAGCAACAAGTTGGGGCGAATTAATCATCAAAACATTCTTTATATATATGTGGTCGGTTTTTGTTGGAGTTGTATTCCCTCGTTTCAGAGTCGATCAATCTGTAAGATGGTATTTGGGAGTTCCACTTTTAATTGGAGTGGCAGCAGTAGTAGTTTCAAAATTTTTCTAATAAATAATTATGAAAGAGCATACAGAAAAAAGAACAGTATATTCTCCGGAAGGTGATCCTATAGAAGTTGATCCGTTGAAGGATTATTTTTGTGAGGATTTACCTGAAGTGGAGAAAAAATCATCAATTGCCATTCTTGAAAATTTTAGAAACTGGGCAAGAAGTCGTTCTCTTTGGATTTTAGGGTTTGGTACTGGTTGTGGGGCAATTGAAATGCGTCCATTAATGACACCAAAGTTTGATGCATATCGTTATGGAATCCAATGGAGACCAACTCCTAGGCAAGCTGATGTTTTTGTTATTTCAGGATATTTATCTGTCAAGACTTTAAAAAGAGTGATCAGGACATACGAACAAATGCAAGGGCCAAAATACGTAATGGCACTCGGAAGCTGCACAATAAATGGTGGAATGTATTGGGATAGCTACAATACAATTAACAGGCTTGATTATTACCTCCCTGTTGATGTTTATGTTGCAGGTTGTATGCCTAGACCAGAAGCTCTTTTAGCAGGATTTGATCAGCTTAAAAAAATTATTCGTGAAGGACGTGGCGAAGGCTATAACGAATACGCAGAGAAGTTTGATTGGTACAAATCTAATCAGAAGAAAATTATTAAAGATTGGGATATGCCCGATTATAACTGGTAAAATTCAATCTAATGGAAAAAATTATCAACAAAATAAAAGACTTATATCCTGTTAGTGACTTTAAACAACAAAACAAAGACACTGCCCTATTAACAGTTGAACAGGATAAAGCTATTGATTTTATAACACACATGCAGTTAAACGAAGGATTTAAACATCTGTCAATTCTTACTGCTGTTGATTGGATTGAAAACAATCAATTTCAATTATCATACATAATAAATAATCCAGAATTAAAAATGGATTTAATATTACGTGTGTTTATAGATCGGGAAAAAGCTGAAATGGAATCTGTTCATCATCTGTGGAAACAGGCAGCTACTTACCAACGAGAGCTTAAAGAAATGTTTGGAATCAACTTCCCTGGAAGTCCGGGATTAGACAAACCATTTATTCTCGAAGGCTGGGAAGGCATGCCACCATACAGAAGAGATTTTGATACCAAGAAATATTCAGAAGAAACCTATTTCCCTCGTGAAGGCAGAACAACGAATGATCCTTCTGATTATATGAAACAAAAAATGTATCCAGATGAGTAAAATAATTAATATAAAAGAAGACAGAAGCTTATTTCCAGAAACAAATAAAGACGGAAGAATCGATGTTGACTTAAGTTCTCATAAGTTTGTTAAGCTCTGGCATGGTCCTCAACACCCTGGAATCACAGGAAATATGTCTCTTGAGATAACTATGCAAGGAGACGAAGTTATGGACTGTGAAACTCATGTTGGATATCTTCATCGAGGTTTCGAGAAACTAATGGAACGTCGTAAATACATACAGTGCTTCCCTATTGTTTGTCGTGTTGCTGTACCTGAACCAGATTTTAATGAATATTGTTTTGCAGCAGCCATGGAAGAACTTGCTGGCATAGAAATTCCAGAATCAGCAAAATGGCTCAGGACTTTAGTTCTTGAAATGGGTAGATTAAGCAGTTACCTTATGTGGATTGGAGGACAGGCAGGAGCTTTTGGACAAGGTGTAGTTGGCCAATGGACAAATTATCTAAGAGATTCTATTCTGGATAGATTTGAAGAACTTACTGGTGGAAGAATCTACCATATGTATATCATTCCTGGTGGTGTTCGAGGATTACTCCCGGATGGGTTCAAAGAAAGAATGGAAGAAAACCTAAAATTTATCGAACAAATGCTAAAAGACGTTGACAGAGTAATGTTCAACAATTCAGTATTCAAAAAACGTTCGGTTGACATGGGTGTTATTGATAAAGAATGGATTACAAAATTTGGCATAACAGGTCCAAATGCAAGATCTGCTGGTATTCCTTTAGATGTTCGTAAAGACAATCCATATCTTAAGTATCCTGAGTTAGATTTCGAACCTGTAACAGCTAATTATTCAGACATATACAATCGCGCAGATGTTAGACGTAGAGACATGATTATGAGTATTGATCTTATTCGTCAAATCATGGCAAAAATGCCTGATGGTGGTGAAATTAGAGCAGAAACACCAAACGTACTGCATTGGAAAGTACCTGCAGGAGAAACTTATAAAAAAGCTGAGTGTACTCGTGGCGAATATGGATATTATATGGTATCTGACGGAACAGAATATCCAAGAAGAATAAATGTTAGAGGTCCTAGTTACACGCATGCTGTTTCACTGCTCGAAAAAATGATTATTAATGAAAATATTGCTGATATTGCTGGTTTGATGGTGTCTTTGCACACTTATCCGCCAGAGATTGAGAGGTAAAATAATTCGGAGTTCGGAATTCGGAGTTAGGAGTTCGGAATTCGAAATTCGGAGTTCGGAATTCGGAGTTCGGAGTTCGGAGTTCGGAATTAAAAAAATAAAAACATTGCGGAGGTGACTGAGCGGAGCGCTGCAATATAAGAAAAGATTGAAAGATTACTCTAGTCACTCTAGTTCACTAAGAACTTTAGTCACTTAAAAGAATAGGTTATGGGAAAAATAAACGACATATTATCACCATTTACAGCTTGGAAACATGTTGTAAAAGAACCATTGACAGTAAAAAAGCCTCTTGAACGTGAAGGAGCTGATAGATATAGAGGATTTCATAAAAATGAAATTGACAAATGTATTGGCTGTGGAACATGTGAAGACATTTGCCAAAATGCTGCAATAGACTTAGTTCCAGTTGATGGAGTAGAAACTAAGGATGGTGATAGCGGGTTACGTCCAAAAATTGATTATGGAAGATGCTGTTGGTGCGCATTATGTGTTGATATTTGTACTACCAACTCATTGTCTATGTCAAATGAATTTAAATGGATTGATGAAGATCCTGATAACTTCCTATTTATTCCTGGCGCAGATGACAAACCATGGAATAACTCTGAAAAAGGATGGAAAAAACCTGATTACGATCTATACAATCCAAACAGAGTTGATATGAAAGAACTTGAACCTGAATCAAGAGACAAATCGTTTATTGAGATTGTTCAGGGTTACTCTAAAGAACAAGCTATGCTCGAAGCTGACAGATGTGTTGAGTGTGGTATTTGTACTGCTACTTGTCCTGCTCACATGGGAATTCCTGAGTACATAAAAGCCATCAGAAATGATGATTTAGAGGAAGGTCTTCGTATTTTATACGATACTAACCCACTACCTGAAATTTGTGGTAGAATCTGTACTCACAAATGTGAGACCGTTTGTTCTGTTGGACATAAGGGTGATCCTTTATCAATCAGATGGTTGAAAAGATATATTGCTGACCAAAATCCATCTGAAAAATTCAAGGAAATTCTTGGAACAGATACAATTGAACAAAACGGAAAGAAAGTTGCAATTATTGGTTCTGGACCTTCAGGATTATCTACAGCGCACTATCTTGCACTCATGGGATATTCATGTACAATTTTTGAAAAACTACCAGAAGCGGGTGGTATGATGCGTTATGGAATTCCTGAATATCGTTTACCTTATGATCAACTAGATAAAGACATCAATTATATCTTATCATTAGGAGTTGAAATAAAATACAATACTACAATTGGCAAAGATGTCACACTTGACCAACTAAACAAAGATTATGACGCTGTCTTCTCAGGAACGGGGCTGCATTTAGGTCGCAGTACCAGAATTCCAGGATCAGAACACAAAGATGTTTATTTTGCAACAGATTTATTGAGAGAAATTTCACTTGGGAAAGAAATCCCAGTTGAGAAAAAAGTTGTGGTAATTGGTGGTGGTAATGTTGCTATGGATATAACACGTTCAATAGCACGTTTACAAAATCAAAAATTTGGCAAAGTAGATGTTACTGCAACATCATTAGAATCTGAAGACATTATGCCTGCTGATCATGAAGAGATTGTTGAAGGACGCGAAGAGCTTGCTAAAATTATTCCAGGTTGGGGACCAGTTGAGATTAATATTGAAAACGATAAAGTAAAAGGTCTTCATGTAGTGAAATGTGTGTCTGTATTTGATAAAGAAGGTAAATTTAACCCAAAATTTGATGAAAATATTAAAGACTACTTTGAAGCCGACATGATTGTTGAATCTATCGGACAAGGAATGGACCTTTCATATTTATCAGGAGATATTAAAGATAATCTAAAAATGGATAACAGAGGTAGAATTATTGTTGATAATTACTTCCAATCAAGTATAGAATGGTTATTTATTGGAGGTGATATTATTCAAGGCCCAGACGTTATTCATGGTATTGCAAACGGGCATAAAGCAGCAATCGGAATTGATAGTTATATAAACCAGAAAAAGAAATAGTTATGAGTATAGATTTGTCAACATCCTATATGGGATTAAAACTTAAAAATCCTCTTATTGTAGGAGCATCAGGATTAACAGAAAATGTAGAAGGTATCGTTAAACTCGAAAAACATGGAGCTGCGGCTGTAGTTTTAAAATCTCTATTTGAAGAACAAATTCTAATGGATATTGACAGTCAGCGTGTAAATAATATGTTTAATTCCTACACTGATGCTGAAAATTACATTGCATATTACACAAAACAAAATACACTGAGCAATTACATAAAACTTATTTCTGAATCAAAAGCAAAAACCAATATCCCAATTATTGCAAGTATTAATTGTGATTCTGACGGAGAATGGGTTGATTTTGGAAAGAAAATTGAAAATGCAGGAGCTGATGGCTTAGAATTGAACATCTTTATTCTTCCCTCCGATCAAAAAAAATCAGGAACCGAAATTGAACAGACATATTTTGATATTATTAAATCTGTTAAATCTGTTGTAAGTATTCCAATTGCAGTAAAAATATCTTACTACTTCTCTGGATTTGCAAACTTTGCAACTAAACTATCCAAAACAGGTATTGAATCAATGGTTCTATTCAACCGTTTCTTCTCTCCTGATATTGATATTATATCAAAGAAAGTTGGTTCTAGCCACGTTTACAGCAAACCAGAAGAAAACGCAATGGTAATAAGATGGGCAGGTATACTTGCAAATAAAGTAAAGTGCGACATTGCAGCATCTACCGGAATACATGATGGAGAAGGAGTTGTAAAGAACTTAATGGCTGGTGCAAATGCAGTTCAAATAGTTTCTGCACTTTATCTTAATGGCATTGGCGATTTAGTTATAATTCTTCAGGAAGTTGAGAAGATACTTAAAGAAAATAAGTACTCATCTGTTAAAGAAGTTGTTGGAATTGCTAATCAAGAAAAAATATCAAACCCGCAAGCATACCAGAGAGCTCAGTTTATGAAATACTTTTCTGACGCTGGAAAGTAAAATTTAGTAAACACACAATAAACACTAATTTAGCAGCCCAACTTGCCTCATTTAGCTAAATTTGGCAAGTTAACTTGCCTATTTTTATTTATTTTAACACATTCACTTGCTTTTTTTAGCTAATTTAAGTAACTTTGTATTAAATTTATGTTTCTATTGTAAATGAATTGGATAGACAGACATATCGAAAAAATGCTTGATGACTTTATCGTTCCGGGTAAGGTATTTATCCTATATGGTCCCAGACGAGTTGGAAAAACATCTGTACTACAAAAACATGTGCAGATGAAATTCAGAAATTACTTTATTGGAACAGGAGACGACATACAAGTTAGAAAGATACTTTCCTCTGAAGATCTGATTCAAATCACAAATTCTTTTCAGGGTTATACCGGGATTTTTATTGACGAAGCTCAGAGAATACCTAATATTGGTTGGGGACTTAAATTATTGGTCGATCATAACCCAAACCTAAAGATAATTGCAAGCGGCTCATCATCATTTGAACTATCAAACCAAACAGGAGAACCACTTACAGGAAGAAGTATTCCATATGCAATGTTCCCTGTTTCAATATATGAACTTGTTGCCAATTATGGTAGGATGAGTGTAATGCAAAATCTTAACGATTATTTGATATACGGCACTTATCCAGAAGCTTTAAGTGCAATTAATTACGATCAAAAGCAGAAATACTTATTCAATTTAAGAAACTCATACTTATTTAAGGATATTCTAGAATTAGAAAATCTAAAAAATCCAGATAAACTAATTGATTTACTGCAATTAATTGCTTTTCAAATTGGCCATGAAGTTTCTATGAATGAACTTTCACGTTCTCTAGGAATTGCAAAACAAACTGTTGAAAGATATCTGGACTTGCTTGAAAAGTCTTTTATTATTATTAAAGTGCGTGGTTACTCATCAAATTTACGAAAAGAGGTAACTAAAAGCCACAGGTACTACTTTTACGACAATGGTGTACGAAATGCAGTAATTAACAACTTTAACCCAATCGGACAACGTATGGACTCTGGCATGCTTTGGGAAAACTTTTGTTTTATCGAAAGATTAAAAAAGCAAAACTACGACAGCATCTTGTCAAACAATTACTTTTGGCGAACATACGACAGACAGGAAATTGATTTGGTTGAAGACAGAAACGGAACATTATATGGCTATGAGTTTAAATGGAATTCTCATAAAAAATGTAAAGTTCCTAAAGCTTTTAAAGATGCATATCCTAAGTCTGAGTTTGCATGTATAACTCCAGATAACTTTTGGGATTTTGTTTTGTAATGCCACAAAAGCACAATTATTTAGCCACGAATACACGAATATAAATACTATTTTAACGACAAATCGTGTATTCGTATCTTTTTCTTCAAGAAATCAAAACTTCATCAGTCTCTGTTAATGCTTCTAAGGAAAGCCTAACAAACTCACTAATATCGAGATTAATCTTCTCACACTCTAAAATATTCTCTCGTTTTACAGATGCGGCAAAACGTTTATCTTTCATACGCTTAGTTATTGACTTAACTTTTACAGAAGAAATCTTTTTATCAGGATAAACAAGAGCAGTTGCAAAAATCAATCCACTTAGTGTCTCTCCTGCTGCAAGCGCATGTTGAAATATTGTACTTCTCTCAACAGGTGTAGATTCTTCGTTATGCATAGATATTGCATCAATTACACCTTCGCTTAAACCAGCTTCCTTTAATATTGGAATTGCCTTCTGGCCATGAGTTTTTGGATTCCCATCTGTAATTTCCACATCAACATCATGAAGTAAACCAGCTAAGCCCCACTCCTCTTCATTTTCTCCAAAATGATTTGCAAGCTTACGCATAATTAATTCAGATGCAATGCAATGAGAAATCATTTTGGGGTTCTTTACATGTTTTTTTAATAATTGTAGTGCATTATTTCTTGTCATATTGTAATCTTTTTGCAAAAATAGACATTTGCTTTATTTAGTAACAAGTTATCCATAATCATAAGAAATATTCTATTAGATTAATCATTATTTAACCACTTTTTTTTACGTAAAAAAACAAATAAATTCTTTGTATGCCATAAAATCAAACTTTAGGTGACTCAATTTCATATAAAAACACAATCTCAAACATTCACAATAATATTTTTCATATATTTTTTCAAACCCCTTTTCCCTATTTTGCAACTCTTAATAGTCAATTACACACACACAACAATGACACATTTAGACAATTTTGTAAGTTTTTATATTTATCATTTATTTGTTACATAAAAAAAAACTATATCATGAAAACTTTAATCTTTACATTTATTATCTTTCTATTTTCTTTTCTTATCTCAAATAAGCTTTTTACACAAGTATTAGTAACCACTAAATTTCCAGATCATGGTAATGTTGGTATAGGTACTTTTTTTCCCTCTAACAAACTTACTGTAGATGGAAATATTCGTTTAATTGGCAATGGTAGATTTATAGGAACCACAGATAGCAATAACTTCTACCTAAAAACAAATGGACAGAACCGAATGGAAATAAGATATGATGGTAGAATAAAAATGTACTCAAATGTATATATACCAGAAGGAAAAAACATCTTAATTGGTAAAGAAGACTATGCACTTTCAACAAATGGGATAAGAATTCATTATTCTGACAATTTAGACCATGCATTTATAGACTATAAGGACAATTTATTTTTTAGAACTGACCCAAATGCTACAACATGTACAACTCCTTTAATACTACAAGGAAACGGCGCTGTTGCAATAGGGTTAACATCATGGGAATATGGTAATGATGGCAGCCAATATGTAGTACCCACTGGTTTTGACCTTGCTGTTGGTGGAAAAATGATAGCAGAAGAAGTAGTTATTAAACTTCAGTCAAACTGGCCCGATTACGTTTTTAAATCAGACTATAATCTAAAACCCTTAGAAGAAGTACAGTCTTTTATTAACAGAAATGGCCACCTACCAGGTATACCAAGTGCAACCGAAGTTGAAGAAACCGGGATTGAAGTTGGTGAAATGAATATACTGCTATTGGAAAAGGTTGAGGAATTGACACTGTATATTATTGAGCAGGAAGAAAGAATTAAAGCTCTTGAAGAGCAAATGGAAGATTAAGTAATAAGTAATACAATTAAGGAAAATCATCCAAAAACAAAAAACAATGAAAAAAACAGCACTAATTATATTGAGCATAATAATTGTCAACACTCTACTTGCTCAGGATGAAATGCCCAATTCAGTATTTATGAATCAATCTTCAATCATAAATGAGAATAGATCATGTTTATCTGATAATCCATTTAATGTCAATATTTATACAATCGAATGTAATGGACAAAAAATCCCAATTAATTTAAACGGTTCTACCCTTATTTTAATGGGTAACACTTTAAAATATTTATAACTTTTAAGATAATTGGATAAATATTACGAGATGCAAATTGACAAATTAAGCACAAAATTGTATTCGAAGCGATGTGCGTTGGACACGAAGAACCACCGAGCCCAATGTCATTAAGTTAAGGCGTTTTCATAATGTATCTTTTTGATTTTTAGTTATTTTAGGTTTAAATTGTTTTCTATATTTCTCAACTTTTCTTTCATGAGTTCTATTGGGTCTTATTGGAACGGGGTTTTCCTTAAACAATGATTTTAATTCTTTGGTAACCTCTTCTATGTTTGAGTTAGAAAAAAATAAGGATATAATCCTATTTTTAAGGAATCCATAAGACAGGTTGGTATTCACTTTATATTTGTACTTTTTACCTTTAGAGCATTCATTCAACTCATCTTCCAAGTCTGATACAATAAGAGTTTGTACATTACTTACAAATAAAGTAGCGTAGAAGTCTTGCGCAATAGATTCTTTTGAATAACCTGTAAAATACTCAATTTTTAGTTTGTTTTTAAGTTCATCATAGAAAGTTTCAATCTTCCACCTTTTAAAATACAATTCTTTAAAGGTTGAAACTGGGTAACATTTTAAGTCTAGTAATGAAGTGATTAATAACTCTATCTCTCCATTAGGTAATTTTACTCGAATTAATCTTACTTTTATTGGAGTGTCTCTATTGTAAGGTTTATCAGATATATTTGATTTCTGTACTGGATAAAAATTCACTATTGAGGAGTTTTTGTTCGAATTAATAAACGCTTTGGTAACATTATTGAAATTATGTCTTACTCGAATTAAAAAGTTAATTTTGTTTTCAATGTGCTCAAACATTAAATCATATGAAGGATAACCTCTATCATAAATAACTAAGTCACCTATTCTACAATGTTCAAGATGCCTATAGGCTAATGAGATTTCTCCTGTTTTTAAAGGAGAAATCTGACTATCCAAAGCGTAATTATTCAAAACATCATAAAGTATTGAAACTCTTGCCTGTGCAATAGCTGTTTTTGACTGGTTTTTTGCTGCTCCATATATCTTCCTTAACTCTCTTGTATTTGGGAGTCTGACTATAGAACCATCAACTGCCAGAAGCCTAAATCCATTCCACAATTTAACTGCTGCACCATTATCAGTATAAAATTCATTTATTAATATAGATGATAAATGCTTGAACACTTCTGGTTTAATCTTCTTTCTACATTGCACAAATGCACTCTTTGAAAAGGATTTAAAATTTGTAGCGCCCAGATTTTTTCGAAAGAAATCAGCAAAATTTGAAATCTCAAGCGATAGACTTTTTCTAATCATATTTGCCAAAAACAACAAAGAAACTGAAAAAGTTTGTTTTCTATTTCTTGTAAAATATTTTTCATTTGTCCTGTAATTTCTTTTTAAAGTCTCACTGGAAATCTCATTGTTTATTTTTGAAAAAATTTCAATAGGTGTTTTTTTGCATTATATATATAATTACTTGATTACTAAGTAAATATAGTAAATTTTTATCAATAAAACAAGAGTATTTACTTGATTATTAGCAACTTATGCCCTTAACTTAATGACATTG